>Ga0272482_10000013_pt1 | contig 67351 bp, 61 predicted proteins | sample RVTome_8_FD_192427 | JGI IMG/M metagenome (GOLD analysis project Ga0272482, IMG submission 192427) | Soil microbial communities from uranium-contaminated site in the Upper Colorado River Basin, Wyoming, United States - RVT160D0 (version 2) ...
GCGATGCGCAGCGGCTCCACACCCGGAAGGCGCGAGGAGCCGCCGCGCGCTCCGCTAGATCCGATCTAGCGGGTCACACGCGCCAGGTCACGCCGGGTCGCGGGTCATATCGGCAGGTGGCGCCCGTCGAGACGGTGGCGCGCAGGTGTGCCGCGAGCTCCGGGTGGCTCTCGTCCAGCCGGCGGAGCGTGTCGCGGATGCGGGCGGTGACCGTCTTGCGGGCCCGCTCGGCCTCGTCGCCCAGCCGGCGGGAGCGGCCGCCCAGCCCGGTGGCGGACCGGAGCTCGTCGATCAGTGCCTTGCGCTCGCGGTCGAGCTCGGCCGCCCGGGCCGAGGAGCCCCGGGCGGCGGCGCGGTCGATCTCGTCGTCGAGCCACACGAGCCGCTGCTTGTACTGGGCCTTGGCCTCCTCGTCGAGCACCGGGTCGCCGCCCATCCGGCGGGCCGCCACCACGACCGCGCCGCCCTCGGGGCTGAGCAGCTCGACGGCGGGCACGTCGCGGCCCGGCGTGCCGAGCAGCAGGTGCAGGTCGCGCAGCCCCTTGGCATCCGGCATGTGCACGTCGTGGCCGCCGAACCGGAGCACCCACACGGCACCGTCGAGGCGAAACTCGTTGTCCGGAGGGGCCGCCGCGGCCACCCGCATGCCGATCTCCGCCGCCTCCGCCTCGACACGCCGCGACAAGGCCGAGGCGGCCTCCACGTCGGAGACGGCGAGCGCGTCGACCAGGCGGCGGCGCGCCTCGATCGCCCACGGGCGGGAGCGGAGCCGGTCGGCCGACTCGGCCGCGGCGGTGAGCCGGCGGACCGCGTCATCCCACCGCCCCTCGGCGGCGTCGAGCGCACCGAGCCACAGGTCGACCGGGCCGCTGACGTCGCAGCCGTAGAGCGAGACGAGCCACTGCCCCGAGTACGGCAGGAGCGCCGCGCGGGCCCGCTCGCGCAGCCCCACGTCGCCCGCGACGGCGGCCACCTGGGCCTGGGCGCGCAGCCACAGCCCCTCGTACGTCCGCGGCGAGTCGGCCGGCAGCAGGCGCAGCGCGGTCTCCGCGTCGCCGGTGGCCGCGGCCGAGATCGCGGCGAGCAGCGTGCCGTGCGGGTGGCGCTCGTCGAGCATCTGGTGCAGCGTGGGCAGCTCCTCGTAGCGCCCCCGCAGCTGGTAGAGCGACCAGCGCAGGTGCCCCACCATGTACGCGAAGTGGTCGTGACTCTGGTGGTGCTCGCTGTAGGCGGCGATCGCCCGCTCGAGCAGTGTCTCCGCGTCGTCGAAGCGGCCGTTGACCGTGGCGATGATCGTCTGGTCGATGGAGGACGAGAAGGCCGAGCGTTGCTTGCCCTCGCTGCTGGCGATCGTCACGAACTCCTCGTACTGGTCGAGGTAGGCCGGATCGCCGCGCTCCAGCAGGGCAACCCAGCGAAACGACGCCGCGAAGTACGCCCCGCCCTTGTCGTCTTCGCGGCGGGCCAGCCGCATCAGCTCGGCGGTGATGCCGACCCGCTCGTCCGCGCTGCCCGGCCCCCAGATCGCGTCGTGGCGGGCCCAGAGCGCGACCTGCAGGGCCTCATCGTCGCCCCGCGCGCGGGCCAGGTCGACCGTGCGGCTGGCGAGGTCGCGGGTGAGCCCCTCGTCGCCGCCCTCCCACTCCTTGCCGGCCAGCATCGGGTATGCCTCGCGGAGCAGAGCGGCCCGGCCGGCGGGCTCCTCGTGCCAGTAGCCGGTGAGCGCCGCGCGGGCCAGCAACTCCGGGTCACCGAGCTGGCGGGCGAGCGCGACCACCTCGTCGTGGATCCGGGACGCCTCCTCGTGCTCGCCGCCGTGGCGCAGGTCGCGGACCAGATCGAGGCCGACCACGACGCGGCGGCGCGGCAGGGTCGCACTCCGCTCGTACGCCCGGCGGAGGTGCCCGACGCACTCCTCCATCGCGAGGCGGCTGCCGGCGTCGCGGCCGGCCCGCATGAGCACGTCGACCACCCGGTCGGGCTCCAGGTCGTCGCCGGCCAGCCACGCGTGGCGGGCCAGGTCACCGGGGACGATCAGGTCGCGGTCGAGCACTCGGACGACCGTGGCGTGCAGCCGCCGCCGCTCGGCGCCGTCGAGCGCGTCATACAGCGTCTCGCGGACCAGGTCGTGGGCGAACGCGAACCGCCCCTCGCCGAGTGCCACCACCAGCCGCGCCACCATGGCCTGGTCGAGCACCCGGTCGGCCTCGGGCACGGGGACGCGCAGCGTGGCGGCGAGCACCTGCCGCTGAAACTCGCGGCCGAGCACCGCGGCGGCGGTGAGCAGGTGGGCGACCGCCTCGGGCAGCTGGGAGAGGCGGCGGAGCACGGCATCGCGCACCCCTGGCGCGACCGCGCTGACCGCGCCGCCGCTGTGCCAGAGCCGGGCGGTCTGCTCGACGAAGAACGGATTGCCACCCGTGCGCAGGTGCACCTCAGTGACCAGGTCGGGGTCGGGCTGATGCCCCACGGTGTGGGCGATGAGCGCGCCCACCTCCTCGCGCTCCAGCCCGGTGAGCGTAAGGGTCGTGGCCTTGGCGACGAGGGGTGCCATCAACGGCCGCAGCGGGTGGTCGGCGGCGTCGACCTCGACGTCGCGGTAGGTGCCGACGATCAGCAGCCGCTCGAACCAGGTGTGCTGGGCGACGAACTCCAGCAGCCGCAGCGACGCGGCGTCGGCCCAGTGCAGGTCGTCGAGGACCACCACGACCGGCCGGTGGTGCGAGACGGTGACGAGCGCGGTGGTGACCGCGTCGTAGAGCTCGAAGCCCTCCATCGGGTCGCCGCCGGTGCGGTCGCCGAGCAGCACCGAGAGGCCCGAGCCGCCGGCCTCCTCGGCGGCCGCCCACTCCTCCGGGCCGGCCGCGCGGCGCAGCGCCCGCACCACCTGCACCCACGGCCAGTAGCCGGGTGCGCTGTCCGAATCCCAGCAGGCGCCGCCGAGCACCAGCGCGCCGCGCGCGCGAGCCTCGTCGGCGGCCCCGGTCATGAGCGTGGTCTTGCCGATGCCGGCCTCGCCGGTGACCAAAACGAGCCCGCCGTGGCTCTCGGCCGCCCGCGCGACCTCCGCGCGCAGCACGCCCGCGGGATGATCCCGCCCGATGATCTCCCGGCCTCGACCCATGACGCCCTAGACGGTAACCACTACGGCCGACATTCACCGAGCCCGGCGTCAGGATGAACCGCGCGCCGGCGGCAGCCACCGGCGCGTCAAACCGCCGGAAAGGAGGAGGGGTACCCCCACCAGGGCGAAGAGCACCGGCACCGGTACGACTGCCCCGCCGAGCCCGAAACCGGCGTACACGGCGAGCGCCGCGATCTCCTGGCCGAAGCTGGCGACCGACAGCACCGTCGCCCGGGCCGGGCCGGTGATCGCGTCCTGGATCCGCGCCTCGGTGAGGATGTCGAAGAGTTCGAGGGCGCCGAAGCAGAACGCGACCGCGACCATGCCGGCCGGGTGTCCCGCGGTGGCGCCGGCGGCGAGCAGGACCCCGCCTACCGCCACGGCCGCCGCCAGCCGGGCCGCCGAGATGTCCGCCCACCGGTCGGCCAGCGCGCTCGCGATCGCCATCGCCGCGACGGGCAGCACGAAGAGCAGCGGGACGAACGCGGTGGGCGCGCCCATCTCCCGGGCGAGGATCGGCACGTACTCGTCGATCGCGCTCATGCCGGTGACCACCGCGTAGAGCACGACGGCGCGGCTCACCGTCCGGTTGGCCCGCACCTCGGCGAGCCCGGCCCGCAAGGTCTTGGCGTAGTCACCGCCCGTTTCCTCGATCCGTGGCGCCTCGGGAAAGGACAGCGCGATCGGCACGGCCACCAGGCTGACCAGGACGCTGGCGACGCCGACCAGCGTGTACCCGCCGAGCAGGAACGCGGGCGTCGCGAGCGCCATCGCGGCCAGCTCCGCCACCAGCGCGGTGGTCTGGGCCAGCCCGATCGTGCGCACGTACCGATCGGTGGCGCCCGCGGCGGCGAGCTCGTCGTAGACCAGCGCCTCCACGCTGCCGGAGGTCATCGCCGACGACGCGCCCCACAGCACGAACCCGGCGGCGAAGGCCGGGTACGAGGGAAAGAAGGTCCACAGTGCGAAGCCGATGGCCCGGAGCCCGGCCGCGATCGCGACGAGCCGGCGGCGCGAGTACGCGTCAGCCCAGACCCCGGATGGGATCTCCAGCGTGAATCCGACGAGCGACCAGATGACGAACAGCGACGAGATCTGCCCGGTGCTGAGCCCCGCGTCGGCGAAGAGCAGCGCGTAGACCGGGTAGAGGAGCACGCCCTCGGTGCAGGCGCGGAGCGCGCAGAGGCGCCAGGTGGTCCTACGTCAATCGGGATGGCGCGTGGGCTCGACCATGGGGCACAAGGTGCCACCCCACGATCGAGCCCGTCAACGCCTTTACTCGACGACCGACAGGTGTACGTGGTTGGTGTGCAGCTCGCTAGGGCCGCAACACCCGCTGTACGACTTCCACCCGCTGCTGGGCAGCCAGATCTGGCGGAACCAGATCACGTAGAGCACGCCCAGCCGGCTCGCGTTCTTGATGAAGAAGTTGGACAGGTTGTTGCCGTACGTCTTCGCCGAGCCCGATGCCGTGCCGCCGAAGACGTCGCCCGAGTCGACGGCCCAGTCGCAGGCCCGGCCCTGCGGGTGCTCACCCGACGAGCCGCTGCGGAAGCAGGAGACGAAGATCTTGAAGCCGGCTCCCTTGGCCTGCTGCACCGCGTGCCAGAGGCGCGGCGTGATGCACCCGCTCTTCGAGGTCGGGTCGGGGCGGATCGAGCAGCCGGAGCCACCCGAGAACCCCGAGGCGGTGGAGGAGCTGCCACTCCCGCTGGGCCCGCTGGCGTTCTCGCCGCCGCCGGCCTCCTTCAGCGCGGTTTCCGCCTGCTTCTTGCGGGCGGCCATGACCTGCACCTGCTTCTGCTGCTCGCGGATCTCGTTGTCGATCGCGGCCTTGGCGCGGGCCGCCTGATCCTTGGTGTCGAGCAGGTCGCGGAGCTTCTTGTCCTCGGTCGCCGCGACCGTGTCGAGCGCCGCGGCCCGGTCGATGAAGCCCTCCGGGGAGGTGCTGTTGAGCATCGCCGAGATGGGGCCGAGCCGGCCCCGCCGGTATGCCGCGTTGGCCACCTCGCCGATCACCGCGGTCTTGGTGACCAGGTCACGCTCGAGCTGGGCCAGCTGCGTGGTCAGCTGCTGCTGGCGCTTCTTGGACTTCTCCAGAGTGGCTTGGGCGGCGACGAAGCCCTTGCTCGCCGCGTCGAGCTGCGCGCGCAGGGTGGCCGTGCCGCCCTCGTCATCGTTGGGCGCGGCGGCCGCGTGCTCCGCTGGTAAGCCGATCAGCGCGAACGCCGCGACGAGAAGCACCGCGACGAGGCCGACCCGGCTGCGGGCATGAGCCATCAACCATCCTTCCAGTCAGCCGCCTACCGAGTTAGCTGACGGGTTCGGGACGGAAGTCTCCCTACCGCTGTCGCGGATTCACCCCAGTGGATCGGTGGTTCCCCGGCTCGCCCGAGGGCGACTCGGCGGCGGCCAACACCGGCGCCGGGGGGCGCCGCCTGGCGTTGACCGGAGCCGAGAATAGCGGCTTTCCATCGATGTGCCCACTGTTGCACCGATGGTGACGAATCAAGTACGCCCTGCTCAGGGGCGATTTACCACCCGGCGGGGTGACAGTCGTCCGGCCGCGGCTCCACCTGGAGGGTGGCGTGCCCGATGTCGAAGTCGTCGTGCAGCGCCTCGCGGGCGGCCACCAGCACCGGCCCCACCTGCGCCGACTCCTCCAGCGTGAGATGCGCGGAGGCGACGTCCATGCCCGAGGTCAGCGTCCACACGTGCAGGTCGTGCACGTCACACACGCCGGGGACGGCGGCGAGGCGCCGCTGCACCGCGGTCACGTCGAGGTGCTCCGGCGCGGCCTGCACGAGGATGCGCACGGCGGCCCGGGCCAGCTTCCACGTACGCGGCAGGATGAACAGGCCGACGGCGACCGCGATGATCGGATCGGCGTACGACCAGCCGGTCAGCCCGATCACGGCCGCGGCGACGATCACGCCCACCGAGCCGAGCAGGTCGCCGAGCACCTCCAGGTAGGCGCCGCGCACGTTGAGGCTCTCCCGCGCGCCGGAGCGCAGCAGCCCGAACGCGACCAGGTTGGCGATCAGGCCGGCGACCGCCACCACCAGCATCGGGCCGGCCGGCACGTCGGGCGGGTCGCCGAGGCGGCGCGCCGCCTCGACCAGCACGTATATGGCCACGCCGAAGAGCAGGACGGCGTTGGCGAGGGCGGCGAGGACCTCCAGCCGGTACAGGCCGAAGGTGCGCTGCGGGTCGCGGGCGGCGTTGGGGGCCGCTGAGCTGGCCGTTGCCGAGTCCGCGCCGCCAACGCGGGCAGGCGCCGCGGCGGCGGACGCGGCCCAGATGGCGGCGAGCGCCATGCCGATGCCGAGCACGTCGGTGAACATGTGACCGGCGTCGGAGAGCAGGGCCAGGGAGCCGGTGAGCAGGGCGGCCACCGCCTCGACCACCATGAAGACCGCGAGCAGGGCGAACGCACCCCACAGCCGCCCGCGGTGACGCTCCCCCGCGCGCGCTACGTCCGCACCGTGGTCGTGACCAGCACCCATCGGCACAGAATACATGCTGACATTGCTATGTATGCAAACCTGGGATTGGCATTCAATGTCGAACCGTTTGGGAGAGATGTGCGTGAATTCTGATGTGGACCGATCACAGGGAGTACCCATCGTGCTGACCCGACGAGCCCTGATCACATCATCCGCCGCCGCGGCCCTCACCGCGGCCACACTCACCGTCCCGGGCGCCGCCAGCGCCCACGGCTCCCGCCACCGGCACTTCCCCGACTCCATCCCGCTGCCGAACGCGTTCCAGCCCGAGGGCATCGCGATCGGCCGCGCGCCGTACGCGTACTTCGGCTCCCTCGCGAACGGCGACATCTACCGCGCCGACCTGGCCACCGGCCGCGGGAAGATCATCTCCACCGGCCCCGGCACCCCCTCGGTGGGCCTCAAGATCGACGACCGCGGGCGGCTCTTCGTCGCCGGCGGCGCCGCGGGCGACGGCCGCGTGGTCGACGCGCACACCGGCCGCATCCTGGCGTCCTGGACGTTCGCGACGGCGCCCACCTTCGTCAACGACGTGGTGCTGACCCCCAAGGGCGCGTTCTTCACCGACTCCAACCAGCCGTTCCTCTACAAGGTGCCGCTGAGCCTGCGCGGCGAGCCGGTCCGGCTCCCGCTCACCGGCGACCTCGTCTACCAGGCCGGTTTCAACGTCAACGGCATCGCCCGCACGCCGGACGGCCGCGGCCTGCTGGTCGTCCAATCCAACACCGCCACGCTCTTCCGGGTCGACCCGGACACCGGCGTGACCAGGGCCGTCGACCTCGGCGGCTACGCGTTGACCAACGGCGACGGTCTGCTGACCATCGGCCGCACGCTCTACGTGGTGCAGAACCGCTCGAACCAGGTGGCCATCTTCGCGCTCGACGAGCGTGGCCTCAGCGGGCGGCTCACCGGCACGCGTACCAACCCGAACTTCGACGTGCCCACCACCGTGGCGGCCTTCGGCGACCGCCTCTACCTGCCGAACGCCCGCTTCGGCGTGACCGTCACCCCGGAGACCACCTACAGCGCGAACTCCGTGAAGCGTTAGACCGTAAGTGTGGTCAGGCGCTGGGTGGCTCGGGAGAGGGCCACGTACAGCGTCCGTGCGCCGGCGTCGGTCCTTATCTCTTCGGGTGAGATGAGGACCACGCCGTCGTACTCCATGCCCTTGGCCTGCAGGCTCGTCACCACCTGGAGGCGATCGGTGGGCAGCCCGGCCACCCAGCCGGCGACCTCGTCGCGGCGGGGCACCGGGGTGATCACGCCGACCGTCCCCTCCACCTCCGCGAGCAGCCGTGTCGCGGCCTCGCGGGTCGCGCCCGGCAGGTCGGCCGCGGCCACCGTCAGCTCCTCCGGCGGCACCCCGGTCGAACGCACCGCCCGGGGCAGCGCGATGTCCGGCGACACCTCGCGGATCACCTTGGCCGCCACCGCGAAGATCTCCGCCGAGTTGCGGTAGTTGGTGGTGAGCGTGAAATCGTGCCGGCGCCGCCCGCCCAGCGCCTTGTCGCGGGCCCGGGACAGCTCGGCCGGGTCGCCGGTCCAGGCGGTCTGCGCCGGATCGCCGACCACGGTCCACGAGGCGAGCCGCCCGCGCCGCCCCAGCATCCGCCACTGCATCGGCGAGACGTCCTGCGACTCGTCGACCACCAGGTGGGCGTACTCGCGGTAGTCGTCGGGCCGGCGCACCGCCGCCGCGCGGGCCGCCCGCTGCCGGTCCGCGTACGTGCTCACCTCGCGCACCCCGTCGACCACGTGGAACGGGTCGCGCTGGCGCTTGGCCGGCTGCGGCGGGCGGCCGAGCATCTCGTCGAGCTCGTCGAGGAGCGCCACGTCCGCGACGGTCGGGTCGCCGGGCGTGAAGGCGCCGCTCAGCAGCGCGATCTCCGCGTTGCTGAGGATCCCTTCCGCGTACGAGCGCAGCCGCGCCGGGTCGGCCAGCCAGGCCAGCACGTGCCGGGGCGCCAGCCGGGGCCACCACGCCTTGAGGAAGTCGCGGAAGTCGGTGCGCTCGGCCAGGTCGTCCTCGAAGTCGCCCTGCGCCGGCAGGCCGCCGATGCGGTGCCGCTGGGCCTGCGCCCACAGCGCGTCGAAGAGCCCGTCGATGCCGGCCCGGCGCACCTCGTTGCGGCGGGCGCCACGGGGCAGCGCGCGGGAACGGATCGCGTCCAGCTCGTCCTGGTGGAGGCGGAGCAGGTCGCCCCGGTACAGCAGGCGCAGCTCGGTCGGCCCGCCCGGCACCGCGTCGCGGACCGCCCGCTCCAGCACCCGGCGGATGCGCAGCGAGCCCTTCACGGCGGCGACCGCGGTCGAGTCGGTACGCGTGGCGGTCACGCCCTCGACGATCGAGCCGAGCGAGTGCAGGGTGGCCGCGTCCTCGCCCAGTGAGGGGAGCACCGAGGCGATGTACTCGACGAAGACCGACGACGGCCCGACCACGAGGATGCCGCCACCGGCGAACCGGGACCGGTCGGAGTAGAGCAGGTACGCGGCGCGGTGCAGCGCGACGGCCGTCTTGCCCGTGCCCGGGCCGCCCGAGACGATAGTGACGCCGGAGGCGGACGAGCGGATCGCCTGGTCCTGCTCGCGCTGGATGGTGGCGACGATGTCGCGCATCCCCCGGCCCGTGGCGCGGGCGAGGGTGGCCAGCAGCGCGCCGTCACCGACCACCCGCATGCCCTCGGGCGCGGCGGCCGGGTCGAGCAGGTCGTCTTCGATGTTGGTGACCTTCTCGCCGCTCGACTGGATCATGCGGCGGCGCACGACGCCCCGCGGGTCGGCGGCCGTGGCCTGGTAGAACGCGGCCGCGGCCGGCGCTCGCCAGTCGACGACGAGCGGCTCGGCGTCTTCGGCGCGCACGCCCAGGCGGCCCACGTGCAGCACCTGGCCCTCGCGCAGGTCGAGGCGGCCGAAGACCAGGCCCTCGTGCTCGGCGTCCAGCGCGTGGCGCCGCCGCGCGGCGTGGAAGACCATCGCGTCCCGCTCCACGAGCGCGCCGAAATTGCCCACGCGGGCGAGGCGATAGCCCTCCTTCTCCGCCCGGGCCGCGGCCTGCCGCAGCTCGGCCAGCCGGGCGTAGACCCGGTCGACGTGGCGCTGCTCGGCGGCGATCTCCTGCTGAAGGGTGGTGGCGGCGTCGGTCAAGTTTCGGGGCTCCCAGGAGAAGTGCGGCGCCTGGTGTGTCACAAGGCCAGACAAGGGTACGCGCCTGCCGCTAGTCATGGCCTCCTGCGTCGATCGTCGCGGCCCGGACGACATCGAGCAGCGCCTCGGTGACCACGTCCGGGCGCTCCAGCATCAGCATGTGCCCGGCACCCGGGCAGACGGTGAGCGCCGCGCCCGGCAACGCCTTCACGATCGACCGCGCGCAGGCCGGCGGGGTGAGCCGGTCGCGCTCCCCGACCAGGACGGCGGTCGGCACCGTCGGCAGCGTGGCGAGCGTCTCCAGGCGGGCCTGCGCGCCGACCGAGGGGCGGAAGCCGCCGATCGAGCCGAGCGAGGCGCGCACGACCGCCTTGGTCGTGAGCTGTACGTCCGCCGGGTCGCACGGGTGCCCGAAGAGCAGCCAGCGCAGGCTCGGCCGGAGCGCCACCGTCAGTGCCCGGTGCGGTCGCCAGCCACCCAGCCGGGCGAGCACGTGGGCGCTGGTCATCTCGGCCATCCGGACGAGGTGGGCGAGGCGCGGTGGCAGCCCGTACACCGTGTGGGTGTGTCCCTCGGCGGTGGTGCTGAGGAAGAAGAGGCCGGCGACCCGCGCGGCGAAGTCCGCCGGGTGCCGGTGGGCGTACTCCATGATCGTCATGCCGCCGAGCGAGTGGCCGGCGAGGACGACCGGGCCGGTGGGCACGACCACGCGCAGCACTTCGGCGAGGTCGTCACCGAGCTGGTCGAGCGTGGCGGTGCTGCGGTCGATGCCGCTGGAGCGACCATGGCCGCGCGCGTCGTACGTGACGACCCGGGCCATCTTGGCGAGCGGCCGCACCTGGCGATACCACGTGCGGCCGTCGAGCACCCAGCCGTGCAGCAGCACGACGGTGATCGGGGCGCCAGGCGGCCCGGCGGTACGCACGTGCAGTCGGGGGCCGTCCGCGAGCCGGATCTCGGCCTGTTCGACCGTCATCATGGGGCGCCTCCGAAGTACCCACGGGTAACAATCATGCCTCGGAAACGGCCCCACGCACAGCAAGAGGCCCCGCCACGCGTGGCGGGGCCTCTGTCAGATCTTGGGCTCAGCCCTCGAACACGCCGGCGTCGACCAGGCGCTTTTCGGTCGCGTCCCAGCCGTCGCTCGGGGCCGCGGCGGCGAGAGCGGCGAGCTCCGCACGGATCTTGGCGCCGTGGCCAGCACCCGCCAGGACCCGGATCTCCTCGACGAACGCGTCGGAGTCGGTGCGCAGGTGGACGGTCTTGCCGTTGGTCAGGTTGCGCACGTAGGCGTGCTTGCCCTTGTTGAGCGGGATCACGTACTTGTACTCGCCGAGCACGCTCAGGGCGCCACCCGCGCCCTGGCCGGCGCGGACGGACGCGCGCGCGGTCTTGGAGGTGTTGCTCGCCACGGAGGCACTCCTTGCAGGCAGGAAAGCAGAAGACAGACCCCAGAACTTTACCCGATGCCGCGACCACGCCGCTCGGCCGCCTGCCAGCGCTCTGCGTCACAGCGCTAGCAGAAATCCGTCACGACGGCAGGGAATTCTCAGCCGAGTTTTCCGATTCTCTGGCGCACCATCCGTCACACCAGTCATCATGTTGGTCAACCGCCCGTTGATCGAGGTCGTAGGGGAAGACGCACCTCGCTTCTCCGGGAGGTCACCGTGCCAACGCGTGGCGTCGTATACGTCCACTCGACCCCGCTCGCCGTGTGTGCACACGTCGAGTGGGCGATCGCGCGCGTCCTCACCGCGCCGGTCAACCTGCACTGGACCGCACAGCCGGTCGAATCCGGCGCCCGTCGGGCCGAGTGCAGCTGGACCGGACGACCGGGGACCGGCGCGGAGCTGGCTGCTGCCCTCAGGCAGTGGCCCATGATCCGTTTCGAGATCACCGAGGACCCCAGTCCGGGCCTCGACGGTGAGCGCTTCATGTACGTGCCAGGCCGCGGCCTCTTCCACGCCACCATGGGTGCCGCCGGCGACATCCAGCTCGGCGAGGACCGGCTGCGCAGCCTCATGGAGGCCGCTCGCGCGCCGGAGGCCCTCGCGCACGCCCTCGACCGCGCGCTCGGCACGGCGTGGGACGCCGAGCTCGAGCCGTACCGCTACGCCGGCGACGGCGCCCCCGTCACCCTGCTCACCCGCGTCGGCTGACCACCGTCCATTTGCCCCTACACGCCCGGGCTGTTCTGATAGCGGGCGTGCGTCTGCGTACCCGCGCGCTCCTGGCCGTGATCCTCCTCGCGGCCGGCTGCCAGTCCTCACCACCGGCGCCGGCCCCTACGACGCCCGCCCCGACGGTCGCCAGACCCACGCTGCCGGCCGACGCCGGCCCGGGGCAGCGGGCCGCCGCCCTCGCCGCGGCGCTCTCCGACGAGGACCTGGTGGGGCAGGTGCTGATGCCGTACGCGTACGGCTCCTCGGCCACCGAGGTCACGCCCGGCAACGCGGCCGGCAACCGCCAGCTGGCCGGCGTCGACACCCCGGCCGAGATGATCGCGCGCTACCGCCTCGGCGGGCTGATCCTGGTCGGCTTCGCCGCCGACGACCCCACGTCGAAAAACCAGGGCACCACCAATGTGGACAACGCGCAGCAGGTACGCGGCCTCACCACCGGGCTCCAGGCCGCCCACGCCAAGCTCGCCGCCGGCTCCGCGCCACTCCTGATCGGCACCGACCAGGAGTACGGCGTGGTCACCCGGATCAAGACCGGCGTGACCACGCTGCCGAGCGCGATGAGCGCGGGCGCGGCCGGCGCCCCCGGCCTGACCGAGGCGGCCTGGCGGGCGGCCGGCGAGGAGCTCGCCGCGCTGGGCGTCAACATCGACTTCGCCCCGGTGGCCGACGTGCTCGGCAACTCGGGCAGCACGGTGATCGGCTCCCGCTCCTATGGCTCCGACCCAGCCCAGGTCTCCGCTCAGGTCACCGGCGCCGTGCGCGGATTGCAGGCGGGCGGCGTCGCGGCCACGCTCAAGCACTTCCCGGGCCACGGCCACACCTCCGGCGACTCGCACAACGCCCTACCCGGCCTCGCGCAGAGCCGCGCCAGCCTCGACCGGGGCGACCTGCCACCGTTCGTCGCCGGGATCGGGGCCGGCGCCAAGCTGGTGATGTCCGGCCACCTCGACGTCAAGGCGGTCGATCCGGGCACGCCCGCGACCTTCTCCCGCAAGGTCCTCACCGACGTGCTCCGCGGCGACCTCGGCTTCAAGGGCGTCGTCATCACCGACGGCATGAACATGGCGCCGGCCAAGCGCTGGCCCGCCGGCGAGGCCGCGGTACGCGCGCTGAACGCCGGCAACGACATCCTGCTGATGCCGGACAAGCTGCCGGAGGCCTACAACGGCCTGCTGTCCGGCCTGCGGGTCGGCGACCTGACCCGCGCCCGGCTGGTCGAGGCGGTCACCCGGGTGCTGACGCTGAAGTTCGAGCTGGCCGGCGAGCCCGCGCCGGACATGTCCACTGTGGGCAGCGCCGCCCACCGCGACGCCGCGGCGAAGCTGGCCGCCGCCGCGGTCACCCAGCTGCGCGGCGCCTGCGGCACCCCGGTCCGCGGCCCGATCCGGGTCACCGCCGCCAGTGGCCGCGACACCACCCGCGGCTGGCTGGTCCAGGCCCTCCGCGCCGCCGGCGTCCAGGTCGTCGAGAGCGGCGGCACGCTGGTCCACCTGGTCGGGTACGGCGACGAGTCCGGCGACCTCCGCAAGGGCGCGGCGGTGACCGTGGCGATGGACACCCCGTACCTGCTGGCCAAATCCGACTCGCCGGTGCTGCTCGCCACGTACTCGTCGAGCCAACCATCGATGGCCGGCCTCGCGGCGGTGCTGGCCGGCAAGGCGTCGGCGACGGGCCGCTCCCCCGTCCCGGTGAGCGGTCTCCCGCGCAGCTCCTGCGTCCCCCAAGCCGGCTGACCCAGGTTGCGCCACACCTCCGGATCAGCGAAACTTGACGGGTCGGCAGCACTAGCCGCCGAAAGTGAGCCCGGGTCGGACCCGCCGGACGACGGAAGCCCGGGCTTTGCGCTGTCCGCGCCTATTGCGCACGGAGATCCACGACTTCTTTGACGAGTGCGGCGACGCGCGTCCGCCACTCACCGCCCGCGCCGTAGCACCAGGCCACGGCGTCCGGGATCCACAGCGCCGGCTCCTCGTAACACTGCAGGTGCAGGTAGCTCATTGGATCCTCGATGCCGCCGGCCCCAGCGCCCACCGCCTGCGCGATCGTCCGCCGATCCTTCCGATCCTGCGCCTGGCCACGGCTCTCCAGGACAGCCGCCGCACGCCCAACCGCACGCAGTCTTCGACCGCGCGGCCAAGACACGCGGCCCGGGCCCGGTCGTCCCGGCCAGGCGCGACGTAGATCACCGTCTCGACGTGGAGCGGCGTGAGCTCCGAGACGATCTTTCTGCGCCGCTGATCGCTCTCCGCCTGGAAATGGACTCGGCGCTCACCCGGCAGCCGCAGGGCCCGTAGGCATCGCCTCACCACCGCCAGGCGCGCGGGCGCCACCGCTGTAGCGGCGAGTATGTAGCCTCCGCGCACCGACTCGTCCACGAAGACGTGGGACATCCGCGCGACGGTGCCACACGACGCCGCGGTTCGCCGGCCCGTTGCGCCATCTTGTGGTGTCGGTTATCGACCTGTGGCCGGGAGAGAGCGGTGCCGCTCCCTCCCGGCCCGGTGGTCTAACAGCCGACGCGGGTGGTGCTCAGGGCTACGTCGTCGAACCAGAGGGTGTCGGCGCCCTCGCCGTAGCTTTCCCAGCCCAGCCGCAGATCGGTGAGGTTGGGACGCCAGTTGGCGCGGGACGACCACTGGCCGTCGATGTCGTGCGTGGGTGTGCCGTCGGCGACCAGGCCGGCCACCTCGGCGCCATCCACCCACGTGCGGAGGTGGCCCTGCGTGCCGTCCACGGTGAACTCGACGCACGTCCAGCGGTTGGTCGCCAGTGGCACGCTCAGCGCCACCCCGGCCGGGCTCTGCTCGGGCAGCGTCGCGTCGTCGGAGGCGCGGTTCCACTGCAGTGCGCCGTTCTGGCCGCCCATGCGCAGGTCGCGATTGCCGTCGTTGGCGTCGCGCATGGCGAGGAACGTGACGTGCTGCTGCGGCAGGGCGGTCGTGTGTCGCACCCAGAAGCGGGCGAAGCGCACCGCGCCCAGGCCGCTCACGCCGCTCGTCGTGCCGACGAAGACGTGGTTGCAGTAGCCGGTGGCGCCGTTCACGCGTACCGACTTGGCGCCGCTGTGCGCTACGGCGGTGTCCACTGTGGCGGTGCCGGTGCCCTGGCAGTCCGGATAGGACACGCTCCACGCGCCCGAGGGCGCACCGCCGGCCTGGCTCTCGAAGCCGTCGCAGAAGGCCGCCGAGCCACACCCGGTGGGCGGAGGCGGCGACGTGGGCGGGGCGGTGGTGGGCGGGGCGGACGTCGGCGGGGCCGAAGTGGGTGGAGCGGAGGTGGGCGGCGCCGAAGTGGGTGGCGCCGAAGTGGGTGGCGCCGAAGTGGGTGGTGGGGTCGTGGGAGCGGCACCGTTGCAGGGCGCGCCGTTCAGCGTGAAGCCGGTCGGCGCGGCGTCGCTCGTCGAGTACGTGCCCTGCACGCCGAACTCCGTCGAACCGCCGGCCGGCAGCGACCCGTTCCACGCGGCGTTGCGGGCGGTGACCGCGGTGCCGGACTGGGTGACGGTGGCGTTCCAGCCGTTCGTGATGCGCTGGTCGCCGCCGTAGGTCCAGGTGACCGTCCACCCGTTCACGGCGGTGTCGCCGGCGGTGACCCGGACGGCGGCGGTGAAGCCACCGGTCCACTGGTTGACCCCGTAGTCGACGAGGCAGCCGGCGGCCGCGCCCGCGGCTGGCACCAGGGTCGGGCTCACCGCCACGGCGGCACTGACCAGCAGCGCGGCCGCCCCGGCAATGGCGGCCCGTGCGTGCACTCTCATGAAGACAACCCTTCCATTGATGATGTTCGCTAATCATAGTCATCAATAGATTGCCTACGCTCCCGGACGTACCCCGATCGCCGCCGCCGGACCGACGACCAGGCCCGCCCTTCACGCGAACATCGCTGGTATGTCCATTTCCCCGCGCTGGCGCAAGGCGCTGCTCACCCTGCACGTGGTCTCGTCCGTGGGGTGGCTCGGCGCCGACATGGTGCTGCTGACCCTGAGCATCGCGGGGCGCACCGGCGCCGACCCGGCGGTGGTCTACCCGGCGATCGGGCTGGTCGGCTCGGTCCTGCTGGTGCCGATCAGCGTGCTCTCGTGGCTCGTCGGCGTGGCCAGCGCCCTGCTCACCAGGTGGGGCGTGCTGCGCCACTGGTGGGTCGTGGTCAAGCTGGCCGTCACCACGATCCTGACCACGCTGGTGCTCCTCGCCCTGTGGCCAGGGCTGCGCCAGGCCACCGCACTCGGCGCCGACCTCCCCCAGGAGACCCGCGACCAGCTGCTGATCGCGCCGAGCGTGTCGTTCGTGGCGCTGATCGCGCTTACCGCCATATCGGCGTACAAGCCGTGGGGTCGCACCCGCCGGCGGCTGGGCGTAGCCGCCGCTCGGGTGGGGAACTAGGGGGCCATGACCAGCCATGTCCTGGTGTTCGCGCCGGCGCCACAGCTCACCGTCACCATCGAGCAGCCGGCCGACACGGTGGAGATCCACGTACACCCCGGAGGGCAGGGCATCTGGCAGGCCCGCATGATCAGCGAGCTGGGCCCGGCCGTGGTGATGTGCGCGGCGCTCGGTGGCGAGATCGGCCACGTGCTGCGGGCGCTCATCGCCGCCGAGGGCATCGAGCTGCGCGCGGTCACCAGGGAGGCCACCAGCGGCGGGTACGTACACGACCGGCGAGGCGGCACCCGCAGCGAGATCGCCGAGGTGGCCGGCGAGCCGCTGAACCGCCACGAGCTGGACGACCTGTACAGCCTCACGCTCGCCGCCGCCCTGGAAGCGAACGTGGCGGTCCTCAGCGGGCCGGCCGACCCCTCGGTGCTGCCCGCCGACACGTACCGGCGACTCGCCACCGACATCGGCGGCAATGGGGTCAAGGTGGTGGCCGACCTCTCCGGCGACCACCTGGAAGCGGTACTCAAGGGACAGCCGTACCTGGTCAAGGTCAGCCACGAGGAGCTGATCGCCGACGGGCGGGCCAAGGACGACAGCGAGCCCGAGCTCCTCAGCGCCCTGCGTGGGCTGCACGCGGACGGCGCCGGCGCGGTGCTGGTGAGCCGGGCCGACAAGGGCGCGCTGGCGCTGCTGGACGGCGAGGCGTACGAGGTGGACTCGCTCCGCCTGGAGGTCGCCGACGCGCGCGGCGCCGGCGACTCGATGACCGCCGGCGTGGCGGCCGTCCTGGCCCAGGGCGGCGACACCGCCACGGCCGTGCGTACCGGCGCCGCCGCCGGCGCGCTCAACGTGACCCGCCACGGGCTCGGCAGCGGCCAGGCCAGCGCGGTGCGCAGCCTCGTCGACCGGGTGAGCCTGCGGAGACTGGAGCGATGAGGGTACTGGTCACGAACGACGACGGGATCGAGGCGCCGGGCATCCGCTCCCTGGCCCGGGCGCTGGCCGGCGCCGGGTATGACGTGGTGGTCGCCGCGCCGAGCCACGAGGCGAGCGGCATGAGCGCCGCCATGACCGCCGTCGAGGAGGACGGCCGCATCGTGGTGGCGACCCACACGCTCGACGGGCTGGACGGCGTCGAGGCCTACGGGGTGGCCGGCTCCCCCGCCTTCATCGTGCTGATCGCCACGCTGGGCGCCTTCGGGACGGCACCCGACCTGGTCTTCTCGGGCGTCAACCGGGGCGCCAACGCGGGCCTCGCGGTGCTGCACTCGGGCACGGTCGGCGCCGCGTTCACGGCCGCCGCCAACGGGGCGCGGGGGCTGGCGGTCTCGCTGGACGTCCTGCTGACCGGCGGCACGGCCTCCACGGCCAGCGGCGGCGCGGCGGAGCTGCGCCCGGGCACCCTCGACGAGGGGCGGCACTGGGACACCGCGGCGGCCATCGCGGCCGACCTGCTGCCCGCGCTCAAGGACCTTCCCGAGGGCACCGTGCTCAACCTCAACGTCCCGGACCTCCCCCGCGACGAGATCAAGGGGGTACGCCGGGCGCGGCTGGCCCGCTTCGGCCAGGTACAGATGGCGGTCGCGGAGACCGGCCAGGGGTACGTGCGGACTGCGCTCGAGGAGTCCGGCGCGCGGCTGGAGGACGGCACCGACCTGGCGCTGCTGGCCGACGGGTACGCCACGGTCACGCCCGTGCGCGCGGTGAACGAAGTGGACGTCGAGCTGCCCGGCTAGTTGGGCGACGGGGCGGGGAGCATGCCCCACAGCGCGAACGCCAGGTCACGGCTGTTCGGCCGCTCGCCGGGCTGCTTGTTCATGCAGGAGCGGCACATGTCGGCGATCTCCCGGGGCAGCCCGGCGACCGCGAGCACCGGCGTCGGCGCCAGGCGGCGGACGTGCGGCGACTCCAGCTCCCCCGGGTACGGCGAGCGGCCGGTGACCATCTGGTAGATGAGCACGCCCAGCGCGTAGACGTCGTCGGCCGGCTGGGCGGCGCTGGTGACCGGGTGCGTGGGCACCACGGGGCGGCGGGGCACGGTCGTGCGGGTCAGCCTCGGGCGGTCGTTTCGCGGGCGGTCCACTGTGGTCGCCAGGCCAAAGTCGATGATCTTCACGCCGTCGCGGGTCAGCATGACGTTTTCCACGGTGAGGTCGCGGTGCACGAAGCCACGCCGGTGCGCGACCGCCAGCACGTCGGCGACGGTGGCCGCGACACGCACGGCCTCCTCCCACGGCATGGGACCGTCGGCGAGCCGGTCGGCCACCGACACGCCGGTGAGAAGCTCCATCACCATGTACGGCGCGGAACCACCATCGGGCAGCGGCATGTCGCCGAAGTCGTAGATCCGGGGCACGCTCGGATGCCGAAGCCGCTGCGTGATCAGGGCCTCACGCTTGACGTTGTCTTGCGCGCGGGTGTCATCGGCCAGCGTCGGCGACAGCACCTTGACGGCGAGTGGGCGCGGCGAGAGCGCGTCCACCACCTCATATACGACCGACACGCCCCCGCGCCCGATCGGCCGCAAGACGATGTACCGCCCGACGATGGCGGTGCCCATCCGCAGCAGCGTCACGCCACCGGACTATTCCGTACATGCGGGGCGAGTTACAAGGGCCAGTTGCAACCGACACGACATCGATGAACGTCTCGCACCCAGCGCGATTGGCCCGTCACGCGCCGATTGAAAAAGACCCCGATCAGACGCCGGGAGACTGCACCTCAGGTGCCGGAGCGGTGCCCGCGAAGTAGGGCTCGGGCGCGCCGAAGAGGCCGAGCAGCCCGGTGACCCAGAGCTGGCGGTGCACGAACCGGCTCGGCTCGGTCACCAGCAGCTTGACCCCGCTCACCTCGGCGGTCTGGAACCCGGCGACCATCGCGCTGATGCCTACGGAGTCGATGAAGGTGACGAGCCTCATGTTGAGCTCGATGCGGCTGGGGCGGCTCTTCGCGAGCACTCCCGCCACCGCTTCACGCACCTCGTGCGCCGTGTCTACATCGATCTCTCCGCGCGGAGCAATCTCCACAACACCATCGGGGGAAACCGACGTCACGATCGACAGGCTCACGCGAACACCTCCACCCGCCCGGAACCCAGGCGCCTCGTCAGTACGCGGGCCGCGACCGAGCGTATTCCTCTGCCTCGCCGGCCGCCAGCCCTCGGAGGCGGCAATGTTGCGGTCTCACGCGACAAAGCAACCCAAAGCCGGACAGTCAGCATCATTCTTACCCACGGCCCCACGCACGCAAACTACCCACCAGGGTACCGGTGCGCGCTACTGGAATCGCCGGCCCGCAGGGGTGAATTGAGTTGATCGCCGCAGCGTAGGGCCGTAATGGCGGGCGCGCCGGGCCGCGCGTGTCCGTGAGAGATCCCATAGCCGCGGCGGCCGCACACCCGCTTGATCACGTGGGCCGCGTATGCAACCACCGCGATAAGGTACTGCCACTGATGAAAGTTGCAAGTTTCTGTTGACGAGCATGATTGGCAGGAAAATACTCCCCGTATGCGGGAGATCACTGCTTGCGCACTCGCCATAGAGCCGCACGCGCCTGCCGTGGAGCCCTACCCGCGCCTGTCGGTCGTGCGCTTCGGTCCGGTGCTCCCTCCGGCGCAGCTCTTGCCGGCGCAGCTCTTGCCGGCGCAGCCCTTGCCGGCGCGGCCAGCCACTGAGGACGCGCCCGCCATCGGGCCGCTCCCGGCCGAGGCCGACCTGAGCACCGGCGCCGGCCGCAGCCTCGCCCGGCTGCTGGCGCTCGTGCGCGCGGAGGTGGACGACCCCGACGGCCTGATCTACCAGCCGCTCCTGGCCGGGCGGCTGTGGCAGGCCGTGCTGAGCGGGCTGCTCACGGCGACCGCCGACCGGCTCCGCGAAGACCGGGACCGGCGCGAGCGCGCCAGCCGGCCGCGAGCGGTCAAGCGGGCGATCGACGCGATGGAGGCCGAGCCGGACCGGCCGTTCACCGCCACCTCCCTCGCGGCCTCGGCGGGCACGAGCGTGCGCACGCTGCAGGAAGGCTTCCGGCAGCATGTCGGCCTGTCGCCGATGGCCTACCTCCGGCGGATGCGGCTCGCGCGGGCCCACGCCGACCTGGGCGCCGCGATGCCCGGGCGGGAGACCGTGGCGAGCGTGGCGCACCGGTGGGGCTTCGCACACCTGGGTCGCTTCGCCGCGGCCTACCGCGCCGAGTACGGCCGCTCGCCGGCCGAGACGCTGCACGACCGGCCGGTCCCGTAAGGCGCCCGCCTGGCCCGGGCGCCACCACGCCCGCCCGGGCCGCGCGCCGGCACGCGACGGTCCGGGCGGGGCCGGGGCTACTCTCCCGGGTCGCCGTGGCGCATCAGCGCCATCTTGCGCATCGGGACGCCGTTGAGTGACTCGCCAACCGCCTGCTCTCCGGTGAGCGCCCGCACGGACGCGGCCACCCGGTCGACGGCCTGGCGGCCGTCGCGGAGCGTCAGCGCGAGTGGCGACTCCCAGCCGGGTGCCATGCCCAGCTGGGTCGCGTGCGCGGCGTCGTAGCCGGCCAGGAACGCCGCCGCCTGGTCCAGTGCGTGCGCCGCGCGGCTCAGGTCCCGCCGCACCTCTACCTCATCGATCATGACCGACTCCCCCAACTCGAGCCATGCCTCCTGGTGGGTGCTGGTCCGGTCGCGGGCTGGCAACCAGACCAGCACCCAGGAAATACATCCGGTGCGAACCTAAGCACGCACAGTCACTCGGTCGAGCCGATACACGCGGGGCCTGTCCACATTGCGCAGCGTTAACAGCGGCCACCCCGAAGACTTGACTAGCTCCATAGGTATAGGCGCCCTCAGACCTCGGTCGGATGCCCGCGTCGTACACCGCGCCCTATCGTCATTACGTCATGGGGGTCCTGCGAAGCTGGCTGCTGCCCGCGCTGCTGGCCGTCTGCCAGGCGGCGCTGTGGCCGGGCCTCCCGCTGCTGCTCGACCGGCCCGTCGACCGCGTGGAGGTGGCGGTCGCGCTGGCCGCCACCGCCCTGGCCGCCATCGCGCTCGGGTGGCGCCGCCGGGCACCGGTCGCCGCGCTGGCCGTGATCGTGCCGGCCATGACGCTGGGGCTGGTCGCCACCCCCCGAGACTCGCTCGCCGTGCTCATCTTCGCCGACATCATCGCGCTGTACTCGGTCGGTGCCCGCCGGCCGGCCCGGATCACGTTCGCGGTCACGGTCGGGCTGATCGCCTGGCAGGTGACGCTGGGCGCCTTCCTCTACCGGGACTTCCGCGAGTACACCGGCAACGTCGTGATCGGTGTCGTGGTGTACCTGCTCGCGGCCGGCCTCGGACGGAGCCGGCGCCGGTGGCTGGCCGCCCGCCGCGACGCCGCCGACCGCCTGGCGCTGGCCGAGGCCGACCGCCAGCAGGCTTCCGTGCAGGAGCGCGAACGCCTGGCCCGCGAGCTGCACGACGTGAGCGCGCACCACCTGACCTCCATTGTGGTCACCGTGACCGCGGCGCAACGGCTCGCCGAGCGGCGGCCCGAGCTCGCGGCCGAGGCACTGGAGTTCGCCGCCCGCACCGGGCGGGAGACCCAGTCGGCGTTGCACCGGCTGGTCGCCGTGATGCGCGGGGTCGAGCTGGATGGCGGCGCCGGGGTGGGACACCGGATCGAGGAGCTGGCGGCCGGCTTCGCCGCGCTCGGCCAGCCGGTCGAGACCCGCGTGAGCGTCGACCCGCTGACCGGCCCGGTGGGCGAGGCAGCGTACGGCATCGTGCGGGAGGCGCTCACCAACGCCCTTCGCCACGCGCCCGGCGGCCCGGTCGAGATCGCGGTGGGCCGGCACGGCGGCGCCGTCGAGGTGGTGGTGGCCAACGGCGCGGGCGCCGGGCCGGCCGCCGCGGGCGGGCTCGGCTCCGGGCGGGGCATCGAGGGCATGCGGGAGCGGGCGGCGTCCACCGGCGGCACGCTCGAAGCCGGCCCGGCGCCAGGCGGCGGGTGGCAGGTACGCGCGCTCCTGCCCGGATCCGCGGCGTCCACGATGGAGCGTTCGCTACGCCGGGTACGGGGCCCGCGCCTCGCCGACATCGCGATCGCCCTCGCCGCCGCGGTGCTGCCGGTGGCGCTGATGCTCGTGCCCGACCCCACGATGCCCCGGGTGGACATGTCCGCCGCGGCGCTCGCGACGATGTTGATGGCCGCGCACGCGCTCCCGCTGCTGTGGCGCCGGCGGGCGCCCTGGCGGGTGCTCGCCGCCGTCCTGGCCACCACCGCGCTCTGGCCGCTCGTCGCCGGCCTCGAGCTGCTGCCGGCGACCGCGCTCGCCGCGCTCTTCGCGGGTATCGGCGCGGACCTCGTCGCCGTGTACGCGGTCGCCGCCTACGGCCGCCCCCGCCACCTCACCTGGCTCTCCGCGCCGCTGGCCGCCGGCGTGCAGGGTGCCGTCACGCTGCTGACGCTGGCGCTCGACGGCTGGTTGCTGGAGCAGCCGATCACGCCCGCGACGATGAGCGTCGTGCTCATCCCGACCACCGTGCCGTACCTGCTGCTCGTCGCACCGGTGTGGACGACCGGGTTCCTGGCCCGGCTGCGCCGCGAGGGCGTGGTGTCCCGGGAGCGGCGGGCGGTGGCGGCCTCCACGGCGGGCGCGGTCGAGCTCGCGTACGCCGAGCGGCTACGCATCGCCGCCGGGCTGCGCGCCGCGGTGCTGCGCCACGCCGCGCAGGTCACCGATGCCGCCGAGGGTGGCCGCCTGGACGCGGTGCTGGAGTCGGCGCGGGCCGCGCTGGCCGCCATGCGTGACCTCCTCGGCGACCTGCGGGTGGATCCCGAGCGGGCGCCGCAGCCCACCGCCGCCGCGATCGACGCGCTCTGCCGCGACCTGCGGGCCGCCGGACGGCGGGTCGAGCTGGACTCGCCCGCCGCGGCGCCGGTGCTGCCGCCTGCGGTGGACGTCTCCGCGTACCGCGTGGTGGAGACCGCTCTCGGCGCGGGCGACGCCGGCCCGGCCCGGGTGACTCTCGGCTATGGCCCGGCCGACCTGCGGATCACGGTGACCGGCGTGCCCTCCGCGACCGCCGGACCCGTCGCGGCCGGGCTGCGGGCCCGGGTCGCGGCGATCGGAGGACGGATGACAGTGGATCAACAAGGGACGATGGACGTATGGCTGCCCTCCCGGTCCTGACCCGCGTGCTCGTCGTCGACGACCAGCCGGTCGTGCGCGCCGGGTTCGCCGCGATCCTCGACGCCGAGCCGGACCTGTCGGTGGTCGGCATGGCCGCCGACGGCGCGGCCGCGGTGGAGCTCGCCGGCAGCCTGCGCCCGGACGTGGTGGTGATGGACATCCGCATGCCGGGCATGGACGGGCTGACCGCCACCCGCCTGCTCACCGGGAAGCCGGACCCGCCGCGGGTGCTGGTGCTGACCACGTTCGACCTGGACGCCTACGTGTTCGAGGCGCTGCGCGCCGGCGCCTCCGGGTTTCTGCTCAAGGACGCCAACCCCGACGACCTGATCGCCGCGATCCGGGTGGTCGCGGCTGGCGACGGCATGCTCGCGCCGGCCATCACCCGGCGCCTGATCGCCGCTTTCGCGGGCGGCGCCGTCACTCCGCCGGCCGGCGGCACGCCACCGCCCGGCCTCACCCCGCGCGAGCACGAGGTGCTCACGCTTGTCGCGAGTGGACTGTCCAATGCGGAGATCGGGGAACGCCTTGGTGTGGCGACCGGCACCGTCAAGACACACGTGAACGCCCTGCTCAGCAAGCTGGGCGTGCGCGACCGCGTGCAGGCCACCATCCTCGCCTACGACATCGGGGTGGTACGCCCCCGCGGCGCGGCGCCGCCCAGCGCCTAGCGCAACCCGGCCGGTGCGATGCGGGCGTGCACCTCGGTGACGAGCACCCCGATCCGGCCGGCCACCCGCGGCTGGGCGCGCACCGCCTCGTCGAGGCGGGCCCGCCACTTCGCCGCCTCCACGAAGGGGCGGTCGGCCTGGGAGCCGTGCAGCAGCCGGAAGGAGTCGTGCAGCGCGTCGCCGGCCGCCGCGCCGAGCAGCCCCGACACCTCGCGGTGCAGCCAGGGGTAGAGGGCTTTGGAGTCGAGAGCGGCGACGATGGCCGAGGCGCCATCCCACGCCACGCGCTCAGGGTGGACGACCATGGCTACCTCCCGCTCTCGCCATCGACTGGCGTGACCCCGATCACAAGGAATACCAGAACTCTACCCAGCGATACAGGACGATCTCCTTGTCCGGTATGACGATTCGCGCATCGGCCGTTCGTACCGTCAATCGCATGGTCGATCGAAGCGGGCGGGGCAACGGCGTACTGGCGACGGCGGCGGTGATCGCCGGTCTCACTGCGGTGACCCTCGTGGTGGCGGGTTTCTGGCTGCGCGGCTGGGTGCTGGCGAGCGACGGCCCCCGGTTTGGCGATGCCCGCTGGTGGCTGGGATTGCTCAGCCACATCGGCGGCTACCTCGCGCTCGGCAAGGGCGGCTTCAAGGTCGCGCTCGCGGTCGTGCTCGGCGCCTCCGGCCTCGTGGTGCTGCTCCGCGAGCGCCGCCGCCAGCAGCGCGACGCCACGCCCGATACGCCCGAGGCGGGGCCGGAGGACCCTCACTGACGGGGTCGCGACCGATGATCATCACTAAGGCCGCGTGCGGGCGAGCACGCCGAGCGGGTCGGCCATCAGGTCGGCGAAGCCGAGCTCGGCGGCACCGACCAGAGTGGAGTCGTCGCCCAGCGCGGAGGTGCGCAGCCGCACCCGCTCGCGGGCGACCGGCAGCACATTGGTCGCGATGCGGTGACGCACCTGCGGCACTGCGCCCGGGTACACGTCGCGGAGCATGCCACCGAAAATCACCATGCCGGGGTTGAAGAGGTTGATGAGGTTGGCCACCCCGATGCCGAGCCAGTCGCCGATCCGGCGCAGGGCCTCGCGGGCCACCTCGTCGCCCCGGTCGGCGTCGTCGACCACCGCCCGCAGCGCGTCGCGGCCCCAGAGGTCGGCCGGGCGGCCGGCGGCGTCGAGCAGCGCCCGCTCCCCCACCTCCGCCTCGAGGCAGCCGTGCGAGCCGCACCCGCAGGGCCGCCCGTCGTACGGGTTGACCACCATGTGCCCCAGCTCGCAGCCGTATCCACCATCGCCGTCGAGCAGCTTGCCGCCGACGATGATGCCGCCACCCACGCCGACGTCGCCGTGCAGGTAGAGCAGGTTTTGGAAGCCGACGCCGGCGCCGCGTAGCTGCTCGGCCTGCGCGCCCAGGTGCGCCTCGTTGCCCACCGGCACCGGGATGCCCAGCCCCAACCGGCGGCTCAGCTCGGCACCGAACGCCTGGTCGACCCAGCCCATGTCGGGCCCGAAGCGCACCATGCCGTCGCCCGGCCGGATCATCCCGCAGTACGACGCGCCGAGCCCCACGCACACCGAATCCGGCGGAGCCGCCTCGTGCAGCTGGCGGCCGAAGCGGGCGAGCACCTCCACCACGCGGTCGAGGTCGGCGCCGGCCCGCGGGCGTACCGCCTCGCGACGGTCGAGCACCGCGCCGCCCAGCCCGACCCGGGCGGCGACGAGGCGGTCCACGGCGACGTCGAAAGCCAGCACGTACGCCCAGTTGGGCCGCACCCGCACGATGAGCGAGGGCCGGCCGGCCCGGCCATGCGCCTCTGGGCGCTGGTCCCCGCGTCGCGTGTCCGCGACGCGGGGACCAGCACCGGAAGAGTTGCCGGTGGGCGGCTCCTCGCGCACGAGGCCGGCCGCGCTCAGCTCCGCGGTGAGCGCCAGGATGGTGCTCCGGTTGAGCCCCATGCGCTCGGCCAGCACGGCCCGCGACACCGACCCGCCCAGGTGCACATGGCGCAGCAGGGTGCCGATGTTGTGCCGGTGGATCTGCTCCTGTGCCATCCCCACCGCGGGTGCCGTCGGGGCTCTCGACATCGTGGGAAACCTCGTCCCTGGGGACATTTCTCAGGATCGTAAGTGGCGACCGACCGGCGGCGCCAGCGCACCGGGAGGAGGGGGGAAAATACCCGATTAGTCCGTGGGTACGGCGCGCTAGGGAGCAGTAGACTCACGGCGCTGCCAACCCGTATCTTGGCCGCACCCAGCGGGTTTTCCGACTCGGCCAGGGGAAATGGGACGAAGATCGTGATCGGTGCGCCGCGCCGTGCGTGGCTGATCGTTCTGGCCGGCGGCCTGACGCTGGTCCTCGTGGCTTTGCCCCTGCCGCACGCCGTCGCCGCCCCGATCTGGATCATCACGCAGCTGGTCACGGTGGGCGTCGCGTCGTACGCGCTGACGAGCCGCGAGGCGCTGCACCGCTCCGGCTGGTGGGTGCTGCTGGCCAGCTGCGGCCTCGGCCTGGCGAGCGCCGCCCTGCACGTGATGCCGAGTGACGACCTTTCCGACGCCGCGTGGCCGATCGCGCTCGCCGCCCGCTCCGCGCTCTTCGTGCTCGGCTTGATCCTGCTGCTCGGCGTGCGCCGCGCCCAGCCCACGGATCAAAACTTCCTCGATGCCGCGATCGTCGCCGCCGGCCTGGCGATCGTCGCGTGGGCGTTCCTGATCGAGCCGTGGCTCAGCGAGCGGCCGCCGGGCGCCGAGTACACCGGATTGATCGTCTGCTTCGGCGCGCTCGACCTGCTGCTGCTCGCCCTCTCCGTGCGCGTCGTCTCCAACCCCACCTCGCGCACGCCGACGATGCTGCTGCTCGCCGGTGGCGCCAGCCTGGTGCTCGCCGCCGACCTCGCGTCGATCGTGCGGGTCGGCACGCACGGGCTGGGCGGCTTCCAGCCCGGCGGCCTGGTCTTCACGGCCTGGCAGCTCTGCGGTGTGCTGATCGCCGCGGCCGCACTGCACCCGTCCTACAGCCAGGGCTACCGGCGGCCCGACGGCGGCACCGACGATGTGCTGCCGCGCGCGCGGTTCGTCACGTTCGTCGTGGTGGCGCTGCTCGCGCCGGTCGTGCCGGTGATCGGCCTGCTCACCTCGCGCCTGGTCCCGTCCGAGGTCGTGCCCGCGCTCGTCGGCGCGGCCGCACTCACCTGCGCGCTGCTGGTCCTGCTCGTCGTGCGGCTGGGAAACTTCGCCCGGCTGGCCGTGCGCCGCGCCGGCGCGATGAACGTGCAGTCCGCCGCCCTGATGGTGCAGGCGACCGCGCTGCAGCAGGCGCTCAACGACCAGGAGGCCCTGCAGAAGGAGCTGGCCCACCGCGCGCTGCACGACCCGCTGACCGGGCTGGCCAACCGCGCGTTGCTGGCCGAGCGGCTGGAGCGGGTGCTCCTCGACAACTCCCGGGGACCGGGCGGCTTGCTGCTCATCGACCTCGACGGCTTCAAGGACGTCAACGACACGCTCGGCCACCCGGCCGGCGACGAGCTGCTCGTCCGGGTGGCGCAGCGGCTGCGGGTGGCGGCCGCGTGCGCCGACACGGTGGCCCGGCTGGGCGGCGACGAGTTCGCGGTGCTGCTCACCGACGCCGACGCCGGCCTCTGCCGGCACACCGCCGGGCGGGTCATCGAGGCGGTCCGGGAGGTGTACCCGCTGGACGAGCGCCAGGTCTGCCTGGCCGCCAGTGGTGGCCTGCTGATCCTCGACCCGGAGCGCACCGAGCCCGCCGAGGCGCTGCGCGACGCCGACCTCGCCTTGTACGCGGCGAAGGAGGCCGGCAAAAACCAGGTCGTCGAGTTCAGCCCGCGCATGCGCGAGGCCCGCCTGCGCCACGCCCAGCTGGCCGCGAGCCTGCGGGCCGCGCTGGCCGCCGACGCGCTCACCGTGCTGTACCAGCCGATCGTGGACCTCCACTCTGGACAGCCGGTCGCGATGGAGGCGCTGCTGCGGTGGCGCACGGCGGACGGCCGGGATGTGCCGCCGAGCCAGTTCATCGCGGTGGCGGAGGAGATCGGGCTGGTCGTCGACGTCGGCTCGAAGGTGCTGCGGGACGCCACCGCGCAGGCCAGCCGCTGGCACACGCGGCACGACGTGGCCGTCAGCGTCAACGTCTCGGCGCGGCAGCTCGCCTCGCCGGCGTTCGCGGCCGAGGTGCTCGACGTGCTCGAGGCCCGCTCGCTGCCGCCCGCCGCGCTGATCATCGAGATCACCGAGACGGTGCTGGTGGAGGCCGCCGGCGCGGCCGGCGAGCTGTCCCAGCGGACCCTGACCGCGCTCCGCGACCACGGTGTGCGGATCGCGGTCGACGACTTCGGCACCGGCTACTCGTCGCTGGCCTACCTGCAGCGCCTGCCCATCGACATCCTGAAGATCGACCACACCTTCACCGCGACGCTGGAGTCACCCGGCGAGCGCGGCGGGCGGTTCGTCGGCGCGATCCTCGGGCTGGGGTCGAGCCTCGGCGTCCCGACGGTGGCCGAGGGCGTGGAGACGCCACGGCAGGCCGCACTCCTCCGCGAGCTGGGCTGCCCGCTGGCACAGGGCTACCACTTCGCCCGCCCCTGCCCGCCCGAGGGCGTCCTGGACTACCTGTCCACCCCCGTCGCGATGCGGGCATCGCTCACGTAGACGAACAGTCCCAAGAGACACTCCTGAGCTACCGCGACGTCCGCGGTGGCCCAATCCGCACCCTGGACGGCGTGTCACACCGTTTCGGCGAACGATCAACCCACCACCCCCGGGGCATCCACCACCGAGATCAAACTAAGGTGAGTGGCATTGGGTCCGGACCGCTGCTCCCGGGGCCCGCTCACCCCATTTCACACTCCTGTGGATGGGGCTTGCCCGCGCCTTTCCGGCTGCTTTCGGCGGCCTGTCCGACCAGCGGATTACCAATCGTCGTGGCACGTTGGCCAAATCTTCCACCCATATTATGGATGAGGGTCGGCGACGGCGTTTCGATAGGTGAGATATCGACTGCGGTCGAGGCCCGAGGGCGTGCCGGCGCGGTGTCCATGCTGCCGGATGCGGCGGCACTCTGGCCGGTGCGGGCCTGGCCGGTGTCGCCGGTCGCGGGGTCTGGGTGTGGTCGTTGTGGCTGCCGTGTTCGGGTTGGGCGGGCTGGCTCTCGTGGACAGGTGGCGTGAGGTCAGCCGCTACCTGCTCACCACGGGGCGCGGGATCATGTGCGCACGATTGGCCGCGCTGGCGGCGCAGGCGCTCACCGTGGCGTTGGATGAGGCCCCAGGCACGGTGGCGGGCATGCTCACGCCGGAACTCCTCACGCACCGGAGAATAGTTACGTGCTGCGGTACGGTCACGCATTTCGACGAGCACGGCCGGGGTGAACAACTGAAGCTGCCGCATGTCGACAATTGTCCCGCACCCCCAAACAACCCGCTGCCCCGAACGGCGGCTGATCACGCCAATTTCCATGTCATCGGCGAAATTCTCGACCGACGAAAGCCGACTCAAGATATCAGCCAAAGGAGGCAGCCTCACCCATCCGCTTTTAGTCACGACCACCCCCGCTGAAAGCGACACCGGCCAAGCCGCTCTACGCCACGGGGGTCCGCGGCGGCGATATTGGGATCCAGGATCCCAGCAGATCTGTCTGGTCGGTCTCACCTCGGCGAGCCGGCGTCCGTTCCCCCGGGTGTGCTGAGGGCGGGCGCGGCACTGCGACTCTCGACGGGCAAGGCGGTCCGCGCCCAAGGGTGTTCTCGGAACTGGACGCGGTGCTCACCATCATCTGGAAATGCTGGACCAGCCTCACCCCCGCGGCACACCAGCTCACCCCGAAGCCCTTGCTCTGCTTCCCTGAGGAGACGACGGCAGCCGGCGATGCCGCAGGGTTTGGGCTTGACCCGCGGACCTGATGCCCGCGGGAGCATGCGGTCCGCGGCTGACGCGGACGTGGGCAGACAAGAAGTGGATCGGGTGTGCTCCACAGCGTCTACGCGCGGGCCTCGTGGGGGACGGCGGCGGGTGTGGGCGGGCCGGGGCGGGAAGGGCCGGACGCGTGGGCGGGGATGAGCGACGGGGCGGCGATGTCGACGTCTCGGGTCTCCTTGGAGAAGAGGAAAGCGACCAGTGAGACCAGCGCGGTCAGGATGATCCAGCCGGCGACCAGCCACGGCGCGCCGCCCCCGGCCCGCAGCAGCGCCGCCGCCACCAGCGGGGAGAAGCCGGACACCACGGCGCCGACCTCGCGGGAGGCGGCGAAGCCGGTGTACCGCACGCCGGCACCGAAGAGCTCGGCGTAGAAGATGGGCTGCACCGCGATCATCGGGGCGAAGCCCAGCGCCATCGCGGTGACCATCGCCAGCCAGATCACCACCGGCTGGCCGGTCTCCACCAGCAGGAAGAACGGCACCGCGAAAACGGCGGTGAACACGACGCTGAAGAGGTTGAGCGGGCGGCGGCCGATCCGGTCGGCGAGCGACCCGTACACCGGCTGGAGGGCGATCACCACCAGGCTGAACAGGACCACGCCGGTCAGCGCGACCGCGCGGCTCTGGCGCGCTTCCTTCACCAGGTACGTGATCATGAAGGTGCCGTACACGTACACCACCGCGGTGTCGCACACGTGCGCACCCACGCCCACGACGAAGCTGCGCGGATAGCGCCGCAGGGTGGTCAGCACCGGCGAGGGCACGGTCGTGCGGTCGCGCTCCATGGCCAGGAAGACCGGCGACTCGGCGACCCGCAGCCGCACGTACAGCGAGACGAAGATGAGCACGAAGCTGGCCAGGAACGGCAGCCGCCAGCCCCACGCCCGCACGGCGTCGTTGCCGAGCAGCTGCACCAGCAGGAACGCCACCGTGCCAGTGAGCAGGCCCACCTGCACGCCGGTCTGCACGAACGAGGCGTAGAAGGCCCGCCGCTCGCGGGGCGCGTGCTCGGCCAGCAGCGTGGATGCCCCGCCAAACTCGGCGCCGGCGCCCAGGCCCTGGCAGATGCGGGCGGCGACCAGCAGGATCGGGGCGAGCACGCCGGCGGTCTCGTACGTCGGCAGCAGCCCCACGATCCCGGTCGCGAAGCCCATCAGCAGCGTGGTCATGACGAGCGTGGAGCGGCGGCCGATGCGGTCGCCGAGCCGGCCGAAGAAGAACCCGCCCAGCGGCCGGAAGATGAACGCCACCCCGAACGTCGCGAACGACGCCAGCACCCGCACCGGATCCGACGCGTTGGGAAAGAACAGGTCACCGAGGACAAGTGCCGCGGCGAGGCCGTAGATGAAGAAGTCGTACCATTCCAGGGCGGTGCCCACCAACGATGCCGCGACCACGCGACGCAGCTCAGTGCCGCCGCGGGCAGGTGTCGCGGGGGTTGGCGGGGTCAAGCGGGCTCTCCGGCGGATGGGATGGCTGGGATACGCAACCGCGGGTTTCTGGGACGGGGGTTCCGCGGCAGGGTACAGCGTGCCAGGTTTGACGCCGCCCGTGTTGTTTCGCGAGCGTGTTGCTGATCGTGGGAAGGACAAAGCCGACATGACCCTCGCCGTCACCGGCGCGACCGGCCGCCTGGGCCGCCGCGTCGCCGAGCGGCTGGCCGCCGCCGGTATCCCGCAGCGGCTGGTGGTCCGCGATCCGGGCCGGGCGCCGAGCCTGCCGGGCGCCGAGGCGGTGCGCGCCGAGTACGCCGACGGCGAGTCCGCCCGCCGCGCCCTCGACGGCGTCACCACGCTCTTCATGGTCTCCGGCGCCGAGGAGCCGGGCCGGGTCGAGACGCACCGCACGTTCATCGACGCGGCCGTCGCGGCGGGCGTCACGCACCTCGTGTACACGTCGTTCTTCGCGGCCGCGCCGGACGCGACCTTCACGCTCGCCCGCGACCACTGGGCCACCGAGGAGCACATCACCGCGAGCGGGCTGCCCGCCACGATCCTGCGCGACAACCTGTACATCGACTTCTTCCCGCTGATGGTCGGCGACGACGGCGTGCTGCGCGGGCCGGCCGGCGAGGGGCGGGTCGCCGCCGTCGCGCAGGATGACATCGCCGACGTGGCGGTGGCCGTGCTGCGCGAGCCGCAGCAGCATGTGAACGCGCGGTACGACCTCACCGGCCCGGCCGCGCTCACCTTGCGCGAGGTCGCGGCGACGATCACCGAGGTCACCGGCCGCGAGGTCAGCTACCAGGACGAGTCGCTCAACGAGGCGTACGTGTCGCGCGCGGCGTACGGCGCACCGGCTTGGCAGGTCGACGCGTGGGTGAGCACGTACACGGCGATCGCGTCGGGCGAGCTCGACGGCGTCACCGAGGCGGTCGTCACATTGACCGGTCACTCGGCGACCGGTCTCGCCGATTATCTATCCGCCCTGCGTACGACCTGACCTCCACTTAGCGGACGTGCCCACGCTCGCTAGGATCCGCAGGGGGAACCAGCGGGGAGGGTTTGGGGATGCAGCCAGGCAATCCGTACCACCTGATCGAGGCGGTTGGCTCGTGTCAGGTGGGCAGTGTCTGGTCAGCCATCGACCCACAGGGCCGGTCGCTGATGGTGGCGCTGCTCGATCCCAACGTGGCTACCGACCAGCGCTGGCGGGAGGCGTTCCAGGAGGCGGCAAACGCGCTGGTGCAGGCCGGCGAGCCCGGCTACCTGTACGCGGACTTCGCGTCCGGCGCCCCCTGGGTGGCCTACTCGGCGGAGAACGGCATCGGTGCCGAGCGGGTGTTCCTGGCGCTGGGCATGGACTTCCAGCCGGTGCCGCCGGATGGGCTCGGTCCGCTCGACTACACGCCCTTCGAGCCGACCACGCAGGTGACTCCGGCCACACCGGCGGCTGGGCCACCGCCAGTCCCGGAAGTGCCGCCGGAGCAGCCGACCGCGCCGATCATGCCGGCACGGCATCAGCCGACCACGCCGGTCATGCCGGGCCAGCAGCCGACCGCGCCCGTTACGCCGGTGCAGCATCAGCCGCTGCCGCCCGATGTCATCGAGACCGCGACGCCCGCCGAGGCGCCGCCCACGACGGTCTTCCCGCCGGTGCGGCCCGGGCCACCGGCCACCGAGTCGGCACAGCCGGTCGCCGCCCAGCCGTCGCCGGCCGCCGCCACCCCTCAGCCCGCCGCCGAGCAGCCTCCGCCTCCGCCGCCCCACGTCGATGCCGAGACCAGCCAGCCCACCCAGCCGATGGCGCCGGCACCGCAGGCACCGCCGGTCGCCCCGTGGGGCGGTGGGCATCCGGTGTCCCCGCCGCCACAGCAGGCCGCCTACACACCGCCGCTGGTCTCCGGCCCGCCGTATCCGACCTCCGGGGCACCGCATCCCACGTCGGGCGCGCCACACCCGATCTCCGGGGCGCCGCAACACCCCACGTCGGGCGCGCCACACCCGATCTCGGGAGCACCCCTCCCCACGTCCGGCGCACCGCACCCCACCTCCGGCCCGCCGCAGCCGATCTCCGGCTCGCCGATGTCGCCGGCGTACGGGCAGCCACTCTCCCCCGCGTACGGAGCACCGGCGTACGGGCCGCGCCCGCCGCACGGCCCCGCGCCGTACGACCCGTACGCCCCGGTGGCGCCGCCGCCACGGCGTTCCCGCACCGGTCTGTGGATCGGCATCGCGGTGGCCGTGCTGGTGCTGATCGCCGGCGGGGGCGGTGTCTACGCGTGGAGCGCCTCCGGTAACTCGCCGACGACGCCGGAGCGGAGCAACGCCGCCACCGAGGCGCCACTGCCCACCGCCACCCCGCTCAGCCCGGGCGTCGAGCCGCCCTCGGACGGCAACTGGAGCACGAGCTGGCCCAGGTTCGCCGACCCGCCGGACAAGGTGCGCGAGCTCAACCTGGAGGGGGTCGGCTTCAAGTTCCTCGTGCCGCGCGACTGGGATTGCCAGCTCGGCGGGAGCGGAGACGGCTTCACCAAGTACAACTGCGGGCCCGCTCCGGGCGGCACGGAGATCGGCGGCGAGCTCGTGGTGCGCGAGTGCCCGGAGCCCTGCGACGAAGACCGCCGGGTCGCGATGCGCAAGGCCGAGGAGGCGTGGGGCCTGCAGTGGAAGCGCGGCTCGCGCACCTCCGCGTACGCCGAGACCAACACGATCGACGGCCAGGCGCGCTACGGCCTCGTCATCGTGGCGTACTGGCGCAGCTCACCCGACCTCGCGGTCAACCGGCAGATCGTGTTCCGGATGACGGCACCGGTCGCGCAGGCCGACGTGATCCGGAAGATCTCCCGCTCGGTGCGGACCAGCGCGCTCTTCTAGCCGTCACCTGACTTCCGGCCGGCGGCCTCGCTCTCGGCCCTCGTCACCCCGGCCGGCCGCTGCGCCGGTGGGGCCGGCGCGGGGGCGACCACCGGCCGGCCGATCAGCGCGGCGGCGCGGGGGTGCCGGCGGCGTGCCCGCGGGAGGCCGGCGACGAACTCGGGAAACATCGCGAAGAACGTGCGCGCGGACCGCAGCTCCTGCGAGTGCGCCTGCGACCACCGCAGCGTGTTGTTGGCCCGGGCCCAGTGGTGGATCCACCGGACGTCGCCGAGCAGCGCCACGCCCTCCCCCTCGCGCCAGGCGCGCAGGCACAGCTCGATGTCCTCGTAATAGAGGAAGAACCGCTCGTCCCAGCCGCCGATGCTCACGATGGTCTCGCGCCTGCCGGCGAGCGCCGCGCCGGTCACCCACGGCACCCAAAGCGCCTGCCCGGGCGCCGCGATGACCCGGTATCCGGCGTGGATGCGCGACCACGGCCAGATCTTGCGGTTGCCGAGCCGGGCGGTGAAGTACGGGAAGCCACGCCCGTTGGGCTGCGCCTCGCCGGTGCTGCTGAGCAGCTGCGGTGCCACCAGCCCGCCGTGGGCGTCGAGATGGTCCTGGAGCCGGTCCAGCCCGTCTGGCTCGACCTCCAGGTCCGGGTTGGCGAAGAGAACGTAGTCGGCGGCCGACTCGCGCAGGCCGGCGTTGTTGGCCGTGCTGAAGCCCACGTTGGCCGGCAGGCGCACCACCCGCGCGCCCAACTCCTGTGCCACCGCGACGGAGTCGTCGGTGGAGTTGTTGTCGACCACGATCCAGTCGTACGGCTTGGGCCCGCTCCAGCACCGCCGCAGTATCTCGGCGGAGTTGTATGTCACGGTCACCAGGCTCCACGAATGGCCTGTCATGAGGCCCTCCCCGTTCGTAGATAGCCGGTCAAAGACGCGATCCCGAAACGCTGACCACGCCACTCCCGGCGCGCAGCCGGGAACTCCCTAAGGCCCCGGGCCACGCCGCGCAGAAACGGCCGCAGCAGGCCCTGCCGCGCCCGCCGCGCCGCCAGCGCGCAGTGCGCCAGGGCGATGAACGGGATCGACAGCAGCGCCAGCGGCCAGGAGAACGTGCGCGCGGCGACCAGGATCCGGTTTCGTGCCAACAGAAACGCCCGGAAGCCGAGCAGCTTGCCGTCGCCGTCCACGCTGTGCCCGCCCGCGTGCTCGAGCGCGAGGTCGAGAGGGCGGGTGTGCCGGCCGGCGGCGTACAGGCGGTACGCGAGATCGGCGTCCTCGCCCCACGCGAAGAGGTGCTCGTGAAAGCCGCCGAACTCCTCGAACACCGCGGTCGGAAACACCGCGCCGCCGCCCGAGGGACCGATCGGCCGCCGGCGCGCGCGGGCCGGCCGGTCGTTGAAGAGCGAGACCGGGTGTACCTCGATGCCGGTGTACTCGCCGCCGCGCATGGCGAGCCCGATCGCGATCGGGTCGGCCGGCGCCTCGGCGATGGCCGCGTGGATCCGGCTGAGGGAGTCTTCGCGCAGCCACACGTCCGGGTTGAGCAGCAGCACGTGGCTGGTGCCGGCGGCGGCGACGGCGCGGTTGCAGCCGGCGGCGAAGCCCGGGTTGGCCGGCTCGGGCAGGTAGATGTACCGGTCTTCCTCGAGGCAGCCGGCGATGACCTTCGCGCATCCGTCCTCGGGCCAGTTGTCGGCGAACACGAACCGCACCGGCCGGCCCGCCGCGCTGCGTACCCAGGTCGGCAGCGTCTCGGCCAGCATCGGTGCGGACCGGTAGAGGACCGTGACGACGGTCAGTGCCTCGCTCACGTCGCGGTCCTCCTCCCCAGCCGGTACAGGACCCACAGCCCTGGGATCAGCGCCAGCCAGGTGGCGTAGATGAACGGGTACAGCTCGTAGACGCCGAACGCCGCGAAGTACACGACGAAGCCGCGGCCGAGCTGCTGGGCCGGGCTGGCGCCGAACTCCAACCGCCGCTCGACCAGCCCGACGGCGAGGCCGAGCACGACGAGGAACACCGCCGCGCCGATCGGGCCCCAGTCGAGCAGCGGGATCGCCACGAACGTGGCCGTGTTCATGTAATAGGGCTGGCTCAGCTGGGAGGTCGTGCTGTAGAGGTCGACGCGGCCGACCAGCGCCTCGGCCCGGGAGCCGAGAAACATCACGGAGTACGCGCCGTGCTCCGGCTCGATGCTGTCGCGCTGCGCCCACAGCCGGCCGAACGTCTCCGTGGAGGAGCTGAGTGACAGGTCCAGCGACCCGACGCTGGAGGAGATCGCGTTGTCGCCGTACCGGGAGCGGAACTCGTCCTCGAACGAACCGGTGCCGGCGAGCGTGCGCTGCCCGCCGAGGAAGACCACCGCGCCGACGAGCGCCACGGCGGCGAGCACGACGGCCGCCGGCGCCCACCCGGTGAGCAGCTTGGGCCGCGCCTTGGCCCGGTGCACCGACAGCACCGCGATCAGCGCCGGTACGAGGCCGACCAGCACGGAGTTCTTGCTCGCGCCGAGGGCCGCGCCGGCGGTGAAGACCCCGGTGGCGGCCAGGTACAGCACGAGCTGCCAGCCGCGCGACGTGAGCGCGCGCAGCAGCGAGACGGCCATGCCGAGCGTCCACGCCTCGGAGATCAGGCCGATCGGGATGCTCGCCCGCTCGCGCAGCACCTGCCGGGCGACGTCCGGGTTGTCGGCGAAGAGCGGCGGCGTGATCCCGCGAAACCGCAGCCACGCGGAGAGCACCGCGACGACGAGGACCACCAGCAGGTACAGCCGGAGCCGCGCCTCGGAAGGCCAGGTGAGCGTCGGGCGCGCGCCGGCGGGCGGGGCCCCCATCCGCTCGGCGAGCCGGCGACCGGCCGCCCAGGCGAGCAGGAATCCGGCCACGTACACGGCGAGTGCGGGGATGGCGGCCGGGCCGGCCCACGAGTCGTACGGCCCGGTGAGCGCGCGCACGGCGACGAAGACGGCGACCCACGCGGCGGCGCAGAGCGCGAGCCCCCACATGCGGGCACGGGCGGCGAAGACCGCACCGGCGGCGAACGCGAACGTGGCGGCGAGCCCGGCGTCCAGGGTCAGCAGGACGAGGAAGGCCCCGGCCGCGAGGGGAATCGCGGCCGACCAGACGCGCCGATCACCGGGAGTCATCTGCGACCGACCGATAGAGCCCGAGCCACCGCTCAACACACTGACCAAAGGAGTACTCCTGCGCGTACCAGCGGGCCAGCTCGCGCCGTGCCGCGGAAACCGTGGTGCCGTTGCCGTCCGTGGCCTTCGCGACCGCGCTGGCCACGGCGGCGGGCGTGAGGTCGGCCCGGTGGGCCAGGAGGCCGTCGCCCCGCCGGGTGAGGTCGGCCAGCCCGCCGGCGCCCGAGTGCACGACCGGGACGCCCAGCGACATGGCCTCGAGCGCGCTGCGGCCGAACGACTCCACCCGGGAGGGCACGACGAGGCAGTGCAGGCCGCGCAGGAACGAGGCCGCGTCGACCCGGCCGACCAGCCGCACGTTCGGCAGGGACGGCACGGCCGTCGAACCGGCCCCGGCGACCAGGAGCTCCGCCTCGGGCATCGCGGCGGCGATCCCGGGGATCAGGTCGGCGCCCTTCTCCGGCTCCAGCCGGCCGAGGAAGCCGACCCGGATCCGCCCCGGCGGCGGCACGCCGGCCGAGTCGTCCACGGCGGGCCACGTCGACGGCAGCGGGTTGGGGATCACCCGCACGTCGCGCACGCGGCCGCGTACCCGAAGCTCTTCCGCCTCGAAGTCGGAGACGGCGACGGTGACATGCGGGCGGAGCCGGCGCATCGCGAGGTCCAGCACGATGTTGGCCTGGAGGTTGGCCCTGGCCCGCGCCGACGGCGCGTGGTCGCGGTACTGCCAGAGGCTGTTGTGCAGCGCGACCACCAGGCCGGTGCGGCGCAGGTCGCCACCGAGTGCGGCGCGCGTGTGCATCGCGGCGGAGAGCAGGTGGGCGCTCACCACGTCGGGCCGCACCTCGCCGGCGAGCCGGCGGATCTCCCGCACGTACCCGGCGTCGATCCGGCGGCGCGCGCCCAGCTCCTTCCAGGGCACGCCGGCCGCGCGTAGCCCGGCGGCCACCTCGTCGTCGGGCGTGCAGGCGACGACGTCGACACCGTGGCCGGCCAGTGCGGGCAGCATCTCGACGAGGAAGCGCTCCGCACCGCCGAGCTGCCGGCGGCCGTAGCCACCGGTGGTGCAGACGACCATCAGCCTCATGGCGCGCGCATTCCCTCGAGGGCGCCGCGGGCGACCGCCCGGCGCACGCCACCCCGGCTGACCGCGGCCCGGGCGAGCGCGCCGAACGCGTAGGCGCCACCGGCGATCCGGCCCCGCCAGCCGGCCAGCTCGCGGCTGGCCCGGACGAACTCGCGGGTCTGCCGGCGGGCGATCTCCGCGCCGCTCCAGCGGCGCTTGGCGCTGACGTCGTCTTCGTGGGTGACCACGGCCTCCGGCACGTAGGCCAGGCGTAGACCACGGCGGCGCACGGCCCAGCACAGCCGCAGATCCTCGGAGTAGAAGAACGACGACTCGTCGACGCCGCCGATATCGTCCAAAGTGGATCGACGGATCACCACGAACGGTCCGGAGAGCCAGTCGGCCCGCTCCGGCGTCGCGACGATCCCGAGCCCGCGGAAGAACAGGCTCAGGCCGGTGGCGTGGGCGAGACCGACGCGGATGGTGAGGAAGCGACCGGCCGCCGTCTGGTCGCTGCCGTCCGCTCCCCGTACGCCCGGGAACGCCGCTCCCACCGCCGGATCCTCGAGGCGGCCGGCCAGGGTCTCGATCGCACCGGGGTCCACGACGATGTCGTTGTTGGACAGGACGACGACCGAGCGGGTGGTGTGCCGCACGCCGAGGTTCATGCCTTTGGCGTAGCCGAGGTTGGTCGGCGACCGCACGTACGTCGCGCCGGTCTCGGCACACATCGCGCGCAGCTTGTCGCCGATCTCCTCGGCGCTGCCGTTGTCGACGACGACGACCTCGACGCCCTCCGGCAGCGACCGCACGCAGCCGCTCGTGTGCTGGTAGTCCTCCCAGGTCAGTACGACAACGGAGACGTCCATCGGCCGATCACCCACGAGCCAGCACGGCGGGGGCGCGGACCAGGCTGTGCCGGGTGCGGACCGCGTACACGGCGTAGGCCGCCGAGGAGGCCACCGCGGCACCGAACGCGCCGATGAGCGGGATCAGGAGGAAGTACAGCGCGATCGCGACGCACATGACCGTGACCGCCACCGTCGTCGTCGCCTGCTCGCCGCGCTGCTTGAGCAGTAGCGCGCTCCACGTCTTGCCGGCGGCCACGGCCAGCGCCCCGGGCAGCAGCAGGAGGCCGTAGAGCCAGCCGTTCGCGTACTCCGAGCGGATCAGGCCGACCACGCCGAGCCCGGCGACGGCGGCGAGCGCGACCGGCAGGGCGGCCCGCACGATCAGACCGGTGGGCTCCGGCGTGGCGTCCTCGCGCTCCCGGTCGACGAGGATCCGCTGGGCACGCACGACGGCGCCCGCCTGGGCGAACTCCAGCGCCGCCACCGCCAGCGCGTACACGCCGAGTGGCCCGCTGCCGGCGAAGCGGGCGATGAGGATCTGGTCCATCCGGTACGTCAGCATCTGCGCGCACACTCCAATGTGGAGCTTTCCCATGGCGCGCAGGTCGGCGCGGAGATCCTGGCTGGTGGCGATGGCCGAGGTGGGCGCGCGGTAGCGCAGGGCCAGGCTGAGCACGGTGACGCACATGACCGCGCCGGTGAGCGCCTGCACCGCCAGCCACGCGACGCTCCACACGCCGCCGTCGAGGCGGTCGGCCGCGTACAGCCCCGCGTAGGCGAGCAGGAGGACGGCGCCGCCGAGCGCGCGCGTCGCGTACACGAAAAGGAACCTGCCGACCCGCAGGGCGAGCGACGAGAACGCGTTGAAGATGGTGAGTGCGCACGCGGCCCCGATGCCGACCGCGTAGCTGCCGATCCCCGCCAGCGCCGTGAGCCCGGCGGCGGCCGCCGCGGCGAGCGCGAGGCAGCCAGCCAGGAACACCAGCATCCACCACGCGCCCCGCTCGAAAATCCAGCCGGCCGGGCGGGAGAGCAGAAACGTGTCGACCGAGAAACTGCCGATGGCCGCACCGAGCGTGGCACTGGCGACGCTGGCGGCTAGCTCGCCGCGCTCGGTCGCGGGAAGGGCGACGGAGACGAGAGCGGCGCAGCCGGTGAAACCGAGGGCGGCCATGTAGACCCGCTCGGGCGTGACAAGACGCCGATACAGCGCTGTCACGGCTCCCCACCCCCGCGGCGATTGTCGACCATTGTCTGCGCGCGACTCGTCAAGCGCCTATGGTCGCGGGACCTTCCTACCCGATGCTGGCCCAGCGCCGCAAGTCAATCTGTTTCAGGCGGATTGCCGAACGCTTGCCTTACGTATCCCCGTCTTCCGATGGCAATGTAATCTCGTCGCGACCTCTTGCGACCTAATCGTTGTGGAGCCTTATGATAACCGCCCTCTATGTCCGTGCGATTCGCGGCAATTGGCCGCTTATCGTGGCATTAGTGATATGTGGCGGAGTTGGGCTAGGTCTGCTCGCACACGGTAAGGATCCGGTCTACGCCTCGGATGCGCGGCTACTGGTTTCGTTCACGCCGCCGCTGGAGCAGCCCTCGCCGCTGACGAGCCGGCTCATCCAGCGGCGGGTGAAGACGTACACCGGCCTGCTGGCCACCCCGCGCCTGACCCGGCCGGTGATCGAGGCGCTGGGCCTGGACACGACGCCCGAGAAGCTCGGTGATCGGGTGGAGGCGTCCTCGCCGCTCAACACCGACGAGATCCATCTCACGGTCACCGACGCCAGCCCGACCCGGGCCGCCGCGATCGTCACCGCCCTCGCGGCCGAGCTCGGCAAGGTCGCCCAGTTTGAAAAGCCCACCACTGACCTGCCGGTCAGCACCAGTGTCACCGTCGCGCGGGCCGCGACCACGCCGGACGAGCCGCGCCCCGTGCGGTGGCCGTCGCACGCCATCGGTGGCGCGCTGGCCGGCTTCGCGATCGGGCTCGGGCTGTCCGTCCTGCGTGGCCGGAATAACGAGGACGCCGACCGCGGGGTGCCGGTGGGCCAGTAGTCGTCTATCTTTCGAACCATGACCGACGACGTCGCGCTGTTGCTGGCCAGAGCCAGCTTCGGACCGACGGCCGCCGAGCTGGCCGTGGCGCGCAAAGCGGGCTACGCCGCCACCCTGTCGACGTTGCTCGACCCGCGCCTGCCCGACATCGGCGCCACCAGTGCGCCGGAGCCTCGACTGGGCCTGGACCCGTACGCGGCCTTCCGCGATCCGACCGATGAGCAGCGGGCGAAGGCCTACGCCACGCGGGATCGGCAGATCGAGGTGATCACCCGCTGGTGGCTGGACCGGATGACCGTCGCCGACCACCAGGGCCTGGAAAAGCTTGTTTTCTTCTGGCACGGCCACTGGGCCACCTCGGTCGAGAAGGTGCGCAGCGCCCAGCTGATGCTCCTGCAAAACCGCACGATGCGGCAGGCCCGCGACTTCGCGGACATGACCCGCAAGATGGTGCTGGACCCGGCCCTCGTGTACTGGCTGGACGGCCACCTCAACACCAAGAAGTCGCCGAACGAGAACCTCGCCCGCGAGCTGATGGAGCTCTTCCTGCTGGGCATCGGGCACTACACCGAGAAGGACGTCAAGGAAGCCGGCCGGGCGCTCACCGGCTACCGCGTCAGCCTCGGCTCGGAGGCGTGCATCATGCAGCCCGAGCACTTCGACGGCCGGCGCAAGACGATTCTCGGGGTAAGCGGTGCGATCGACGCCCCCGGCCTGGCCAATCTGTTGCTGCGCCGCAAGGAGTGCCCGCGCTTCGTCGCCACCCGCATGTGGTTCCGCTACGCGTCGTCCAGCCAGCCGATCCCGGAGCGGACCCGGGAGGCGATGGCGGCCGCGTTTCCGGCGCCCCGGGCGATGCTGCGCGTGCTCTTCGAGGACGACGAGTTCGGGGCGACCGCGAAGACGATGGTCAAGCAGCCGGTGGAGTGGCTGGTCGGCGCGATGCGGCAGCTCGGCCTGCGGCTCGGCGGCCTGCCGCCGCAGACCCTCAGCACGATCCTCACCGGCCTGCGCGACATGGGTCAGATACCGTTCGCACCGCCCAGCGTCGGTGGCTGGGCGCACGGTGGGTCCTGGCTCACCTCGGCCGCCGGCCGGGTCCGCCTCGTCCTGGCCGGCACGCTGGCCGAGCTGGCGAGCATCGACAAGCTCACGCCCGAGGAGGTGGCGTACATCCTCTGCGTCGACGGGTGGACCGACCGCACCTACACGGTCCTGCGCGAGGTCAAGGACCCCCGCCACATGCTGGCCCTCGGCATGGCGAGCCCGGAATACCTGGTGACCTGAGATGGACGCAGTGACCCGCCGCAAGTTTCTGCTCGCCTCCGGCGTGGCTGGCGTGGGCGCGCTGATGGCCGGCACCACCGCCGTCGGCATCGCCGAGCTGCTGCGGAAGGGTGCCAAGGCCGACCCGGCCCAGCACGACCAGAAGCTCGTCCTGGTCACCCTCTACGGCGGCAACGACGGCCTCAACACCGTCATCCCCTACGCGGACGCCGCGTACTACCGGACGCGGCCCGGCCTGGCCTACGCGCCCGAGCGCGTGCTGCACCTCGATGACGCGTTGGGGCTCAACCCGAAGCTGGCCGGGTTCAAGCGGCTGTGGGACGAAAAGCACCTCGCGATCGTGCGCGGTGTCGGCTACCCGCGCCCCGACCGCAGCCACTTCCGCTCGATGGACATCTGGCAGACCGCCGCGCCGCTCACTCCCGTACGCACCGGGTGGGTCGGGCGCTGGCTGGACGGCACCCGGGCGGCCCCGGAGACCGCGGTGAGCTTCGAGCCGGTGCTGCCGGTGCTGCTCGCCGGTGAGACCCGCGCCGGCGCGTGCGTCAGCATCGGCGGGCTCGCGCTCCCCGACGGCATCAACGTCGAGATGGTCGCCGGGCTCGGCCACAAGCAGGCCGGCGAGCCGGCCTTCCAGGCGCACGCCGCGACGTCGTACACCGACCTGCTCGAGGTGGAGCACCTGGTCCGCCAGGCGGAGCACGCCAACGGCGCGACCGAACAGGGCGTCGAACCGGACGTACCGGCCACCGGCACGGGCGGGGCCAGCGTCCTGTCCACGCAGCTCGCGCTCGTCGCCCGCTGCGTCGAGGCACGCGTGCCGACCCGGGTCTACTCGGTGAGCCTCGGCGGCTTCGACACCCACGCCAAGGAGATCGCCGGCCACGAGCTGCTGCTCGGCCAGCTCGACGCCGCGCTGACGTCCTTTGTGGACCGGATGGCCAGGACCGAGGCGGGCCGGCAGGTCACGGTCATGGTCTACAGCGAGTTCGGCCGCCGGGTGCACGGCAACGCCTCCGAGGGCACCGACCACGGCACCGCCGCCCCGGTCCTCGTGCTCGGGCACCGGGTCGCCGGCGGCTTCTACGGCGAGCAGCCCAGCCTCACCGACCTCGACGACGGCGACCTCAAGTCCACGATGGACTTTCGACAGGTCTTCGGCACGATGGTCGGCTCGGTGCTGGGGGCCGACCCGGCGAAGTACATCGACGGCTTCAAGGGCGACGTGCTGCCCTTCGTGCCGGCGGGTTAGCGCGCGGCTACTTCGCCGCGTTGAGCACCTCCTGGACGGAGTCACGGCGGACCGCGTCGTAGAGCGCCTTCGCCTTCTGCGGGTCGTCGAGCACGACGCTCTCCGACCCCTTCTGGCCGGGACCCTTGTTGGGGCTGGTGAGGAACGTCAGGTTGCCGCTGCGCAGGTGGCGAAGCTCCGTGGCCGTGTCGAAGATGCTCATCGTCTTGTCGACCGAAACCGCGTCGGCGGTGGCCCGCAGGAACGAGTTGAGCCGGCCCGGGTTGGTCAGCAGCCCGCCGGAGGCCGCCTTGTCCAGCACCGCCTTGATGAGCTGCTGCTGGTGGCGCATGCGGGCGAAGTCGCCGTCGCGGAACGCGTACCGCTCGCGGGCGTAGTCGAGCGCCGCGGCGCCGTCGAGCGTCTGCGGGCCCTTGGCGAACTTGCGGTGCGGCTTGTGGATGGAGGTGAAGCTCTGCTCGACGTCGATCTCCACACCGCCGAGCGCGTCGACGATCTCCTGGAACCCCGCGAAGTCGATGATCGACACGTGGTCGATGCGCACGCCCGTGTACTTCTCCACGGTCTGCACCGTCAGCGGGATGCCACCCCACGCGAAGGCGGCGTTGATCTTCGCGTCCCGCCCGCCGTGCTGGCCGTCCTTCGACTTCGGCACGTTGACCCACAGGTCGCGCGGGATGGAGATGAGCTGCGCGCTGCCCCGCCCCTTCGGCAGGTGGGCCAGGATGATCGTGTCGCTGCGGCCGCCCGTGCTGTTTTCCGGATCCCGCGAGTCACTGCCGAGGATCAGGATGTTCTTGGCGTCGTCGGCCACCTTCTCCGGGCGCGACGCCTCGGGCACGTCATTGAAGGCGTCGACCCGGTCGATGCTGCCCTCCACCGAGCGGTAGTAAAGCCCGCCCGCGATCAGCCCACCGCCGGCCAGCAGCGCCAGCACCAGCAGCGTGATGAGGACGATCGTTCGCGCGCGACGACCCCGGCGTGATTTCTTCACCGGCGGCGACGCGTCCGGCGGCATCTCGATGAGCTCGGTGGAATCGTGCTCGGCGAACATTGGGCCCCGTGACATGCGCCCGATGGTACTGATTCATACGTTCGGATGGCGCCTGCGGGACGGAGAGTTTACAAAGTGCGGGCCCGCTCCAGCAGCAGCTCGCGCTCGCGGGCGTTGCGGGTCAGGCCGGCCGCCCGGGTGAGCTCGGCCCCGGCCTCCTCCTTGCGCCCGAGCTTGGCCAGCAGGTCACCCCGCACGCTGGGCAGCAGGTGGTAGTCCTTGAGCGCCGGCTCAGCCATCAGCTCGTCGACGAGCTTGAGCCCCTCCTCCGGCCCGTACGCCATGGCCACAGCCACCGCCCTGTTGAGCTCTACGACCGGTGACGGCGCGACCACGGCGAGCTGCTCGTAGAGGGCGGCCATCCGCACGAAGTCGGTTTCCTCGGCGGTACGCGCCCGCGCGTGCACGGCGGCGATCGCGGCCTGCAGCGCGTACGGCCCGTGGGCCCCGCCGAGCTTCTCCGCGCGCTCCAGGGCGGCCAGTCCACGATGGATGAGCAGCCGATCCCAGCGGCCGCGGTTCTGCTCCAGCAGCAGCACCGGCTCGCCCGACGGGCCGACCCGGGCCGCGGACCGCGACGCCTGGATCTCCATCAACGCGACCAGGCCGTGCACCTCGGGCTCCCGCGGCACCAGCCCGACGACGATCCGGCCGAGCCGCAACGCGTCCTCGCACAGCGCCGGGCGCATCCAGTCGTCGCCCGCGGTCGCGGTGTAGCCCTCGTTGAAGATGAGGTAGATCACTTCGAGGACCGAAGCGAGCCGGACCGGCAGCTCGGCCCCACTCGGCACCTCGAACGGCACCCGCTTCTCGGCCAGCGTCCGCTTCGCCCGCACGATCCGCTGCGCGACCGTGGCCTCGGAGACCAGATACGCCCGCGCGATCTCCTCCGTGGTCAGGCCGCCCAGGACCTTGAGCGTCAACGCGACCCGCGCCTCCATCGAGAGCACCGGGTGGCAGGCCGTGAAGACCAGGCGCAGCATGTCGTCGCCGATGTCCTCGACGGCCGCGTCGAAGTCGGGCGTGTGCTCGGTCTCCAGGTCACGCCCGAGCTCCTCCACCTTGCGGTCCAACCGCTCCCGCCGGCGGAAGTGGTCGATCGCGCGCCGCTTCGAGACGGCCATGAGCCAGGCGCCGGGGTTGTCCGGCACGCCGGACTCGGGCCATTGCTCCAGCGCGGCGACCAGGGCGTCCTGGGCCAGCTCCTCGGCGAGCCCGACGTCGTGGGTCATCCGCGCGAGGCCGGCGATGAGGCGGGCGGCCTCGATCCGCCAGACCGCCTCGATCGCCCGCTTGACGTCAGTGCCAGCCACGCCCCGATCCAACCACGTAGCGTTCCCGGTATGGGCGATGAGTCGGCCTTCGCGGATGTTGTGGAGCGGCACCGCCGGGAGCTGCGGGTGCACTGCTACCGGATGCTCGGGTCGTACGACGAGGCGGAAGACCTGGTGCAGGAGACGTTCCTGCGGGCGTGGAAGGGGTGGGACGCCTTCGCCGGACGGTCGTCGCTGCGCGCCTGGCTGTACCGGATCGCCACCAACGCCTGCCTCGACACGCTGCGTGGTCGCGCCCGGCGGGTCCTCCCCCAGGACCTCGCGCCGGCGTTCGCCCCCGGCGCCGACCTGCCGCCGCGCGCGGACATCCCGTGGCTGCAGCCGTTTCCCGATGCCGCGGCGCCGGTCGAGACCGAGCCGGACGCCGTCGCGATCACCCGGGAGACGATGGAGCTCGCGTTCCTGGCCGCGATCCAGCACCTGCCGCCCCGGCAGCGGGCCACGCTGATCCTGCGCGACGTGCTCGGCTGGTCGGCCAAGGAGGCCGCGTCGGCGCTGGACGCCAGCGTCGCCTCCGCCAACAGCGCCTTGCAGCGGGCCCGGGCCACGCTGCGCGAGCACCTACCGGAGCGCCGGCTGGAGTGGCGGCTCCCCCTCGGCCCGACCGAGGAGGAGCTGGCCGTGGTCCGGCGTTACGTGGAAGCGGTCGAGCGGGCCGACCTCAACGCGCTGGTCGACCTGCTCGCCGAGGATGTCCGCGCGATCATGCCGCCGTGGCCGATGTGGTACGCCGGTCGGGACGCGGTGCTGGCCACCCTGGCGGCGAGCTGGGACCCGGCCCTGCCCGACTACGTGGGCCGCTTCCGCATGGTGCCGACGGCGGCCAACGGCCTGCCCGCCGTGGGCGCGTACCTGCGCGGCCCGGCCGGCGACACGTTCAACGCGTTCGCGATCGGGGTGCTGCGCGTCGAGGGTGGCCGGATCGTCGAGATGAGCGCCTTCCACGACGCTGGGCTGTTCCCCGTCTTCGGCCTACCGATGACTTTCCCGCCCGCTGACGTCTCAACGGGTGTTGCGCACACCTGACGGGAAAGAGGCAGATCATGGCGAAGATGCTCTACGCGGCGACGATGTCACTGGACGGGTTCATCGCCGGGCACGGCGGCGACATGTCCTGGTTGAAGCCCTACTTCGGGCCCAACCCCGAGATGGACGGCCTGATCCACCGGATCGGCGCCCTGCTCATCGGCCGGCGCACGTTCGAGGGCGACGACCCCAACAAGGGCACCGAGAGCGAGGGGGCGTTCGGCGGTGCGTGGGACGGCCCGTCGTTCGTGCTGACCCATCACGTCCCGGCGGAGCCGGTGCCGGGCGTGACGTTCGTCGACGACCTGGAGAGCGCGGTCGCCGCGGCCAAGGCGGCGGCCGGCGACAGGTACGTCAACATCCTCGGCGCCAACGTCGCGCGGGCCTGCCTCGACGCCGGCCTGCTCGACGAGGTGTTGGTCTGCGTCGCACCGGTCATGCTCGGCGACGGCACGCGGCTGTTCGAGCGGCCCGGCGGCGACAACGTGCGGCTGGAGCGGATCAGCCTGACCCACGGCCCGCTCGCGACCAATATCTGGACCCGCGTCGTGTCCTGATCCGGCCTGAATTCTGGGCGGTTGCAGCCGTGGAAGCGGCGGCAACCGCCCATTTCGTCATGCAAGCCCCATTCGGCATGGAACGCGCGTGTCCATCACCCATCAAACACGGCTGAGTCTCAAGTTTGCAGAGTTCAATCGAAACCTTGCAGAAATATGTCGTGTTAGCTACGGTGACTCCACTTGCGCTTGAGCACGAATCCGGTGCGCCAAGCCATCCATCGACACCAGCCAGTTACATGACGCACCGCGGTGACGCGTCACCGCAGGGCACCGATGACGCAACCGGAGTTCCCGAAGGGAAGGACAATGTCCGCACCGCTGTTCCGAAGGGCCGTCGCCGTCGCGGCCGCGGCCGGTGTCGCGGGGCTGAGCCTCGCGGCCTGTTCCACGAAAAATGACGACGACGGGTCGTCGTCCTCCGGCGGGAAGGTCACCATCACGGTCGACTGCCAGCCGGTCGCGTCGCAAAAGGAGCTTCTGGCCAACTGGAACGCCGACGTCGACGCGTTCCAGAAGGAAAACCCGAACATCGAGATCAAGAGCGTCTCGGTCGGCACCCAGTGCAACAACCCGCCGGACTTCACCGCCCGCCTGCAGGGCGGCACGACCACGGACGTCTTCTACGGGTACATGACGGACCTGCAGCAGGTGCTCGACTCAGGCCAGGTCATGGACATCACCGAGTACGTCAACTCGACGACGGTGCCGACCTGGGACAGCGTCGACGCCGGCGCCAAGGCCACCTTCACCGACGGCGGGAAGGTGTACGGCATCCCGACGAAGAACTACTCGATGGGCCTCGTCTACAACAAGAACTTGTTCCAGCAGGCCGGGCTCGACGTCAAGAACCCGCCGAAGACCTGGGCCGAGGTCCGGGAGGCCGCGAAGAAGATCTCCGCACTCGGCAACGGGATCGCCGGGTACTCGGAGTACAGCGCGGGCAACACCGGCGGCTGGCACTTCACCGCTGAGCTCTACGCGCTCGGCGGCCAGATGGTGACCGAGGACGGCAAGAAGGCCGACTTCAACAACGCCATGGGCAAGCAGGTGCTGCAGACCCTCAAGGACATGCGCTTCACCGACAACAGCGTGGGTCAGAAGCAGCTGCTGCAGTGGCCGGACCTGCTCACCAACGCGGGCGCCGGCAAGGTCGGCATGTTCGTCGGCGCGCCGGACGCTACCACCGCGATCGTCACCCAGTTCCAGGGCAAGTACCAGGACTGGGCGATGGGCCCGATGCCCGGCCAGGACGGCCCGGCCAAGGCGACGCTCGGCGGCGGCGAGGGCTACTTCTTCAAGAAGGGCCTGAGCAAGGAAGAGGTCGAGGCCGGCCTGAAGTGGCTGGCCTACCAGAAGCTGACCCCGGGCAAGGGCCAGTTCGACTACGTGCGGGCCAAGCCGCAGAACAACCCGGTGGGCCTGCCCCAGCCGCAGCTGTTCACGGTCGGCAGCGCCGCGTACGGCCAGGAGCTCGAGCAGCGCAAGGCGAACGCCAACGTCACCGTCGAAGACTTCGCGGCGTTCGAGAACAACCCGGTGCCGGTGAAGGTGGAGCCGCCGAACGCGCAGGCGGTCTACGCGGTGCTGGACGCGGCGATGTCCGCGGTGCTGACCGACTCGAAGGCGAACATCGACCAGCTGTTGAAGACGGCCGAGGAAAAGGTCAACCAGGTCCTCGCCACGGGCGGGACCGGTAGCTGAACCAGCGTGCGGGGGCCGGCGAGACCGGCCCCCGCTCTGTCCACACGGGAGTCTTTATGGCGACAATCACGGCCCACGGCAAGCCGGCCGAGGTGTCCGGATCCCGGCCGCGGCCGCCGGCCCGGCGGCCTGGCCGGCGCAAGCGCCAGCTCCAGAACAACCTGACCGGGTACGCGTTTCTCGTCGGCGCCGTCGTGTGTTTCGCCGTCTTCTCCTGGTACCCGATGATCCGCGGAATCATCATGAGCTTCCAGCGGACGCGGCGCGGCGAGACGACCTGGGTCGGCTGGGACAACTACGAACGCATCATCAACGACCCGAGCTTCTGGACCGCCTGGAAGAACACGTTCTACTTCACCGCGCTCGCGCTGATCCTCGGCTACGCGGTGCCGTTTCTGGTGGCGATCCTGCTCAACGAGTTCCGCCACGCCAAGGGCTACCTGCGCATCCTGGTGTATCTCCCGGTGATGCTGCCGCCGGCGTCCGCCCTCTTCCTGTTCAAGTACTACGCGTACGACCCGAGCGACGCCGGGCTCTTCAACGCGATCCTCAACTTCTTCCACCTGCCCACGTCGGAGTGGATGCAGTCGACGACGATGACGATGCCCGCGATGGTCATCGCGTCAACCTGGATGAACATGGGTGCCGCCGTGCTCATCTACCTCGCCGCCCTGCAGAACATCCCCGGCGAGCTGTACGAGGCGGCGGAGATGGACGGTGCCGGGATCTGGCGGCGGATCTGGAACGTGACGATCCCGCAGACGAAGCTGATCCTCTCGCTGATGGCGATGCTCCAGATCGTGGCCACGATGCAGCTTTTCATCGAGCCGCTGATCCTCGCCAACGGCGCGGGCACGCAGGACTCGGCCACCTCGGTCGCGTACCTCATCTATCAGCACGGCTTCTTCCAGAACGACCTCAACGGGGCCGCCGCGCTCGGCGTGATCATGCTCATCGTGTTGGCCGGCTTCTCTTTCGTGTACGTGCGACTCACGGCGCAACAGGACTAGGACGGCGGTCATGGCAGCGGACTCCGGCACCCGGACTCTCATCTCCTCCGCCCAGATGCGGCGTGGTCGGGGCAGGTACATCTACTGGACCCTGCTCACCCTCGTGGTCGTCATCTTCACGCTGGTCTTCATCGGGCCGCTGTACTGGATGGTCACCGGCGCGCTCAAGTCCGGCCAGGAGATCGCGCAGACCCCGCCGACGGCCTGGCCGAAGGATCCGCGGCTGACCAACTACACCGACGCGTGGAGCCAGCTCGACCTGGCCAAGCTGCTGTTCAACACGTTCTACTACGCGGCCGGCGCGCTCGTCTTCCAGCTCGTGCTGGACACCGCGGCGGCGTACGCGCTGTCGAAGCTGCGCCCCGCGTTCGGCAACGCGATCCTCGGCCTGATGCTCGCCACGCTGATGATCCCGGCGATGGTGCTGATCATCCCGCAGTACGTGACGGTCATCGACCTGCCGGTGCTACACATCAGCCTGCTGGACTCCCCGCTGGCGCTCTGGCTGCCGGCGGTGGCGAACGCGTTCAACATCTTCCTGCTGAAGCGCTTCTTCGACTCGATCCCTGAGGAGATCATGTCGGCGGCCATCATGGACGGTGCGACGCCGCTCCGTACACTGTGGTCGATCATCCTGCCGATGTCGCGACCCATCCTCGGCGTGGTCTCCATCTTCGCGGTCACCGCGGTGTGGAAAGACTTTCTCTGGCCGAAGCTGGTCATGCCGTCCCCCGAGACCCGGACCGTCAGCGTCGGCATCTACGCGTTTTCCGGTGGCACCCCGATGAACGTGGTCGTCGCGGCGGCGGTGATCGCCGCGATCCCGACCATCATCTTCTTCCTGCTGTTCCAGAAGAGCATCATGTCCGGCCTCACGGCGGGCAGCTTGAAGGGATAGCCGGAACCCCCGGCCACGAGGCCGGATGCCACATCGCACAAAACACATTGACGTACAGGAAGCAGGTTTGCCGTGGGCGAAATCGGGACCGTCGAGCCGGAGAAGGTGCGCTCGGCGACGGCGGAATGGTGGCGCTCGGCCGTCATCTACCAGATCTATCCGCGCAGCTTCGCCGACAGCGACGGCGACGGCATCGGCGACCTGGGCGGGGTTCGCGCCCATCTCGACCACCTGGCCGCGCTCGGCGTCGACGCGGTCTGGTTCAGCCCCTGGTACGCCTCCCCGCAGGCGGACGCTGGCTACGACGTCTCCGACTACCGCGCGATCGACCCGGTCTTCGGCACCCTGGCCGAGGCCGAGGAGCTGATCCGGGAGGCGCACGCGCTCGGCATCCGGATCATCGTGGACGTGGTGCCGAACCACTGCTCGGACAAACACCCGTGGTTCGTCGAAGCGCTTCAGAACGGTCCGGGCTCGACCGCCCGTGACCTCTTCTGGTTTCGCCCCGGGCGCGGCGCGAGCGGCGAGCTGCCGCCGAACGGATGGCAGTCCATCTTCGGCGGCCCGGCCTGGACCCGCACCACCAACCCGGACGGCACGCCCGGCGAGTGGTACCTGCACCTGTTCGCGCCCGAGCAGCCCGACCTCAACTGGGAGCACCCGAAAGTCCGCGAGGAGTTCGAGGACGTGCTGCGCTTCTGGCTCGACCGGGGCGCGGACGGCATCCGGATCGACTCGGCCGCGCTGCTGGTGAAGGACGGCACTCTCGCCGACTTCGACCCGGCCAGCCCGCCGGTCCCGCACCCGTTCCAGGACCGGGACGAGGTGCACGAGGTGTACCGGGCGTGGCGGGCGATCACCGACAGCTACCCGGAGCCGCGGGCGCTCATCGGCGAGGTGTGGCTGCCGGACGCGGAGCGGTTCGCCGCGTACCTGCGCGAGGACGAGATCCACACCGCGTTCAACTTCGCCTTCCTCGGCTGCCCGTGGGACGCCGCCACGCTGCGCGCCACCATCGACGAGACGCTCGCCGTGCACGCGCCGGTCAACGCGGCCGCGACGTGGGTACTGTCCAATCACGACGTTCCCCGGCACGTGACCCGGTACGGGCGGGCGGACACGTCGTTCACATTGGACTACCGCCAGCTCGGCGCACCCACCGACCGCGCGCTGGGGCTTCGCCGGGCCCGCGCCGCGCTGCTGCTCAACCTCGCGCTGCCCGGCTCGGTCTACCTGTACCAGGGTGAGGAGCTCGGCCTGGAGGAGATCGAGGACATCCCGGACGCGCTGCGGCAGGACCCGATGTTCTTCCGCACCGCCGGGGAAAACCTGGGCCGCGACGGGTGCCGGGTGCCGATCCCGTGGTCCGGCACCGCCCCGCCGTTCGGCTTCAGCCCGGCCGGCGCCGCCGCCGCGCCGTGGCTCCCGCAGCCGGCGAGCTGGCGCGACCGGACCGTCGAGGCGGAGTCGAACGACCCGGACTCGATGCTGGCCCTGTACCGGCGCGCGCTGCGGCAGCGGCGAGGGCGACCGGAGCTCGGTGACGGCCCGTTCGCGTGGCTGCCCGGTCCGGACCGGGTGCTGGTCTTCAGCCGGGGCCAGGACGCGACGTTCGCCTGCGTGGTCAACCTGTCTGACGAGCCGGTCGCGCTGCCCGTGACCGGGGCCGTGGTGCTCACCAGCGGCCCGCTCGACGGCGACCGCCTTCCGCCGGATACCTCGGCCTGGGTGGTGACGGACTAGATATCCTCCTATCTAGTGATAAACCTCTCATATCACGTTTGCCGTAAAGATCGTTCGGGTTACCCTTTGGGCCGGTCAGGGGGCATGACGGGCGGCTGAGGGGGTGCGCGTGGCGTTGGCTACCGCGGCGGAGAGCCGATGGACGAGGCGTCGGCTCCTGCGGCTCTACGCGGTGGCGATGGGCGGCGCGGCGGCGCTGGTGATGGCGCTCTCGGCCGTGCAGGTCGTCGACGCGGCCGCGTACCCCTCGATGTGGCTGATGACCGCGCTCGCCGTGCTGGCCGGCGCCCTCGCCTTCATCGAGACGCCGGCCCCGGGCCGGGCCGCGATGATCGTCTGCCCCACGATCTGCTTCACCTTCGCGATCCTGCTCTGCTGGGGCCTCGGCCCGGCGATCGCGGCGCAGGGGCTCGCGGTGCTGCTGGTGCGGTGGAAGCTGCACGCGCCGATCGTCGACGCCGTGAAGGCATGGGGGCAGTACACGCTCGCGTTCGCCGCCGCCTCGGCCGTGCTGTGGCTGGGGCAGCCCGACCCGTTCGAGCGAGACGGTCCGACGAACATCGTCACCGACGCGCTCGCCGTCGTGGGCGCGGTCGCCGCCTGGCTCGTGGTGTACGCGGCGCTGGAGTTCGCCCACTCGGTGCTGCGCGGCACCTCCGCCCGGTCCGGTGACCTGACCAAGGCGATCACCAACCAGCTGCTGTTCAAGGCCTCCCTACTGCTGCTGAGCCCGGTGCTGGCCGTGGCCGCGCACATCAACGTCGGGTTCGTGCCACTGGTCTTCGTGCCGCTGTTCGCCGTGCAGCGGATGGCCCGCCTCTCCGCCGAGCGGGACCGGGCCGCCCGATTGGATCCACTCACCGGCCTCGCCAACCGCACCGGCCTGCGCGCCGGCTTCAGCGACTTGCTGGCGGCCCGCGGCCGCCTGGCGCCGGACGGCACGCCGGAGCCTGCGGCGCTCTCGCTGCTGATGCTCGACCTCGACCGGTTCAAGCACGTCAACGACACGCTCGGCCACGACGTCGGCGACCGGCTGCTGGTCGCCGTGGCGCAGCGGATCGCGGCCGCCCAGCCGCCGGAGGCGATCGTCGCCCGCCTGGGTGGCGACGAGTTCGCGATCCTGCTCGCCACCGACACCCCCGAGCAGGCGGAGCGGGTGGCGTGCACGGTCGTCCACGCGCTCACCGAGCCGGTGGAGCTGGACCGGCTCCAGATCGACGTCACCGCGTCGCTCGGCGTCGCGTCCTATTCGGACGGTGAAGACTTCGCCACCCTGCTGCGCCACGCCGACGTCGCGATGTACGAGGCGAAGCAGCGCGGCGACGCGGTCGCGACGTACCTGGCCCGGGCCGACCAGAACAGCCCGGAGCGGCTGAAGCTGCTCACCGACTTCCGGGACGCGCTGACCGCCCGCCGGCCCGAGCAGATCGCCATGCACTACCAGCCGCAGGTGTCGCTCGCGACCGGGGAGGTGGAGGGCGTGGAGGCGCTGCTGCGCTGGCGCCACCCGGTGCACGGCCCGATCCCCACCCGCGACCTGCTCAGCGTCGCCGAGCACAGCTCGGTCATGCAGCAGCTGACCATGCGGGTCATCGACGACGTCACCGCACAGGTGGCCGCCTGGCTGGGCGACGGGCTGGAGATCCGCGCCTCGCTCAACGTGAGCGTCCGCGACCTCTACAGCGACGACCTCGCGACCCACCTGGCGCGGCGGCTGGACGAGCGCGGCGTGCCGCCGGAGCGGATCCAGGTGGAGATCACCGAGAGCGCGCTGCTCGCCGATCCCAGCCGGGTGCAGGCCACGGTCAACCGGATCGCCGCGCTCGGCGTCGCGATCTCGCTGGACGACTTCGGCACCGGCTACTCGTCACTGCAGCACCTGCGCCGCCTGCCGATCAGCGAGATCAAGATAGACCGTTCGTTTGTCAGCGGGATGGCCGACAACCGGGACGACGCCGCGATCGTACGCTCCATTGTGGAGATGGCTAGGACGCTCGGCATCCGCACGGTGGCCGAGGGCGTGGAAAACGAGTACACGCGCCAGCTCCTCGCCGAAGCCGGGTGCGCGTTGATCCAGGGCTGGATCGCCGCGCACCCGATGCCCGGCTCGGAGGTGGTCCGCTGGCTCTCCGCGGCCGACCTGACGAGCGACCGTCAGCTCCAGGCGTAGACGCCCGCCGGGATCGGCGCCGCGCTGCCGGCGAAGTTGCGGTCGACCCGGGCCCGCTCGGCCGCGCTCGGCGTCGCGTTGGCGCAGGAGACCGGCGCGCTGCTGCCCGACATCAGGTCCGAGCAGAGGCCGGTGCGGTTGTCCGGCAGGCCGAGGATGTGGCCCCACTCATGAGTAGCGATGCGGGTGCGGTTGTAGCCCTGGTTGACCGCCTGCCGGCCCATGTAGATGCGGCCCGAGCCGAGCCCGGTCACGTACGCCCGCGGCCATCCACTGTCGACATAGATCACGACGGTGGCCGGCGAGCCCGCCTGCAGCCGCACGTTGGCCACGCTGCTGTTCCAGATCTGGGCCGCCTGCGCGAAGTTGGTGGCGAACTCGCCGGCGCGGCTCGCGTCGTAGTAGACCACCCGCGGCGCCGCGGCGGCGGGCGCGTCGGCGAGGACCTGGACGCCGACGAGCGACATGGAGAGGGCGAGGAGGCCCAAGAGGGCACGTCTGAGCATTGTGGACTCCTTGTGGGAGCTGACTACATCGACACATGACAATCTAGCCGGCCGGCGTGTGGCGCACCGCATAACAGTTGGCCCATAGCGCCGTACACCGGGCAGGATCGGGGCGTGACAGACGTGCTGGACCACCCGGTGTGGGCCGCCCTGAGCGGCGCGCACAGCCACCTCGGGCACCTCAAGGGCGACGCCGCCCGCTACCCCTCGGAGATCGCGCCGTTCGCCGCGTTGCGGCCGGGCGCCGACGGGCGCGCCTGGGCCGATCTCGCCACGATCACCGATCCGGGCCAGGTCATCGCGGTGTTCGGCGACCCGCTCAGCCCGCCGCCGGGATGGGAGATCCTGGAGGAGTTCGCCGGCGTGCAGCTCGTCGACACCGCGCTGCGGGCCGCGCCGGACCCGGAGGCGGTGCGGCTCGGGCCGGACGACGTCGACGAGATGCTCGAGCTGGTGGAGCGCACCGAGCCCGGCCCCTTCCGCCGGCGCACCATCGAGCTCGGCACCTACCTCGGGATCCGCCGCGAAGGCCGGCTCGTGGCGATGGGCGGCGAGCGCTTCCGACCGCCCGGCTGGACCGAGATCAGCGCGGTCTGCACCGACCCGGCCTATCGCGGCCAAGGGCTCGCCACCCGCCTGGTCCGCGCGGTGGCCGCCGGCATCCGGGCCCGTGGCGAGACCCCGGTCATGCACGCGGCCGAGGACAACACCGCGGCGCTCCGGCTCTACGGGTCGATCGGCTTCACGCTGCGCCGGAAGCTCACGATCTCGGTGCTGTCGGCCTCCTGACCGGCGCCGCTACCTCGACCCGGCGGAGAGCAGGCCGGCCACGGCCGGGGTGAACACGTCGATCAGATCCCACAGCTCGCGCGCTCCGGCCGCCGCACCGGCCACCTGTGAATCCGTATGACGCAGGAAGGCCAGGTGGCGGCAGGCGTGCGCGGCCACGTCCACCGGCCGCACCGACATCGGGCTCGGCGTCAACGGGTCCAGCCCGCGCGTGGCCGGCAGGTCGAGCACCGGCTCGGCCGCGGCGGCCCGATCCGGGTCGGGCAGCGCCACGTACGTGAGGACGATGGCACCGGCGGCGTGCCGCCACGACGTCGAGTGCAGCAGCTCCACACCCGGGCCGGCCAGGCTCCGCGCGCAGGCGTCCGGGTGCTCGCCGGTGCCGAGCGGCCGGGACACGGTGCGGAAGCAGAGCCCTCCGCCCCGTGCGCTCAGCAACACGGTCTCGACGTGCGCCCGGACGCCCGGGATCATCGCAGCGGAGCCCGGCGGCTCGTCACCGCCAGGTTCCATGCCGGCACTCTACCTTGTTGCCACAAGCTGGCAAGAACGAACTGCACGCGACAGTCTGGGAGGAACTCGCCGTGCCGCCATCGCGCCTGGCCGACCGTTGTGACCGCATCGTCAGGTCCCGTGCCTTCGAGGTCGTCATCGTGCTCCTCATCGGCGCGAACGCGGTCGTTCTCGGCCTGGAGACCTACCCTGACCTCGGCACGGCCCGCCCGCCGCTGCACCTGCTGGAATGGTTCTTCCGGGCGGTGTTCGTCACCGAGATCGTGATCCGGATCCTCGCCCACGGCCGCCGCCCGCAGGACTTCTTCCGCCACGGCTGGAACGTCTTCGACTTCGTCGTCATCGCCGCCGCGTTCATCCCCGGCCTGCACGGCGACTCGCCGGCCCTGCGCGTCATCCGCATCGCCCGGGTGATGCGGCTGGTGCGCTTCTCCCCCGGCCTGCGCACGATCGTGGCGGCCCTGCTGCGCAGCCTCCCCGGCGTGGGCGGCTTCCTGGCCCTGGCCATGGTGACCCTGTACGTGTACGGCATGGTCGGCTGGCTCATCTTCCACGAGCACGCCCCCGACCAGTACGGCACGATCGGGAAGGCGATCCTCACCCTCTTCGTGCTGCTGTCGCTGGAAAACCTGCCCGAGCTCATCGAGCAGGGCATGGCGCTGTCGCCCTGGACGCTCGTCTACTACGTGAGCTACGTGCTCATCACCGCCAACCTGCTGCTCAACATCCTCATCGCGGTCATCGTCAACTCGATGGAGGAGGCCCGCCGGCTGGAGATCACCGAGCGGCTGGCGGTCGACGAGGACGGCGACGGCGTGCCGGACGAGATCGACCGCATCGCCATCAGCCAGCGCCTGGACGACCTGCGCGAGCTCGTCATCGAGCTGGAACGGGAACTGCGCATCGAACGCGACGAGCCGGGCTCGCGACCGAAAGCACCTCTCCCGCGGGCTCCGTGATCTCCTACCTTCGATCCGGGTGACAATGGGCCGGTGCCTGTCGTCGAGGCGGTGATCACCGTCCCCGTGCCACCGGAGCTCGCGTTCGCCGTGTCCCAGACGACGGCGCCGGTCCGCTACCGGTGGGATCCGTTCGTGCGGCGGCAGCACTTCGTCGACGGCGCGACGCGGCCGGCCAAAGGAGTGCGCACGTACACGCGGTCCAAGCACGGCCTCACGATGGTCAGCGAGTACGTCTCGTTCGCGCCGCCGACCAATGTGGGCATGAAGATGGTGCGCGGGCCCTGGTTCTTCGAGATGTTCGCCGGCGGGTGGCGCTTCGCCCCGGCCGAGACGCCCGGCCACACGCTCGCCACGTGGCGATACAGCTTCCGCTGCCGTCCCGGGTTCCTCCGGCCCGTACTCGAGCGGGTTGGTGTGTGGGTCCTCGGCCGTGACATCCGCCGGCGGATCGCCGGCTACGCCGCCGGGTGCGCGGACCCGGTCGTGCTCGCGGCCGCGCGGTCCGCGCTGGCGGCCTGAGGCTCCTCGAAGCGCCGGATCAGCTCGCCCACGCTGCGAAGGCCGCGGCGCACCCGCTTGCCCCACTCCTCGTCGCCGAGCAGGATGACCGCCTCGCCGCCCAGAAATGACAGGCCGATCAGCGCGGCGAGGTCTCCGGGCGCGAGCGGCCCGAGCGACCCGAAGCGGCTCTCCGCCTCCCGCGCCACGTCCTCCAGCACCGTGAACCAGGCGGTGAGCATCGCCACGACCTGCTGCCCGAGCGCGCGGTCGGACCAGGCGGCGGCCATCATCTCCTGGAGCACCCGCACGTATCCGGAGGCGAGGTCGTCGTCGAGGAAGTCGCACGCCTGCTCGTACCGCTTCCACAGCGGCGTCTCCGCGCCGTACATCACGCGCTGGCGCTCGACCAGCAGTGTGTTCTCACGTTCGAGCAGCGCCAGGATGAGGCCCTGCTTGCCGCCGAAGTGGTAGTGGATCTGGCTCAGCGGCACGCCGGCCTGATCGGCGACCCGCCTGGTGGAGAGCGTCGCGTAGCCGTCGTTGAGCAGGCAGGACCGGGCGGCCTCCAGGATCCGCACCGCCGTCTCGCCGCTTCGCTCAGCCATCGCACGCTCCCGTCCCGCTGATTTCCGACACTTGTCGGTCACTCGACCGAATGCTAGCGTCCCGGCTATCGGTCGGTCGACCGAACGGGAGGGGGAAGGACATGTTGCGCCGAGCATCTGCGCTGGCCTACGGGGTGGTGGCCTACGCCCTGTTTCTCGGGGTGCTGCTCTACACGATCGGCTTTCTCGCCGGCGTGGGCGTGCCCAAGGACGTCGACGACGGTCCGGCCGGCCCGGCCTGGCGGGCGGTGCTGATCGATCTGGTGCTGCTCGGGGTCTTCGCGGTCCAGCACAGCGTGATGGCCCGGCCGTGGTTCAAGCGCTGGTGGACGCGTGCCGTCCCGGTGGCGATCGAGCGCAGCACCTACGTCCTGGCGGCCAGCCTCGTCGTGGCGTTGCTGCTGTGGCAGTGGCGTCCCCTGCCGGACCAGGTATGGTCCGTGGAGGCCACCTGGGCACGGGTGCCGCTCTGGGCGGGCTACGCTCTGGGCTGGGGGATCCTGGTGCTCAGCACGTTCCTGATCGGTCACTTCGACCTCTTCGGCCTGCGGCAGGTGCTCGCCCGGGCCCGCGACCGCCGCTACGCGGAGCCCGGCTTTCGCGAGCCGCCGCTCTACCGGCTGGTCCGCCACCCGCTCATGGTCGGCTTCCTCATCGCCTTCTGGGTCACACCGGAGATGAGCGCCGGGCGACTGCTCTTCGCGGCCGCGGCCACGGGCTACATCCTCGTCGCCGTCCGGCTGGAGGAGCACGACCTGCGACGCCAGCTCGGCGAGCCGTACGAGCGGTATCTGAAGCGGACGCCCCGCTTCGTGCCCCGTCCCACCGAGCTCGCCGGGAGGCGGCGGCATGCGCGCCAGGCGGGCTGACACCGAAGGCTTCGTCGAGCACCTCGGCGTGAAGCTCCACTACGAGGTGCACGGCTCCGGTGGGCCCACGATCCTCCTACTGCCGACGTGGTCGATCGTCCACAAGCGATTCTGGAAGCTCCAGGTGCCCTACCTGGCCCGGCATTTCCGGGTCGTCACCTACGACGGGCCGGGCAACGGGCCCTCCGACCGGCCGCTCACCTCGGCGGCGTACGACCAGTCGGCCCAGGTGGCGTACGCGCTCGCCGTCCTTGCGGCCACCGGCACCGACCGCGCCGTCGTCGTCGCGCTGTCACGGGCCGCCAACTGGGCGCTCGAGCTGGCCGCCGAACACCCGTCGCGGGTGCACGGGACGATCGTCGTCGGCGGTGCGGTCCCGCTGGCGCCGCGCGACCCGGTGCGGGCCGCCCACATGTCGCTGGCCGGGCCGGCGCCGCTGATCGAGCCGTCGCGGGTGCCGGCGCTCGGCACCGACCCCGGCGAGCACTGGGCGAAGTACAACCACCGGTACTGGCAGGAGCGGTACGAAGACTTCCTCTGGTTCTTCTTTGGACAGTGCTTCAGCGAGGCGCACTCCACCAAACCCGTCGAGGACGCGGTCGGCTGGGCGCTGGAGACCTCGGGCGCGGTGCTCGTCGCCGAGTCCAACGCGTCGTACCCCAAGCGGGAGACGGTCGAAGGCTGGTGCGCGCGCATCGCCACGCCGCTGCTCGCCATCCACGGCGACGACGACCGCGTGATACCGCTGCGCTGCGGCGAGCGGATCGCCGAGCTCTCCGGTGGCGAGCTCATGGTGCTGGAGGGCGCCGGCCACATCCCCATGGCCCGCGACCCGGTCCGCGTCAACCTGCTGATCCGCGACTTCGCCGAGCGCTTCCGCCCGCCCGCGCCGGCCCGCCGCACCTGGACCCGCTGGGACCGGCGGCGCAAGCGGGTGCTCTACCTGTGCTCGCCGATCGGGCTCGGGCACGCGCGGCGCGACCTGGCGATCGCCCGCGAGCTGCGCGAACGCCATCCCGACGCGCGGATCGACTGGCTGACCCAGCACCCGGTGACGCGGATGCTCGACGACGCCGGCGAGCACGTGCATCCGGCGAGCCGGTGGCTGGTCAACGAGTCCGAGCACATCGAGAGCGAGGCGGGCGAGCACGACCTGCACTGCTTCCAGGCGCTGCGCCGGATGGACGAGATCCTGCTCGCCAACTTCATGGTCTTCCGGGACGTGGTCACCGAGGAGCGGTACGACCTGGTCATCGGCGACGAGGCCTGGGATGTCGACCACTTCCTGCACGAGAACCCAGAGCTGAAACGCTTCGGGTACGCGTGGCTCACCGACTTCGTCGGCTACCTGCCGATGCCCGACGGCGGCGCGCGGGAGGCGCTCGTCGCGGCCGACTACAACGCCGAGATGATCGGCCACATCGCCCGCTTCCCGAGGCTGCGCGACCGGGCGGTGTTCGTCGGCGACCCGGACGACATCGTGGCGGAACGCTTCGGTCCCGACCTCCCGCGGATTCGCGAGTGGACAGAGGCCCACTACGACTTCGCCGGATACGTCACCGGCTTCGACCCCGGCGAGTACACCGACCGCGCCGCGCTGCGGGCCGAGCTCGGCTACCAGCCCGGCGAGCGGGTCTGCGTGGTGACCGTCGGTGGCTCCGGCGTCGGTGCCGACCTGCTGCGCCGCGTCGTGGACGCGTTTCCCGAAGCGTCCCGGCGGGTGGCCGGCCTGCGCATGATCGTCGTCACCGGGCCGCGCATCGACCCGGGCTCGCTCCCCGCCCGCCCGGGCCTGGAGGTCCGCCCGTACGTGCCGGACCTGCACCGGCACCTCGCGGCCTGCGACCTGGCGGTGGTGCAGGGCGGCCTGACGACCTGCATGGAGCTGACCGCCACCGGCCGGCCCTTCATCTACGTGCCGCTGCGCCACCATTTCGAGCAGAACTTCCACGTGGCGCACCGCCTCCACCGCCACGGCGCGGGTCGAAGGCTGGACTTCGCCGACCTCACGCCGGACTCGCTCGCCTCCGCGATCGCCGACGAGATGGGCCGCGAGGTGCGGTACCGCCCGGTGCCGGCCGGCGGCGCCGCCCGCGCGGCCGCGCTCCTCGCCGAGCTGCTGTGACGACGGGCGTCACGGATTGACGCGATAGTCCGCCAGCACCTCGGAGATCGCGTGCCGGCCGGCGGCGGTCAGGGCGGGGTTGGTGTACCGGTAGATGCGCACCGCGCCCAGCCCGGACCGCAGCGCCCAGCCGCGCCCGCGCCGCCACGTCGCGTCGTCGACGCCCACCACCTTGCGGAAGACGTCGCGGGTCCGCGCGCCCAGCACCGCCCAGGCGGGCAGCAGATCGGTGGCCGGGTCGCCGGTGCCGGCCAGCCCGAAGTCGATGACCGCGACGAGCCGGCCCTGCCGCGCCAGCAGGTTGGTGGGCAGCAGGTCGCCGTGGAGCCAGACCGGCGGCCCAGACCACGGCGGCGCGGCCAGCGCGTCCTCCCACACGGCGGTCGCCACGGCCGCGTCGACGAGGCCCACGGCGCTCAGCCGCTCGATCGACTCGTGGACCTCGACATCGCCGGGACCGACCGGCACGGCACGCGGCGACCGCGGCGCGCCGGCCGTGTCGATCCGCTGCAGCGCCGCGACGAACCGCCCGAGCCGCACCGCCACGTCGCGCAGGTCGACGTCCGGCCGGTCGGCGAGCGTCTCCCCGTCGAGCCACCGGTACACCGACCACGGGTACGGGAACTCGCCGTCCGGTATGCCCGCGCCCAACGGCACCGGGACGTCCAGCGGGAGGCGGGGTGCCAGCCGGGGCAGCCACTCCCACTCCCGGCCCACCATCGGCGCGGCCCGGGGTAGGGCGGGCAGGCGTACGACGAGCTCGTCACCGAGCCGGTAGATCAGGTTGTCGGTGCCGGACGTGTGGACCTCGCGAAGGGGCAGGCCCGCCCACTGCGGAAATTGTCTCGCGACGAGCCTGCTGACCCGGTCGACCTCGCTGACGGTCACGGCCGGAAGGTTACCCAGCCGGACCACGGCTCGAATCGGCTGCCCACCGCGTCCGGCCGGAAGTCGCCCGCCAGGCCGGCGATCGGCGTGAGGCTGATCCGCTCCACCGCGAAAAGCCCGATGCGGATTGATGTGACCTGCGACACTTGCCGGCATGGATGCGTTCAGCCGCTTCGAGCAGGCCGGCTGGCAGGAGAAGGCGACCGGCTACGACCGGCTGCTCGCCCGGATCACCGACAAGGTCGTCGACCACCTCCTCGACGCGGCCGAGGTCACGGCCGGCACCCGGCTGCTCGACGTGGCCTGCGGATACGGGCACGCGACCGCCCGCGCCGCCGAGCGGGGTGCGGCCGCCACCGGCGTGGACCAGTCGCCGGCGATGCTCGCCCTGGCTCGCGCGCGGCACCCGGCACTCGACTTTCGCGAGGCGGCGGCGGAGGCACTGCCGTTCGGCGACGGCTCCTTCGACGCCGTGGTCAGCAACTTCCTGCTCCCGCACCTCGCCGACCCCGCGGCCACCGTGGCCGAGCTCGCCCGGGTCACCGCGCCCGGCGGGCGCCTCGCGCTGACGACCTGGGACCTGCCGCAGCACGCCCGCTTCGTCGGGGTACTGGTCGACGCGCTCGCGGAGGTCGGCCCGATCGCACCGGTCGACCTTCCCGCCGGTCCACCATTCTTCGGGTACGCGGAGCGGGAAAGCGCGATCGCGCTCTTCAGGGCGGCCGGCTTCGCCGCTGTCGAGGTGACCACGGTCGCGTTCACGCACCGCGTCGCCAGCCCGGACGAGCTGTGGGCCGGCCTGATGGAGGGCACCGTGCGCATGTCCGCGCAGGTGCTGAGCCAGCCGCCGGAGGTACGCGAGCGGATCCGGGCCGCCTTCGACCGGCAGGTGGCCCCCTGCGCCGACGGCGAGGGCCTGTCGCTGCCGGTCTCCGCCAAGCTCGCCGCCGGCCGCCTACCGGGGCCGTAGCACCTCGATCGCGAGGGCCGCCGCCTGCGCGATGAGCGCGTCGTCGTACTCCGCGTCCCGCTCGCCCCGCGTGGACATGATCGCCAGCACGATCGGCGCGCCGCCGGGCGGCCACAGGACGGCGATGTCGTTGCGCGTGCCGTACCCACCGCCGCCGGTCTTGTCGCCGACCTGCCAGCCCGCCGGCGCGGCGGCCCGGATGAGCTTGTCGCCGGTCGTGTTGCCGCGCAACCAGCCCACCAGCACCGCGCGGTCCTCGTCGCCGAGCGCGTCGCCCACCGCGTACGCCCGCAGGTCGGTGGCGAGCGCCCGCGGCGTGCTCGTGTCCCGTACGTCGCCCGGCCTGGCCTCGTTGAGCGCCGTCTCGGCGCGCTCCGGGTCGGTGACCTGGTCGCCCAGACGGCGCAGCGCCCGCTCGAAGCCGGCCGGACCGCCGAGCCGTGCCAGCAGCAGGTTTCCGGCGGTGTTGTCGCTGTACCGGACCGCGGCGTCGGCGATCGCCCGCAGCGTCATGCCCGTACCCACGTGTTTACCGGTCACCGGAGAGTGGCTGACCAGATCGCCTTCGGCGTAGCGCACGACCTGGTCGAGCTCGGCGGCGGTGGTGTCGGCGAGGACGGCGGCCGCGGCGAGCGCCTTGAACGTGGAGGCGTAAGCGAAGCGCTCGTCCGCCCGGTGTTCCACGGTGCGGCCGGACCCGGTGTCGACGCCGAAGACGCCCAGCCGCGCGTCGAAGCGCGCCTCCAGCCGTTCGAAGTCTGGCTTTTCCGCGGGTGTCGTCGCGGACGGTGTGGATGGCGCCGGCGGCTCGGCGGTCCGCTCCGCCGAGCATGCCGCGAGGGTCAGTGCCGCGAGCGCGGCGATTGCGGCGCGGGCCAGCATCAGGCGACGCTCGGAAACACGACCCGCTCCAGCACGGCCGTCGGGGTGCGCCACTGCTCGGGATCGTCGTAGTTGCCCGCCGCGATCGCGACGACCAGGTGGCGGTCGGGCACGATGGTCAGGCGCTGCCCGCCGTTGCCCATCGCGCCGACCCAGGCGTGGCCCTCCCCCGCACCGCTGTACCACTGGTAGCCGTACGACCCGCCCCACTCGACCGGCAGGCGCGGCTCCAGCATCGTCCGCACCCAGCCGGCGGGGACCAACTGCCGCCCGCCCCACTCACCCCCGGCCAGCACCACCTCGCCGATCCGGGCCAGGTCGGGGGTCGCCAACCGCAGCCCGGAGGCGGCCGAGGCCACGCCGTCCGGGCCGGCCATCCACTCGAACGACCCGATGCCCAGCGGCGCGAAGAGCACCTCACGGGCGAAGTCTTGCAGCGCGTGGCCCGTGCCCCGGGCGATCAGCCCGCCGAGCAGCGCGGTGGCACCCCCGCTGTACGAGTACCGGAGGCCGGGTGGCTCGACGATCGGCCGCTCCAGCACAAACCGGTAGCGGTCCGGCGCCAGCTCCATGGCGATCTCCGCGTTGGCCGGGCTGTTGTATGGAATCTCCTCTTTCCACTCCATGCCGAGCGACATGGTCAGCGCGTGCTCGACCGTGAGCCGGGACCGCTCGGGGTCCGCGGCGAGGTCGGGGTATTCCGGAAACCCGGCGAAGAGCGAGGCCGACGGCTCGGGCACGAGCCCTTGGCCGAGCGCGATCCCGTACAGCAAGGCGGTCACGCTCTTGGTGACGGATCGCACGTCGTGCAGTGTGTGCGGCCCGAACTCGACGGGGCCGAGCGGTGTGCCCCAGCTGAAATCCTCGCCCCTGCCGTAATACTCCAGCACGGTCTGTCCATCATGGACGACCACGACGGCGTGCAGCCCGTCGGCGGAGCCAGCTTCGATCGCCTCGTCAAGTCGCTCGCGCATCGGGACAGGATAGTTTAATTCAATGGACGAGCTGGACGAGCTGCTGCGCGAACAGGCCGCCTACTACCGCGCCCGCGCCGGTGAGTACGACCAGGAGTACGAGAACAGCGACGAGCTCGACTCGCTGGAGTCGCTGACCGAAGGGCTCCCCATCGCCGGCGACGTGCTGGAGCTGGCGTGCGGCACCGGGCAGTGGACCAGACTCATGGCCGCACGCGGGCTCCGGGTGACCGCGGTCGACGGCTCACCCGAGATGATCGCCAAGGCGAACGCGCGGGTTGGCGACCTCCCCGTGGAGTTTCTGGAGGCCGACCTCTTCGACTGGCGGCCGCCGCGGCGGTTCGACACGGTGTTCTTCGGGTTTTGGCTCTCGCACGTGCCGCCGGAGCGGTTCGCCGGCTTCTGGCGCATGGTCGGCGAGGCCCTGCGCCCGGGTGGGCACGCCTGCTTCATCGACTCCGGCCCCGGCGACATGGCCAACGAGCAGGTCCTGACCTCGCTGACCGTGCGGCGGGAGCTCGACGACGGCACCGCGCACCGGGTGGTGAAGCTCTTCCACGACCCGCCGGGCCTGACCGCGGCGCTGCACGAGATCGGCTGGTCCGCGCGGGTCTGGCCGCTCCGCCGGACCCTCATCGCCGGGACGGCCGCACCCCTAGGCGGGTAGCGCCTCCTCGACCGCGGCCGCCCCGGCGACCTCGTACACCGCGGTGACGGCGTCGCGCGGCACCGGTGCGTACACGTGCGGGAAGAGGCCGCCGTCGGTCGACTCCTCCCAGCGCACGCTCTCCCCCAGCGGCTCCGCGTCGATGGCGGCGATCACCAGTGCCGGCTCGTCCGGAAACACCCCCAGGGCGGTGGAGCCGACCTGCTCCCGCGAGGAGCAGTGGATAAACCCGGACTCGTGGTCGAACGGCGACCCGTCGAACCGCCCGGCCGCCTCGAACTCGGCCCACTCGGCGGGCAGCAGGATCTTGTAGATCAGCACGGGACCACAATAAAGCTCCCGGGTCAGGCCGACCTGGACCGATACCTCGACCGCTGCCCCAGAAAGACAAGAGCGGCGCCGGACGTGGGCCGGCGCCGCTCTGTGCATGCTCGCTATCGGACGGTGACCCGGACGGCGTCGAAGGCGGGGGTTTGGTTGGCGCGTTGCATCATCGGGATGCGGTGGGAGGAGTCGCCGGCCCAGGAGGCGCACTGGAAGGTGCCCCGGTTGGCCAGG
>Ga0272482_10000014_pt1 | contig 66138 bp, 42 predicted proteins | sample RVTome_8_FD_192427 | JGI IMG/M metagenome (GOLD analysis project Ga0272482, IMG submission 192427) | Soil microbial communities from uranium-contaminated site in the Upper Colorado River Basin, Wyoming, United States - RVT160D0 (version 2) ...
GCACACATCAGGTCGGGGTGCGGGCGGCGGTGGAGCGGATGCGGGCTCAGCTCGCGGCGCTGCTGGAGCACGAGCACGCCCCGCTGGCGGTGGCCCAGCAGGCCAGCGGCGTCGCGGAGAACGCACCGCTGTTCACCTCGCTGTTCAACTACCGCCACAGCACGGGCGCACCCGCGAACCGCGACGGTGACGGTGCCCGGGAGCAGGCGGTAGACGGCATCCGGACCATCTACAACAAGGTCCAGAACAACTACCCGCTGACCGTGTCGGTCAACGACCTGGACACCGGCGAGCTGAGCCTCACGACGCTGGCGGTCAGCTCCGTCGACCCCGACGCGGTGGGCCGGCTGTTGCGTACCACGGTGGAAAACCTCGTCGCCGCTTTGAGCGACACCCTGGACGGCGGCCTCGACATCCCCGTACACACGGTCGACGTGCTCGACGCCCAGCTGCGCGACCAGGTGCTGGGGGAGTGGAGCGACCCGGCGGTCGAGTCGGCGGCCGGGCTGCTGCCTGAGCGGTTCCTGGAGCAGGTGGGTCGCACCCCGGACGCGGCCGCGCTGGTCGCCGACGGCGTGGAGGTCACGTACCGGCAGCTGGACGCGGCCGCGACCTGGCTGGCCCGATACCTGGCCGGTCGGGGTGTGGGTGCCGAGTCGGTGGTGGGGTTGTGCCTGCCCCGCGGCCTGCAGATGATCACCGCGATCCTGGCGGTGTGGAAGGCGGGCGCGGCGTACCTGCCGATCGACGCCCAGCTGCCTGCCGAGCGGGTGGCGTTCATGCTTGCCGACGCCGGCGTCCACATGCTGCTGGCACGCCGGGACGAGCTGGGCGACGCCGCGGAACGCATGACCGGCGCGTTCGCCGCTGTGTCGGTGGCATGGCTCGACGATCCGGAGCTCTTCGGCGACGACTCCACGGCCGACCTACCGGTGGCGATGGATCCGGGCGGGCTGGCCTACGTGATCTACACGTCGGGGTCGACGGGCACGCCGAAGGGTGTGGCGGTGACCCACGGCTCGCTGGCGAACTATGTGTCCTCGGTTTCCTCCCGCCTGGGCTGGGGTGGGGCGGGGGCCCGATACGGGTTGCTGCAGCCGCAGGTGACCGACCTGGGAAACACGGTCGTGTTCGTCAGCGTCGTCAGCGGCGGGCAGCTGCACGTGCTGGATCCCGGCATGGTGGTGGACCCGCAGGCGGTGTCCGGTTACCTGACCGAGCACCAGATCGACTTCGTGAAGGCGGTCCCGTCGCACCTGGCCGCGCTGTCGGGTGCGGTCGGCATGGACGCGGTGCTGCCCGCCGGGTCGCTGGTCCTCGGTGGCGAGGCCGCACCGGCGTCGTGGGTGGAGGAGCTGGTCCGGGCGGCGGGGGACCGGCCGGTGTTCAACCACTACGGCCCGACGGAGACCACGATCGGGGTCGCCACGACGAGGCTCTCGGCGGCTGGTGGCGTGGTGCCGATCGGCACCCCGATCGCGAACACCCGACTGTTCGTCCTCGACGACGGCCTCAACCCGGTGCCGGCCGGGGTCACCGGCGAGCTTTATGTCGCCGGTGTCGGGCTGGCGCGCGGTTATGTGGGTCGGGTGGGGTTGACGGCGGAGCGGTTCGTGGCGTGTCCGTTCGCGCCCGGACAGCGCATGTACCGGACCGGAGACCTGGCCAAGCGACTGCCCGACGGGGAGCTGGTGTTCCTGGGCCGCGCGGACGAGCAGGTCAAGATCCGCGGGTTCCGGATCGAGCCCGGCGAGATCGAGACCGTGCTGCGCACCCATCCCCGGATCACCCAGGCAGCGGTCGTCGCCCGCGAGGACATCCCCGGCGACAAGCGACTGGTCGCCTACATCGTCCCCACCGACACCGACACCGTGCTGCCGCACACGATCCGCGAGTACACGGCCCAGCGCCTGCCCGACTACATGGTGCCGGCGGAGGTGGTGGTGCTGGCTCAGCTGCCGCTGACCGCCAGCGGGAAGCTCGACCGCGACGCTCTCCCCGCGCCCGAGCGGGTGCGGGCCGCGAGCGCTCCGGCGACCGCCAAACGACCCACCCCCACCACGGCGCTCGAGCTCCTGCTCTGCGAGGTGTTCGCTGACGTCCTCGGGGTGCCGACCGTCCACGCCGACGACAGTTTCTTCCAGCTTGGTGGCAACTCCTTGCTGGTCATCACGCTCATCGCCCGGCTGCGGAAGAGAGGCGTCTCCCTTTCGGCACGCGCGGTGTTCGCCGCGCCGACGGTCACCGGCCTGATCTCCCAGATGAGCCTCGCGTCGGTACGTGACTCCGTGAACATCGTCCTGCCGATCCGCCCCGAAGGAAGCCGGCCGCCGTTCTTCTGCATCCACCCCGGGGGCGGCCTGAGCTGGTGTTACATGCCGCTGGCACAGTTCGTGCCGGAGGACGTCCCGCTGTACGGGCTGCAATCTCCCGGCCTCGACGGCACGAGCCGGCTCTTCGACTCCGTCACGGACATGGCGGCCAGCTACATCGAACAGATCCGCGCGCTACAGCCGGTCGGCCCGTACCACCTGCTCGGTTTCTCGTTCGGCGGGATCGCCGCGCACGAGATAGCCGTGCGGTTGCGGGAAGCCGGCGAGGACATCGCCGCCCTGGTCATCATGGACACTTATCCAGTCCCCGAGGACGAGGGGCAATCCCGGCGGCCGGCGCCACCCCACAAGGACTCGGATGCCGAGCTGGACGGCTGGGCCGCGAAGTTCCGTGCGGAGAACGGCGCCCTTCTCGGCGGGATGTCGGACGAGGAGCTGCGGCGCGGCGTGCGCGTCGGCAGGAACAACGTCCAGATCAGGAGGACCCACCGGCTCGGCGTGCTCGACCGGGACGTGCTGCTCTTCGTCGCCGAAGACTCGGCCGAGCACGAGGCCGGCGGCCATCTTTGGGAGCCGTACGTACGGGGGCGGGTCACCGAGGTCCACCTGCCCTGCACCCATACCAACCTGGTCCAGGCCGACATGCTCGGCCAGGTCTGGGCGGCGACGACGGCCTGGTTGGAGGGCAGGGACTGAAGAGTGTCGACCAGCCCTTACGAAGCTCGTACAGAGACTTGACGGCCTCCCGATATAACCGTTAGATACTCTCGGCTAACGGTTATATCGGGGGAGGGTCGATGCAGCAGGAAGTGGTGTTGGCGATGCTCGCCAAGGAGCCCTCACGGGGCCACCAGCTGCGCGCACGGCTGCGCGACGCGCTCGGCCCCCTCGGCGAAGAGCTCAACGCCGGGCAGGTTTACGTCACGCTGACTCGGCTCGAGAAAGCCGGCCTGCTGGAGGTGGAGAAGTCCGCCGACGGCGGCGAGCGCTCGGATCGCAAGATCTACGCGCTCACCCCCCACGGCCAGCAGCGAGTCGCCGAGTGGATCGCCGAGGTGAGCTGGCCGAAGCCCAACCTCGCGGAGTTCCACCTCAAGCTGATCGCGGCCGCGGCGGCCCGGCTCGCCGACCCGCTCACCATCGTTGACACCCAGCGCCGCGAGCTGCTGCGCCGGCTGCGTGACGCCCAGCGCGCCGCCATGGCCGAGCCCGAGCGCTCGGACGCGGCGCTGTTGCTGGAGGGCATCGTGCTCCGGCTTCAGGCCGACCTGCGCTGGCTCGAGGCCTGTGAAAAGAACTGGACCCCCCGAAGGAGTCGATCGTGAGCGACACCGCCGGCACCCCCGTGCTTCGCACCCGCGGGCTGCGAAAGGAGTACGGGAAGGGCGAAGGACTGGTGCGCGCCGTCGACGGCGTCGACCTCGACATCGTCGCGGGAGAGACGGTGGCGATCATGGGGCCCAGCGGCTGCGGAAAGTCCACGCTGCTGCACCTGCTCGGGGGGCTCGACCGGCCCTCGGGCGGAGAGGTGCTGCTCAACGGCCGCCGTATCGACAACATCAGCGAGAAGGCCCTGGCCCGGCTGCGACGCACCGACATCGGCTTCGTCTTCCAGTCCTTCCACCTGATGGAGGAGCTGACCGCCGTCGAAAACGTCGAGCTGTCCGCGCTGCTGGCCGGGCGCTCGCCGCGGGCCGCCCGGCGGCGTGCGGAGGAGCTCCTGGAGCAGGTCGGGCTCGCCGAGCGGGCACGCTTCCTGCCATCCGCGCTCTCCGGCGGCCAGCGGCAGCGGGTCGCCGTCGCCCGGGCGTTGAGCAACGAACCGGCGGTCGTCCTCGCCGACGAGCCGACCGGAAACCTGGACAGCGCCGCCACCCTGGATGTCCTCCAGCTCTTCGAGGGCCTGCACCAGTCCGGTCTGACGCTGGTCATCGTCACCCACGACGAGCGGATCGCGGCCACCACAGATCGGATGATCTCGATGCGCGACGGCGCGTTCGTGGACGAGACGAGGTTGACCGGCGGCACCACCGGGCAGCTGCGCGCCTTCGCCGGGCTGGAGGACTGAGGGCGATGGGCCGCATGCTGCTCGTGTGCCGCCTCGCCGTGCGCGACCTCCGGCGGCGCCGCACCGAGGCCGCGCTCCTGTTGCTCGCCATCCTGGCGGCCACCACGACGCTGACGCTCGCGCTCGTGCTGCGCGACGCGGCCAGCGACCCGTACCAGAGCACCCGGGAGGCGACCAACGGCCCCGACGTGGTCGCCAGCGGTCAGCTCTCCCGCCTCGAGCCACTGGCCAACGCGGATGGCGTCGTCGACCACAGTGGACCGTTCCCGGTCACGCCGGCGAAGCTCCAGACCTCCGACAAGACCTCGGATGTGCAGGTCGTGGGGCGCGACGCCGCGTCCGCGCCGGTCGACCAGCCGCAGCTGGCGGACGGCACCTGGGTCACCGATGGCAGCGCGGTGCTCGAAGCCGCCTTCGCCAACGCGCTGGATGTGGGCATCGGTGATCAGGTCACACTGGACGGACGCGCGTTCGAGGTCGTCGGCGTCGCGGTCACCGCCGCCATGCCGCCCTATCCCGGATCGTCCTGCCTCGTCCCCCGGGGTTGCATGAACGGTGGCGTCACCGACGGCCAGGCACCGCCCGCGGGGCTGCTGCAGAACCCCGGGCTGGTCTGGCTCACCCAGGCGGATGTCCAGAGCCTCGCCCCGAGTCCCGACTCGCTGTCCTACGTGATGAACCTGAAGCTGGCCAACCCCGATGAGGCCCAGACATTCGTCGACGTCAACGGCGGCGACGGTCCCCGCGGCTTGCCCATGCAGACCTGGCAGAGCATCCTCAACGACGCCACCGAGCTGGCCAGAGACTCGCAGATCCTGCTGCTGATCGGCACCTGGCTGCTCGGCCTGCTCGCCATCGCCAGCCTTTCGGTGCTGGTCGGCGGCAGGATGGCCGATCAGACCAGGCGCGTCGGGCTCCTCAAGGCGGTCGGCGCCACACCGAGCCTGGTCGCCGCCGTGCTGCTCGCGGAGTACATCCTCGTGGCCATCGTCGCCGCCGCGGCCGGGTTGACGATCGGCACGCTGACCGCTCCGTTGCTCACCGAGTCCAGCGCCGGCCTCGTCGGCAGCGCGGGCACGCCGTCGATGACCCTGTCCACGATCATCTGGGTACTCGCCGCGGCGCTCGGCGTCGCGGTGGTCGCCACCGCTGTGCCGGCCGTGCGCGCGGCCCGGTCCAGCACCGTCAACGCGCTGGCCGACGCCCCCCGCCCGCCCCGCCGCATCGGCTGGCTGATCGCGATCTCGGCGCGACTGCCGGTCTCGCTGCTGCTCGCGCTGCGGGTCGCCGGCCGCCGGCCGCGACGGGTCGTGCTGGGCATAGCCATCATCGCGATCACGGTCAGCGGGATCTACGTGCTGCTGATCCTCAACACCTTCCTCACCACGCAGCCACTGACCGGCGGATACGACGACGCTCAGGTGAAGGTGCTGCGCCACGTGCTCCTCGTCTGGTCGGTCATCCTGCTCTCCCTGGCGGCGGTCAACGCCATCGTCATCACCTGGGCGACCGTGCTCGACAACCGGCACTCGTCGGCGCTGGCGCGCGCCCTCGGCGCCACCCCGGGCGAGGTGAGCACCGCCCTGGCGGCCGCGCAGGTGCTGCCCGCGCTCGTCGGCGCCGTCCTGGGCGTCTTCCCGGGCGGCATCGTCCTGTTCAACGGCATCAACTCGGTCGCCGGCGGCAACAGCGACACGGCCACGCTTCCCTCGCTCTGGCAGGCGGTCGTCCTGGTGCTGGCCACCCTGCTCGTCGTGGCGGCGCTAACCTCCGTGCCCGCCCGGCTCGGCGGCCGCCGCCCGGTGACCGAGACCCTCTGACGTTCGCGAAGCCACGACCGTCGGACCCGAATCGGGCCGCTGCCCCCCTACAGCGGCCCGGTTCGGGCCCGGTTCGTTCTCCGGTCGATGAACGCAATCTTCTGCCGTGTGCAATTGCGCAGTCACGTCAGTTGGACACCGCCTGGATGCGCGGCGGTGCGCCCAGCATTGACGGACCCCCAGGGCTGAGATGTGATGGTCGGGCCGGCGCACAGACCCCGGCAATGCGGGACCTTGCCCGAGTGGTGACGTCGACGTTTCTTTGTTTAACGGAGGGAAGCGGATGGGCAACAGCAATGAGCCGGTGTTTCTCCGCTCGAATGCGATCATCGAGCCGCTTGTTGACCGATTTTACGCATGGCTACACATTGTTGCCCCGGTCCAGGGAGCAATGAACTTGGCAAACGTCCAGGTCCCTCTGCTCGAGTCGTATCTGCACTCGCCAAAGGTGCATGTCGCGGCCAGCACAAATCCGGAGCTGCGCGGCGGATACTTCATCGGCATCGAGGAGGAGCGCAGCACCGAGCTGAGCGCGCTGCTCGACAACATCAAGCGGGACCGCGCGGATATGCTCAACTTCGCCGCCGCGGTCGCCGAAGCCGAAGACCTGCTGCGGCAGAGCGCCACTGGATTCGATCTCACTCCGCTCTACCCGAAGCTGCCGTCAGCGCTCAATGGCCTGGTGGAGCTGGCCTACGACACCACCAATCAGGCGTCCATGCGCTATATCGAGCCATTGCTGTACCATAGCCCGATTTACGATGTGCGGCGCCAATCGGTGCAGCTGTCGCTCGACAACGGGATCGAACGCCCGTTCATTCTGGCCACGCCCCGATTGCCGTCTCCAGACGTCATCGACCTGCCGTACGCCTTCAGGCATCCGGGCCTCGACGAGCTCTTCAAGGCCAGGACCCAGGCCACGACGGCGGCCCACCTCCGGGACGCGCTCGAGCTCGACGACGCGCAGGCGGTGCGGCTCGACCGGCTGCTCGCCCCGGAGCCGAGCCTGGCGCCGGATCGGCACATCCAGCACGGCGGCCGGATCCGCTACTTCGGGCACGCCTGCCTGGTCCTGCAGACGCCTGAGGCGGCCGTCGTGACCGACCCGTTCATCAGCACCGACAACCGGGCCGGCGACCGGTACACGCTCGACGATCTGCCGGATCACATCGACCTCGCCGTCATCACCCACGGGCACCAGGACCACATCGTGCTGGAGACGCTGTTGCAGCTGCGCCCGCGGGTCGACGCGGTCGTGGTGCCGCGCTCGTCCCGAGGCAACCTCTGCGACCCTTCGATCGCCCTGTACCTGCGCCACCTGGGCTTCTCGGTGATCGAGGTGGACGACTTCGACGAGGTGCCCCTCCCCGGCGGCGCGCGGCTGGTGGCCACGCCGTTCCTCGGCGAGCACTGCGACCTCGACATCCGCGGCAAGTCGACCTACGTGGTGCAGATGGCCGGATCGTCGGTGTTCATCGGCGCCGACTCCTCCGGGATCGACCCGGTGCTCTACCGGTACATCCGGGGTCACCTCGGCAAGGTCGACATGGCCTTCCTCGGCATGGAGTGCGACGGAGCACCGCTGACCTGGCTCTACAAGGGACTGCTGACCCGGCCCGTGACCAAGAAGATGAGCGACTCGCGCAAGCTGTCGGGGTCGAACGCGGAGCAGGCCGCCGCGATCATGACGGAGCTTGGCGCCGACGAGGCCTACGTCTACGCCATGGGCGAGGAGAGCTGGCAAGGGCACGTGATGGCGACCACGTACAACGAGGACACCTACCAGATAAAGCAGATCGAGGAGTTCCTCGGCTGGTGCTCGAACCACGGCATCACCGCCGAGCACCTGTTCAACAAACGAGAGTGGAACTGGTAGAGCCCCGATATGCCCTACCTGCACACCAACGGCATTCAGCTTGCCTACCAGCGCTCCGGTCAGGGCGAGAACGTACTACTGATCATGGGCTCGGGGGCGGCCGGCCACGTCTGGAGCATGCACCAGACGCCGGCGTTGCAACGGGCGGGATACCACACGATCACATTCAACAATCGGGGCATCCCGCCCTCGGACGCCCCCGCGGGCAAATACTCGCTCGAAGACGTCGTCGCCGATACCAGGGGACTCATCGAAGCACTGGACATAGCGCCGTGCCGGATCGTCGGCACCTCCCTGGGCGCGATCATCGCGGAGGAGCTCGCGATCGGCTGGCCGCACCTGGTGCGGTGTGCGATCCTGATAGCCACCCGAGCCAGGCCGGATACGATCCGGAAGGCACAAGTGATGGCAGACCGCGCGTTGCTGGAAAGCGGCGTCCGGATCCCTCGCAGCTACGACGCCGTCACCACGGCGCTTCAGATGCTGTCGCCGGCGACATTGAATGACGACGCGGCGGCGTCCTCCTGGCTGGAAATTCTCGAGCTGGCCGGCGACAATTCCACCGGCCAGATATGGATCGACACGTTCGCGGACCGGCGCGAGGTGCTTCGCGCGGTGACCGCGCCGTGCCGGGTCATCGCGTTTACCGACGACCTCATAGCGCCGCCGCATCTCTGTGCCGAGGTAGCCGAGGCCATCCCAAACTGTGACTTCGTGGAAATACCCGGATGCGGGCACATCGGATACCTTGAGCGACCGCACGAGGTAAACACGGCAATCATCGAGTTCTTGGACAAGAACTAGAGGCGCGCCTCGCCAAGCGGCGCCGAAGTATCCAATTGCGGCGAGATCAGATAGCGGAGATTTCCGCACGGCACGAAGGGCCTCATAACGTGTCTATGAGAGGTGGCCCGAACGCTTCCGTCAGGATGCCCTTGGACCTTGACTCGATCAGGCGTCACAAGATACGTCCCGGGACGTTGCGACGAGCTATTCCATACACCACTAGATATCGTGCGTTGTTGGTGCTGCTGCTCGTCACGACGGCGCTGCACGCGACCATTGTCGCCATGGGTCCGCTCATTCTCAAGTTCATCATCGATGACGGTCTCATTCCCAAACGGCTCTCGGTGATCGTGATGCTGTCGCTGCTGCTCGTCGGGCTCGCGTTGGTGGACGCCGTGGCGATCTACGCCCAAACCTGGCTGTCGGCCCGCGTGGGCCAGGGGGTGCTCTACGACGTGCGTACCGAGGTGTACGCGCACGTGCAGCGGCAGGCGCTCGCGTTCTTCACCCGCACCCAGACCGGCGCGCTGGTCAGCCGGCTGAACACGGACGTCATCGGCGCCCAGCAGGCGGTGACGACGCTGCTGTCCCAGGCGACGTCCACCGTATTGACGCTCGTCCTCGTGATCCTCACCATGCTCTACCTGTCGTGGCAGATCACGTTGATCGTGCTGGTGATGATCCCGCTGTTCCTGCTGCCGACCAAGGCGATCGGCCGGAGGCTGCAGCGACTCACGCGCCGGCGTATGGAGCTCGACGCGGAGATGGCCTCGCTGATGAACGAGCGGTTCAACGTGTCCGGCGCGATGCTCGCGAAGCTCTACGGCGAACCGAAGCGGGACGCGGACGCGTTCGCCGGCCGGGCGGCCAACGTGCGCGACGTCGCCACCGCCGGGATGGTGTGGGGACAGATGCTCGTCATCGTCTTCACCGTGCTCACCGCGGTGACCGTCGCCCTGGTGTACGGGCTCGGCGGCAAGCTCACCATCGACGGCGTGCTCGAGGTGGGCACGCTCGTGGCCCTGGCGACGCTGTTGCTGCGGCTGTTCGGCCCGATCAACCAGCTGTCGAGCATGCACGTCCAGGTCATGGCCGCGCTGGTCAGCTTCGACCGCATCTTCGAGATCCTCGACCGGCGGCCGCTCATCGAGGAGCGTGCCGGCGCCCACCCGTTGCGGGTCGGCGGAGCGCGCGACGGAAAGGCCCCGGACATCGAGTTCGACCGGGTCTCCTTCCGCTTCCCGAGCGCCGCGGAGGTGTCGGTCGCCTCGCTGGAGTCGATCTCCTTGCCCGCGCCGGAGCGGGCGAGCGAGGCGTGGATCCTGCGGGATGTGAGCTTCCGCGTACCCGGTGGGCAGCTGGCCGCGCTGGTCGGCCCGTCCGGGGCGGGTAAGACGACGATCAGCCAGCTTGTCGCTCGCTTCTACGACCCCACCGCGGGGGCGGTGCGGATCGGCGGCGAGGACATCCGTGACCTGACACTGCGATCCCTGGGCGAGACCGTCGGCGTGGTCACCCAGGACGCGCACCTCTTCCACGACACGATCCGGGCCAACCTCCTGTACGCGCGCCCGGACGCGAGCGAGCGGGAGCTGATCGAGGTGTGCGACGCGGCCCGGGTCTGGGATGTGATCTCGTCCCTTCCCGACGGCCTCGACACGCTGGTCGGCGAGCGCGGCTACCGGCTGTCCGGTGGGGAGAAGCAGCGGATCGCGCTGGCCCGGCTGTTGCTCAAGTCGCCGCCGGTCGTCATCCTCGACGAGGCCACCGCGCATCTGGACTCGGAGTCCGAGCGGGCGATCCAGCGCGTGCTCGACACGGCGCTGGCCGGCCGGACCTCGCTGGTGATCGCGCACCGGTTGTCCACCGTCCGTCAGGCCGACCAGATCCTGGTCGTCGACGGCGGCCAGATCAAGGAACGCGGCACCCACGAGGACCTGCTCGCCGCCGGCGGGCTCTACGCGGACCTGTACAGCATCCAGTTCTTCCACCAGAGCGCGGATCCGGTACCCGTGCCCGCGGCCCCTCCGGACGGGGTCGCCGCGGGCTAGGCCATCGCCACCAGGACCCGGCGAGCGCCCTCGAAGGGACGGCGGCCGTGCGCGGTGAGGACGTTGTCGATCAGCAACACGTCGCCGGGCCGCCAGTCCACGTCGACGGCGTTGTCCAGCCCGCGACTCTGGATCTGCTCGACGTAGGCGTCCGGGATCCGCGTGCCGTCGGCGAACGTCACGTACTGCGGGAACTCGTCCGGTTCGAGGATGTCGTAGAGGTCGGACGCGGTCTTGTCGCCGAGTCCGGCCGGGTGCCACTGGTCCGCCTGGTTGAACCAGACCGCGGCACCGGTGACCGGGTGCGTCGCCGTCGCGGCGCGGTGCTGGGTGACGCGGATGCCGTCCGCGCTCCACTCCCACTCGGCCGCGGATGATCCGAGAAACTCCTCGACCGCCCCGCGGTCGTCCGTCTCGAAGGTGTCCTGCCAGCTCTTTCCGAAGCCGTATCCGTCATGCAGGTTCTGCACGTAGCGAATGCCGCCGGCGAAGGCGTCCCGGACCTCGGCGTCGAGTGAGTCGAGCCAGAGGGCGCCGTCGAGTACGGGAGTCGCTCCTCCGCTCCGCGCCGCCGTCGCGCAGTAGAAGGCGAGGCGGGCCGGCCAGCGGTGGGCGTAGCTGAGCTCGTTGTGCATGGAGATCGTGAACTGCGACGGGTATTCGGTCGAGGTGTAAAGGTTGCGACCCACCCGCGTACGCGGCGAGTTGCCGTGGACATAGGGGAGGCGGTCCGGCACCAGCCGGTCGAACACCGCGTCGACGGACTCCGGCGTGACGCCGAAGCCCCGGAAGACCAGCGCCTTTCGCGTGACGAGCAGCTCGGTGAGCCGGTCCGGGCCCAGGTCGGCGAGCCAGCTGACCAGATCCCGAGTGCCGGCGGACTCGCCGGTGATCTCGTGCGGCCGCCAGAGCCGGCCGACCTCGACGGTGGTGTCCATCACGTCCTCCAATGCTGCCTATGGCCGTGGTGGAATGCGCGGCCAAACCGCTCCCCGAGACATGGCGGGCCAAGGCCGTTAGTCTCTCTCATGCCGGCCGGGGGTGACCAGCACAAATTGTCCAACTGCGGCCCCGGCCACGGTTGCACAGTGCGGCGTGGCGCACGAAGGCGTCGTCGGCGAGGATGGCTCCGAAAGCACTCTTCAGTGGTGAAAGGTGGTGCGGTCATGAATCCTTTCGAGGATCCCGACGCTATGTACCTGGTCCTGGTAAATGACGAGGGTCAGCACTCACTATGGCCGAGTTTCATTGATGTGCCGGACGGCTGGAATATGGTTTTCGGCGAAGCCGGGCGCCAGGAGTGCCTGGACTACATCGAGAAGTCATGGACCGACCTGCGGCCCAAGAGCCTGATCGCCGCGATGGAGAAGAACTAACCGGACCCGCATCCGCGGACCTTGTGCCTGCGCTGGAAAGTACGGACCGATCGCGGGAGTGCCTGATGCTCAAGTCAGTAGTTGTCGTCGGCGGCGGTACGGCGGGTTGGATGAGCGCCACCTACCTGAAGGCAGCGTTCGGCGACCGGCTCCGCGTTACCGTCGTCGAGTCCAACCGCATTCCCACCATCGGCGTGGGCGAGGCCACCTTCAGCACCGTCCGCCATTTCTTCGAGTACCTGGGCCTGGATGAGCGGGTCTGGATGCCGCACTGCGGCGGAAGCTACAAGCTCGGCATCCGGTTTCAGGACTGGGCCGCACCCGGCCACCACTTCTACCACCCGTTCGAGCGCCTGCGGGTGGTGGACGGGTTCAACGTGGCCGACTGGTGGCTGCGGATCGGTGAGCGCGACCAGGGCTTCGACCGCCAGTGCTTCATCACTCCGGCGCTGTGTGAGGCGCGAAAGTCACCCCGCACGATGGACGGGCAACTCTTCGCCGTCGACGCGGATCAGTCGCTCGGGCGTTCGACGCTGGCCGAGCAGCGCGCGCAGTTTCCCTACGCGTATCACTTCGACGCGGCCCGGCTCGCGCTGTTTCTCACCCGGCACGGCGTCGAACGCGGCGTCCACCACATCCGCGACGACGTGCTCGACGTGGGGCAGGACGAGCGGGGCTGGATCACGCACGTCGCCACCCGGGAGCACGGTGCGGTGGCGGGTGACCTTTTCATCGACTGCACCGGCTTCCGCGGACTGCTGATCAACCAGACGCTGGGGGAGACCTTCCACTCGTTCCAGGACGTGCTTCCCAACAACCGGGCGGTGGCCCTGCAGGTGCCGCGGGACGTGGAGCGGCACGGCATGGACCCCTACACGACCGCGACGGCGATGCCGGCGGGATGGATCTGGACGATCCCCCTGTTCGGCCGGAACGGCACCGGATACGTCTACTCGGACCAGTTCTGTGCGCCGGACGAGGCCGAGGCGGCGCTGCGCAGGTTCGCCGCACCGGGACGCGATGACCTCTACGCCAACCACATCCAGATGCGGATCGGCCGCAATGAGCGCTCCTGGGTCAACAACTGCGTGGCCGTCGGCCTGTCGAGCGGCTTCGTGGAGCCGCTGGAGTCCACCGGCATCTTCTTCATCCAGCACGCGATCGAGCAACTGGTGCGACACCTTCCCGACCAGCGATGGGACCCGGAGCTGCCGGCGGCCTACAACCGGCGGATCAACCGCGCCATCGACGGCGTGAAGGAGTTTCTGACCCTCCACTACCGCGCCGCCGCCCGGGACGACAGTCCCTACTGGAAAGAGGCGAAGGTGCGGACGATCCCGGACGGGCTCCGCGAGCGCTTGGCCATGGCCTCCAGCTTCCTGCTCGACGACGAGACCATCTACCCCCACTACCACGGCTTCGAGACGTACTCGTGGAACACGATGGTCCTCGGGCTCGGCCACGAGCCGCGTGGCCCGCGCCCGGCCGTGGCGATGATCGACCCGACGCGGGCGGAGGCGGAGCTGGCCCGGATACGCGCCGACGCGGAGCACTGCGTCTCGCGCCTGCCGACCTGCTACGAGTACCTCGCGTCGATCAACTGACGGCCGTCACGAGGCCGCGCCTTCGCATATCGCCGTGAGCGCCGCCCGGTCGACCTTCCCGTTCGCGGTCCGGGGCAGCTCGGCGACCAGCCGCATCGCGTCGATCACCATGTACGTCGGCAGATGTGCGGCGCAGTGCGCCTTCAACCCGAGTGTCGTGGGCCGGCGGCCGTCCACCGGGATGACGACCGCGTGGATCCTCGCGTCCAGCCCGGCGCCGGCCACGACCACGGCCACCGCCTCCACCGCCGGGTGTGCGGTGAGCACGGCCTCGATCTCGCTGGGCTCCACCCGGTGGCCGCGCACCTTGACCATCTGGTCGCGGCGGCCGACGTACTCCAGGTTGCCATCCGCGTCGATCCGGCCGAGATCGCCGGTGCGGTAAGGCCCGTCCTGGCGCGGGTGGCCCCAGTACCCGAGCATGACGGTCGGTCCCGCCACCACGATCTCGCCGAGGTCGGTGCCGGGCGGCTCCAACCACACCCGGTCGGAGCCGCACGCCATCCCGATCGGCAGCGGCCGGGTCCGGGCCAGGTCCCGCGACGTCACCTCGTACGACGTGCAGACGTTCGTCTCGGTCGGGCCGTACCAGTTGAACATCCGCACGGCCGGCCAGCTCGCGCGCAGGCGGAGCACGCCGGCGATCGGGAAGGGCTCGCCGGCGAAGACGCAGACACGTAGGGACGGCGGTGGCCCGCCGTCGAGCAAACCGCCGTCGCTGGCCATCAGCTGAAGCGCCGACGGCACCGAATACCACACGGTGATGTCACGTTTGAACAGGAACTGGGTGAGGGCCTCCGGCGCGTACGCGACCGCCGCGGGAATCAGATCGACGCACGCACCGGCGTGGAACGCGCCGTACAGGTCGAACACCGACAGGTCGAAGTTGAAGGGCGCGTGGTTGGCGAGCCGGTCGCCGGGCACCAGCCCGGTCTCGGCCGCGGCCCAGCGCACGAACGCGAGCGCGTTGCGGTGGCTGATGCACACTCCCTTGGGTTCGCCGGTGGAGCCGGAGGTGTAGAGGATGAACGCGGGGTCGTCCGGCGTCGCCTCCACGCCGGGTGCCGGAGCGTCCGGCCGATGCGGCGCCGCGCGCAGCTCCGCGAGGCTGGTGAACCGCGGGTCGCCGTCGAGCGGCTCGTCGGTGAGGATGATGGCCGCGGCGCAGCCGTCCGCGATGAGCTTGACCCGCGGCGCCGGGTTCGACGATGTCACCGGCACGTATACGGCGCCGAGCCGCAGCGCCGCCTGCATGACCGCGACCGTGTCGACACTCTTCACCGTCCACAGCACCACCCGGTCACCACGGCCGACGCCCGAGGCGGCCAACGCGTGCGCGTACCGGTCGGACAGACGGTCCAACTCTCCATAGGTAGCCGTGGTGTCGCCGTCGCGCATGGCGGGGGCGTGCGGAGTCCGCCGCGCGGCGTCGCGAACGAGGGCGGGCAGAAGGACCGGGTCTGAGTGGTTGCGCATTTTTCCACTCCGATCGAATGGTGGTTGTCCAAACCGACGGTGCTTGTCCACGCGTGGGCAGAGTACATAGTGTTTCCGCATGCGGACGCCGGGATTGTTCATCCACGGTACGGGTGTGTGCGTCCCGGATCGGATCGCCGTCGCCGACGCGGTGGCCGCCGGGTGGTACGAGCCTGATGAGGCCGAGGTGACCGGATACGTCAGCATCGCGGTCGCCGGCGACGTGGCCGCTCCCGACCTCGCGCTCGCCGCGGCGAGGCAGGCGCTGGATCGCGCGCAGGCGCCGGCCGCCTCGCTCAGCCACCTGTTTCACATCGACGTCTACCACTCCGGGCCGGAAGGCTGGTGCCCGTACGCCTACCTGCAACGGCGGCTCGGGGCGGGCGAAGCGTTCGGCACCGGCATCAGGCAGGGTTGCAACGGCATGTTCGGCGCGCTGCGGCTGGCCGACGACGCCCTGCGCGCCGCTCCCGCGGGCAGTGCCGCGTTGCTCGTGTCCGCCGACAACTTCGACTCGCCGCTGCTCGACCGGTGGCGGTGCAACCCCGGCCTCGTCATGGCGGATGCCGGCGCGGCGCTGGTGCTCAGCCGGGACCCCGGATTCGCGGAGGTCCTTGCCGTCGCCTCGGTGACGATGAGCGAGCTGGAGGCCCTGCACCGGGGCGCCACGCCGCTTCATCCACCCGACATGACCCTCGGGCGGCGGCTGGACTTCGGCGCGCGGTTCGCGGAGTTCGCCAGCTCCGGCGGATTCGGCCCGGGCAGCGGGCTTGAGTTCGTCCAGCGGTTCGTCGAGCTCGTCGACCGGTTGCTGGACGACGCCGGCGTCGAGCTGGATCAGATCACCCGCGTCGCGTTCAACCACGCCGGCCGCGAGATCGTCGAAGACCGGCTGGGCCCGCTGGGCGTGGCGTTGAAGAGCACCACCTGGGAGTACGGCAGCACGGTCGGCCACGCCGGCGCGGGCGACCAGGTCATCTCCTTCGACCACCTGCTGGAGACCGGCGAGCTCGGGCCCGGTGCGCAGCTGCTCATGCTCAGCGTCGGCCCCGGTGTCAACGTCGTCGGCGCGGTGATCCGCGTGCTCGACGTGCCGCCATGGCTGCCGTAGCCGCTCGGACCGATCGGAGGCGCCATGGAGTTCGGCTGGACGCCGGAGCAGCGAGAGCGGTACGACGCGGCGCTCGCCACGGCCCGGCAGCGGTTCGCGCCCGAGACCGGCGGACCACGCCTCGCGCCCGAAGACTGGCGGGCGCTGGGTGAGCACGGGCTGCTCGGCGCCAGCGTCGACCCGAAGTACGGCGGCGCCGGCCTCGGCGCCCTCGACACCGCCCTGCTGTTCGAGGCGTTCGGTCGCGGCTGCCCGGACACCGGTCTGGTCTTCGCGGCCGCCGCCCACCTCTTCGCCTGCGCGATGCCGATCGCCGAGTTCGGACCTGTGGCACTGCGGGAGCGGCTCCTGCCCGGCATGTGCGCCGGCGCGTCCATCGCGGCCAACGCGATGACCGAGCCGGGCGCCGGCTCCGACGTGTCGAAGCTGTCCACAATGGCCATGCCGGTCGATGGTGGATACCTCCTCAACGGCACCAAGAGCTTCGTCAGCAACGGTCCCGCCGCCGACGTGTTCGTCACCTACGCCACCACCGACCCGGCGGCCGGCCACTTCGCGCTCACCGCGTTCGTCGTCGAGCGCGGCGCGGCCGGAGTGCGCGTCGGCGAGCCGTTTCGCAAGCTGGGCATGGCGTCGTGCCCGGCGAGCGAGGTCGAGTTCGTAGACTGCTTCGTGCCGCACGAGAGCGTCCTCGGCGAGCGCGGCCAGGGCTCGATCGTCTTCCAGCAGTCGATGCTGTGGGAGCGCACCTGCCTCTTCGCGCTCTACGTCGGGCTGCAGGACCGGCTGATCGACCAGGTCGTCGCGCACGCCAAGGAGCGCAGCCAGTTCGGGCGGCCGTTGCGCGAGTTCCAGTCGGTCTCCAACCGGATCGTGGAGATGAAGCTGCGCCTGGAGAGCGGCCGCCTCCTGCTGTACCGCGCCTGCTGGTCGCTCGATCGCGCCGAGCCCGACCCCTTGGGCTCGGCGCTGTCCAAGCTGGCCGTCTCGGAGTCCGCGGTGGCCAGCGCGGTCGACGCGGTGCAGATCCTCGGCGGCCGCGGCTACCTGACCGGGCAGGGCGCCGAGGCGGCGCTGCGCGACGCGCTGGGCGGCACCATCTTCTCCGGCACGTCCGACATCCAGCGCCAGATCGTGGCCCGGGAGCTGGGACTCTAGGGCGGCGGGCCGACCCGTCGGGGCGCGCACCGGCTCAGAAGAGGGCCGCGGTCGCGGGCGCCTTGAGGTCGCCGAGACGGTTGTGCCACAGGTGATTGGGGTCCGCCTCGACCGCGGCGACGAACTCCCGCATCACGCCGAGCGCCGGCGGCTCCTCGCCGTCGTACACGTCGCCCTGCAGCATCCGGATCACGTCGAGGCGGTAGCGCGGATCGTCGATGAACGCGGTGAAGAGGATGTTGAGCCGGTAGTAGATCGAGATGAAGTCGTACCAGCTGTTCACGCCGCGCCGGAGGATGTTCACGTAGTTGTCGAACCGCTCGCGGCGGAAGTCGCCGGCCTTGGCGGCGGCGATGATGTCCGCCGCGGCGAAGCGCGCACTGTTCATCGCGACGCTCACCCCACTGGAGAAGATCGGGTCGACGAACCGGGCGGCGTCGCCGATGAGCACCATGCTGTCGCCGGCGATCTGGCGCATACCGTAGCTGTAGTCACCCTCGGACTTGAACGGCCGCAACCGCTCGCACTTCCGCAGGCTCTGGAGCAGATCCGGGCGGCTTCCGACCGAGTCCCAGAAGAACGTCTCCAGATCGTCCTTGGCGGCCTTGAACCGCGCCTTCTGGGTGACCACGCCGACCGACGTGATGGTGTCGGTGATCGGGATCTGCCAGACCCAGGTCGCTTCCAGCGGCAGGAAGTGCACGTGGATGTACTCGGCCTGCGCGGGGTCACGGGCCAGGCTCGCCCGATCGAGCCCCTCGAACCAGGAGTGGATGGCGTACTGGTTGAAGACCGGGTCGGGCACCTTCAGCTTGAGCTGGTTGCCGAGCTGAGTCTGCCGGCCGCTGGCGTCGACCACCATCCGCACCGGGACCGGCGCCGTCGTGCGGCCCACGTTGACCTGCAGCACCGGGAGGTCTGGCTGGCTGAAGTCGACCCGGTTGACCCGTACGCCGCTGAAGACCGACGCGCCGAGCTCCTCCGCGTGCTTCAGCAGGATGAGGTCGAACTCGCCCCGGTCGACGTGCCAGGCGTAGACGCGGTCGACACCGGCCTGGTCGCGCTCGTGGTAGCTGACTTCGGCGACGCCCCATCCGTGCGAGCCGACGTGAAAGTCCAAGGGGTTCGTCAGCCTGTTGTCCGACGAGGTCCAGGCCGCGCCGAACTTTCGCGGGAACCCGGCGGCCTCGATCTTCGCCGTCACCCCGAGGTCGTGCATGACCGGAATCACCGCCGGGACAAGGGACTCGCCGACGTGCTCGCGCGGGAAGACCGACGACTCGAACACCGCGACGTCGAGACCGGCCTGGGCCAGGTAGGAGGCGACCGTCGAACCGGCCGGACCCCCTCCGATCACACCCACGTCGTACCGGGCGCCTTCAGGCACGGATGCCTCCATTCGTGCTGGCCACCGCCGGCTCGTCGCCGGCGGGACTCGGTAGGTGACTGACCACCACACCGGCGATCGTCGCCAGGTCCCGGAAGTTGTCGCCGGTCATCGACGTCGGTGGCAGCCGCACCCCAAACGTCTCGCGGATGTACGCGACCAGGCGGGAAGTCTCGATCGAGTTGAGCACACCGAGCTCCAGCAACGGGGTGCGCTCGGTGAGATCGGATGCGTTATCTTCGCCGAGCAGCCGTTCGGAAACGTACGTGGTCAGGACTTCCAGCACGTGCGTGTAGTGATCCCCGGACATAGCACCTCTCCCGATCGCGACCTTTCCCGATAGGCGAGGGTAGAACGCCGAGATTGGTCGCGGCACTCGTGCAACTGATGCCCCTTGCTCAGTTGCACATCCGGCGGCACCTTGTCGTATCGCGCGACACTGACACCGTTGCCGCAGGAAGGATGGTCCCGTGTCCATACCACAAAACGGTGCCCGCCGCGATGTGCTGGAGACAGTGCTTGTGCACTGTTGGGAGTCGGCGCTGCGCCACCAGCCGATCGACGTGCACGACAACTTCTTCGCCGTCGGCGGCCACTCGCTGATCGCGATGAGGATCGCACATCGCCTACAGCGGACCTTCGGCGTCGAGGTGGATTACGTCACGGTGCTGGAACGCCCCACCGTCGCCGCGCTGGCGCAGAGCCTGCGAGACTCCGGTTTCGCCACGGCCGAGGCGGACCACGCCGGGCGGGAGTACCTGCACGCGCACGGCCTGCCGGCCCCGGACCGCGAATGACGCGTGTCAGCGATAGCCGCCGCTGCTAGTCTGCCTGCGCACGGCTGGCCCGTCATATGGTCGAAGCCGCCCACGCGATCGCGAAGTCCACAGTGGATGGGTTATGTCCCGCCGGTGCGGGAGTAGACAAAGACTCGGGGAGCGGTGATGGTTGTATCCGGGGGCGAGCTGCACGAGCTGATGGCTGGCCAGTTGGGCGTGTGGAACGCCCTACAGCTCGAGCCCGAAAGCGCCATCTTCAACGTCGGCGAGTACATCGACATTCGCGGCGATCTAAACGTCGACTTTTTCGGGCAGGCGTTGCGCCGCGCACTGGACGAGGCCGAAGCCTATCGACTGCGCTTCACGGTGGTGGATGGGCTGCCCCGGCAGTACCTCGCCCCCGCCGGTGACCAAGGGCTTCAGGTGGTCGACCTCAGTGCCGCGCCCGACCCGGGGGCGGCGGCGCACGAGGCGATGCGCGCGGATATCGGCCGGCGGATCGAGCTGACCGACGCCCCGCTGGCCAGCCACATCCTCTTCGTGCTCGGGCAGCGGCGCTTCCTCTGGTACCAGCGGCTGCACCACCTCGTCGTCGACGCGTACAGCTTCGCGTTGTTCGCCTCCGCGGTAGCCAGCAACTACGACGCGCTGTCGATAGGACGGCCACCGATCGGCGGCGAGCTCCAGCCGGTGTCGGTGCTGTTCGACGCGGATCGCGACTACCGGGGCTCGGAGCGGCAGAGCCGGGATCGCGACTTCTGGTCGGCCGTGCTGTCGGACCTGCCGGAGGTCGGCCAGCCGAGGCGGCACCGCCAGCGGTTGCCGAGCGCGGTGGGGCACCACCTGCGCACGATCGACGCCGGCGCGGCGGCCGCGCTGCGGGCGACCGCCGCGGGGTTCGGCACCAGCATCGGTGTGCTGGCGGTCGCCGCCGGCGGCCTGCACCAGTACCGCGTGACCGGCGAGCGGGACATCGTGCTGGGTGTGCTCGCGCTCGGCAGGGAAAGCGAGGGCGAGCTGGCCGCGATGGGCATGGCCGCCAACGTGCTGCCGGTCCGGCTCAGGATCGACCCGCGCGAGTCGCGCGGAGACTTCGTGCGGCGCACCGCGCGGACCGTGCACGCCGCGGCGCGGCACCAGCGATACCGCTACGAGGACGTGCTCCGGGACCTGAAGGCCGTCGACGGCCCACCCCTGTACCAGCTGAGCGTCAACGTCATGTCGTTCGAGTACCCGGTCCGCTTCGGGGACTGCTCCGCCGCGCCCCGGACTCTCAGCTCCGGCCCGACGTACGACCAGCAGGTCAACATCTACGACCGGTCCGGCGTCGCGGAGATCGCCGTCGACGTCGAGGTCAACCGCGACCTTCACGACGAGGCCACCGCCGAGGCCGTGGCACGCCGCTACGTCAACGCGTTGCGGGCGTTCACGGACGCGACGCCGGATGAGCCGGTCGGTCGCGGCAGCCTGCTCGACGAGGACGAACGCCGCCGGGTGCTCGTCGACTGGAACGCCACGACCCAACCGGCCACCGACCGGCCGGCGACCGCGCACGCACTGTTCGCGGCGCAGGTCGCGCGGACGCCGGACGCCACCGCCGTGGTGGGCGACGGCATCGAGCTGACCTACGCGGAGCTCGACGCGGGCGCGAACCAGGTCGCCCACTACCTGCGCGGGCTCGGCGTGGGCGCCGAGTCGGTGGTGGCCGTGGTGATGGAACGTGGCGTCGACGTGGTGGTGGCGCTGCTGGGAGTGCTCAAGGCGGGCGCGGCATACCTGCCGATCGATCCACAGTATCCGGTCGATCGGATCGCGTTCATGCTCACCGACAGCCGGGCGGTGCTCCTGCTCGGCACGCGGGAGGTGCTGGACGACCTGCCGGCCGGGCGGGTGCGGATGGTCGCGGTCGACGAGCCGTCTGTCGCCGCCGCGATCGCCGGCCATCCGGACTCCGGGCCGTCGGTGGCGACGGCTCCGGACGGGTTGGCGTACGTGATCTACACGTCGGGGTCGACCGGCACGCCGAAGGGCGTGGCCGTCACGCACGCGGGTGCGGTGAACCTGGCGGTGGCGCAGGCGGGCTCGCTCGGCGCGGGGCCCGCTTCTCGGGTGTTGCAGTTCGCCGCCTTGGGGTTCGACGCGGCGACCTGGGAGTTGTTGATGGCGCTGTGCTGGGGCGGCGCCTTGGTGGTGGCTCCGGCGGCGGAGCTGTTGCCGGGTTCGGGGCTGGCGGAGGTGATGAACCGCCACGGAGTAACGCATGCGACTTTGCCGCCGGCGGTGTTGGGAGTGCTGGGCGCCGGCGACCTGAGCTCGGTGTCGACGCTGGTGTCGGCGGGCGAGGCGCTGGACCCGGTGCTGGTGGACCGATGGGCGCCGGGGCGGCGGTTCGTCAACGCGTACGGTCCGACCGAGACGACGGTCTGCGCGTCGATGTCGGCGCCGCTGGGGGTGGGGGACCGGCCGACGATCGGCACACCGATCACGAATACGCGCCTGTTCGTGCTCGACGGCTCTCTCGGCCCGGTGCCACCCGGCGTCGTCGGCGAGCTGTACGCGTCCGGGGCCGGGGTGACCCGCGGCTACCTGGGTCAGGTGGGGCTGACCGCGCAGCGGTTCGTGGCCTGCCCGTTCGGGTCGGGCGAGCGGATGTACCGGACCGGGGACCGGGTCAAGTGGACGCCGGATGGGCAGCTGATGTACGTCGGCCGCGCCGACACGCAGCTGAAGATCCGTGGGTTCCGGATCGAGCCGGGCGAGGTCGAGGCGGTCCTGCAGGCCCATCCGAGCGTGGGCCAGGCCGTCGTGATGGTCCGCGAGGACGCGCCCGGCGACCGGCGGTTGGTTGCCTACGTCGTGCCAGCCGACGCGGGGGCCGCCGCCGACGGATTGCCGGAGGTGCTGCGGGAGTACGCCGGGCAGCGGCTGCCGGAGTACATGGTGCCGGCGGCGTTCGTGGTGCTGGGTCAGCTGCCGTTGACGGTCAACGGGAAGGTGGATCGCCGGGCGCTGCCGGCACCCGACTACGCCGCTGGTGCGGGTGCCGGCCGGGCGCCGACCACGGTGCAGGAGGAAATCCTGTGTGCCGTGTTCGCCCAGGTCCTCGGGCTGGACCTGGTGGGGGTGGACGACGACTTCTTCCGGCTCGGCGGGCACTCGCTGCTGGCGGTCGAGCTGCTTTCGCGGATCCGGGCCAGGCTCGGTGTGGACATCAAGATCCAGACGGTGTTCGACGCGCCGACGCCGGCGGGGTTGGCGCGGGCGGCCGCCGCCGAGCCGGTGGTCGTGCCGGAAAACCTGATCCCGGTGGGCGCGCGCCGGATCACCGCGGACATGCTGCCGCTGGTCGAGCTCTCCGACTCCGATGTGGAACAGGTCGTCGCCGGCGTCGACGGCGGTGCGGCGAATGTGGCGGACGTGTACCCGCTGGCGCCGTTGCAGGAGGGCTTGCTCTTCCACCACCTGATGGCCGCCGGCGGGGGCAAGGACCCGTACGTCACGGTGTGGGTGTTCGAGTTCGACTCCCGGGCCCGCCTGGACGGGTTCGCCCGGGCGTTGCAGCGGGTGGTCGACCGGCACGACATCTACCGCACGGCGGTGGTGTGGGAAGGGCTGCCCGAGCCGGTGCAGGTGGTGTGGCGGCACGCGACGCTGCCGGTCGTGACCCACGTCCTCGACGATGCCGAGCCCGATCCGGCGGCCGCGCTGGTCGAACGGGTCGGGTGGTCGGTGGAGCTGGGCCGGCCGCCGCTGATGGACCTGCACGTTGCCCAGGACGGGCGAGGCCGCTGGCTGGGGCTGCTGCGGACGCATCACATGGTCCAGGACCACGAGGGCACGGATGTGCTCGTGCAGGAGCTGCGGGCCATCCTGAGCGGCCGGGAAGGCGAACTCGCGCCGGCGCTGCCGCTGAGGACCTTCGTGGCCCAGGCCCGGAGCGTTCCACGGCAGGAGCACGAGCGGTTCTTCGCCGAACTGCTGGGCGACGTGAGCGAGCCGACCGCCCCCTTCGGGCTGATGGACGTGCGCGGCGACGGCGCGGAATCGGCGACCGCGATGGTGCCCGTGCCCCGCGAGGTCGTCGACCGGCTGCGGGACGTGGCGCGGCGGATGGGCGTGAGCGTCGCCACGGTGTTGCACGTGGCGTGGGCGCGGGTGCTGGCGGTGGTCTCCGGCCGCGACGACGTGGTCTTCGGCACGGTGCTGCTCGGGCGGATGAACGCCGGCGCCGGCGCCGACCGGGTCGTGGGCCCGTTCATCAACATGCTGCCGGTGCGGGTGCGCACACATCAGGTCGGGGTGCGGGCGGCGGTGGAGCGGATGCGGGCTCAGCTCGCGGCGCTGCTGGAGCACGAGCACGCACCGCTGGCGGTGGCGCAGCAGGCCAGCGGCGTCGCGGAGAACGCACCGCTGTTCACCTCGCTGTTCAACTACCGCCACAGCACGCGGGGGGACGTCGGCCGGGTCGGGGGCGGCGTCTGGGAGGAGGCGATCGCGGGCATCCGGACGCTTCACGTCGAGGACCGGACCAACTACCCGCTGGCCATGGAGGTCAACGACCTCGGCGCGGACGGCTTGAGCCTGCGGGTGCAAGCGGTCGACCCCGTGGACCCACTCTCTGTGGGACGGCTGTTGCGCACCGCGGTGGACCACCTCGTCACCGCGCTGAATGGCGCCCTGGGTGGCGTCCCCGACCTCCCCCTGCGCGCCGTCGATCCGCTCGACGCCCAGCGCCGGGAGCAGATCCTCGTCGAGTGGAACGACACCGCGCTGGAGAGCCCGGGCAGCACGGCGCATGCGCTGTTCGAGGCGCGGGTGGTGCGGGCACCGGGTGCGACGGCGGTGGTGGGTGACGGTGTCGAGCTGACGTACGCGGAGTTGGACGCGCGGGCGAACCGGTTGGCGTGGTATCTGCGGGGGAGGGGTGTGGGTGCGGAGTCTGTGGTGGCGTTGTTGCTGGATCGTGGCGTCGATTTCGTGGTGTCGGTGCTCGGTGTGTGGAAGGCGGGTGCGGCGTATCTGCCGGTGGATCCGCGCCAGCCCGCGGATCGGGTCGCGTTCATGCTCGAGGACAGCGCGGCCAGTGTCCTGGTCACCTCGTCCGAGGTCGTCGACGGGCACCGGGTGACCGGTCTGTCGACGGTGGTGCTGGACGAGCCTGGCGTGTCCGCGCGGCTCGCGGAGGGCGACACGGCAGCGCCGCCGGTGACGGTGGCCGCGCAGGGGTTGGCGTACGTCATCTACACCTCCGGTTCGACCGGCATCCCGAAGGGTGTGGCGCTCACTCACACCGGTGTGGTCAACCTGGTGGCGACCTTCCAGCACCGCTTGCGGGTGGGGGCCGGCGAGCGGGTGCTGCAGTTCGCCTCGATCGGGTTCGACGCGGCGACGTGGGAGCTGGTGTGCGCGCTGTGCTCGGGTGGCGCGCTCGTCGTGGCGCCCGCTGACGAGCTGCTGCCCGGCGCGGGGCTGACCGAGCTGATCGCGCGCCACGGGGTGACCTACGCGGGCTTGCCGCCGGCGGTGCTGGCCACGTTGCGGCCCGAGGACCTGCGTTCGGTGACCACCCTCGTCTCCGCGGGTGAGGCGCTGGACGGCGACCTGGTCCGTCACTGGGCGGCCGGCCGGCGCTTCCACAACGGGTACGGCCCGACGGAGACGACCGTCGGCTCGGCGATCTCACCACCACTGCGGGTGGACGAGGCGCCGGTGATCGGGCGGCCGCTCGGCAACACCCGGGTGTTCGTGCTGGACGGTGCGTTGAGCCCGGCGCCGCCGGGCGTCGTCGGTGAGGTGTACGTCGCCGGCCGCCAGCTCGGCCGCGGGTACGTGGGGCGGGCGGCGCTGACCGGCGAGCGGTTCGTGGCGTGCCCGTTCGGATCGGGCGAGCGGATGTACCGGACCGGCGACCTCGCGAAGTGGCGCCCGGATGGGCTGCTCGTGTTCGCCGGGCGGGCCGACGAGCAGGTGCAGATCCGCGGGTACCGGATCGAACCCGGCGAGGTCGAGGTGGTCCTGCAGAGCCACCCGCGGGTCGCCCAGGCGGCGGTGCTCGTGCGGGAGGACGTGCCCGGTGACAAGCGGCTGGTGGCCTACGTGGTGCCCGCCGATGACGATGCCGCCGTCGACGGGTTGGCGGATGGGCTGCGGGAGTACGCCGGGCAGCGGTTGCCGGACTACATGGTGCCGGCGGCGGTGGTCGCGCTGGCGCAGCTCCCGCTAACCGCCAGCGGGAAGCTGGACCGTCGCGCGCTGCCCGCCCCCGACTACACCGCTGGTGCGGGCGCGCGTCAGGCTCCGATCACCGTGCAGGAGGAGCTCCTGCGAGGGGCGTTCGCGCAGGTGCTCGGGCTGGAGCGGATCGGCGCCGACGACGACTTCTTCCAGTCGGGCGGGCATTCGCTGTTGGCCGTGCGGCTGGTGTCACGGGTGCGGGCGCTGCTGGGCGTCGAGCTGCCGCTGTCGATCCTGTTCGACGAGCCGACCGCGGCAGGACTGGCCGGCTGGTTGGCGGGACAGCGTGCGGGCCGTACCCGGTTGGCGGTGCGGGCCGGGACCCGGCCGGAGCGGGTCGAGTTGTCGTTCGCCCAGCAGCGTTTGTGGTTCCTGGGCCAGTTGGAAGGCCCGAGCCCGCTCTACACCATCCCGTGGGTGGTGCGGTTGAGCGGCGGTGTGGATGTGGCGGCGTTGGGTGCGGCCCTGCGGGACGTGATCGGTCGGCACGAGTCGCTGCGGACCGTGTTCCCGGCCGCCGATGGTGAGCCGTACCAGCGGATCCTGAACATGCGGGAGCTGGACTGGCGGCTGTCGGTGTCACGGGTGAGCCCGGCCCGGCTGCCGGAGGCGGTGGCCGAGGCGACCCGGTACGCCTTCGACCTGGCGGCAGAGGCGCCGATCCGGGCGTGGCTGTTTGAGACCGGCGCGGATGAGCACGTCCTGGTGGTGGCGACGCATCACATCGCCAGCGACGGCTGGTCGCTGGCCCCGTTGGGGCGGGACTTGTCGGCCGCTTACGCCGCGCGGGTACGCGGCGAGGCACCGGGGTGGGACGCGTTGCCGGTGCAGTACGCCGACTATGCCGCGTGGCAGCGGGAGCTGCTGGGGGCGGAGTCCGATCAGGACAGTGTGCTGTCGACCCAGCTGGCCTACTGGCGGCGGGCACTGGCGGGGGCGCCCGAAGAACTCGCCCTTCCCGTCGACCGGTCGCGGCCGGCGGTGGCCAGCCATCGTGGCCACACGGTGCCACTGCACGTGCCGGCCGGCGTGCATCAGCGGCTGGTGGAGCTGGCCCGTGGCGAGGGCGTGACCGCGTTCATGGTGCTGCAGTCGGCGCTGGCGGTGCTGCTGTCGCGGCTGGGGGCGGGGACCGACATCCCGATCGGCTCGCCGGTCGCGGGGCGTACCGACGAGGCGCTGGACGACCTGGTCGGCTTCTTCGTCAACACCATGGTGATCCGCACCGACCTGTCCGGGGATCCCACCTTCGCCGAGGTCCTCGGCCGGGTGCGGCAGGCGAGCCTTGCGGCGTTGGCACACCAGGACGTGCCGTTCGAGCGGCTCGTGGAGGAGCTCACCCCTACGCGCTCGCTGGCCCGGCATCCGTTGTTCCAGGTGCGGCTGACCGTGCAGAACACCGAACGCACCACATTGGAGCTGTCCGGGGTGCGGACCAGGAGCGGGAGCCCGCACGGGGATGGCCCACCCGAGCTGCGGGCGACGCTGGACCTGGACGTGATGGTCGAGGAGGCGTTCGACGACCAGGGCCGCCCGGCGGGGCTGCGTGGCCTGGTGGTCGCCGCCGACGACCTGTTCGACGAGTCGACCGCGCGGCGGATCGCGGGCTGGTTCGTGAAGGTGCTGGAGACCGTGACCGCGGCCGCGCGGGTGCGGCTGCACGCCGTCGACCTGCTGGACGCCGAGCAGCGGGATCAGGTGCTGGTCGAGTGGAACGGCACCGTGGTGGAGGATCCGGACGCCACAGTGGTGGAGCTGTTCGCGCGGCAGGTGGCGGCCGCTCCGGACGCGACCGCGGTGGTGGCCGATGGGGTGGAGCTGTCGTATCGGGAGCTGGACGCGGCGGCGGGCCGGCTGGCGCGGCACCTGGCCGGTCGGGGTGTGGGTGTGGAGTCGGTGGTGGGGTTGTGCCTGCCGCGCGGCGTGGAGATGGTCACCGCGATCCTCGCGGTGTGGAAGGCCGGGGCGGCTTACCTACCCATCGATACGCAGCTGCCGGCGCGGCGGGTCGCGTTCATGCTGGCCGATTCCGGCGCCGAGGTGGTGCTGGCCCGCCGAGACGCGCTGGGGGAGGCGGCCCACGTCCTGGGCGACCTGCCAGTGGTGTGGCTGGACGATCGGCTTGACGGTGACGCCGCCCTCGCACCACCGGTAGTCGACCCGGCCGCGCTGGCGTATCTCATCTACACCTCCGGCTCGACCGGAACGCCGAAGGGTGTGGCGGTCACACACGGTGGCTTGGCGAACTATGTGTCGTGGGCGGCCGACGCGTACGGGATGGCGCGTCGTAACGGCGGCGCGCCACTGCACTCGTCGCTGGCGTTCGATCTGACGGTGACGAGCGTGCTGCTGCCGCTGGTCTCCGGGTCGGCGGTGGTGGTCAGCGAGGCGGGTGACGCCGAAGGGCTGGCGACCCTGCTGCGTGATCGTGGCGGGTTCGGGTTGGCGAAGGTGGTGCCGGCGCACCTCGCCTTGCTGGCGGAGTCCTTGCCGGACGAGCGGGTGGCAGCGGCGGCGCGCACCTGGGTCGTGGGCGGTGAGGCGTTGCCGGGCGCGGTGGTGCGTGCCTGGCTGGACCGCGCACCCGGTTCAGTGGTGGTGAACGAGTACGGGCCGACCGAGACGGTGGTCGGATGCTGCGTGTTCGAGGTGGGGCCGGGCGACGAGGTGGGCGCCTCGGTGCCGATCGGGCGGCCGATCGCCAACACCAGCCTGTACGTGCTCGACCAGGGCCTGCGGCCGGTGCCGCCGGGAGTGGCCGGTGAATTGTACATCGCGGGTGTCCAGCTGGCGCGCGGCTATGTGGGTCGGGCGGGGCTGACCGCGGAGCGGTTCGTGGCGAGCCCGTACGGGGCGGGTCAGCGGATGTACCGGACCGGGGACCTGGCGCGGTGGACACCGGACGGGCAGCTGCTCTACCTGGGGCGCGTCGACGAGCAGGTGAAGATCCGCGGGTACCGGATCGAACCCGGCGAGGTCGAGGCGGTCCTGCGCGCCCACCCGCGGGTCGCCCAGGCGGCGGTCGTCGCCCGGGAGGACGTGCCGGGCGATCGGCGCCTCGTGGCCTACGTCGTGCCGGCCGGCGGTGGCGCCGCTGAAGACGGCCTGGCCGCGCTGGTGCGGGACTACGCCGCGCGGCGCCTGCCGGAGTACATGGTGCCGGCGGCGGTCGTGGTGCTGGGCGAGCTGCCACTGGCGGTCAGCGGAAAGCTGGACCGCCGGGCGTTGCCGGCACCGGACTACGCCGCGGACGCGGGCGCGGGTCGAGCTCCGGCCACGGTTCCGGAGGAGATCCTTTGTGGAGCGTTCGCGCGGCTGCTCGGGATCGACTCGGTCGGGATGGACGACGACTTCTTCCGGCTGGGTGGACACTCGCTGCTGGCGGTGCGGTTGGTGTCGCGGCTGCGGGCGGTGCTGGGTGTCGAGCTGCCGCTGCCGGTGCTGTTCCAGGCGCCGACACCGGCGGGCCTGGCCAACTGGCTGGCCGGGCCGAGCGTGGATCGGGGGCGGCTGGCCTTGCGGGCGGGGGCGCGTCCGGAGCGGGTGGGGTTGTCGTTCGCGCAGCGGCGGTTGTGGTTCCTGGGCCAGTTGGAGGGGCCGAACCCGACGTACAACGTGCCGATGGTGGTACGGCTCACCGGCGAGCTCGACGTGGCGGCGCTGGACGCGGCGTGGCGGGACGTGATCGGGCGGCACGAGTCGTTGCGGACGGTGTTCCCGGCCGTCGATGGCGAGCCTTACCAGCGGATCCTCGATCCGGGCGAGCTGACCTGGGCGATGACGGTGGTCCCGGACAACCGCACCCACCACTCGGAGCTGCCCTTCCCGGACATCACCGAGCTGTCACACCTGCCGCGGACCGCCATGGCCGTCGTGGCGCCGGTGATCGACCTATCGGTCGACGCGCTCGCCTCGGCGGACCTGGCCCGGGCCGTGGTCGGAGTGACCCGGTACGCGTTCGACGTGTCGACCGAGATGCCGATCCGGGCCTGGCTGTTTGACGTCGCTCCCGCCGAGCGGATCCTCGTCCTGGTACTGCACCACATCGCCGACGACGGCCTCTCGATGGGGCCGCTGGCGCGGGATCTGTCGGTGGCGTACGAGGCGCGGTCGCGAGGTGAGGCCCCGGGCTGGGATCCGCTGCCGGTGCAGTACGCCGACTACGCGCTGTGGCAGCGGCGGCTGCTGGGGGAGGAGTCCGACCCGGGCAGCCTGCTGTCGGTCCAGGTGGACTACTGGCGCCGGGCGCTGGCCGGGATGCCGGAGGAGCTGGCACTGCCGGTGGATCGGCCGCGGCCGGCGGTGGCCAGCCACCTCGGCCACAGCGTGCCGATCCTGGTGCCGGCGCGGGTGCACCGGCGGCTGGTGGAGCTGGCGCGCGCCGAGGCCGTGACCCCGTTCATGGTGTTGCAGTCGGCGCTGGCGGTGCTGTTCTCCCGGCTGGGCGCGGGCACCGACATCCCGATCGGATCGGCGGTCGCGGGGCGTACCGACGAGGCGTTGGACGACCTGGTCGGGTGCTTCGTCAACTCCCTGGTGATCCGGACGGACCTGTCGGGCGATCCCGAGTTCCGGCAGGTGCTGGCCCGCGTGCGGGAAACCACGTTAGGGGCCCTGGCGCATCAGGACATGCCGTTCGAACGGTTGGTGGAGGAGATGGCGCCGTCCCGTTCACTGGCCCGCCATCCGCTCTTCCAGGTGATCCTCACGATCGTCAACCCCTCGTCGGCCACGCGGGGCGCCGATGACACGCCGGATCTGGCCGGCATCGAGTCGTCCGCGCTGTTCGCCGGAAAGCAGGCGGCGAAGTTCGATCTGGACGTGCTCGTCGGGGAGACGTTCGACGCCGAGGGGCGCCCGGCGGGACTGCGCGGTGCGGTGACCGCTTCGGCGGACCTGTTCGACACGGCGACCGTCGAGCGGATCGTCGGTTGGTTCGGGCACGTGCTGGACGTGGTGACCGCGGCGCCGGCGACCCGGTTGCACGCGGTGGAGGTGCTGGATCCGGCCGAGCGAGACCTGGTGCTGCGCGGCTGGAACGACACCGCCGGGGCGGTGCCCGCGTCGACGGTCGCCGAGATGTTCCGGGAACGGGTCGTCATTTCGCCGGACGCGGTAGCGGTGGTGGCCGATGGCGAGGAGCTCACCTACGGGCGGCTGGACGCGCGGGCCAACCAGCTGGCGTGGTATCTGCGGCAGCTGGGCGTGAGCGCGGAGTCCGTCGTGGGGCTATGCCTGCCGCGCGGCGTGGAGACGATCGTCGCGATTCTCGGGGTCTGGAAGGCGGGCGCGGCCTACCTGCCGGTCGATCCGGGCCTGCCGGTGGAGCGGATCGCGTTCATGCTGGCCGACAGTCAGGCGACATTGCTGCTGGGCGTCGAGGATGTGATCGACGACCTGCCGGTCGGGCGCGTGCGGATGGTGGCCCTCGACGATCCGGCCGTCGCGGCGGTGCTGGGCGGGTGCCCGGATTCGCCCCCCGAGGTGAGCACGGATGGGCAGCGCCTGGCGTACGTGATGTACACGTCGGGCTCGACGGGCCTGCCGAAGGGCGTGGCGGTGACCCAGGGCTCGCTGGCGAACTACGTGTCCAGTGTCCCGGCCCGGTTGAGCTGGTCGGGTGAGGGCTCGCGGTACGGGCTGCTCCAGCCTCAGGTGACGGACCTGGGAAACACGGTGGTGTTCGCCAGCCTGGTCACCGGTGGGCAGCTACACGTGTTGGGCGAGAAGGCGGTGGTCGACCCCGCCGCGGTGGCTGACTATCTGGTCAGACAGCGGATCGACCACGTGAAGGCGGTGCCGTCGCATCTGATGGCACTGTCGGCCTCGGTGGGGATGGATCGGCTGTTGCCGGCGCGGTCGCTGGTGCTCGGTGGGGAGGCCGCGTCGCCCGCGTGGCTGGGCGAGGTACTCGACGCGGCGGCGGCCGGCGGCCGTACGGTGTTCAACCACTATGGACCGACCGAGACGACGATCGGTGTGGCCACCACCGCACTGACCCGCGATCTCATGTCCGGCGGGGTGGTGCCGGTCGGCACGCCGATCGCGAATACGCGGTTCTTCGTGCTGGACGATGGGTTGACTCCGGCGCCGGTCGGGGTGGTCGGCGAGTTGTACGTGGCCGGTGCCGGGCTGGCGCGGGGATATGTGCGTCGACCGGCGCTGACGGGGGAGCGCTTCGTGGCGTGCCCGTTCGAGTCCGGTGAGCGCATGTACCGGACCGGCGACCTGGTGAAGTGGACCGGCGACGGGCACTTGGTGTTCGTCGGCCGGGCTGATCACCAGGTCAAGGTGCGCGGCTTCCGGATCGAGCCCGGAGAGGTCGAGACCGCGCTGCGCGGCCACCCCGGCGTGGCCCAGGCGGCGGTGATCGCCCGCGAGGACACGCCCGGCGACCGGCGGCTGGTCGCCTACATCGTGCCCACCGACCGCGGCGCCGAGGACGTCGACGGGGAGCTGGGCGGCTCCGTGCGGAAGTTCGTCGCGCAGCGCCTCCCGGACTACCTGGTCCCCGCGGCGGTGGTCCCGGTCGCCGAGATGCCCTTGACCGCCGGCGGCAAGCTCGACCGCAACGCACTACCCGCCCCCGCCGCCGCGGCCGCCAGCAGCGCGCGGCGGGCACCGACGACACCTGCCGAGGAGCTGCTTTGCGAGGCGTTCGCACAGGTACTGGGCGTGGACTCGGTGGGGCTGGATGACAGCTTCTTCGACCTGGGTGGGCACTCCCTGCTCGCGGTGCGCCTCATCTCCCGGATCCGGGTCGCCCTCGGCGTGGAAGTGGATATCCAGGTGGTCTTCGAGGCGCCGACCGTGGCGATGCTCGCCGGCCAGCTCGGCACCAAGAAGTCGGATCGCCCGGCGTTGCGACCAATGCGGCAAAACTCAATCTAACGCTGGTTTCCGCGCGTCATCGTCGGCTTTGCCGGGGCTGGCCTGACGCGTGGGACTAGTGCGTATTCCCCCATGTGGGTGATGACAGATGTACGACTGCGCAAGGTGCGCGGTCGCACATTGTCCGCGCCCGAACGCGGCACGTAACATGCAAGACATGCCACTGACATAGATCAATTAATGGCCTGATGCCCGCGCTGTAGGCGCGGGTTCTGCTTGAGGCCGCGGTTCAAGTACTGAGGGGGACAGTACGTTGGAACAGGGGCGGGTACTTGACGGGGTAATCGTGCGATCAGGACGTTCGGCCTGGCAGCGACAGTCAGAGCCGGCGCAGGCAGATGGCGAGCCTGCTTTAGCGGTCCGATGGCTACCGATCCGATCGCTGTTGCCGGGTGATTCGCCGCGGCAGGCGGGCGAAGATATCGAACACACGCGAATGCTGGCGAAGGTCGAGGAACGGCTACCGCCAATCATCGTGCACCGGCCAACGATGAAGGTCATCGACGGCACTCATCGTCTCGGCGCGGCGTTGCTGCGTGGCGAAGAGATGATCGAGGCGCTGCTGTTCGAGGGCACCGAGCAGGAAGCGTTCGTGCTGGCCGTGCAGGCCAACATCGCGCACGGCCTGCCGCTGCCGCTGACCGACCGGACGCGGGCCGCGGAGCGCATCATCGCCTCGCATCCCAACTGGTCGGACCGGTCGATCGCCGCGGTCGCGGGGCTGGGCGCGCGCACCGTCGGCAATATTCGCCGGCGGATGGACCTGGGCGCGGATGCCGGTGACATCCGGGCGAGGACCGGGCGAGACGGGCGGGTGCGCCCGGTCGACAGTGCCGAGGGCCGGTTGAGAGCCTCGGCGCTGATCCAGGAGCGGCCGGGGGCCTCGCTGCGGGAGATCGCGCGCGAGGCCCATGTGTCACCGAGCACCGTCCGGGATGTGCGCCGGAGGATCCAGCGGGGCGAAGACCCGGTGCCGCAGATCCAGCGCCGCCGAAACAACGTGAAGGCCGTTGGGCCGGCCGGCGACGGCCGGCCGGTCGGACCCCAGCTCGCCTCGATACTGCATGGGCTGCAGAAGGACCCGTCGCTGCGGCTCACCGAGTCTGGCCGGACCTTGCTGCGATGGATCTACTCCCGGGTGATCCGCTCCGACGAGCGGCTGACGATCGCGGACAAGGTGCCGCCACACTGCACCTACATCATCGCCGACATCGCGCGCGCCTGCGCCGGTGAGTGGACGCAGCTCGCGAAGGAGCTCGAGCAGCGCAACGCCGATCCGGCCTGATCGGCGAGACACCCATCGCCGCGCCGAAGCGCCCTGGCGCGCGGGCACGGGCCGGCGATGTTCCATCCTCGCCGAGGGCATAGGTGGTGTCCAAGCGTGCCTCCGCGCCGGTTGGACGGTGCCGGCCCGGCGCTTGTCATGTCGGCGGCGGCAGGCGAGGCTGACGCCGGAGACGGCGCCTATCCCGTGCCGTCACTGGCTCGGTTTCACCATCGCGTGATTGACACTGCTGTTGGGGGACCGGGCGATTCCTTCTTGTTCGTGGCGCTGAAACCATTGAACGGAGTGGGACAGAGCCGATGGATGTCGACTTCCGCGAAATGATGTCGTCGTTTCCCACGGGTGTGTCGGTGGTCGCGGCTCAGAATGGCCACACCACACCCCGCGGCATGACGTGTTCCGCGCTGTGCAGCCTCAGCGTCAACCCGTCGACCCTCCTCGTGTGCTTGCGAACAGAAAGCCCGACACTGCACGCCGTGGTCGCGAGTGGCGCCTTCGCGGTGAACCTCCTGCACGGCGAGGCCGAATGGGTCGCGTCGCTGTTCGCATCGGGCGCGCCGGACCGCTTCGACCGGGTGCTGTGGCGGCCGACCAGCCTCACGCACAGCCCAGCGCTGGTGGAGGCGGCGCATTCCGTCGGCGACTGCGTCGTCGACCGCACGTATCCCGCCGGCGACCATGTGATCGTCGTCGGAATCGTGCGCGCCATCGAAAAGTTCCGCACGGACAGCGCCTTGTTGTACGGATTCCGGCAGTACGGTCAATTGCATCGGACCGCCCCGGCCAACGCCGGATGAGGTGAATGACAGTCGACATTGCGTCCACCGCACCCTTCTGTGAGGCTGGCCCGCAGTGCACGAAACCCACGTAACTCCGCGTACAGGAGGACTGATGGCGGCACAGCAGATCGCGTTCGTGGAGCTGTACACGAGCGAACAGAAAGCCGCCGTCGACTACCTCGCTTCGGCGCTGGGATTCGCGAGAGTGGCGGAATCGACGGATGAAGAATCCCATTCTGTCCTGCTGCGGCAGGGACGAATGCAACTCATGGTCACGGCCGGCGCGCGCACCGGTCCATTCCTCGAAGCCCACGGCGACGGCATCGCCGACGTGGCGCTGGGGTGCGACGACGTCGCCGCCAGCCACGCCACGGCGATCGCCGCGGGCGCCACCGATCTCGGGACGTCGCACGGCTACCCGGTGGTCTCCGGCTTCGGCTCGGTCCGCCACACGCTCGTGCCCGCGGGCGAAGATGTGCCGCTCCCATCCGGCCATGCCTGGAAGCCGCTGCCCGCCGACCCCGCGCCGGTGCCGCGCATCCGCTTGCTCGACCACGTCGCGATCTGTGTCGAGCACGGCTCGCTGGACCGGTACGCCGCCTTCTACGACACCGGGTTCGGCCTCAGCCGCTACTCGTCGGAGTTCGTCGAGGTCGGCGACAGCTCGATGGACTCGGTGGTCGTCCGCAGCGGGTCGGGTGACGTGACGTTCACGTTGGTGGCGCCCGGCTCGGCGACCGGCACCGGCCAGCTCAACGCGTTTCTGGACCGCAACGGCGGGCCCGGCGTGCAACACCTGGCGCTGCTGGTCGACGACATCGTCGCGACGGTGTCCGAGTCCGCCGAGCGCGGAGTGGCGTTCCTGCGTACGCCAGCGTCCTACTACGACGTGCTCGCCGAGCGCGTCCCCGACATGTCGGAGACGATCGCCAGCCTGCGCGCGACGAACGTGCTGGCCGACCGCGACGAATGGGGCTACCTGCTGCAGCTGTTCACCCGGTCCCCGTACCCGCGGAACACGCTGTTCTACGAGTTCATCCAGCGGCGCGGCGCCCGCGGCTTCGGCAGCGCCAACATCCGGGCCCTCTTCGAAGCCGTCGAGCGAGACCGGCTGGCCGCTCGCTGAGCGCCGTCGGCCCTTGGTGCGCGATGAACACCCGTCGGCGACGTTCCTGGTAGGAGGCAACGCATGACGCTCCCCACGGACGTCCTGACCCTCGCGGACGCCGCCCGGCTGGCCGAGACGCGACTGGACCCCGCGGTCTGGGACTTCGTCGAGGGCGGTGCCGGCGACGAGCGCACCCTCGAGGCCAACCGGGCCGCCTTCGACCGGGTCTGGCTGCGCCCGACGGTGCTGGCCGCCACGGGCGCGCCGCGCATCGAGACCACGGTCCTCGGCCGGCGCTGGTCGGCGCCGTTCGGGGTGGCGCCGCTGGCGTATCACACGCTGGTGCACGCCGACGGCGAGCTCGCCACCGTACGGGCGGCCGGCGCCGCCGGTGTGCCGGTCGCCGTGAGCACCTTCGCCGGCCGCACCTTCGAGGAGCTGGCCGAGGCCGCCACCGCGCCGCTGTGGGCGCAGGTGTACTGCTTCCGGGACCGGACGATCACCCAGCGGCTCGTGGAGCGGGCCGAGCGCGCCGGCTTCGAGGCGCTGATGGTCACTGTGGACACTCCCCACCTCGGGCGCCGGCTCCGCGACGAGCGCAACGGGTTCGCGCTGCCGCCGCACGTACGGCCGGCGAACCTGCCGAGCGGTGACTACGCCTCGCCGGGGGAGCACGCCCGCGCGGAGTTCGATCCGGCGCTGGACTGGTCGATCGTCGGCTGGCTGCGGTCGGTCAGCTCCCTGCCCGTCGTGGTGAAGGGGATCCTGACCGAGGCCGACGCGCGCAGGGCGGTAGAGGCGGGCGCCGGCGGCATCGTCGTGTCCAACCACGGTGGCCGCCAGCTCGACGGCGCGCCGCCGACGCTCGATGTGCTGCCCGGGATCGCCGCCGCGGTCGCCGGGCGGTGCGCGGTGCTCCTCGACGGCGGCGTGCGTCGCGGCACCGACGTGCTGGCCGCGCTCGCACTGGGCGCCGACGGCGTGCTGGTGGGACGCCCGGTGCTGCACGGGCTGGCCGTGGGGCAGGCAGGCGTGGCGCGGGTGCTGGAGATCCTGCGCGCCGAGCTGCTCGACGCCATGTCACTCACCGGGGTCGCGGCCGCCGACCAAGCCGGCCCGGAGCTGGTGACCGCGGCACCCGCCCCGGTCCGTCGCCGTGCCGCGCTGCGCCGGGAAGACCTGCACGCGAGCCTGTCCGATCCGCTCCTGGACACCATGAACTTCCTGAACGAGATCGCGATGCGCTACCCCCAGGCGATCTCGTTCGCCCCCGGCCGGCCGTACGACAGGTTCTTCTCGACCGAGCAGATCTTCGACTATCTCAGGCGATACCTGAAGCACCTGGAGGACGAGGGGCGCACGCCGGATCAGATCCGCAGCCTGATGTACCAGTACGGCCCGACCGCCGGACAGATCCGCGAGCTGGTCGGCGAGTCGCTGCGCCGCGACGAGAACATCGACGTCCCGCCGGAGTCCATCGTGGTCACGGTCGGCGCGCAGGAGGGGATGCTGCTCACCGTGCGCGCGCTGGCGTCCGGCCCGGCCGACGTGCTCCTGGTCTCCAGCCCGTGCTACGTCGGCATCAACGGCGTGGCCCGGCTGCTCGACGTCGAGGTGGTGCCGGTGGTCGAGCGCCCGGACGGGCTCGCCCCCGGTGACGTCGTCGACGCGATCGAGACGCAGATCGCCCGCGGGCGCCGGCCGAAGGCGCTGTACGTCATACCGGACCACTCGAATCCGGCGGGCACCACCATGCGCCTCCCGACCCGGCGGGCCCTGCTGGACATCGCCGCCCGGCACGACATCTTCCTGATCGAGGACAGCCCGTACCGGCTGGTGAGCCCGGGAGCGCAGCTGCCGACGCTCAAGTCGCTCGACACCGAGCACCGGGTCATCCATCTCGGGTCGTTCTCCAAGACGATCTTTCCGGGTGCCCGCGTCGGGTTCGTGGTCGCCGATCAGCCGGTGACCGGGGCCGCCGGCGGCCCCGGGCTGCTCGCCGGCGAGCTGACCAAAATCAAGAGCATGGTCACGGTGAACACCTCCTCGCTCAGCCAGGCGGTCGTGGCCGGCGCGCTGCTCACCGCCGACGGCTCCGTCGCGGCGCTCAACGCCGGCCCGACCGAGCACTATGGAGAGTCGATGCGACTCGTGCTGGAGCATCTCGACCGACGACTGCCCGCCACGCTCCGCGATGAGCTCGGTGTGGCCTGGAACAGCCCGAGCGGCGGCTTCTTCCTGACCGTGTCGGTGCCGTTCCGCGCCGACAACGCCGCGCTCGCCCGCTCGGCGGAGCATTTCGGCGTGCTGTGGACGCCGATGTCGTACTTCTACCCCGGTGGTGGCGGGGAGCACGGCATACGGCTGTCGACCAGCTACCTGACCGCAGCCGATATCGAGGAGGGCACGGCCCGGCTGGCCCGGTTCATCGCAGCGGAGGCCGCCCTTCATGTCTGACCGTAGGTACCGATGACCGAGAAGGGTGACCGACGTGACCGCTGTAGTGATTCGCCCGCGTAGTAAGCCCCGCATGTGGGGGTGGACGTTCCGATGACGCTCGCCGTCGGCGTCGAGGCGGCCACCACCGTCGCCCCGCCGCGCTCCCGGCCGGTCTTTCCGGCCGCCGCGGAGCCTCGTATCGCCGGCGTCGGCACCGCCGTCTCCGGCCTTCCCTACTCGCAACAGGAACTGCTCGACCTCTTCGAGATCACCGACGCCAAGGTGCGGTCGGTGTTCAACAACAGCGCCATCCAGCGGCGGTACCTCACCGTCCCGGCCCGCGTCGACGGCGCGTTCGTCGACGAGCCCCAAGGCGCTCTGCTGCGAAAGCACAAGTCGCTCGCCGCCGGCATGGGCGCGACCGCCGTACGCCGCGCGCTCGCCGACGCCGGTGTCGCACTGGCCACCGTGGACTATCTCTGCTGCGTGACGTCGACCGGCTTCGCCACCCCCGGCATCAGCGCTTTGCTCATCCGCGAGCTCGGCATCGACCCGGGCTGCCATCGCGTCGACGTCGTCGGCATGGGCTGCAACGCCGGCCTTAACGCCCTCAACGCGACCGCGAACTGGGCGAAGGCAAACCCCGGTCGGGTGGCGGTGATGGTGTGCACGGAGGCCAGCTCCGCCGCGTACGTCATCGATTCCACCATGCGTACCGCAGTGGTCAACAGCCTGTTCGGTGACGGCGCCGCCGCCATCGTGCTGGCCGCGCCGGCGGGCGGCTTCGGCCCGGCGCCGACCGTCCAGGCGAGCGGCCCGCGGATCCGTTCCTTCGCCAGCCACATCATCACCGACGCGTTCGACGCCATGCGGTACGACTGGGACGACGCGCAGCACAAGTTCAGCTTCTTCCTCGACCCGGACATCCCTTACGTGGTGGGCGCCCACGCCGGCCTGGTGATAGACCGGCTGCTCACCCGGGCGGGCCGGCGCCGCAGCGACATCGCGCACTGGCTGGTGCATTCCGGCGGCAAGAAGGTGATCGACGCGGTGCGGGTCAACCTCGGGCTCACTCGCCACGACGTGCGGCACACCGTCGGGGTACTGCGCGACTACGGCAACCTGTCGAGCGGCTCGTTCCTGTTCTCCTACGAGCGGCTGCTCCAGGAGGGCGTCGTGGAGCCCGGCGACCACGGGGTGCTGATGACGATGGGACCTGGTTCGACGATCGAGACCGCGCTGGTGCAGTGGTGACGGCCGGGCAGACGACCACGGACCTCGGCGCGGCCGCCGGCGGCACCGTGCTGGAGCTGTGGCTCGACGGTGCTCGGCCACCCGACGGCGAGACGGTGGCGGCCGTCGCGGCGCTCTGCGACCGGGCGGAGGACCTCGACGGTGACGCCGTCGTGGTGCTGCACGTGTCAGGCACCCCGTCGGGAGGAGACTGGGCCAGCGCCCTGACGGTGAAGCTCGTGAACCGCTGGGAGCAGGTGCTGCGGCGCCTGGAGCGGCTGCCGGCGACCACCATCGCGGGGGCCGCCGGCGACTGCGGCGGGCCGGCGTTGGACGCCCTGCTGGCGACGGATCACCGCGCGGCCACCGCGTCGGTCCGGCTGGTCCTGCCGGTCCAGGCGGGTCTGGTCTGGCCGGGCATGACGCTGTACCGGCTGGCGAAGCAGGCGCCGAACGCCGGGGCCGTCCGGCACGCGGCCCTCTTCGGCGGCTTCATCGACGCGCGGGAGGCGCTGACCCTGCACCTCGTGCACGAGGTGACCGACGACCTGCCGGCCGCCCTGGCCGCGGCCGCCGCCCGCGCGTCGGTCGTGTCCGGCACGGAGTTGGCCGTACGCCGGCAGTTGACCCTCGACGCGCAGGCGGTCGGCTTCGAAGAGGCGCTCGGCACCCACCTGGCCGCCTGCGACCGGGCGCTGCGCCGGATGTCCGCCTGGGCGGCGCCATGACGATCGGCGCTACCCGAGCGGCACCGGCGAAGAGCCTGTCGGTGGCCGACGCGGACCTCGCGGTCGCCCGGCGCGCCCTCACCGAGGCGGCCGAACGCGCGGCCGAGGCGCTGCGGCGGCTGCCGGCGCCACGAGACCGTTCGCCGGAGCAGCGGGCGGCCGCCGGCGCGGCCCACACCGGCGTCCGCGCGGTGCGCGTGGCGTTCATGCGGCGGCACGGCCGGGCCGCCTACGCCGAGCTCACCGACCGGCTCGTGCGGCAGCCGCGACTCGCCGAGCTCTGCGCCACCGCCGCCACGGTATTTCCCGGCCTGGTGCCGGACGAGCGGGCGCTGGCGGCCGAACACGGCCGGCCCCAGGAGGCCAAAGAGGGCTACGAGATCGACCAGGGCATCTTCGTCAGCGGGGTGCTGCGGCTGCCGGAGGAGGGCACGCACCTGCTCGAGGCGATGCTCCGGCCGACATCGCGTGCCCTCCAGCTGCTCGAGGGATACCAGCGCGACGGCGGGATCGACTTCGACTCCGTCCGGCTGCTGCGGCGCGACGGCGTCGCGCACCTGACCATGTGCCGCGACGACTGCCTCAACGCGGAGGACGACCGCCAGGTCGACGACATGGAGACCGCCGTCGACCTGGCGCTGCTCGACCCCGCGGTCGAAGTGTGCGTGCTGCGCGGCGGCGCGATGACGCATCCGCGCTACGGCGGCCGGCGGGTGTTCAGCTCCGGCATCAACCTCAAGGCGCTCCACGCCGGCCAGATCGGGCTGGTCGACTTCGTGCTGCGGCGGGAGATGGGCTACGTGCACAAGCTCGCCCGCGGGCTGCGTGACGGGGATGCATGGTGGACCGGCGGCGGCAAGCCGTGGCTCGCCGTCGTCGACGGGTTCGCGATCGGCGGCGGCGCGCAGCTGCTCCTCGTCGCCGACCGGGTGATCGCCGCGTCCGACGCGTACCTGAGCCTGCCGGCGGCCCAGGAGGGCATCGTGCCCGGTGCGGCCAACCTGCGGCTCACCCGGTACGCCGGGGCCCGCCTCGCCCGGCAGCTGATCCTGTCGGGCCGGAAGATCCGGGTCACCGAGCCCGACGCCCGGCTCTTCGTCGACGAGATCCACGAGCCCGGTGAGGAGCTCAGCGAGGCGGTGGGGCGGTCCGTCGAGCGCCTGCGCGGAGCCTCCGTGGTGGCGAACAGGCGGATGCTGCTCGCCGCCGAGGAGCCGATCGACGCGCTGCGCGCCTACCTCGCCGAGTTCGCGGTGCAGCAGGCGTCGCGCCTCTACAGCGACGACGTGATCGGCAAGGTCGGCCGCTTCGCCACGCGGGCGTGAGTGCCGGCCGGCCGCGCGTGCGGTACGAGAAGCGGGGCCACGTCGCGTATGTGACGCTGGACCGCCCCGAGGTGCTCAACGCGCTGGACCTGCGCACGCACGAGGAGCTCGGCATCATCTGGGACGACGTCGAAGCCGACGACGAGGTCCGGGTCGTCGTGCTGACCGGCGCCGGTGACCGGGCGTTCTCGGTCGGGCAGGATCTGCGCGAGCGCGCGGAGCTCAACCGGCACGGCGCTCCGCCGACCACCTTCGGCAGCCGGGGTCAGCCCGGCTGGCCGCGGCTCACCGAGCGGTTCCACTTCTCCAAGCCCGTGATCGCCCGGGTCAACGGCTACGCCTTGGGCGGCGGCTTCGAGCTGGCGCTCGCCTGCGACATCGTCGTCGCCAGCGATGACGCGAGATTCGCGCTTCCGGAGGTGCTGCTCGGTCTCGTGCCGGGCGCCGGCGGCGCGTTCCGGTTGCCCCGGCAGATCCCGCTGAAGGCCGCCATGGGCTATCTGCTGACCGGGCGCCACATGACCGCGCACGTCGCGTTCCACTTCGGACTCGTCAACGACGTGGTGCCGGCCGAGCGGCTCGACGCCTGCGTCGCCGGGTGGGTCGACGACCTGCTGCGTGGCGCGCCGCTGGCCGCCCGCGCCATCAAGGAGGCGGTGCTGCGGTCGGTGGAAATGCCGATGGAGCAGGCGTTCGCGACCCGCTTCGAGTGGGAGCGGCGGCGGATGTACAGCCGGGACGCCGTCGAGGGCCCGCGGGCGTTCGCGGAGAAGCGCGATCCCTCGTGGGACGGTCGCTGACACGCGCACAAGGCGATCGAGCACGAGCCAAACCACCATTGCGAACGTGGTGAATCTCGACCAATGTCGTATTGGCGTCCGGCGGCCACACGACCAGGACGACGAGTGGGAGAACGACTATGCGTGACTCGCTGCCCAGCCTCGCCCCGCACGCCCTGCTCGTGTTCCTGCTGCAGATCGCGCTTCTGCTCAGCGTCGCCCTCGCCCTTGGCCGCCTCGCCATGCGGCTGGGCCTGCCCGCCCTCGTCGGCGAGCTGCTGACCGGTGTGCTGCTGGGCCCGTCCCTGCTCGGCGCGTTCGCCCCCGGGCTGCTGTCGTTCGTGCTGCCCAGCGACGCGGTGCAGCTGCACCTGCTGGACGCGGTCGGTCAGCTCGGCGTGCTGTTGCTGGTCGGGATCACCGGCGTGCAGCTGGACGCGGCGATGCTGCGCCGTCGCGGCCTCACCGGCGTGAAGGTCAGCCTGTCCGGGCTGCTGCTGCCCCTCGCCCTGGGTATCGGCGCCGGGCTCCTGGTGCCGGCGGCGCTGCTCACCGATGGCACCAGCCGGTGGGTGTTCGCGCTCTTCATCGGCGTCGCGATGTGCGTGACCGCGATCCCGGTCATCGCGAAGATCCTCGCCGACATGGGGCTGCTGCACCGCGACCTCGGCCAGCTGACCCTCGCGGCCGGGGCGGTCGACGACGCCGTCGGCTGGTTCCTGCTGTCCATAGTGGCGGCGGCGGCAACGACCGGGGTCAGCGGCGGCCAGGTCGCCCTGCACATCGCCTACCTGGTGCTGTTCCTGGTCGCCGCCCTGGTCGTGGGTCGGCCGATCGTGCGGTGGGCGATGCGGCTCGCCGGACGCGCCGGTGACGGGGGTGCCCGCCTCACCCTCGCCGTCGTGCTGATCATGCTCGGCGCGGCCGCCACCCAGGCGATGGGCATGGAGGCGCTGTTCGGTGCGTTCGTCGTCGGCATCCTCATCGGGCAGGCCCGCGCCGCCGAGATGCCTGATCCGCGGCCGGGCCGGTCGCTGTGGCGGGATCTCACCCCGCTGCGCACGATCGTGCTGTCGGTGCTGGCGCCGCTGTTTCTCGCCACCGCCGGGCTGCGCATGGACCTCACCGCCCTCGCCGACCCCAGGGTGCTGCTCGCGGCGGTAGCGCTGCTGGCGGTCGCGGTAGCCGGCAAGTTCGCCGGAGCCTACCTCGGGGCGCGAGGCAGCCGGCTCGGCCATTGGGAGGCGATCGCCCTGGGCGCCGGCATGAACGCACGCGGCGTCGTCGGGGTCGTCGTGGCCGCGACCGGCGTGCGACTGGGTGTGCTGTCCGTCGCCATGTACACCGTGGTCGTGTTGATCGCGGTCGTGACATCGGTGATGGGCCCGCCCATCCTGCGTTGGGCGATGTCGCGGATCGCGACCACCGAGGCCGAGGCGGAACGCGAGCTCGCGTTCGCCGTCCGGCCTGCCTGAGCGGGCCGGAGGTGGGCGCCGGGGGCGTGCTCGGGCGGATCGTGCGCCAGGCCGTGGGGGGTCACGGCCGGGTGTCCAACTGAGGCGACGCCGCGGACGAACGGCTTACTGCTGGGGGATAGGTATGGCGGATCGCGCGCCGGTCACGAAGTGTCCGACATTCCGCCTCACGGTGCTGCGCCTGAGGCGGACCACGCCATGGGTCACCCGCGTGGTGGCCGGCGGTCCGGCCATGGACTCCTACCAGGAGAACGGGTTCACGGACGCGCACGTCCGGCTGCTGTTTCCCAGGGCCGGCGTCGCGTACCCGGCCGACTTCGACATGAGGTGGATCCGCTCCCGGCTGCCGCCGGAGAAGTGGCCGCGTACCCGCACGTACACCGTGCGATCCGTCGACCGGGCGGCGGGGGAGCTGGCCATCGACTTCTTCGACCACGGGCGGCCAGGTCTGGCCAGGTCGTGGCTGGCGGCGCTGGCACCGGGCGACGATGTGTTCATGCAGGGCCCGGGCGGCAGCTACCGGCCGGACAAGGGCGCCGCGTGGCATCTCTTCGCCGGTGACCAGGCCGCCCTGCCGGCGATCGCGGCCGCGCTCCAGGTCCTGGAGAGCGGGACGCCGGTGCGAGCGCTCATCGAGGTCATGGACGCCGCCGACGAGCAGCCGCTGGACACCCGGGCGGACTTGAAGGTCACGTGGCTGCACCAGGCCCGAGGCGACGATCTGGTCCGGGCGGTGAGGCAGATGCGATTCGACGCCGGGCCGGTCGACGCGTTCGTGCACGGGGAAGCCGCGGCCGTCCAGGAGCTGCGCCGCCACCTGCTGCGCGAGCGAGGCCTTCGCAGAGACCAATTGTCGATCTCCGGCTATTGGCGCCGCGGCATGAACGACGACGCCTGGCGCGCGTGGCAGGCCGCCCGCGCTCTCGCCGGGGCCGCCGATGACGAGCTGTCGAACCGAGTGATCGACCATCGAGGCGTCGCGTGATGATGACCGGAAGGCATCGGTAAGCGGCGGTTATTCGAGGGTATTGATGTGTTCTGCGCCTATGCATTCCTGAGATGCCGCGACACCACTCGCGAACGCGAGAAGGATGCATATTCCTGGCGGCGTAGCGCCGACAAAGGAACGACATCGAGCGAGAAAGGGGGAATAGAGCGCCATTCCTGAGAGTCTGCTGTAAGTCGGTGTTGGCAACGCGAGGCGTTTTGGGGCGCGCGACTGAAAAATGCGGATGATGTATGAGTTCTGGCTAAAATGACACTATAGGGAAGTTGATCGTGCCTATCACATACGCCGGGATCGCCGGTATTGGGTAGTGAGCGAGCGGCGCCCGCTGGCGCCAGCCGTTTGCCGCTGCGCTGTTCCCGCAGGTCAACTGCAAATTCTGGTATGCCGGCCGCCGAAAGGGAGCTGGTCTTGCCGGTCTGCGGTTACCTGGCGCTGAGCCACTGGCCGAGCCATCGGCCGGCTGCCGGATTTGAACATTGCGCGATTTGGCAATAAGCGGGAACGGCGTCGGTCCACTTACTGTGGCCGCACGTCGGGTGCATATCCAATGACCGGGGAGAACGCCTGTCGCGCCGGTGTAGGTGACCAGCGGGTAACAATCCCGGTCGATGTTCTCTTGTACAAGAAAGGCGGTTGCACACGTGTCTGCCTAGATCGCTGCCGTTACCATGAATTTCGATAGCCCCGACCAGCGACGGTGGTGCCGGTGGTGTGCACGAACACCCCGGAAGCGGTGGCCAGCGGAAGGAACCACGTGCTGGGCGTTGCCCGCGTCGCAGGTCGAGGCTCTGCGTTGGGCCAAGGATCAAACGCTTCCGGGGGGCTACCTTGGGACACGGAGTCATCGCCACGACGGTCGCGGAGCAATCGGAAGGTGCTATCTGGAAGCAGTCGTTCGCGCGAGCTCAGGTATCGCCCCTGGACTCTCTCGAGATCCAGTGGTTGCCGGTCCGGTCACTGCTACCGGGCGACTCGCCGCGGCTGTCGGGTGAAGACATCGAGCACACCCGGATGCTAGCCAAATTGGACGAGCGACTTCCGCCGATCATCGTACACCGACAGACGATGCGGGTCATCGATGGCACGCATCGCCTCGGCGCCGCCGTGCTGCGCGGCGACGAAATGATCGAGGCGCGGTTGTTCGACGGCACCGAGCAGGAAGCGTTCGTGCTCGCGGTGCGGACCAATATCGCCCACGGTCTGCCGCTTTCGCTCGCCGATCGCACCCGGGCCGCCGAGCGGATCATCGCATCGCGTCCCGACTGGTCGGACCGGGCGATCGCATCGGCCACCGGCCTGGGCGCGCGGACCGTCGGCAATGTCCGCCGGCGCGTGCAGGATGGGTCGGACACCGAGCTCACCCAGGCGAGGAGAGGGCTCGACGGACGGGTGCGCCCACTCGACAACGCCGAGGGCCGGCTGAGAGCCCTGGTGATCATCGAAAAGCGGCCGGAGGCCTCACTGCGGGAGATCGCGCGCGAGGCCGGGGTATCCCCGACGACCGTCCGGGATGTGCGGCAGAGAGTCCAGCGGGGCGAGGACCCCGTGCCCCAGGTCCGGCGCCGCCGCGGCACCGCGAAGGACGTCGAGCAAGGCACCAACGGCGTGTCCGCGGGGCCCGCGCTCGTCGCGATGCTGCAGGGACTGCAGAACGACCCGTCGTTGCGCTTCAGCGAGTCGGGCCGGACCGTGCTGCGCTGGATCCTGTCCCGTGCGGTCCGCTCCGACGAGCGGCTCGACGTCGCGGCCAAGGTGCCACCACACTGCACCTACATCATCGCCAACGTGGCCCGGGCCTGCGCCGACGAGTGGCTACAGCTCGCGAACGAGCTCGATCGCCGCAACACCGGCCCCGGCTGACCGTGTACCTGCCCGGCGCGCCAGAGCGCGCCGGGCGCGAGGCGGTCAGGCGTCGATCCACCCGTGCGAGCGTGCGTGATCGGCCAGGTGCTGGCGGATCTGAGCTATCTGCGCACCGGTCAGCGACGGCACGTGACTTATCAGCACCTCGGTGACCTCGGCGACGAACTGGCGGGGTGCGAGCACGTCGCACATACCGTCGTCGTCGCGGGCCGCCGGCTTGACGACCGCTTCGCCGTTGGTCGTCCGCGCGTCGGAGTCGGTGTGCGCGGGTCCGGCGATGATCCGGACGCTCGAGACCTTCAGCCCACGCTCGCCCTCTTCCGCCTCGTACTCGACGCGGGCGTCCGCACGCACGAGGTGCCGCTGGTCACCGAAGTCGTTCGCATGGAAGAAGACGTCCTCGCCGCCGTTGGACGGGGCGATGAAACCGTAGCCGCGCACCTCGTCGAACCGCAGAATCCTGCCTACCAGCACCACAACCACCTACCACCAGGACAACGCCAACAACGCAACCCGGCCACCAACACGGTCGGTCGCCGCGCCCACGATACAACGACCCTTCGCGGGCGCGCACCGGTTGGCGATCGTCTGCGAGGTAAGCGCACTTTTGCTGGATCGATCGAAAGATATGGCGGGAATCCATTGACTTTGATGTTCGCCACTGGAAAGAATCTGAACAATGAGACGTGCCCGCGTTGTCCCCGTCGCGCTCCTCGCGGCGCTCATGCTCGTCGTGGCCGCCGTGCCGGCGCCCGCCCAGGCAGCGCCCCGGTTTCGGGTGCTCGTCTTCTCGAAGGTGACGAACTTCTACCACGACTCGATCCCGGCCGGCATCGCCGCGATCGAGCAGCTCGGCGCCGCCAACAACTTCGAGGTCGAGGCGACCGTCGACGCCGCCGCGTTCACCGACGCCAACCTCGCCCGCTTCGACGCGCTGGTGTTCAACAACACCAACTCGCTGCCGACCACCGGCGCCCTACTGGACGCGGCGCAGCGGGCCGCGTTCCAGCGGTTCATCCGGGCCGGCGGCGGCTGGGTCGGCCTGCACGCCGCCACCGCCAGCGAGCGCGACTGGACCTGGTACGAGGGCCTCGTCGGCACGATCTTCGACCAGCACCCGGACTTCTCCTCGACCGGCGGCACGTTCCCCGGGCGGATAAAGGTGCTCGACCACGCACATCCGTCCACTGTCGACCTTCCGGAGCTCTGGGAGCGCGGCGAGGAGTGGTACAACTGGCGGACCAACCCGACCGCGAAGGTGCACACGCTCGCCCAGATCAAGCTCCGTGACGGCATCCCCGGCCTGGACGAGGGAAACGACCACGCGTACTCGTGGTGCCAGACCTACGAGGGCGGCCGTTCGTGGTACACGGCCGGTGGCCACGCGCCGTCCTCGTTCAGCGAGCCGCACTTCCTCAGCCACCTGCGCGGCGGGATCGAGTGGGCGGCCGGTGCCGTGCCCGGCGACTGCGGGGCCACCAAGGACACCAACTTCCAGCGGGTGCCGCTCGTCACCGCCAACCTGGCCGACCCCTTCGAGCTGGCCGTCGCGCCGGACCGCCGGGTCTTCTACATCCAGCGCACGGGCGCGGTCAAGGTCGTCAACCAGGAGACGCTCGCGGTCACCACGCTCATCGACTTCGCGTACACGCCGGAGCAGACCAGCCAGTCCGACGGCCTGCTGGGCATGACACTGGACCGCCAGTTCGCGACCAACAACTGGATCTATCTACTGTGGTCGGACAAGGTGGCCAAGCAGCTCAACCTCTCCCGCTTCACCGTCACCGGCAGCTCGATCGCCGCGTCCAGCGAGCGCCGGCTGCTGACGATCCCGACCTGGCGCGGCGAGGGCCGGGCCAACTCGCACATGGGTGGCTCGCTGACCACCGACCGGTTCGGCAACCTCTACGCCGCCATCGGCGACAACACCGACCCGTTCGACTCCAGCGGCTTCACGCCGATCGACGAACGCGCCGGGCGGCGGGCCTGGGACGCGCAGGGCACCTCGGCGAACACCAACGACCTGCGCGGCAAGATCCTCCGGATCAAGCCACAGGCCGACGGGACGTACACCAACCCGGCGGGCAACCTCTTCGCCGCGGGCACCGCCGGGACCCGGCCCGAGGTCTACGCGATGGGCATGCGCAACCCGTTCCGCGTCACGATCGACCCGATCACCGACGCGCTGCTGGTCGCCGACTACGGCCCGGACGCGCGCACCGCCGACCCCAACCGGGGACCGGAGGGCACGGTCGAGTTCAACCGGATCACGAGCGCCGGCAACTACGGCTGGCCGTACTGCTCCGGAAACAACACGCCGTTCAACGACTTCAACTTCGCCACCAACACCTCAGGGGCGAAGTTCAACTGCGCGGCGCCGGTCAACAACTCGCCGAACAACACCGGCCTCACCAACCTGCCGGCGGCCAAGGCACCCCTGGTCTGGTACGCGTACTCGGCCTCCACCCAGTTTCCCGAGCTGGGCACCGGCGGCGGTGGTCCGATGAGCGGCCCGGTGTACGACTACGACCCGGCCAACCCGCGGCAGTCGAAGTTCCCGCAGTACTACGAGGGCAAATGGATCGCGTACGAGCTCACCCGGACGTGGTTCAAGACCCTCTCGGTGCACAGCACCGCGCAGACGTTCAGCAACCCGCGGTTCGCGCCCACGCAGGTGGGTGCCCTCCAGTCGATCAACACGATCCTCGGCGGCATGTCCTGGATCCAGCCGTTCGAGGCGGAGTTCGGGCCGGACGGTTCGCTCTACGTCATCGACTTCGGAGCCGGCACCGGCAGCGGGCGCGGCGGCACCAACGAGGGCGCCGGCATCTACCGGATCGACTATGTCGCGAGTGGACGGCCGCCGGTGGCGAAGGCGACCGCGAGCACCGACAGCGGGCCCGCGCCACTGACCGTCGCCTTCTCCAGCGCCGGTTCGGCGTCCGGTGACGGCGCGCCCATCACGTACGCCTGGGACTTCGACGGCAACGGCAGCACCGACTCCACCGCCGCCAACCCCACCTTCACCTACACCACGCGCGGGCAGTTCACCGCACGGCTCACGGTGCGGGGGACCGGCGGGACGAGCGCGGTGGCCACCCAGGACATCACGGTCGGCAACACCCGGCCGGCGGTCACGCTGAGCGTGCCCAGCGGCGGGTTCTTCGAGTTCGGCGACCGCATCCCGTACACCGTGACGGTCACCGATCCTGAAGACGGCACCATCGACTGCTCCCGGGTCGTCGTGCAGACCCAGCTCGGCCACGACACGCACACCCATCCACTGGACAACTACACCGGATGCGGCGGGGTGCTGCTCACCGACGGCAGCGCCGGCGACGGCCACGGTCCCGGGCAGAACCTCTACGTGGTGCTGACCGCGCAGTACACCGACGGCGGCGCCACCGGTGTGCCCGCCCTCGTCGGCTCCACGCTCAGCGAGCTCCAGGTGAAGAACAAGGAGGCCGAGCACTTCGGCGCCGCCAGCGGCGTCCAGATCCTGGAGCGCGCCACGGCCCGCGCCGGCAAGCGCATCGGCGACATCGACCACAACGAGTGGATCAGCTTCGGCCCGGTCAACCTGACCGGCATCAGCTCGGTCACGCTCGGGGTCAGCTCGGGAAGCACCGGCGGCGCCGTCGAGTTCCGGGCCGGTTCGCCGACCGGGCAGCTGCTCGGCCGGGCCACCATCGCCAACACCGGCGGCTGGGACGCGGTGGTCTCGCCCACCGTCACCCTGACCAGACCCGCGGGCACCTTCACGCTCTACGCGGTGTTCGTCAACCCGGCGCAGGTCGGCGGCACCCCCGACCTGATGTCCCTCGACTGGCTGCGCTTCAACGGCGCCGGCGTGAAACAGGAGACCGGGGCGACCGTGACCGCCCGCGGCACGCCCACGACCGGCGCCGCCCCGTTGGCGGTGGCCTTCAGCAGCACGGTCACGCCACCGCCGGGCCGGACCATCACCGACCTCGCCTGGGACTTCGGCGACAACACCCCGGTCGTGCACGGCGCTTCGGCGAGCCACACCTACACCCGGCGAGGCACCTACACCGCCTTGCTGTCCACAACGGACAACACCGGAGCGACGATGTCCGCCAGCGTCACCGTCACCGTGACGTAAACCGCCGGGAACCAGACCGAGGGCGCGGCCGACTATTACCCTGTCGCGCTGACAACCCTCGGAGGCACCCTTGTCGACCACCACCAACCTGGCCGCCGTCGCCGACCCGCCCCGCGCCAGACCCGCGGCCCGGCGGTGGTCGATCGGGCCACTGGTCCTCCGGCTGCACTTCTACGCCGGCGTCCTGGTCGCACCGTTTCTCGTGGTGGCCGCGCTGACCGGGCTGGCGTTCGTGTTCAGCCCGCAGCTGGACAACCTCGTCTACGCCCACGAGCTGCGGGTCGACGTCGGCGCCGAGCCGGCCCGCCCGCTCGCCGAGCAGGTGACCGCCGCCCGCGCCGCGCACCCGGCCGGTGACCTCGCGTCGGTCCTCCCACCGGTCGAGGCGAGCGACACCACCAAGGTGGTGTTCAACCTGCCCGAGCTGGGGGAGAAGCAGCACACCGTCTACGTCGACCCGTACACCAACGAGGTGCGGGGCACGCTCACGACGTGGTTCGGCGAGACGCCGCTGATGACCTGGCTGGACGACCTGCACCGCAACCTGCACCTGGGTGTGGCCGGCCGTCACTACTCGGAGCTGGCGGCGAGCTGGATGTGGGTGGTCGTCCTGGGTGGACTGTTCCTGTGGCTGCGTCGACAGTGGACCGGCCGCCGCAAGCTGCGCCGCACCGTCCTGCCCGACCTCGGCGCGGGCGTGGGAGTGCGCCGCACCCGCTCGTGGCACGCCGCCACGGGTGTCTGGCTCGCCGCCGGCCTGCTCGTCCTCTCCGCCACCGGGCTGACCTGGTCGAGGTACGCGGGCGCCAACTTCGACGTGCTGCAGGACGGGTTCAACGCGCACAGCCCCACCCTGGACACCGCTCTGTCCGGCACCGCCCCGGCCGGTGGCGGCAGCGAGGGCGGCGGCCACCACGAGGGCGGCGCCACGTCCACGGCCGGCTTCGATCCGTCGCATGTGGACCGGGTGACGCTGGTCGCCCGCGAGGCCGGTGTGGACGGCAAGGTCGCGGTGAACCCGCCGGCCGAGCCGGGCACCGCGTGGACGGTCGTCCAGGACGACCCCGCCTGGCCGTACGGGTGGGACCGGGCCGCGGTCGACCCCGCCACCGGCACGGTGGTCACGCACTCCCGGTTCGCCGACTGGCCCCTGCTGGCCCAACTGTCCAAACTGGGCGTCGCGTTCCACATGGGACTGCTCTTCGGGATCGTCAACCAGATCCTGCTCGCCGCACTCGCGATCGGCCTGCTCTGCGTGATCGTGTGGGCGTACCGGATGTGGTGGCAGCGCCGCCCGACCCGCGCCGACCGCACCGCACCCGTGGGCGCGCCACCGGCCCGCGGCGCGTGGCGGCAGACCCACCCCGCCGTGGCGGTGCTCGCCCTCGCGGTGGCCGCCGCGGTCGGCTGGGCGCTGCCGCTGCTCGGCGTCACCCTCGCCGCGTTCCTGGTCTTCGACCTGATCATCGGGCTCGTGCGCCGGGGGCGGGCCCGGCGGGCGGTGCCGACCTCACCCGCACCGGCGCGGAGCTGAGCCGGGGGTCAGGGTCGCTCGCCGAACGCGGCCAGGATCCGCTCGGCGGCGGCGAACGGGGTGAGCTCGCCGGCGCGGACCTGGCGCTCGACGACCGGCGCCAGTGCGACGACCGCCGGGTCCGCGCCGAGGCGGTCGAGCAGGCGCCGGTGCACCGTCGCCCAGACCCAGCCCACCTGCTGGCGGCGGCGCCGTTCGGCCAACCCGCCGGAGGCGGCCAGCGCGTCCTGGTGGAGGACGACGTGCTGCCACACCTCGGCGATCCCGGCGTCCTCCAGGGCGCTGCAGGTGACGACCGGTGCCTGCCAGGCCTGGTCGGAGCCGCGCAGCAGGCGGAGGGCGCCGGCCAGCTCGCGTGCGGCGCGGCGGGCGTCGGCGGCGTGCGGGCCGTCGGCCTTGTTGACCGCGATCACGTCCGCGATCTCCAGCACGCCCTTCTTGATGCCCTGCAGCTGGTCGCCGGTCCGGGCGAGGGCGAGCAGCAGAAACGTGTCGACCATGTCGGCGACCGTGGTCTCGGACTGGCCGACGCCGACGGTCTCGACGATCACCACGTCGTAGCCGGCCGCTTCGACCACGACGATCGCCTCGCGGGTGGCGTTGGCGACGCCGCCCAGCGTGCCGGCGGTCGGCGAGGGGCGGATGAACGCGAGCGGGTCGACGGCCAGCCGCGCCATGCGGGTCTTGTCGCCGAGGATGCTGCCCCGGGTCCGCGTCGAGGACGGGTCGACGGCCAGGACGGCGACCCGGTGCCCGGCGGCGGTCAGCTGGCTGCCGAGCGCGTCGATGAACGTGGACTTGCCGACGCCGGGCACCCCGGTGACGCCGACCCGGTGGGTGCCGGCCGGGCCCGGGCCGAGCCTGACCAGCAGTTGCTGGGCGAGCGCGCGGTGGTCGGGCCGGGTCGACTCGACCAGGGTGATCGCCCGGCCGAGCCAGGCCCGCGAACCGGACCGGACCCCGGCGGCGTACTCCTCGACGTCGACCGTGTGCCGGCCGGTCATGCCGCCGGGTGGCCCAGCCGGGTGGAGAGCTGCGCGAGCAGGTCCAGCGCGGCGTCGGCGATCACCGTACCCGGAGGGAAGATCGCGGCGGCGCCCGCGGCCCGCAGCGCGTCGAAGTCCTGCGGCGGGACGACGCCGCCGACGATGACCATGATGTCGTCGCGGTCGAGGGCGGCGAGCTCGTCGCGCAGCGCCGGCACGAGGGTCAGGTGGCCGGCGGCGAGGCTGGAGACGCCGACGATGTGCACGTCCGCCTCGACCGCCTGCCGGGCCACCTCGCCGGGCGTCTGAAACAGCGGCCCGACGTCGACGTCGAAGCCGAGATCGGCGAAGGCGGTGGCGATCACCTTCTGGCCACGGTCGTGCCCGTCCTGCCCCATCTTCGCGACCAGGATCCGCGGCTGGCGGCCCTCGGCGGCGGCGAACGCCGCGGCGGCCTCGCGCACCTTGTCGATGTTGGTGCCCGGGCCGGCCTCGTCGCGGTACACGCCCGTGATCGTACGGATCCGGGCCGCGTGCCGCCCGTACACCTTCTCCAGCGCGTCGGAGATCTCGCCGACGGTGGCCTTCGCCCGGGCGGCGTCGATCGCCATGGCGAGCAGGTTCTGCTCCAGGTCCGGCCCGCGCGTGCCATCCTGCGCGGCGCCGGCCGCGCGGGTGAGCGCCTCCAGCGCGGCCGCGCAGGCCGGCTCGTCCCGGTCGGCGCGCAGCCGGCGCAGCTTCTCCAGCTGCCGCTCCCGGACCGCGCCATTGTCGACCTTCAGCACGTCGATCGGCTGGTCGGCGGCGGGGCGGTACTTGTTCACGCCGATCACCGGCTGCCGGCCGGAGTCGATCCGCGCCTGGGTGCGGGCGGCCGCCTCCTCCACGCGCAGCTTCGGCAGGCCCTCGTCGATCGCGCGCGCCATCCCGCCCGCCGCCTCGACCTCGCTGATGTGCTCCCACGCGCGGCGGGCCAGGTCGTGGGTGAGCCGCTCGACGTACGCGCTGCCGCCCCACGGGTCGATCACCCTCGTGGTGCCGGACTCCTGCTGGAGTACCAGCTGGGTGTTGCGGGCGATCCGGGCGGAGAAGTCGGTGGGCAGCGCGAGGGCCTCGTCCAGGGCGTTGGTGTGCAGCGACTGGGTGTGGCCCTGGGTGGCGGCCATCGCCTCGACGCAGGTGCGCACCACGTTGTTGAACACGTCCTGCGCGGTCAGCGACCAGCCCGAGGTCTGGCAGTGCGCCCGCAGGCTCAGCGACTTCGGGTTTCGCGGCTCGAAGTCGCGGACCAGCCGGGCCCAGAGCAGCCGGGCCGCGCGGAGCTTGGCGACCTCCATGAAGAAGTTCATGCCGATGGCCCAGAAGAAGGACAAGCGGGGCGCGAACGAGTCGATGTCGAGCCCGGCGTCCCGCCCGGCCCGCAGGTACTCCGCGCCATCCGCGAGCGTGTACGCCAGCTCCAGGTCGGCGGTCGCCCCGGCCTCCTGGATGTGGTAGCCGGAGATGGAGATCGAGTTGAACCGCGGCATCCGCCGGGAGGTGAACGCGAAGATGTCGGAGATGATCCGCATCGACGGCTGCGGTGGGTAGATGTACGTGTTGCGGACCATGAACTCCTTGAGGATGTCGTTCTGGATGGTCCCGGACAGCTGCTCCGGCGCCACCCCCTGCTCCTCGGCCGCGACGATGTACAGGGCCAGCACCGGCAGCACGGCACCGTTCATGGTCATCGACACGCTCATCCGGTCGAGCGGGATGCCGTCGAAGAGCTGCCGCATGTCGTAGATCGAGTCGATCGCCACCCCGGCCATGCCCACGTCGCCGGTCACGCGCGGATGGTCCGAGTCGTACCCCCGGTGGGTGGGCAGGTCGAACGCGATCGACAGGCCTTTCTGCCCCGCGGCCAGGTTGCGCCGGTAGAACGCGTTGGACTCCTCGGCCGTGGAGAAGCCGGCGTACTGGCGGATCGTCCACGGCTGGGTCGTGTACATCGTCGGGTACGGCCCGCGCAGGTACGGGGCGACGCCCGGGTAGGTGTCGAGGAAGTCGAGGTCCGCGAGGTCGCCGGCGGTGTACAGCGGCGGCACCGCGATCCCCTCCGGCGTCTGCCAGCTGAACTCCTCGGGGTCCTTGCCGGTCTCCGCCAGCACCGCGGCCCGCCACCGCGCGAGGTCGGTGTCCGCGGCGGCCCCGCCGAGCACCGCCGACGAGAAGTCCGGAATCATCACGGCACCCCCAGCTCGCGCAGCACGGTCTCCAGGACCGCGACGGCGTCGCACCCGCTGTACAGATACCCGTCGACCGCCCCGTAGTCGCCCGGTCGACCGGCCAGCCAGACCCCGCGGGCCCCGGCGGCGGCCAGCGCGGACGCGGCCGGGGCGGCGGCATCCGCGTACACCCGGTCGGACGAGCACAGGCAGGCGACCGGCGTGCCACTGGCGGCGAACGCCTCGGCGGTGTCGCCGGGCCCGGTGACGGTCGCGATGCCGCCTGCGGCGAAGAGGTTCGCGGCGAAGGTGGCCCGGGCCGAATGCGCCGCGGCCGGTCCCAGCGTCGCCAGGAACACCGTGGGCCGGGTGCCGGTCGCGGCGGCGTGGGCGTCGCCGCGGTCGCGCAGCCGCTCGAACGCCTCCGCGTAGTGGTGCTGCGGCAGCCCACCCGCCGGCGCCGCGGCCACCTCGTCGGGCTGCCGGGGGAGGCGCTCGTCCAGGTGCGGGAACTCGCTCACACCGGTGATCGGGTCGCGCCGGTGGGCGATGCCCGCGGCCCGCCGCTCCCAGGTCTCGGCGAGACGGTCGGCGACCAGGCCGCCGCTGAGCGCGGCGGGCATGCCGCCGGCCCGCTCGATCTCGGTGAACCACTCCCAGGCCGCCCGGGCGGTCTCCTCCGTCAGCCGCTCCACGTACCAGGAGCCGCCGGCCGGGTCGATGACCCGGCCCATGTGCGCCTCCTCCAGCAGCAGCGTCTGGGTGTTGCGGGCGATCCGCCGGGCGAAGCCGTCCGGCAGGCCCAGCCGCTCGTCGAACGGCCGCACGGTCACCGCGTCGGCGCCGCCGACCCCCGCCGCGAAACACGCCAGCGTCGTACGCAGCATGTTCACCCACGGGTCGCGGATCGTCATCATCGCGGCCGAGGTGACCGCGTGCTGCCGCTGCGCGCCCGCCTCGGGGACACCACAGAGCTGGGCCACCCTGGACCAGACGCGGCGGGCCGCGCGCAGCTTCGCGATGGTGGCGAACTGGTCCGCCGTCGCCGCGTAGCGGAACTCCAGCTGGCCGAAGGCGGCCGCGACATCGAGCCCCGCGTCCGTCAGCGCTCGCAGATAGGCGACCCCGGCCGCGGCCGCGCAGCCCAGCTCCTGCGCGTCGCCGCCGCCCGCGTCGTGGTAGGCGGTCGCGTCCACGGTGATGGCGCGCAGTCGCGGATAGCCGGCGTCGCACCGGCCGGCCAGCGCCGCGGCCTCCGCCAGCCCGACCCGCGGCTCAGCGCCGGTGCGGGCCCGCCAGCCCAGCGGATCGAGTCCCAGGCTCCCGCTGACGTCGGCCGCCCGCGCCCGGTGAGCCGCCAGGACCTCGAACCACGCGCCGGCCGCCTCGCCCGCGTCGTCGCCCGACTCCAGGACCACACCGGCCAGATCCAGATAGACCCCGTCGAGAACGTCCGGCAGCGCGCCCGGTGGCAGGGCGCCGTCGCCGAGGACGAGCCACAGGGAGGTCGCGCCGTTTTCCAGGTCGGTGTGGATCGCCTCGTTCGTGACCTTCGGGTCGGGGTCGGCGTGGCGCGCCCGCACGTCCCACCCGGCCACCACGGCGCCGGCCGCCCGCCCACCCCGCGTGTAGGGGAAAAGTCCAGGCAGGCCGGCCGGCTGACCGGTGGTACGGGTGTAGAGGGGCGCGGACCGGACGCCCTCGTAGCTGGTCGTCGCCAGCAGGTCGTCGACCGCCTCCGGGGCCGTGTCCTCGCTGGCCGCGCCCGTCTTGCGGAGCACACCCAGCGCCAGCCGCCGCCACTGCTCGGCGGTCGCGGCGGGGAAGTCGGCGGCGAGCGGAAACCCGCTGGAAGACATGAACGGATCCTAAGCACGTACCGCTAAGGTCCCGCTCAGTTGTGACCATATCCACGGCTGGCGGGCGTCGCGGGTCAGCCGCCGCCGGGCTCGCGGAAGTCGGTGGTGCCTAGCACCTCGCCCTTCGCGTCCCTGGAAACGCCCGACGGCATGCCGGTGAGGCCGACGGCCCAGAAGACGCGCGCCTCCGGGTGGGCGCTCCAGCGCGCCGATCCCTGCTGGCTGGCGCCCGTGCCCTCCATGGTCACGGTCGCCGCCCGACCCGCATAGGTGCCGACCGTGACCGTCGCGCCGCCGGCCAGCTCGAAGGTGTTCAGCCCGCCGTAGAAGCCGATGTCGAAGGGTGGCCGGTTGTAGGAGCCGAGGATCTTCACCCCCTTGACCGTCCCGTTGCCGTCATCGCTGCCGGCGTGCAGCATCGCCGCCTTCTCATCGCCGTCGAACCAGAACACCAGCTCGCCGCCGGCGGCGAGGGTGAGGCCGGTAGGCATCCAGTCGCCGACCCGCACGGCGCCGTCGGTCCGGTTGACGGCGCCGTCGCTGCGCTGGATCTCCGTGGCGGTGCCGAGCACCGAGCCGGCCGCGTCGCGCGCGGTGAACGTGACGTCGGGGTCCGCGCCCTCGACGGCGCCGGTCGGGTTGGCGAGGATGCCGTCGCGCTTGACCCAGAAGACGGTGGCGTCGGGCAGCTGTGGAAGGCGCCCGGTGTTGGCCGGCACGGTCTTGCCGCCGACCGTCACCTCGATCTGGGCGTCGGCCCGGCCGAACACGCCGTAGTCGACGATGCCGCCGTGGCGGTCGTCGAGCTCGTAGACGGTGCTGAACTTCCCCGGCTCCGCCCCCGCACCGTCGTCCAGCTCGCGGAAGTCCCCGGTGCTCGGGTCGGACAGCGCGCCTTTGACGCCGTTCATCTCGTCGCGGAAGAACAGCATCAGGCGCTCGCGGTCGCCGAAGGGCAGGCCGGTGGAGAGCATCGGCCCGCTCACCGGCCCGGCGGACCCGTCCGGCTCCGGAGGCACGATCGTCGGGTCGATCGCCACCGGTACCGGCCCGGGCGTCGAGCCGGCCGGCTGGAGGGCCACGAACGTCGCGGCGGCGACGACCGGGACCAGCAACGCGGCGGTGATGACGCCGATCACGCCGCCGGCGCGCCGGCGCATCGCACGCGCCCTGACCTGTTCGAAGGTCACCCGCGGCGCGAGGTCGCGGGTCTCGTCCGCCAGGTCCCGGCGGAGATCGTCCAGCGTGTACATCACGACGCCCCCTGCGTCTCGGTGAGCGGAGCCAGCTGCGGATCGACCCGCAGCTTGCGCAACGCCCGCGCGTTAGCGCTCTTGATGGTGCCGAGCGCGACGCCGAGCTCGTCGGCGGTCTGCTGCTCGGAAAGGTCCAGGTAGTACCGGCACACGACGACGGCCCGCTCGCGCCGCGAGAGCCGCTGCAGTGCCCCCGCGAGGCTGGTGCGGGCCACCACGGCGTCGGCCGGGTCCGGCCCGGTCGCGCGCCGCTCCGGCACGTGCGGGGTCGGCCGTTCCCGCCGCAGCCGGCGCCGCCACCAGTCACTGTGCAGGTTGACGAGGACGCGCCGGGCGTACGCGTACGCGTCATCGTCCACGATCCGTGGCCACGCCGTGTACGTGCGCACGAGTGCGTGCTGCGTCAGCTCCTCCGCCTGCCCGGCGTCGTAGGTGAGCAGATAGGCGACCCGGTAGAGCCGGTGCGCGCTACCGGTCATGAAGGCCACGAACCGCGCATCGTGCTCGCCGGCCTGGCCGCTGTCCCGAGCTCTTCGCATCTCCGCTCGCCCTTCCCCCGCCGTCCTGACACCTTCCCTACTCCGCAGGGCAAGAAAAGGTTCCGCGCGTCTCCAGCGCTGCGCGAGGATCGTGAAGGATCCGTGTCGCCCCAGCGACCCGAATCCTTCACGTTAACCAGGCAGCCGCTTCGCCGAGGGCGTCGTGCCCGAGGAGCGGCTCAGCCGCGTGTTCCACTTGGTCGGACGCCGGGCGTCGCCGTCCTGACGAGCGAGGAGATGCGATGCGCACCATCGATTGGCGGGATGGTCTGGTCGTGGCTATCGACCAGACGCGGCTGCCACGCGACCTGGTCCAGACCGAGATCGACACGGTCGAGGGTCTGATCGACGCCATCAAACGCCTGGCCATCAGGGGCGCGCCCGCCCTTGGCGCCGCGGGCGCGCTGGGCACCGCGCTGGCCGCCCGGCTGTACCCCGGTGATCCGGCGGCGGTCCGGTCGGCGGCGGCGGCACTGCGCGGGGCCCGGCCGACCGCGACCAACCTCGCCTGGGGCGTCGACCGGGCGCTGGCGCGGCTGGACCAGGGGCCGGCGGCGGTGCTCGCCGAGGCGCTGGCGGTCCTCGATGACGACGTCGCCTGCAACCGGGCCCTCAGCGAGCGCGGCGCGCGGTGGCTGATGGAGTCGCTGGGCGGGCCGCTGACGATCCAGACCCACTGCAACGCCGGCGGGCTGGCGTGCGTGGAGTGGGGCACGGCGCTCGGCGTCGTGCGGTCGCTGCGGGAGAGGGACGCGCTGCGTCACGTGTACGCGGCGGAGACCCGCCCGCTGCTGCAGGGCGCCCGGCTGACGGCCTGGGAGCTGGCCGACATGAAGGTGCCGCACACCCTCGTGGTCGACTCCGCCGCCGCGTCCGTCCTGGCTCGCGGGCTGGCCGACGCCGTCGTCGTCGGCGCCGACCGGATCGCGGCCAACGGCGACGTGGTCAACAAGGTGGGCACCTATCCGCTCGCACTGGCCGCCGCGCACGCCGGAGTGCCGATGGTGGTGGCCGCGCCGGAGTCCACTATCGACCTCGCCACGCCGACCGGCGCGGAGGTCGACATCGAGGTACGCGGGTCGGACGAGATCACCGACTGGGGTGGCGTGCCGGTCGCCCCGGCGGGTACGGCGACGCTCAACTACGCGTTCGACGTGACGCCCGCGGCGCTGGTGACGGCCATCGTGACCGAGCGGCGGATCATCCTCCCGTCGGCGGGCGGGCGCCCCGACGACCGGCACGACCATGCGTGACAGGTGGGACGACGCCGAGGCGCCGCCGGTGGCGGATCCGTTGGCGCGCCTGGTGTACGGCTCCCGGCTGCTCGGCGGCGAGCCGGACCTGGTGCTGCACGGTGGTGGCAACACGTCGGTGAAGGCGACCGGGCACGACGTCACCGGCGACCCGGTCGAGGTGCTGTACGTCAAGGGCAGCGGCTGGGACCTGGCCACCATCGAGGCGCCCGGCTTCGCCCCGCTCCGCCTCGACCGGTTGCGTGCCCTGCTGCGCCTGGAGCGGCTGTCCGACACCGCGATGATGAACGAGCTGCGCTGCGCGTCGATGGATTCCGGCGCGCCCGACCCGAGCGTGGAGGCGCTGCTGCATGCGCTGGTGCCGCACACCGCGGTCCTGCACACCCACGCCGACGCGCTGCTGGCGCTGACCAACCAGCCCGACGGTGCCGCGATCGTCCGCGAGGTGTTCGGCGACCGGGTGCTCGTGGTCCCGTACACGATGCCGGGCTTTGATCTGGCCCGGCGCTGCGCGGAGGTCGTCCCGCGCGATCTGCGCGAGCGGACGATCGGCCTCGTGCTGTCGCACCACGGGCTGTTCACGTTCGGCGCGGAGGTCGAGGAGGCCTACCGCCGGCACATCGAGCTGATCACCCTCGCCGAGCGGCACCTCGCCGCGCGCCCGGCGCCCGCCCCGCCGCCGGCGCCGGCGCCTCGGGTCGATCCGCTGCGGCTCGCCCGGCTGCGCCACGAGGTCTCCGCCGCGGCGGGTGCCCCGATGGTGCTGACCCGCCACGACGACCCGGAGGTCCGCGCCTTCGTCACCCGCCCCGATCTCGAAGCCGTGGCCGGACGGGGACCGGTCACCCCGGACCACGTGCTGCGCACGAAGCGGATCCCGCTCGTCGGCTCCGATGTGGACGGATACCGTCGGGAGTATCAGCGGTACTTCGACACCCACCGGGAGCGGCGCGGGGCGGCACTGTCCATGCTGGACCCGGCGCCCCGCGTGGTCCTCGACCCGGCGTTGGGCCTGGTCACCGCCGGCCACACCGCCCGCGACGCGCGGATCGCGCAGGACATCTACCGGCACACCATCGGCGTCATCGAGGCGGCCGGTCGGATCGGCGCCTACCAGGCCCTGCCGGAGGCGGATGTCTTCGACGTCGAGTACTGGGAGCTGGAGCAGGCGAAGCTGCGGCGCGGGGCGGCACGTCCGGAGTTCGCGGGCGAGGTGGCGCTGGTGACGGGCGCCGCCTCCGGCATCGGGCGGGCCTGCGCGGAGGCGCTGCGCGCCCGGGGCGCCGCGGTCGTCGGCGTCGACGTCGACCCGCGCGTGGCCATCGACGCGGTCGACTATCTCGGCATCGAGGCGGACGTGACCGATCCCGCCGCGATCGACACCGCGATCGAGGCGGCCGCCGCCCGCTTCGGCGGTGTGGACATCGTCGTGGCGGCCGCGGGTGTCTTCCCGCCGACGCGGATGCTGAAGGACCTCGACATGGGCGCGTGGCGGCACACCATGGCGGTCAACGTCGATTCCATCGCGTACCTGTTCTCCCGGTTGCATCCTTTCCTGGCGCTGGCGCCGCGCGGCGGCCGCGCGGTCCTCATCGCGTCGAAGAACGCGCCGGCGCCCGGCCCCGGTGCGGCGCCCTACTCGGCGTCCAAGGCGGCGGCCGTACAACTCGCCCGGGTGGCCGCCCTCGAATGGGCCGCCGACGGCATCCGCGTCAACGTCGTCCATCCGGACGCGGTCTTCGACACCGGCCTGTGGTCGGCCGAGATCCTGGCCGAACGGGCCCGCCGCTACGGGATGACCGTGGAGGAGTACAAGCTGCGCAATCTCCTCGGCGTCGAGGTCACCAGCGCGCGGGTCGGCGCGCTGGCCGCGACGCTGTGCTCGGATGTCTTCGCCGCCACCACCGGAGCCCAGATCACCATCGACGGCGGCAACGACCGGGTCATCTGAGCGCCGCCCTCAGCGCGGCTTGGTGGCGGTGAAGACGCCGAAGGTCGGGTTCGCCACCAGGTCCGCCCAGTAGTCGGTGCCGTGCTCGGCGAGCGCGCCGGCCGGGATGGTCACCGGATGCCGCCGTACCTCGGTCAGCCCGGCGCGCGCGAACGCCCGCTCCAGCACCCCCGGCGGCCACGAGAAACCGACGAAGTCGATGGGCGGCTCGCCGTCGATGTGCACCGCGTACCCTTGGCGGCCCTCGGACACCTCCGTCTTCGCGGCCGAGATCCCGTAGCGGGGATAGATGTCCAGCCGATCCCAGTCGATCTCCGGATTCGGCACGAGGGCGACCAGCGTGCCGCCCCCGGCGACGTTCGTGAGCAGCCGCGCCAGCATCGCGTCGAGCGCCGTCTCGCCCGGCGCGTAGCCGAGCAGCCACACCGCCACCACCACGTCGAACTCGCCGAGCCTGGGCAGGGTCGCCGCGTCGTGCACCTCGTACGAGATGCCGAGCGGCTCGCGCTCCTCGACCGAGCGCGCGTAGGCGACCATCTCCGTCGAGGCGTCCACTCCGGTCACCGCCGCCGCGCCCAACCCCTTGAAAAGCCGGGGATAGAAGCCCGTGCCGGTGCCCACGTCCAGCACGGACCTGCCGGCGAGATCTGGGAGTGCGGCCAGCAGCGTGCCCTGCTCGGCCAGCCCCACCGGCAGGTGCTTGGCCCGCTCGTAAAGCTGGCCGATCGCGTCGTACTGCCCGGTCACCGTCGGGTCCTCCTGTCGCTGCCACTGGATCTCTCCACGGCCTTGATACACGCCCGATGATCGGCCGACAACCCGGGCGCGTCGTAGGGTGACTCCATGATCACGTGCGTCGTGCACTACACCATCGACCCTGGCCAGATCGAGGCGTTCGAACGCTTCGCCCGGGAGTGGATGCGGCTGGTGGCCAAGCACGGTGGTGTACACCACGGCTACTTCCTGCCCGCCGAGGGCGCCAGCGACAAGGCCGAAGCGCTGTTCAGCTTCGAGAGCCTCGCCGCCTACGAGCGGTACCGGACCCGGTTCGGAAGCGACCCGGAGTTCGTCGCGGCCGACCGGATCCGCGAGGAGTCGGGTTGTGTCCTGCGGTACGAGCGAACGTTCATGCGCCCACTCCTACCGGCCGACTAGAACGGCCTCACGGCGACGTGGGGATCGCGGCGCCGCGGCGGATGTTGCTGACCACGCCCGCGCGGAAGTTCTCCGTCCACTGGCTGCCGGTCGGGAGGCCCACGTCGTAGCCGTACCGGCCGCGGGACTCGAACGTGCCGTCGGGGCGGCAGACGAACACGTCGTAGTCGACGCTGCGTACCAGGTTGCGGCCCGACGGCACCATGGGTTGGCCCTGCGTCCAGTCGTTCGGTGCGTAGGTCTCCATCCGCGCCTGCACCAGCACGTAGCCGCCGTCGGCGGTGACCTCCTGGTGCAGCCGTTGCAGCTCCCTCTCGATCTCCCTCTGGGCGATGAGGTTGGCCGAGGCCGGCGCCAGCAGGATGCCCTCCCGCGCCTCGGTGCCCAGGTTCGGGCCCCACAGGTGGCTGCCGTGGTAGGCCTGCTGGCCCCGGTACTCCTCCGGGTAGTTCGGCATGTCGCTGGACGGGATGCCCATGTCCCGCGCGGCCGGGCTGATGTCCCGCTCCCAGTGCTGGCGCACGATGTTGCCGCTCGCGTCCCGCTGCGGCTCGACCACCTGGCCGTCGATGTGGATGACGTGGGCGCCCGAAGGGAGGGTTTCCCGGCTGATCTGCAGGATGTGGCCCTCTCTCGGGTAGGTCTCCAGGTTGGGCCGGCCGCTGCCCTCCCAGGGCCGGTTGGGGAGGGGGAGGTCGGGGCAGTCGCTGCGCGGTTCCTCCTCTTCGCCCAGCAGCCGGCGCAGCAGTTCCTCCACGAACCACTCGAAGAGGGGGTTGCGGCCCGGCCGGCGGCGTGGCTCGGTGCGGGGGCGCTGGCGGCGGCCCGGCTTCTCCGCCGGCTTGACCTTCTTCTTCGCCTCGTCCAGCAGTCGTATGGTCTCTTCGTCCGTCGTGCGCACCGTCTGGCGCAGCGCGTTCTGCATGGCGTCGCGGGTCTCGGTGCGGATCCGCTCGACGGTCGGCCGGTCCGCGGCGGAGGCGTAGATCGCCATGCCGCCGTTGCCGTCGCCGACCAGGAAGCCGCCCTGGCCGAGTGCTCGCACCATGGCGTTCAGGCAGCCGGTGTACGCCGTCTTGAGGTGCGCGACCGCCGCGGCCTGCGCCTTGAGCGCCTGGCCGGCCAGCGCGCACGCCTCGGCCGCCTGCGCCAGGTTGGTGCTGGGGCCGCGGGGGGCGGTCCACCACTGGCGAAACCCGTCGACGTCCTGGCCGCGGTTGGCCTTCCACACCGTCGACGCCGCCGCGTCGCAGCTGGTGCACCGCTCGCGCAGCGCGCTGGCGCAGGCCAGCCAGCCGTCACCGGCGGCGGTGAGCCGGGCCGCGTCGCCGTCGGGCCAGGCCATGCCCACCCAGCTCAACGGCTGGGCGAGTCCGCTGGGGACGGTCATCGGGCCGGCCGCACGTCCTGGCTGTTGAACCGCTCCAGGCCCACCCAGCACTTCGCCCCGGCCTGCTGGCCGCCACCGCTGTACACGACCTGCTCGTGGTATGTCCCGATCGCCGTGAACGCCTGCCTCACGAAGTCGGTGTACTCCCGGCCGAACCGGGCGCCGACCTCGTCACCACCCCAGGGGCTGCCTTGCGCGCCGAGCACCTTGCTCAGCTGGTCGAGCGCGGCGATGATCGCCTTCGCCTCGTCCGTGAGCTGCCCGCCTGCCTGCGCCAGCGTCCCCGTGTCGACGCCGATGTCACCAGCCACGATGCTCCTCCCATCTAACGCGTGTGGGCGCCGCGGGCCAGGTCCGACACCAGCACCCTGAGCTCGGAGAGGCGCCGCTCCGCCTCGAGTTCGACCTCGGCCAGGGCGCTGGCCAACTCCCGCTGGGCGGCGGCCGCCGACTCGCGCGGCACCGCCTCGGCGCCGGCGAGCGGGTCCGGTCGAGCGGCCACGGCGGCGTCCTCCGCCTCGGTCACGGCTTCGACGATCACCCGGGCCACCGTCTCGGGGGACCCGTGCAGCAACCGGCGCTCCAGGCTCAGCCCGACCAGCCGCCCGCCGGCGTCGACCACGGCCCGGGCGGGGCGCTCGGCCCCCGACTCGAAAGTCATGAACCCACTACGTCCAGCCGCGCGATCCGGTTCTGGGAGACCTTCAGCTGGCGGCGGGCGTCAAGACCGCGTCAATATTCGCCGCCGCCTCGTATGGATCCCGTCAAGGGCCCTGTCGCCCCGCTGTGGACCGCGTTTGTATTTGCCCGGCGGATTCCTCATGAATCGCTTCGGCGGACGCACGAGGAAGATACAACTATTGTGTGGTATTGACCGTTTTGCCCGGCAATCACCCTGGCAGCCCTGGCAAG
>Ga0272482_10000015_pt1 | contig 62438 bp, 50 predicted proteins | sample RVTome_8_FD_192427 | JGI IMG/M metagenome (GOLD analysis project Ga0272482, IMG submission 192427) | Soil microbial communities from uranium-contaminated site in the Upper Colorado River Basin, Wyoming, United States - RVT160D0 (version 2) ...
TGATGCACCGAGGCGACGAAGACCTCCACTACAGCGACAACTCACACCGCTGGGTGGCGCCGCCGGAGATCGAGCAGGCCACCTGGGAGGCCGGGCTGCGGGCGCACATGCAGCAGCACCGCATGACGATGGGCGGCCCGTTCGACATCGACGCCCTGCTCGAGGTGCCCCGGGCCCGCATCCCGGGCCAGCGGCAGCCGAGCTGATCTACCCGCACATCGATCCTGGCATTAGCTTCGGACCGGCCAATCGCCCGGGAATGCCAGGATCGCTTTTGTGCAATTTGCTCGGGGCATTTGCAATGCGGATCCTGTTTCCGCGCTGTTAACCTTGGCGACCGCCCAAAACGATCGTTAATTCAACCAGCCTGTCACGCTCTGTAGTCGACACACTCCGTGCTCAAGAGGCCTGATCGAGACCGGCACCGCGCAGGCTGGCCTCGCGGGCGATCTCTGTGCGTGAGTGGAGCTGGAGCTTGGCCAGGATGTGCGAGACGTGTGTCTGGACGGTGCGCCGGCTGAGGAAGAGGTGGGCCGCGATCTGCGGGTTGGACATACCTTCGGCCACGAGCCCGGCGACCTTCATCTCGGTCGGGGTGAGGCTGTCCCACCCGCTGTCGGCCCGGCGGTGCCGCGCGTGCGGGCCGCGACGGATGCCGTACGACCGGAACTTCGCCTGGGTACGGGCCAGATCCCACTCGGCGCCCAGCTCGGTGTAGATCGCGTACGCACTGGTGAAGTGGGTACGCGCGCCGCCCTGGTCACCCCGCCCGGCGAGGGCCGCGCCGGCCGCTTCGAGCGCCTGCGCACGGGGCAGCGGGCGCCCGGCGGCCGCGTAGTGCTCGGCGGCGGTGAGCAGGAGCTCGGGGTCGCGGTCGACCAGGCCCCGGCAGTGTGGCGCGATGGCCAGGTGGTGGGGCACGCCGGAGTCGCCGGCCATGGACTCGGCCCGCGCGAGCAGCGTCCGAGCGGTCTCCGCGTCGCCGACCTCGATCGCCAGACGCGTCGCCTCGGCGAGCAACCCCGCCGTTTCCTCTAGCTCTTCGGTGTCGAGAAGGCCGTCCATGAGCTCCGCGAGCGCTTCCTTCGGCGCACCGGACTGCTCGCGCTCAAGGCTCTTGGCCAGCGCCAACGCGCAGATCACGAGGCCACCCAGGCGGCTGACGTGCTGCTCGGCCTCGGCGAGGTGGCGGCCGGCCGTCGGGTCGGCCCGGTGCAACCGGATCTTGGCGGCGATACCCAGGTCGAGACACTCGGCCGAGGGGTCCTTGGACACGTGCGAGACGAGGTCGACCTCGGCCAACGCGTCGTCCCAGCGGCCGGTCTCGAAGAGCAGCTCGCCGAGCAGGCTCTGGGCCTGGCCCAGCCGCACCAGGTTGCCCACCTCATCGGCCATCTGCCGGGCCTGCACGGCGGCGGGGATGCCGGCGTCGTACCGGCCGACGTTGGCCAGGACGGCGGCCTGGTTGATCTGGAGACCCAGCCGCAGGTCGGCCAGGCCCGGCTCGGTCTCGGCCACCACGAGGGCCCGCTCGAACAGGGGCAGCGCCTGGGCCGAATTGCCGCGCATCGCCTGGACGAAGATCATGGTGCCCAGCGCCCAGCCGATCGCCCATCGGTCGCCCGCCTCCGTGGCTCCGCGCAGCGCCTCGTCGGCGACCTGGCCGGCCGTGTCGAGCCGGCCGAGCATGCAGAGCGTCCGGGCCTTGAGCACCAGAAGCCGGTTGCGCGTGCGCCCGAGGGGTGCCTCCAGCGCACGCTCCAGTGCCGTGAGGGCCTCCTCGGCGCGCCCCTCCAGAGCCCAACACTGGGTCAGCGTCCAATGCAGGTCGACCAGGTGATCGGGGCGGGTCACATACTCGAGGGCACCGGTCGCTACCTCGGCCGCGCCGGCCGGGTCGCCGGACTTGTAGAGCGCGTCCGCGAGTCGGCAGGCCAGCAGGTCGTGCGGCGCGACACCGGCGGGGATGGCGGCGACCGCCCGGCGCAGCAGCGGGATCGCGGCGCCTGGGGCGCGGGCGACGAGGCGCTGGCCGGTGTCGACCAGCCACTGCACCATCCACTCGTCGGCGACGCCGGCCGAGCCGTCGCCCTGGAAGGCGGGCAGCAGCTGGCGGGCGACCCGCTCTGCGGGCGCACCACCCCTGGCCAGCGCGCGAGCGGCGTCTCGGTGCCAGGCGGCGCGGACGGCGGCAGGCATCTCCTCGTAGAGGGCGGCCCGGATCAGCGGGTGGCGGAAGGCCAGCGCGAAGTCGTTTTCTCGGAGCACGCCGGCGAGGATCGCCTCGTCGAGCACGGGCATCAGCTCGCCCACCGACTGGCCGGAGACCATGGCGAGCTCGGAGACGGAGAAGTCGACGCCCAGCAGGGCGGCGGCGCGCAGCAGGCCACGGCCGGGCGCGGAGAGGAACTCGACGCGGTCGGCGATGGCGGCGGACAGCGATCCCGGCGTGCGGGTGCCGGTGGCCTCGACCCGGCCGTCATCGATGGTCAGCGCACCACCGCGGGCCAGCGCGTCGACCAGCTCCGTGACATACAGCGGGTTGCCCGCCGCGCCGGCGGCCAGGCGCAGCAGCCGGGGGCCTGGCCGGCCGCCGGCCGCGGTCTCGACGAGCCGCGCGACCTCAGCCTCGGAGAGGCTGTGCAGGCGCTGCCGGTCGGCGGGCTTGACCGAGCGGCTCAGGGCCTTGAGGTCTTCGCGGATCGGCACCGGCCGCATCACACCAGCCACGAGCAGCGGAAGCTGGTGCACGGTGCGGACCAGTCGGCCCAGGGTCTGCACGGTGGCCGGGTCGGCCCACTGCAGGTCGTCGACCACCAGCAGGACCGGCGCGCCGGTGCACAGCTCGTCAACCAGGGAAAGCAGGCGCTCGGTCGCGGCGGCGACCTGGTCAACGGCGTTACCCGGAGAGGAGTCGGTGCGCAGCAGCTCGGCGATCTCGGCCGAGCCGCGATCGGACTCAAGGGCGTCCAGTAGGGGCAGGAGCGGGAAGGCTTGGGAGAGCTCGTCGCAGGAGGCCCAGAAGACCTGGCAGCCCGCGGTCTTGGCATCGTCTGCCACGGCACGCATGAGAGAGGACTTGCCGATCCCCGGCTCGCCTTCGACAAGCACCGCGCGACCGCGTCCCGCCGCCAAGGCGGCGATCCACTCACGCGTGCGATCGAGATGGCGCTGCCGCCCAATCAGCGACGGGGCATAACGCGTCTCGATCATGTGAACCTCACCCTTCGTCCGCCGCCACGAACCCGTCGTTCACCCGCCGTCTACCCGAACCAATCGGTCCACCCCTTTGCAACTCCCGCAACTTGCAACTGTTAGTTACGGTGAAGTCCCGGCTTACCGGGCTTTGCTTACGTAACGTCAAGCAGTTTGGCGCCGTCCCACTCTAGGCGTGAAATATCGACAGTGGAGCGCAAACCAGCGTTGGGCGCGCGTTTCACTGTTGTTAACCTTCTATTTCCCCAGCCATATGACCGTAAGTATCAATTACCTGGCCGGGTGTAATTGGAGGCAACGGTTACCGAAGCGGTGACGCTGGCGTCATCGCTATTGGTGTCCGTAACGCTTGGCAGGAGCGTGCGACGATGCGTATCAAAATCAGACGGACAGCATTCACCATTTCGGTGATGGCCTTTAGCGCGCTGGTAGCAGCGTCGGCAGCCGGTGCAACGGTCGCCGTGGCAGCTCGCCTCTACCCCTGAGCTAGCTGACCATCACCGTCCTGGTTAGTAACCCCTCCTCCGAAGCAATGGCATCAGAGCAAGTACCTCAACGAGTAGTAACTATGCCGCTTCGGAGCCTCGATGGGAAGGTTTCACGGCCACCAATCTGCAAGTTGCACCTAGCATCTGCGCAGAGGGCCTTGCACTTACCCCCCGACCCCGTTGGCTCGGTGTCACAGAGAGCGGCGCCGTCGACATCGCCGCACTCTTCGAGCTTCCACCCGTGAGCAGGATCAACGTCCAACGGAGATTAACTCTCCACGATCAACGATCGGCGGGACAGGCCTCCCGGTTGGACGGAATCCTACCCAGGATCTTGGTACGCCCTCTGCCTCACGCTTGCGGAGGGCGTACCGCCTTGTGGGACGGGTACGCCGGTGCCGCGAATGCCGCGCAGACACGGCGGCGTGGGGCCGCCATGACATCTGGAGCTGGCCTCCCTCACCGCCAGCTCTTGCCGTGGGGTTACAAAACTCCGCGCTGAAGATCCGTTTCCATAGGCAGCTGAATGGCTGCCTCGGTCGCGCGCGCCTGCCAGCAGAACAAACTATCACGAAAGAGGCGGAAATGCACATATATTGGCAGTTCTTCACCGCCGCAGATCTCTTCTATCCGTTCACGACGGCGCTGGTGGCGGCCTGTCTCATCGGCCTCACGCTGGCCTACTCCCGGTCCCGCCCACGGACGAGGCGGCGGCCGCGCGTCCGCCAGTCGGTGGATGCCTGGTTAGTTGGCCTCACTCTCGTCTACTCCCTACTGCACCCTCAGAAGGAGCGTCGTCAGCACGCCCGTCACCTGTTGAACGACCTCCTGAAGCGCAGGAACCGGCACTGACGCGTCCACACCAACCGACGAACCGATCGCCCCGGGTCGACGTGCTCGACCCGAGGCGCTCCTTTCCAGGTCGGTGGCCTGTGCCTCCCGCACCCGGGTCGCGACGGGCGCGTACCCGCCTTGTGGGACGGGTACCCAGGCAACATGGATGAGCGGTTACGGGAGACCGCCCGAGCGGCGGTGCGGCGCTACGGACGGACCTACGCGGAGGAGGCCGGCATCCGGCTCGCCGACCGGCCGGCACCTCTATATCAGCTGCTGGTGCTGAGCACCCTGCTGAGCACCAGGATCTCCGCCTCGATCGCGGTGGCGGCCGCCCGGGAGCTCTACGCGGCGGGCTACCGCACCGCCCGGGCGATGCGCGAGGCGACCTGGCAGGATCGGGTCGACGCGCTCGGCCGTGGGCACTACCGGCGATACGACGAGCGGACCGCGACCATGCTCGGCGACGGTGCCGAGCTGTGCCTGTCGCGGTGGCACGGCGATCTGCGCCGGCTGCACCGGGAGGCGGGACGGGACCTGCGCGTGCTGCGCCGCCTGCTCACCGAGTTTCCCGGTATCGGGCCCACCGGCGCGGACATCTACCTCCGCGAGGCACAGGCCGTCTGGACCGATCTAGTCCCCCGCATGGACCGCAAGGTGGCCGCCGGGGCGAAGAAACTGGACCTGCCGGCCTCGCCCGAGGAGCTGAGCCGCCTCGTGCGGCGCGACGAGGTGCCTCGCCTCGCCTCCGCCCTCGTCCGGGTCTCGATCGACAGCAAGGCGGCCGACGAGGTACGCGCCGAGGTCAGGAGCCGGCCTTGAGCGTCGCCAGGATCTCCTGCGCCTCCCCGCGCACCCGGGCCGCCGCCGCCTCGTCGCCCTTGGCCTCGTAGGCCTGGCTCAACAAATACAGGGCGCCGGCCAGGAAGGAGAGCCAGCCGCGGGTGCGCCAGATCGTGACCGACTGCTCCAGATAGGACACCGCCTGCTCCGGCCGCCCGCCGGCGAGCTCGATCTCCCCCAGCGCGCCCAGCGCGTCGGCCACGTGATGGCTCATGTTGAACTCCCGGCCGAGCGCCAGCGACGACTCCGCCGCCTCGCGGGCCCGCGGGTCACCTTGGCGCAGGTACAGCCTGGCCAGCGCGACCATCGTCAGCACCTCGGTGTAGACGTCCCGGTACTGGCGGGAGATGGCCAGCGACTCGTCGAGCATCCGGGCGCTGGTCTCCAGGTCGCCGGCCTCCCGGTACGCGATGCCGAGAAACTGCAGCACCGCCGTCTCGTACCGCGCGTTGCCCAGCGCCCGCGCGGCGGCCAGCGCCGCGTCCAGGTGCCCGATCGCCCGGGCCACGTCCCGCGACTCGGCCAGGGCCACCGCGAGCGCCACATGGGCCCGCGCCTGCCCACCGAGGTGGTCGGTCTCCTCGGCCAGCGCCAGCGCCCGCTCGCCATAGGCCAGCGCCTCCGCCTGCGCGCCCCGCGCGGTGAGCGCCCACGAGCACATCACCGCCGCGTCCGACATGCCGCGCCGCTCCCCCAGCTCGGTGAACATCTCCAGCAGCCGGAACGCGTCCGCGTGGAACCGGGTCGTCGCGTCGCCCTGCTCGGGCGTGCTGTTCCAGGTGACGACGTCGATCAGGCCGCGCAGCATGACCGCCTCGCCGAGCTGGTTGCCGGAGCGGCGGCAGGCGGCCAGCACCAGGCGGTTGGTGGCGCTCCAGTCGGCGTACATGCCGCGGATGTCGAAGTACTTCTCCAGGCAGCCGGACAGGTCCCAGGCGAGCTCGTCGAGGTCGAGCGCGCACGCCTGCCGCACCACCGAAAGAAGGGCCGAGCGCTCGGCGTCGAACCAGTCCAGCGGCTGCACCTCGTCCGGTGGCAGCTCGACCGGCGGGCGGGGCGCCGAGCCGCTGATCGCCGCGTAGCAGGGGCCGGGCACGCGCGCGGCCATCCGCTCGGCGATCGCCAGCCAGCCACCGAAGCCGGCGCCGAGCACCTCGATGCGGTCGCCGGGCGGGTCTTCCGCGTCGGCGCGCTCGCGGGCGTACAGGCGGACCAGGTCGTGGAAGCGGTAGCGGATCTGGCCGGCGGCGTCGACGCCGGACGCCCCGATCAGCTGGGCGTCCACAAGGGACTCGAGCAGCCCGGCGGCGTCCGCCGACTCCTCCAGCACCGCGGCGGCCAGCCAGGACGGGAAGTCGGGGGTGTCGAACCGGCCAAGCCGGCGGAAGAGGCGCTTCGCCTCCCCCTTCAGCCCCTCGTAGCTGAGCGCCAGCGAGGCGCGGACCTCCAGGTCGCCGGTGGCCAGCCGGTCCAGGCGCCGCCGCTCGTCGCGGAGCATGCGGGCCAGGTGGGCCAGCCGCCAGGTGGGCCGGGCGGTGAGCCGGGCGCCGGCCACGCGCACGGCGAGGGGCAGCCCGCCGCAGAGCCGCACGAGCTCGGCCGCCTCCTCCGGCTCGGCCGTCACCCGCTCGTCTCCGGCGACCCGGCCGAGCAGCCGCACCGCCTCCGCGCGGGCGAACACGTCTAGATCGATCCAGCGCGCGCCCTCGACCCCGGTGAGCCGGGCCCGGCTGGTGACCAGCACCGCGCAGCTGGCCGCGCCGGGCAGCAGCGGCCGCACCTGCTCCTCGGAGGCGGCGTTGTCGAGCACGACCAGCACCCGGCGACCGGCGAGGCGGGTGCGGTACATCTCGGCCCGCTCGACGGGGTCGTTCGGGATCGCCCGCGCGTCGACGCCCAGCGCGCGCAGGAAGCGGGCCAGCACGTCCGACGGGTCGAGCGCTTCCGCCTCGGTGCCGCGCAGGTTGGCGTAGAGCTGGCCGTCCGGGTACGCGGGCGCGGCGAGGTGCGCCACGTGTACCGCGAGGGTGGTCTTGCCCACGCCACCCATGCCCGCGACGCCGGCGACGGCGAGGGCGTTCGGCGGGCGCCCGTCCGTCAAGAGGTGGCGCAGCTCGCCGAGCGGCCCGTCCCGACCGGTGAAGTCCGGGATGTCGGGCGGCAGGAGCGCCGGCGCGGCAAGCTCCGGCTGCGCCGGCTCCACGGAATAGGGCGCCCCGGCCGGCACCGGGTCGGCCCGCAGGATCATCCGCTCCAGCTCGGCGATCTCCCGGCCCGGGTCGAGCCCCTCGTACTCGGCCAGCAGGTTGCGGTACACCCGGTAGCTCTGCAGCGCCTCGACCTGCCGCCCGGTGCGGTACAGCGCGGTCATCTGCCGCACCCGCAGCCGCTCCCGCATCGGGTGGGCGTCGACCAGCGGGGCGATCTCGTCGGCGACCAGCTCGGCGCGGCCGAGCTCCAGCTGCAGGTCGGCGAGGTCCTCGACGGCGGTCAGCCGGCGCTCGACCAGCCGGGCCCGGGCCGCGTCCACGAACGCGCCGGTCGCGTCGGCGAGCGGCTCGCCGGTCCACAGGCCGAGCGCGCCGCCGAGCAGGCGCACGGCCTCCTTCTGGTTTCCCTGCGCGGCCGCGTCCCGGGCCAGCCGCACGCCGTCGTCGAACCGGGCGGCGTCGACCTGCTCCGGCTCGACCAGCAGCTCGTATCCGGACGGGCCGCTGTCGAGCGTCTCGGGCGCGCCGAGGTCGGCGAGGTGGCCGCGGATCACGGTGACCGCGTTGTGCACCTGGGAGCGGGCGGTGGAGGGGGCGGCGCCGCCCCACATCGCTTCGATCACGCCCTCGCGCGAGATCCGCCGGCCGAGGTTGAGGAGCATGAGTGCGAGGAGTCCGCGGGTCTGTGCGCGGGGTATCCGGTGGCGGCGACCACGGATCACCACGGTTACCGGGCCAAGTACCGCGAACTGTGTGCGAGCTGTGTGTGCCACGTGTATGTGCGTTTGTATCACGGCCCCTGCCAGGCTAGAAAGCGCCCACGGGGTTCCCGCGCGCGTGCCCCTGCCCACCTCGGACACGTACCTCGGGGGAGTGCGACCCGACGGTGAGGCAGGGCGCGGCGCGGATATGGGGGACGCGGGGACCCCGTGCGGCAGACGTGATCAGGGCGCCCCGAGCGGGGCGCCCTGATCGTTATCCGGTGCGGGTCAGCGCGGCACGCGGCTCAGCAGCCAGTAGGCCCGGCCCTCGTCCCCGCTCGCCAGCGCGTGATCCGCGTCGGCGATGAGCCTGGCCCAGTCGGACCGCGCCCGCCCCGCGAGCACCGCCTTCTGGGCGGCGTCCCGGGCCTTGTCCAGCGTGGACCGGGGCTTGTCGGTGCGCAGGCCCCAGCCGTACGGGAACAGCGGCCGGTAGTCGGCGTCGCCGACGTTGATCGGCACCTGCGCCTCGGTGGCCGGCCAGGTCATCGGCAGGCGGCCGGTGAACGGGCGCTTGCCGAAGAGCACGTCCGCCACGCCGGCGCCCTCGCTGCCGGGCAGCCACGAGGCGACCAGCGCGTCCATCCGCTCCACCTGATCGGTGAGCACCTGCGGGCGGCCGGAGACCACGAGCACCACGCACTTGGCGATGGCCGCGCAGACCTTGTCGATGACCGCGCGGTCGCCGGGCTGGAGGCGAAGTGACTTCTCCTCCTGCTGCGGCACGGTGCAAAAGCCGCACTCGGGGCCGCCGACGTCGCCATAGCCCTCGGCGTACGGCGTCTCCCCCACGACCACGACACCCACGTCGGAGCCGGCCGTCGGGGCGGACGCGTCCGCGCTGAACGTGACCGCGGCCCGGGGCGCCACCTCGCGGATGCCCTCGAGGATGGTCGTACCCGGGATGTTGTCCCCGCTGTTGCCCTGCCAGCTGATGGTCCAGCCACCGGCCTGGTTGCCGATGTCGTCGGCGTTGCGGCCGGCGACGTACACCTTGGCGTTCCTGCTGAGCGGCAGCACCCCGTCGGTGTTCTTGAGCAGCACCTGCGACGCGGCTACGGCCTGCCGGGCGATCGCTCGGTGCTTGGCGCTCCCGACGTCGCCCGCGTTGTCGCCGGACGCGTACGGGTGCTCGAAGAGCCCGAGCTGAAACTTGACGCGCAGGATGCGACGTACGGCATCGTCGATCCGCGACTCGCGCACGCCACCGGCCGCGACCTCGGCCAGCAGCAGGTCCTCGAACTGCTTGGCGGTGTTGGGCTCCATGAACATGTCGATGCCGGAGTTGACGCCGAGCCGCACCTTGTACGCGGTCAGCCCGCCGTTGGTCGGGTCGGCCGGATCGACGATCTGGTGGATGCCCTCCCAGTCGGAGATGACGAAGCCGTCGAACCCGAGCCGGCCCTTGAGCGTGCCGGTGATGAGGTCGCGGTGGGCGTGCATCTTCGTCGGGTTGCCCACGCCGTCCTCGGTCCAGTCGACGCTGGAGAAGGAGGGCATGACGCTGGCCACGTCGTGCTTGCCGAGCGCGACCACGTACGGCGCGAGGTCGGTGCCGGCGAAGCGGCCGCGGCTGGTGACGGTCACGCCCTGGTCGATCGGGTACTTCTGCTCGTACCAGGGCTTGCCCACGTTGGCGTCGGCCACGGCCTGGTCGTAGCGGGTGTCGCCGTCGCCGGCGTAGTGCTTGACGGTGGCGAGCACTCCGTCACCGAGGCGTCGCCCCTGCATCCCGTCGATCACCGTCTCCAGCGAGGCGACCAGCGCGGGGTCCTCGCTGAAGCTCTCGTACGTGCGGCCCCACCGCTCGTCCCGCGACACGCAGATACACGGCGCGAAGTTCCACGGGATGCCGGTGGCCAGCACCTCGTCGGCGGTGGCCTTGCCGATCCTTTCCAGCAGCTTCGGGTCACGGGTGGCGCCGAGGCCGATGTTGTGCGGGAACACGGTGGCGCCGTGCACGTTGCCGTGTCCGTGGACCGCGTCGATCCCGTAGATCATCGGGATGCCGAGGCGCGTGCTGAGGGCCGCCTCCTGAAACTCGTTGACCATCTGGACCCACGCCTCGGGCGTGTTCGGCGTGGGCGTCGACCCGCCGCCGGACAGCACCGAGCCGAGCCGCCACTCGGCGACGAGGGACGGGTCCTCGGCGACCGCGGCCCGCTCCGCCTGGGTCATCTGGCCGACCTTCTCCTCAAGCGTCATCCGCCGGAGCAGATCGTCGACGCGCCGCTCGACCGGCTGCCGGGCGTCGAGGTACAGCGCGCCGGTGGGCTTGGCCGCCACCGGCTGGGCGGTCGCGGGCTGCGCCGACACCAGGGACGCGGCCAGGGCGGCCACTCCCAGAAGTGCGGTGCGCGCGCGTGCCCGTGGACGTGTTCGCATATCGTCTCCCCCGCGGCACGGCCGGGTGCCCGGCAGCCCCGATGGCCCAGGCTGTCCGCTGTGCCGCTAGGGGCGATCCTCGTGGCCCCGATTTGGCCGCGTCAATGCCAAATTCATAGAAACGTTGCGAATACCGTCCGGAAATTCTCCAAGATCGGAGGGGAGTGGCGCCATGACGGAGTCCGGCGACCCGGCCGAGAGAACGCTTGCTGACCGGCTCCGACAGGCGCGCCAGAGCCGCTTCGTAGGGCGGGAGGCGGAGCTGGAGGTGTTCCGGAAAGCGCTCTACGAGCCAGCCCCGACGAGCAGTGTCCTCTTCGTACACGGCCCTGGTGGTGTGGGAAAGACCGCATTGCTTGGCGTCTTTGCCGAACTGGCGGCGGAGGCCGGCCGCCCCGTCGCGCGGGTGGACGGCCGCGCGGTTCGCGCGGTCTCACACGGCATTTCCGGCGCGGTTGGCGAGCCCGAATCCGGCCTCGTTCTGCTCCTCGACACGTACGAGCTCCTGGAGCCGGCCGACGAGTGGCTGCGCGAGACGTACCTGCCGTCCCTGCCCGCGGACGCCCTCGTCGTGATCGCCGGCCGCCACCCGCCCGCCCCGGGCTGGGTGACCGACCCGGGCTGGCGGTCGCTGCTGGAGGTGCTGCCGCTGCGCAACCTGCGGCCGTCGGAGAGCCGCGACTTCCTCGCCGGGCGGGGCGTGCCGGACGAGCGCCAGGAGGCCGCGGTCGCGTTCACCCACGGGCATCCGCTCGCGCTGGCTCTGGTCGCGGACGCGCTCCAGCGGGGCCTCGGCCCGTTCCGGCCCGAGCAGGAGCCCGACCTGGTACGCGCGCTGCTGTCCCGCTTCGTCGACCAGGTGCCCGGGCCGCGCCACCGGGCCGCGCTGGAGGCCGCCGCCCACCTGCGCGTCACGACCGAGGAACTGCTGGCGGACACGCTCGGCGGCGACGACGTGCCGGCGCTCTTCGACTGGCTGCGCGGGCTCCCCTTCGTGGAGCGGGGGCCGCACGGCCTGTACCCGCACGACCTCGCCCGCGAGGTGCTCGACGCGGACCTGCGCTGGCGCAACCCGGACGGCTACCGCCGCCTGCACCACGCGAGCCGCGCCGCGCTCATCGACCGCGCGCGGCGCACCGGCGGCACCGTCCAGCGGGAGGCCATCTTCGACGTGCTCTACCTGCACCGGACCAGCCCGGTGCTCGGCGCGCACTACCTGTGGGAGCAGCTGGGGCAGGCCACCGCCGGGCCGGTCACCGGCCGCGAGTGGGATGCCATCCTCGCGATGGTCGAGCGGCACGAGGGCGCCGAGTCCGCGCGCATCGCCACCCATTGGTACGAACGCCAGCCGGTCGCCTTCTCCGCCTACCACGACGCGGACGGCGCGCTGTTCGGGTTCGACGCGACGCTCGACCTGCACGAGGCCAGCGAGGCGGACATCGCGGCCGACCCGGCGACGCGGGCGGCCGTCGACGTCGCGCGGCGGTACGGACCGACCCGCGCCGGCGAGGAGATGATCTACCACCGGTTCTTCCTCGGGCGGGACACCTACCAGGACATCTCCTCGGCCACCAACCTCTTCGCCACCGGCTGCTGCCGCCACTGGGTCACCCGGCCCCGGCTGGCGTGGAGCTTCCTCGCGGTGGCCGACCCGGAGGCGTACCACGAGCTGCTCACCCACATGAACCTGCGCGCGCGGCCCGAGGCCGGGTTCACGGTGGGCGGGCGGCGATACGGCGTGTACACCCACGACTGGCGGGCCGAGCCGCTCCTGACCTGGTACGAGATGATGGCCGACCGCGAGCTGGGCGAGCCGGCGCCCGCACCGTCCACTGCGGACACTCCGGCGCTGGTGGTGCTGTCGCAGCCGGAGTTCCGGACGGCGGTGCGGCGGGCGCTGCGCGACTACACGCGCGCGGACGCGCTGGCCGCCAACCCGCTGACCCGCTCGCGCGTGGTGGTCGAGCACGCCGGCGGTCTCCGCTCCCTCCTGCGGGAGGCGGCGGAGAGCCTGCGCGCCAACCCGCGGGACGAGAAGCTCTACCGCGCGGTGCACCGCACCTACCTCGAACCGGCGGCCACGCAGGAGCTGGCGGCCGAGCGGCTGGAGCTGCCGTTCAGCACCTACCGGGCGCACCTGACCAGCGGCATCGAGCGGATCGCCGAGTGGCTCTGGCGGCGCGAGCTATCCGGAACCGAGTAGTTTTCGGCCTGGTAACCGAGCAGTTCACGCCCCTACCTTGCGGGGCATGCGCACGTACCCGGAAATGGAGCTGGACCGGCTGTTGAGCCGGGGTCGCTTCGTCGGTGACCTGACCGAGCACGTGTGGGGTCTGGCCGGGCTCCAGCCCGGCATGCGGGTGCTCGACGTGGGGTGCGGCAGCGGCGACGTCGCGTTCGTCGCGGCCCGGCTGGTCGGACCGGACGGCACGGTGATCGGCATCGACCGCGACCCGGCGGCGATCGACCGCGCCCGGGCCCGCGCCTCGCTCGACAACGTGCGCTTCCTGGCCGCCGACGCCACCGAGGTCGACCTCGACGTGCCGATCGACGCGGTGGTCGGCCGGCAGGTCCTCATGCACCTGGCGGAGCCGGACGCCGTGCTGCGCCACCTGCGCGGGCTGCTCGCGCCGGGCGGGCTGATGGCCTTCCAGGAGCCGGACTGGGGCGGCGCCGGCGCGCACCCGCACTGCCCGCTCGTGGAGCTCACGCTCGACCGGATCCGCGAAACGCTGCGCCGCACCGGTGCGGACCCGCGGGCCGGGCTGCGGCTGCGCCGGACCCTCGGCGACGCCGGGCTGGCCCACCCGCGGGCGATCCTCGGCGCGCGGGTCGAGGGCGGGCCGGACTCCCTCGTGTACGCGGAGCTCGCCGCCACCACCCGCGACCTGCTCGGCGACATGGAACGCACCGGCGTGGCGGCACCCGGCGAGGTCGCCGTCGAAACACTCGCGGCACGGCTGCGCGAGGAAGTCGTATCGGCCGGGGCGACGGTCACGTCGGCCCACTTCATCGGCGCTTGGGGTACCTCATCATGAGAACCATCTCGCTCGTCCTCAGTCTCCTGACCACCGGGCTCGCCGCGGGCCTGTTCTACACGTTCTCGATAGCGGTCCTGCCGGGCCTCGCGCGGGTCGGCGACCGCACGTTCGTCGAGGCGATGAGCGGCATCAACAAGGCGATCCTCAACGGCTGGTTCGCGATCGCCTTCGGCGGTGCGGTCGTCTTCACGGCCGTGGCCGCGCTCCTCCACCTGGGCGGGTCGCACCGCACGGCACTGGTGTGGATCGTCGCGGCGCTCGTGCTGTACGTGGCCCAGCTGGTCATCACGTTCACCGTCAACGTGCCGCTCAACAACGAGCTCGTCGCGGTCAACCTGGACACGGACGACCTGGCCGCCGCTCGCGAACGCTTCGAGGCGACCTGGGTCCGCTGGAACGTGGTGCGCACGCTGCTCGTGACGGGCGCGTTCGGCAGCCTGATCGGCGCTCTGCTCAAGTCTTGACCTCAGGTGCGCTTGAGGTCGCATGCTGGTGGGTGTGCGAGCGGTGTGGTTGACGAGGTTCGGTGACCCTTCGGTGCTGGTCGCGGGCGAGGCCCCCGACCCGGTGCCCGGCCCCGGGCAGGTGCTGGTCGATGTGGCGTACGCGAACATCACGTTCATCGAGACCCAGTTCCGCGCCACCGGCGCCGGCCCCTTCAAGGTCAAGCCCCCGTTCATCCCCGGCAACGGTGTCGGCGGCGTGATCGCGGCGGTCGGCCCGGACGCGGACGCGAGCCTGGTCGGGCGCCGGGTAGTCACCAGCCTGAGCGGCACCGGCGGGTACGCGTCGCGGGTGGTGGTCGACGCCACCGCCCCGTTCGAGGTGCCGGAAGGGCTCGCGCTCGACGACGCGGTGGCCCTGCTCGCCGACGGCCGCACGGCCACGATGCTCATCAGCGTCGCCGCCCCGGCGCCCGGCGAGCGGGTGCTGGTCGAGGCCGCGGCCGGCGGCGTGGGCAGCCTCGCGGTCCAGCTGGCGAAGGCGGCCGGAGCCGAGGTCATCGCGGCCGCCGGCGGCGAGCACAAGCTGGCCGTCGCCCGCAAGCTCGGCGCCGACTCCACTGTGGACTATCGCGAGCCGGGCTGGGCCGACCGGGTCGGCGCCGTCGACGTGGTGCTGGACGGCGTGGGCGGCGAGGTCGCGAAGGCGGCCTTCGACCTGCTGGTGCCGGGCGGCCGCATGCTGAGCTACGGGCTGGCCAGCGGCGAGTGGGCCGCGATCCCGCCCGAGCTGGCGGCTTCGCGGGGCGTGGAGCTGCTCCGCCCGAGCCCGACGCCCGCGCAGCTGCGCGCGTATGTCGAGAGCGCCCTCGCCTCGGCGGCCGCGGGCCGGCTGCGCCCGGTGATCGGCCAACGCTTCCCGCTGGAACGCGCCGCTGACGCCCACGCCGCGATCGAGTCCCGCGCCACGATCGGCAAAACCCTCCTGGAGCTCAACCCCTGACTTCGCTCTGGTTTCCGGGGGCGAGAGCGCTCCGGATCATTCGGACGGGGACCGTCATGATCAGGACCGCGGAGCGCTCCTGCCGGAGGCAAGGGGTAACCGCGACCAACGAAGCAGGGTGAGGCCGCGGGAGCAGCGGTCCGGACCACGACGGGCGTCGCGGTAGCTCAGAAATATCTCTTTCGAGAAGTGGGCTGGGGTCAGTCGGGGAGCATGGGCATCGCCAGGCCGGGGCTGCGGCCCAGTAGGACGGCGCGCGTCACCGCGGACGAGCCGAACCTGTCGCGGACCGCGTCCAAGGCGCCGTCGAGGTCGGCGCCGCTGTCGGGGGTGAAGGGGAGCATCAGCTGGACGGCCTTGCCGTCGTCGAGGTTGCCGACCGCGACGCCGACGAGGGTGACGCCGCGTTCGTCGATCATCGGCATGGCGGCGGAGAGCAGGCCGCGCAGGGCTTCGAGGATCGTGCGGGTGTTGGAGGTCGCGCGCGGAAGGGTGTGCGAGCGGGCGGCGCGGGAGAAGTCGTCGAAGCGCAGTCGCAGCATCACCGTGCGGCCCACCCGGTCGGCCGCGCGCATGCGCCGGGCCACCCGGTCGACCAGGCCGCACAGCACCGCGTCGAGCTCGCGCGGGGTGCGCGGGGTGCGGCCGAGCGCGCGCTGGGCGCCGATCGAGCCGCGCCGGCGGCCGGTCTGGATGGTGCGGGGGTCGTGGTTGTGGGCGAGGGCGTGCAGGTGGCGGCCGGCCGCGACGCCGAGCATCGAGACCAGCGCGGCCTCGCCGATCCGGGCCACCGCGCCGACCGTGCGCAGGCCGCGGTCGCGCAGCTTGCCGGCGGTCACCGGGCCGACGCCCCACAGGCGCTCGACCGGCAGCGGGTGCAGGAAGGCGAGCTCGCCGCCCACCGGGACGACCAGCAGGCCGTCCGGCTTGGCCACGCCGCTGGCCACCTTGGCCAGGAACTTGGTCTTCGCCACCCCCACCGTGATCGGCAGCCCGACCTCACGCCGCACGGCGGCACGCAGGCGAACGGCGATGTCGGCGGGCGTACCAGAAATCTTGCGGAGGCCGCCCACGTCGAGGAAGGCCTCGTCGATGGAGATGCCCTCGACCAGCGGGGTCGTGTCGCGGAAGACCCGGAACACGGCCTTGCTGGCCGCGCTGTACGCGGACATCCGGGGCTGGACCACGATGGCGTCCGGACACAGCCGGCGGGCCTGGCGGCCGCCCATGGCGGTGCGCACGCCGCGCGCCTTCGCCTCGTAGCTGCAGGCCAGCACGACGCCGCCGCCCACGATCACCGGGCGGCCGCGAAGGCGGGGGTTGTCCCGCTGCTCGACCGACGCGTAGAAGGCGTCCAGGTCGGCGTGCAGCATGCTGGCACCCACGCGGATCATGTTCGCACACATGTTCGAATTCAGGAAGCATGTCGAGAACGGCGGCGCGGCACCGACCACGTGTCGAGAGGCGCCAGGAGGGCGCCGCGACCGAAGGATCTCCGATGAACGACACGACGACCCCGCCCAAGGCCGGCGCCCGGGAGTGGATCGGCCTGGCGGTGCTCGCCCTGCCCAGCCTCCTCGTCGCGATCGACCTCTTCGTGCTGCTGCTCGCGCTCCCCCACCTCAGCGCGGACCTGGCGCCGAGCAACAACGAGCAGCTGTGGATCCTCGACGTGTACGGCTTCCTGCTGGCCGGCTTCATGATCACGATGGGCACGCTGGGCGACCGCATCGGTAAGCGGCGGCTGATGCTGATCGGCGCGGTCGCGTTCGTGGCCGCCTCGGTGCTCGCCGCCTACTCCACCACCCCCGAGATGCTCATCGCCGCCCGCGCGCTGCTCGGCATCGCCGGCGCCTCGCTCGGGCCGACGATGCTGGGGCTGATCGGCAGCATGTTCCGCGACCCGCGCCAGCGGACCACCGCGATCGGCGTGTGGATGGTGTGCATGATGGGCGGCATCGCGCTCGGGCCGCTGGTCGGCGGCGTGATGCTGGAGCACTTCTGGTGGGGCTCGGTCTTCCTGCTCGGCGTGCCCGCAATGGTGCTGCTGCTGGTGCTCGGCCCGATCCTGCTCCCCGAGCACCGCGATCCCAACGCCGGCCGCCTCGACCTCACCAGCGCCGGCCTCTCGCTCGCGGCCATCCTGCCCGCGATCTACGGCCTCAAGGAGCTCGCCCGCGACGGCTGGAAGGCGGTGCCGCTCGCCGCCCTCGCGTTCGGCGTGGCGATGGGCGTCGCCTTCGTCCGCCGGCAGGGGCGGCTGGCCGACCCGCTGCTGGACCTGCGGCTGTTCGCCAACCGGGCGTTCGCCACCGCGCTGGTCAGCATGCTGATCAACACGATGCTGCCGGGCGCCACCATGGTCCTGCTCACCCAGTTTCTGCAGCTTGTCGAGGGGCTCTCACCGCTGGACGCGGGGCTCGCCCTGGTGCCCGCCGCGTTCGCCGGCATCGTGAGCGTGCAGGTGGCCCCGATCGCGGCGCGCCGCTTCCGCCCGGCGCACCTGATCGCGGCCGGCATGGCGGTCGCCGCCACCGGGCTCGTGGTCATCACGCAGTCGGACACCGCGGTGGGGCTGATCGCCGGGTTCGCGCTGATCAACTTCGGTGCCGGGCCGCTGATCACGCTGGGCACCAACATCGTCATCGGCGCCGCGCCGCCGGAGAAGGCCGGCTCGGCGGCGTCGATCTCGCAGGTGAGCAACGAGTTCGGCTTCGCGCTGGGGATCGCGACGATGGGCAGCCTGGCCGCCGCGGTCTACCGCGCGGACGTGGCGAACACGCTGCCGGCCGGTGCGCCGGCGCTCGCCCGCGACACCCTGGCCGGTGCGGCCGCTGCCGTGCCGGGGCTGCCGGGGCCCCTCGGCGAGGCGGTGCTGGCGTCGGCGCGGGCCGGCTTCACCAGCGGGCTGCACACGGTGGCCGCGGTCAGCGCGGTGCTGCTGGTGGGCGTGGCGGTGGCGGCCCTGGTGCTACTGCGGCAGGTGCCGCCGGTGGGCGCGCCGGCGGCGGCCGGTGAACAAAGCCCCGCCCAAGCACTGGGAGCGGGGCTCTGATCACGAAGCCGCGAGCTCGTAGCCGGCCTCGTCGACGGCGACGCGCACCGCGTGGTCGTCGACGGGCCGCTCGCTCGTCACCGTCACCGCGCCGCGGGCGAGGTCGACCGACACACCGGTGACGCCCGGAATCTGGCCGACCTCAGCGCTCACCGAGCCGACGCAGTGGGCACAGGTCATTCCGCTGACGGAGTAGGTCTTGGTCTCCATGCCCAAGACTATACCCCGTACCCCCAGGGGGTATCAAGCGGGACTCACACCACGATGCTCACCATGCGGCCCGGCACGACGATCACCTTGCGCGGGTCGCGCCCGGCCAGGTGGTCGCCGACCGCGGCCAGGGCCGCCTCGCGTACCGACGCCTCCGCCGCGCCCGCCGCGACCTCGACCCGCCCCCGGACCTTTCCGTTGACCTGCACCGGGTAGGTGACCGAGTCGGCCACCAGCAGGGCCGGGTCGGCGACCGGGAAGTCGACGTACGCCAGCGAGCCCGAGTGGCCCAGCTTCTGCCACAGCTCCTCGGCGATGTGCGGGGCGAACGGCGACAGCATCAGCACCAGCGGCTCGACCACCTCGCGCGGCGCGGCCGGCAGCGGCGTCACCGCGTTGGTCAGCTCGATCAGCTTGGCGATCGCGGTGTTGAAGCGCAGCTCGTCCATGTCGTTGCGCACGCCGTCGATCACCTTGTGCAGCACCCTGCGGATCTCCGGTGTGGCCGGCTCGTCGACCGCGCGCGTGGCGCCGGTCTCCTCGTCGACCACCAGCCGCCACACCCGCTGCAGGAAGCGCTGCGAGCCGATCACGGCCCGCGTCTCCCACGGGCGGGAGACGTCCAGCGGGCCCATCGCCATCTCGTACACCCGGAACGTGTCGGCTCCGTACGCCTCGCACATCTCGTCCGGAGTCACCACGTTCTTCAGCGACTTGCCCATCTTGCCGTACTCGCGGAAGACCTCCAGGCCCTCGTAGAAGTACTTGCCGCCGCGCTCCTCGACCTCCTCGGCCGGCACCACGACACCACGCGCGTCGCGGTACGCGTACGCCTGGATGTAGCCCTGGTTGAACAGCCGCCGGAACGGCTCGAACGACGAGATGTGGCCCAGGTCGAACAGCACCTTGTGCCAGAAGCGCGCGTACAGCAGGTGCAGCACCGCGTGCTCCATCCCGCCGATGTACAGGTCGACGCCGCCGCAGTCACCGGGGAACTGCGGACCCAGCCAGTACTTCTCGATCTCCGGGTCGACCAGCGCCTTGTCGTTGCGCGGGTCCAGGTAGCGCAGCTCGTACCAGCACGAGCCGGCCCACTGCGGCATCGTGTTGGTCTCCCGGGTGTAGCGCTTGGGTCCGTCACCCAGATCCAGCTCGACCTCCACCCACTCCTTCGCCCGCGACAGCGGTGTCTCCGGGTTGGACTCGGCGTCGTCGGCGTCGAAGGTGCGCGGCGAGAAGTTGTCCACCTCGGGCAGCTCGACCGGCAGCATCGAGTCGGGCAGCGCGATCGGCAGCCCGGTCTCGTCGTACACGATCGGGAACGGCTCGCCCCAGTAGCGCTGGCGGCTGAACAGCCAGTCGCGCAGCCGGTAGGTGACCGCGCCAGCCCCCGCGCCGTGCGTCTCCAGCCACTCGTTGATCCGGGCCTTGGCGTCCGCGATGCCCAGCCCGTCCAGGAAGGCACTGTTGATCGCCGGACCTTCTCCGGTGTACGCCTTGCCGTCGAAATCGGCCGGCGGCTGGACGGTGCGGATGATCGGCAGCTCGAAGACCTCGGCGAACTCCCAGTCGCGCTCGTCCTGCCCCGGCACCGCCATGATGGCGCCGGTGCCGTAGCCGGCCAGCACGTAGTCGGCGATGAAGACGGGGATGCGCTCCTCGTTGACCGGATTGGTGGCATACGCCCCGATGAAGACGCCGGTCTTCTCCTTACTCTCCGCGGTGCGCTCCGCCTCGGTCTTCGCGGCGGCGGTACGGCGGTACTCGGCGACGGCCTCGGCCGGGGTCGCGTGCCCGCCGGTCCAGGCCGGCCTCGCGTCCGCCGGCCAGGCCTCCGGCACCAGCGCGTCGACCAGCTCGTGCTCGGGCGCCAGCACCATGTAGGTCGCGCCGAACACGGTGTCCGGGCGGGTCGTGAAGACCCGGATGGGTGCCGACGACGTCGGGAACTCGATGTGCGCGCCCGTCGAACGGCCGATCCAGTTGCGCTGCATCAGCTTGACCGGCTCCGGCCAGTCCAGCGTGTCCAGATCGTCGACCAGGCGGTCACCGTACGCGGTGATCCGCATCATCCACTGCTTCAGGCTGCGCTTGAAGACCGGGTAGTTGCCGCGCTCGCTGCGCCCGTCCGGCGTGACCTCCTCGTTGGCCAGCACCGTGCCCAGGCCGGGACACCAGTTGACCGGCGCCTGCGAGACGTAGGCCAGGCGGTGGTCGTCGACGACCTGGCGGCGCTCGACCGCCGACAGCTCGCTCCACGGCCGGCCGTCGGGCGTCGGGCGTACCCCCGTCTCGAACGCGGAGATCAGCTCGGCGATCGGACGGGCCTTGCGCTCGGCGGCGTCGTACCAGGAGTTGAAGATCTGCAGGAAGATCCACTGGGTCCACCGGTAGTACTCGGGGTCGGTCGTCGCCACCCACCGGCGGCTGTCGTAGCCCAGGCCCAGCCGCCGCAGCTGCGTGCGGTAACGCTCGACGTTCGCCTCGGTGGTGGTCCGGGGGTGGGTGCCGGTCTGCACCGCGTACTGCTCGGCGGGCAGGCCGAACGCGTCGAACCCCATCGGGTGCAGCACGTTGTAGCCGGCCATCCGCTTGTACCGGGTGTAGGAGTCGGTGCCGATGTAGCCCAGCGGGTGGCCGACGTGCAGGCCGGCGCCGGACGGGTAGGGGAACATGTCCTGCACGTGCAGCTTGGGCGCGCCGGCCCGGGGGTGGCCGGGGTCGGCCAGGTCACCGGTCGGGTTGGGCGCGTCGAAGGTGCCGTGCGCCGCCCAGAAGTCCTGCCAGCGGACCTCGATCTCGTCAGCCAGCGCGGCGGTGTATCGGAAGGCCGGAATGTCCGCAGCCTCTTCGCTCATTTTTCTACCTCCAGGGCCATTCTCGTCAGGACACAAAAATGCCCCTCACGCAGGAGGGGCTGCCGCGCTGTCGACGGGGGCGTCGAGGGCGCGGCTAGGTAAGAAGCAGGAAGGCCCTGGCCATGACGGCAGTGTACTACGCGGCCGACATGACCGACTCGGCGAATTTCACCGACAGGGCTAGCCTGTGCACATGCGGGTGGTCCGTCACAACCCGGCCAGCACTCCCGCGAACCATCCGGCCACCCTTGCGTATCTATAAGGGAAGCCGTGGTAAACGAGGAGGAGGCCCGTGACACAACCATCCTGGGACCAGGTTGGCAGCCCTCTGTCCGGCGCGGAGTTTCGCGCGGCCAGCGACGCCATCGTGGCCAACATCGAGCAGGTCATCGAGGGTAAGACCGCTACGGTGCGGCTCGCGTTGGCCGTCCTGCTGGCCGAGGGCCACCTCCTGATCGAGGATGTCCCTGGCGTGGGTAAGACGAAGCTCGCCAAGGCCCTTGCCCGGTCCATCGACTGCTCGGTGCGGCGGATCCAGTTCACCCCCGACCTGCTGCCCAGCGACGTGACCGGCGTCAGCGTCTACAACCAGGAGACCCACGACTTCGAGTTCAAGCCGGGCGCCGTGTTCGCCAACCTGGTGGTCGGCGACGAGATCAACCGGGCTTCGCCGAAGACCCAGTCCGCCCTCCTGGAGAGCATGGAGGAGCGGCAGGTCACGGTCGACGGCACCACATATGAGCTGCAGACGCCGTTCATGGTGATCGCGACGCAAAACCCGATCGAGATGGAGGGCACCTACCCCCTCCCCGAGGCGCAGCGCGACCGGTTCACCGCCCGGATCGCGATGGGCTACCCGGATCCGGGCGCCGAGCTCGCGATGCTCGACGTGCACGGCACGCGGGACCCGATCGTCGCGCTCAAGCCGGTCTCGGATGCCGCTACGGTCCGTCGCCTTATCGCGACGGTGCGTGAGGTACACGTCGCCGACGCTGTCAAGCAGTACGCGGTCAACCTGGTCACCGCCACCCGCGAGGCCCCCGACCTCCGGCTCGGCGCGTCCCCCCGGTCGACCCTCCAGCTGCTGCGTACGGCCCGCGCGGTCGCGGCACTCGAGGGTCGCGACTACGTGCTCCCCGACGACCTGCAGACGCTCGCCGTGCCGGTGATGGCCCACCGCATCATCCCCACCGCGGACGCCCAGCTGGCCCGGCGCACCACCGACGCGATCATCGCGGACATCGTGCACCGGCTCCCGCTCCCCCACGAGCGGCAGCGCTCGCCGTACGACAGCCGGCCGCCGGCTGGTGACGGGCGCGCCCAGTACGACCCCCGGAGGGGCTAATGCGTGAAGCGCTGCGGGGGCTGACGACCCGTGGCCGGTCGTTCCTGGCGGCGGCCGCCGCGGCCGCCGTCTCGGCCATCATCCTCGGCGAGAAGGATCTGCTGCGGGTGGCGATCCTGCTGGCGATCCTGCCGTTGCTGGCCGCGGCCTACGTCGGGCGCAGCCGCTACCGGCTCGCCTGCAGCCGCTCGCTCGAGCCGCACCGCGCGCCGGTCGGCGCCAGCGCCCGCGTGGTGCTGCGCCTGCAAAACATGTCCCGCCTGCCGACCGGCACCCTGCTGCTGGAAGACCGGCTGCCGTACGCGCTGGGCAGCCGCCCGCGGGTCGTCCTCGAACGGCTCGGCGCCCGCCAGGCCAGCTCCGTGGCGTACACGGTGCGGGCCGACGTGCGCGGCAAGTACGAGGTCGGCCCCCTGGTGGTGCGCCTGACCGACCCGTTCGGGCTGTGCGAGCTGACCCGCTCGTTCCCGAGCGTCGACCGCCTCACCGTGATCCCGCAGGTACACGCGCTGCCCACCGTCCGCCTCGCCGGCGAGTACGCGGGCGCGGGTGACAGCCGGGCCCGCTCGGTCGCGGTGCACGGCGAAGACGACGCGGCGACCCGGGAGTACCGGCGCGGTGACGACCTGCGGCGCGTGCACTGGAAGTCGACCGCCCGCACCGGCGAGCTCATGGTGCGGCGCGAGGAGCAGCCGTGGGAGAGCCGGGCCACGGTCGTGCTCGACACCCGGCACTTCGCCCACCGCGGCGAAGGCCCCACGGCCAGCTTCGAATGGGCGGTCTCGGCGGCGGCCAGCGCCGCGGTGCACCTGGGACAGGCCGGATACAAGCTGCGGCTGGTCACCGACACCGGCGTCGACGCCGAGACGACCGAGGGTGGCGAGGGCATCCTGCTTGACCACCTGGCCGACGTGCGGCTGGACAAGCGGGGTGACGTGGCACAGCTCGTCGAGGCGGTGCGGAGGCGCTCCGACGGCGGCCTGGTGATCGCGATGCTCGGCTCGCTGACCGCCGCCGAGGCCGAGCTGCTGTCCGCGCTGCGGAGCAACAACGCGACCTGCATCGCGTTCCTGATCGACTCGTCGACGTGGCTCAACCTCCCACCGGAGAGCCGGGCCGAGGCGGGCCGGGAGCACGGTGCGGCGGCGCTGGGCATGATGCGCAGCGGCTGGCGAATCGTGGGCGTAACCCACGGTGCGAAGCTGCCCTCGCTCTGGCCGCAGGCCGCACGCGGGTCGCAGGGCTTCACATGGCGGGCGGCGATGGCCGAGACGGTGGGCATCGGCCCCGGTGAGGGCTGGCGACGTCCGGTCCGAGGAACGCAGTGACGAGGATGGACGGAGCCGGCCCGAGGGGCCACGGCGCGAGCACCCGCGAGCGCCAGCCGGCACGGTCCGGAGCGGGCTTCGGGCCCGGGAGGGTTAGGTAGCTGTGCGTGATCGGCACCTGGGGTTCGTCGCCGCGGCGGCCACGCTGCTCGCGGCGGCGCCACTGTCGACGATCTTCGAGCGGTACACCTGGCTGATCCAGTGCGCGGTGGCGGTGGCACTCGTCGCCGGCGCCGCCACGCTGGCCCGCTCGCTGCGCGCGCCGGTGTGGGCCCAGCTGCTCGGCATGATGGTCACGCTGACCCTGGTGCTGACGCTGATGTTCTCCAGCGGCGAGGAGCTGCTGGCGATCATCCCCACCCCGGGCACGTTCGCCCACTTCGGACAGTTGATGAACTTCGCCGTCGACGACATGCGCTCGTACGGCGTGCCCGTCCCCGACCGGGTGGGCCTGCAGTTCCTCACCGTGCTCGGCGTCGGCTCGGTGAGCATCGTGGTCGACCTGCTCACGGTGGGTCTGCGCCGCCCCGCGCTGGCCGGCCTGCCGATGCTGGCGATCTACTCGGTGCCGGTCGCCGTGTACACCGACAGCGTCCACCCGCTCCCCTTCGTCATCGGCGCGGTCGGCTTCCTGTGGCTGCTGGTCGCCGACAACGTCGACCGCGTGCGGCGCTTCGGCCGCCGCTTCACCGGCGACGGCCGCGACGTCGACGTGTGGGAGCCCTCGCCACTGGCCGCCGCCGGCCGCCGGCTGGCCGTCGTGGGTGTCGCACTCGCCGTACTGCTGCCGCTCGCCGTGCCCGGCATGACCACGGGCCTGCTCGCCAACTTCGGCACGGGCGGCTCGGGCCCGGGCGGCAACGGCCGGGGCACCGGCGGCCGCGTGGACCTCTTCGCCAACCTGAGCGGCGAGCTCCAGCAGGGCAAGGATCGGGCGATGGTCAAGGTGACCACCAACGACCCGCAGCCGCAGTACATCCGCTTCGGCGTCGCCGACGAGCTGACCGAGCAGGGCTTCCGCAACGGCCGCCGCGCCCCCAGCAGCCGGCTCGACGAAGGCCTGCCGCCCTACCAGGACCCGGGCTCGGGCGTGCGCACCAACAGGTACCGGGCCACCATCGAGGTGACGCAGGAATTCGACATGGGCCTGCTGCCCCTCTACTCCACGCCCGTCGTCATCGAGGATTTCAAGGGCCGCTGGTATTACGACGCCAACCAGCAGGTCGCCTTCTCCAGTGGATCGTCCGCCCGTAAGCAGAAGTACGACACCGAGTACATCCGCGCGTCGTACAGCGCGGCCGCGCTCCGGCAGGCGAGCGGGCTGGGCGGGGACGACCCGATGGTCAAGCAGTACACGCAGATGCCCAACAACCAGCAGGTGCAGCAGCAGGTCGACGAGCTGGTCAAGGGCAAGACCTCGCCCTACGACAAGGTCCGGGCGATCTACGACTTCTTCTCCGAGGCGAACGGCTTCTCCTACAACCTCCAGACCCAGAGCGGCACCGGCGGCAACGCGATCATCGACTTCCTGGAAAACCGGCAGGGCTTCTGCCAGCAGTACGCCGCCGCCATGGCCTGGATGGTCCGGGCCGCCAAGATCCCGGCTCGGGTGGCGTTCGGCTTCAGCAGCGGCAACAACAAGCGCGAGGGCAACTCGTTCACGCTGACCAACAAGAACCTGCACGCGTGGACCGAGGTGTACTTCGGCCCCACGTTCGGCTGGGTGCCCTTCGACGCCACCCCCGCGGCGGCCGTCGCCGGCTCCATCCGCCCCGACTACGCGCCGGACGTCAACGCCACCGAGGAGCCCGAGCCCGACGCCACCACGAGCGCCGGCCCGGCGCCCGGCAGCACCGGCAGCACCATCGGGCCGGTCGACGGCGGCAACGACTCCGCCGACCTGGGCGCCGGCGTGGGTTCGAACACGCCCACCACGCCCCGGTGGCCATGGTTCACGATCGGCACGGTGATCCTGCTGCTCGCCCTGCTGGCGGTGCCGGCCCTGCGGCGCGGGCTGCTTCGACGCCAGCGGCAGGCGGCCGGCAGCGGTGCCGCCGCGGCCACGGTCGCCGCCGGCGGCGGCAGCGGCGATGGCATGCGCATCGTGGTCACCGACGTGGCGGCCGCCGGCCGGGCCCGCGAAGACGCGCACGCCGCCTGGGCCGAGCTGATCGACACGATGATCGACTACCGCGTGCCGATCGACCAGACCGAGACCCCCCGAGCCACCGCCGACCGCCTGGTCCGGGAGAGCCTGGTCGACGGCCCGGCCGCCGAGTCCGCGCGGGTGCTGGGCCGAGCCGAGGAACGCGCCCGCTACGCCCGCGACCCCCTCCAGGCCGGCCGCCTCGGCGACGGCTTGCGCGCGGTGCGCAAGGCCTTGGCGAGCCGAGCCAACCGCCGCACCCGCCTGGCCGCCCGCCTGCTCCCCCCATCGGTGCTGCAGCGATGGCGACTGGCGATCGTGGAGAGCTCGATCCGCACGGTCCTGACGTCCGGCCGCATGCGCGACGGCCTGATGCGCTGGAGCCCCCGCCGCCTCCTGACCCGCCCCTCCTCCCGCTAACACCGCTTCGCTCGTTGGATCTAGACGACTTCCTGTCGCCGGAGCAGCAGAAAGTCGTCTAGATCCACGAGCCGCGGCGTGCGCCAGGCGATTTGTTCCAATGGGCAGATCTGAGCTACCGCGATGTCCGTCGTGGTCCAGACCGCCGCTCCCGCGGCCTCACCCTGCTTCGTTGGTCGCGCTCTTTCGGGGCACGGCTCGCGCCCCGAGGTGCGTCGCTCTGAGTAGTGGGAGCTTTCTACGGACTTATCCGCTCCTTGCATTCTCGTAAGCACGCAAGCTAAAAGATCGTGGTACGCAACTGCCGCCATAGGGGCGGTTCCGTACCACGATCTGCGCGCACAAACGGAGCACCGCCCGACCGCCCCCGCACACCCCACCCAAGCAGTGCCATCCCGACGGCCATCGACCCGCATGGGCCTAAGCGGGCCAACGCCCGGGGCGCCACCCCAGACGACCCCAACAAGAAGCACCAAGCGCTGGCGCCCCGGGCGTTGGTCTGCTCCGCTCGTGTGGGTCGATGCGTGTCGGGATGGCACTTCCCCCATCCTGATGGTCCGGAGCGCTCCCGCCGGAGGCACAAAGGGTTAACGCGACTGCCGGCGCGAGCGTCACCACAGGTTGGGCTTGAACCGCGAAACAGGCAGCGGAGGTCGGCGCCAGACGCAGATGACCCCGCCAGCCAGAGTCGGCTTGGCGGGACGTGAAGGTATGTCAGATATCCGGGGCAGGGTGCAGCGGCGGACCGCTGGTCGCGCGGTGTGTCAGCGGTGGCCTTCGGGCCGCTGACGCCACCTCTCCTCGAGCCGGTCGATGAAGGACATCCGGCGGCCGCGGGTGCGGCGGGAGGTGGTGCCCCCCACGACGCGGAGGTCGGCGGGTGACTGTCCCTTGCGGTGCGAACGCATCGCGAACGCCGCGGCGCTGAGCATGACCACGAACCCCGCTACGCCGAGCAGGGTCAGCTCTGTAACCGTGCCGTAGACAACCAACGCGAGACCGACGGCGATCACGCCGACAGCGAGCAGCAGACGACGCCGCGCATGGAAGCGCGGGTCACTGGCGCGCACGGCCGAGGCGAACTTCGGGTCCTCGGCCAGCGACTGCTCGATCTGCTCGAACAGCCGCTGCTCATGCTCAGAGAGCGGCACGGCACTCCTCCCCGGTCACGTAGGCCGGCCCGGGCGGACCGACAGACCGTGGCAGCCAAACCGACTGCTTACCCGCCAGTCTACGAGGGGGTTCGCGGCTCGGAAAGCGGGACGACCCACGGCCTGAGTGATTTTCGGTCCTTCGCAGGTCACCGCGCCTCAGAAAGCCCTTCGGAAGCCTGCCAATAAGCGGACACATCCGCCCGCTTCACTCCTCGGCGGCCCGGCGGAGCAGGCTGGCCGGCCCGACCACCGCACGGCCGAACTTCGCCGCGGCGGCGTCGGCGGCTGCCTCGGCGTCGCGCCAGCCGTGCTCGGGCTCGCCCAGTGTGGGCTGGCGCGGGGTGGCGCCGGCGAGGGTAAGGCCCTCGACCCGGACGCCGACCAGGCGGATCCGGTCGCCTGGTCGCAGCGCCTCCCACAGGGCCCACGCCGTCTCGAACACTTCGCGCGCCACGTCGGTCGGGTCGGGCAGCGTGCGGGAGCGGCTGACCGTGCGAAAGTCGGCCAGCCGCACCTTGATGGAGACCGTGCGGCCGACCTGGCCGGAGCGGCGCAACCGGGAGCCGGTCTTCTCGGAGAGGGAGAGGAGCGCGCGGCGGATCACCGCGGGGTCGGCCACGTCTGTGTCGAAGGTCACTTCCGCGCCGATCGACTTGTCGACCTGCTCCGGCGAAACGCGGCGGGGGTCGCGCCCCCACGACAGCTCGTGCAGGTGGGCGGAGGCCGCCTCGCCGAGCGCGCCGCGGAGCATGCCGACCGGTGCGCGGGCCACGTCGCCGACGGTGCGCAGGCCCAGGCGGCCCAGCGTCTCGGCCGCCCGCTCGCCCACGCCCCACAGCGCCGCCACCGGCAGCGGGTGGAGAAACTCCAGCACCTGGTCGACCGGCACCACGATCACGCCATCGGGCTTGGCCCGGGTCGAGCCGAGCTTGGCCACGAACTTGGTCGGCGCCACCCCCACCGAGCAGGTCAGCCCCAGCTCACCGCGCACCCGGGAGCGGATGAGGTGGGCGATCCCGGCGGGCGGGCCGAGCAGCCGCCGCGCGCCGGCCACGTCGAGGAACGCCTCATCCAGTGACAACGGCTCGACCAGCGGGGTGACGTCGCGGAAGATGCCCATCACGGCGCGGGAGGCCGCCGTGTAGGCGGTGAAGTCGGGCGGGAGGAAGACCGCGGCGCGGCACAGGGCTCGGGCGCGGGCGGTGGGCATCGCGCTACGCACCCCGAACTCCCTGGCCTCGTAGCTGGCGGAGCTCACCACGCCGCGCGGGCCGATCCCGCCGACGACGACGGGCCTGCCCCTCAGCGAGGGGTCGCGATGCACCTCGACGGAGGCGTAGAACGCGTCCATGTCGACGTGGAGGATGGGGCTGCCGCTGTCGTCGCCCTCCGGCCCGAAGCGCGAATCGCCGCGCGGCACCGCCTGGCTCCGACCCATGCTCGCAGGCTAGACGCCCCGTACGACAATCAGCGGCACCATCATCTCGGCCGCGGTGTACGAGCCGTGGTAGGCGACGAGCTTGGCCACCGACTCCGGCTCGCGGGCGGTGGCGAGGATGGCCGAGAGGCCATGGCTGATCGCCACCACGTCGCCGATCCGGCCGAGGTGTGCGGCGGGCACCGGCCCGAACCATCCGGCCTCGACCACCTCCTCGCGCGGCGCCACCCAGGCGTCTGCGCCGAGCACGCCGCGCCACGTGTCCACCACGTCGTCGAGGGCGCCGGGGAGCGTGTGGAGGTAGCGCACCCGCGGCTCGCCGGCGACCACGCGGAGGCCGGCGCTGAGGCGGGGGTCGGCATCCACGTCGTACCGCGCCTCGCCGGGCACGTCGAGCTGCCCGTGGTCGGCGGTGACCAGCAGCGCCCCGTCGGCCGGCAGGCCCTCGACCAGCCGCGCGAGCACGCCGTCGAGCTCCGAGACCGCCGACCGCCACTCCGGCGAGTCGAGGCCGAAGCGGTGCCCGGCCGAGTCGACCGTCGGCGTGTAGCCCACCACCAGCGCCCGCCCCTCGGCCGCGAGCCCGTCGAGCATGCCGCCGGCCAGCGCCTCCGCGTCGGGCGCCGCGCGGTAGTCGCCGCCGCGCCAGGCCGCCACGGAGAGGCCGCTGCCGGCGTACTCGGGACGGCTCACCACGCTCACCGCCACGCCGGCCGCCCGGGCCACCGCCAGCCGGGTCGGCACGGGCTGCCACACCGCGGGGTCGGGGTCGTCCCACCACTGGGTGTGGTTGAGCACGCGGTCGGTGCCCGGCACGTTGACCGTGAAGGCCAGCAGCCCGTGCGCGCCGGGCACGGCTCCCGCGCCGATCGACGCGAGGCCGGCCGGCGTCGTGGACGGAAAGACAGAGGTCAGGTCGGTGGCCGCGCGCGCCACGTCGGCCAGCGTCGGCGCGTGGGGGGTCGCCATAGGGATCTGGTACGACCCGAGCCCGTCCACCACGAGCACGGCGATCCGCCGCACGCCCTCGAGCCGGGCGACGAGGCCGAGCGGATCGGGCGCCTCCGGGACGCCGAGGACGGCGAGCACGCTCGGCAGCAGCTCGGCGAGGCTCGACCGCCCGTACGCGGGCCTCACCACGTCGAGCGGGCCGCTCATGCGGCTGGGCGGCGGGCGAAGAGGTGCAGCTGGGCGGCGATGTCCCGGTAGGGCGGATGGGCGGCCGCCGCCAGCTCCAGGTCGACCACCGCCTGCGGGTCGCCGTCGGCCACCGCGGCGGGCAGGAGATCGGCCAGCACCCGTACCCCATGGATCTCGGAAACCTCGAGCCCGGCGGTGCGCAGCAGCGCGGCGGCGGTCTCCGCGTCATAGCGCCGGCGCAGCGTGTCCTTGGGCCCGGTGCGGCCGTGCGGGTCGGCGAGGAGCGCGGCGGCGTCGGCGAGGTGGCCGTTGACCGCGCGGCTCAGCACGGCGGCGGCCTTGCCGGCCACGACGACGCTGGCCGCTCCGCCCGGGCGGAGCGCCGCGGTCACCGCGCCCACCACGCCGGCCGGATCGTCGACGACCTCGAGAACGGCGTGGCACAGCACCAGGTCGGCGGCGCCCGGCTCGACCAGGCCGGCGAGCGCGTCACCATCGCCCTGCACGGCGCGCACCCGGTCGGCGACCCCGGCCTCGGCGGCGCGGCGGGTCAGCGCGGCGAGCGCGTCGGGGCTGGCGTCGACCACGGTGACCCGGTGGCCATCCTCCGCGAGCGGCACGGCGAAACCGCCGGTGCCGCCGCCGACGTCGAGCACGGTGAGCGGGCGGCCACTCTGCCGCTCGATCTCGCGTCGCAACGCCGCCCAGACGACGGCGGTGCGCGGCCCGCTCCGCTGTGCGCGAGTCAACTCCATGCCTGCCCCGCTCCGTCGCTCGGCGCTCGCCCGCCGTCGGGATGAAGGCCCGAAGCCTCGCGACGCACGCTCATGGCCGCAGCCTATGCCAGGCGCCCGGCACCACAGGTGGCGGAGCCCCACGGCCTCCGCCACCAGGCTGTCCACTGTAACCGCGGCGTGCTGCTCCAGGGCACGGCGAAGCGGCCGCGCGGGCGGGGTGTCGAGGAGCCGGTCTTCCGATGCCGGCGGCGGTCGTGCCGATCAGCCGCGGGCGAGGATCTGGCCGACGGCGGTGGCCTTGTCGCCGAGCATCGCGCGCAGCCGCAGCGCGACGTCTTCGGGGTCGTCGGCGGCGCCGAACGTCTGCACGACATCCTCGGGCACCGCGTCGATCCCGGCCTGCAGGCTGGTCAGATCCTGCTGGAGCTGCGCCTTGGTCTCCTCGTCGACATTGCCGACCGCGGACGCGAGCGCCTTGACCGCGCCGGTCATCCAGGCGGCCCACACGTGCAGCGGCACCCGGCCCTCGCCGGTGGGGTTGGGGATCGCCACGGCGGTGGTGTAGTGCGCGTCCCGAAGCTGCTGCGCCTGCTGGGGGGTCATTTCGTTGTACTCCGATCTGCCCTGCCAGGCCGCGAGGGACTCCCCGCGCAGCACGGACAGGACACCGTCGAGTGCGGACCAGTCCTCACAGAACTGCCTGATGATCGATAGGTGGATGTGCCACAGGTGGGTCTCGTCGCGACCCGGGTCGGACCCCGCGTCGGCGCCCACACCAAGCGGCCGGCCACCTACCAGCACGTAGCAGTAGACGCTGCGGTTGTCCTTCGTGCCGATGAACTCCCGCAGCACCGGCCCGCGCGGACTGTACAACCGGGGGTCGCGGCCTCGGGCGGCGCTGTCCAGCCGCCCCGTGTACTTGCGCATCGCGGAGTCGGACAGGCTCAGGTCGATCGCCGACGCCATGTTGCCGGAGCCCCGGCGGTCGCCGGAGACGTCGCCGACCGAGTAGTCGGACGACGGCAGCGCGTAGCGGTAGTTGTGGTAGCCGGGCTTCGCCGCATAAACCCCGCCGAGCAGGGCGGACGGCTCCAGACGGTCGAAGTCGCTCCACAGTCGCCAGATGGCGGCGGAGATGCGGCTCGGGTTGGGATTGGCGGCCAGGATGGCGGCCTCGTCATCGCCGTCCACTCCGGACTCGGCCTGCGCGCCGGAGCCAGGCGCCTCCTCGGCCGCGTCGGGCAGGGCGAGCACGTCGAACTCCTGCCCCACGGAGTAGCCGAGCATCAGGGTGTCGGTGAGCGCCTGCGGGTCGGGATCACGAACGTGAAAAGCGTCGTCGCGCCAGTCGTAGATCCACGCCCGCCCGGTGGGCTTGTCACCCAGCAGGAACCCGCTGGGATAGCGACTGATCCGCACCTGACCGTCCAGTGGGCCGCCGTGGCAGCGTCCCTCTCGCACGGTGCTGCTCCCTTCCTAACGGGGGGATCGTAGGGTCGGGCTATGAGCACCGACGACGAGGCGGAGTGGCACAGGCGTCGGCGCCACGCGGTCACCGTACACGCCGAGGCTCAAGAGCGCCGCAGGGCGGCGGAGATCTCACAAGCACGGGTGCTGGTGGCCGATTTCGTCCGCCGGGCCCGCGAGCGGGACCTGCCGACCGAGCCGCTGGTGGCCCGCTCCTACACCGGACATGGACGGTACCGGACCGGTCTCCGGGGCTGGTATCTGAAAGCCGACCGATCGATGGCCATCGCTGAAGATGGCGCGTTTTACCTGCTCGCCGTGCCGGCCAGCCTGCGGGCCCGGCTTACCGGCGTCACCCTACGGGAGGACGACCCGCCGCTCGTGGTCGGCCGGGGCGGGCGGGACGGCGAGTCGATCCCCCTCGCCACCCTCCTCGAGCGGTTACTGAGCCGCGACTAGGAGTTTTCCTAAACGGACATGTACGTCCGGTGCCCCTTAGGGGTATCAGACGGGTAAGCCGGTGCGTAACGACGATGTGCGACCGGCGCGAAGCGGCGCAACATGAAGCCGAGTCGAACACGTGTGTCCACGGGGGGATTCATGACCAGAAACGTCGCTGGGCTGTTCACCGGGCGCCGGACGAAGTACTTGATCATTGCGTTCTGGCTGATCGTCGTCGCGATAGCGGCCCCACTCGCGGGCAAGCTGACCAGCGTCGAGGACAACGAGGCCAAATCCTGGCTGCCGGGCAGCGCCGAGTCGACCCAGGTGCTCGACAAACAGGCCGCCTTCTCTTCGCCGGACACGATCCCGGCGGTGATCGTCTACGAGCGCCCGTCCGGGCTGACCGACGCCGACAAGGCGAAGGTAGCGGCGGACGCGCAGAAGTTCGGGCAGCTCGGCGACCTCGACGGCCAGGTGCAGGGTCCGGCGATCGCCGACGACGGGCAGGCGGCCCAGATCTTCGTGCCGCTCAATCTCGGCCCCGAAGGCTGGGATCGCGCCGGCACGACCGTCGACTCGATGCGGGCGACCGCGGAGGAAGGCGCCGACGGGCTGAGCGTGCACATCACCGGCCCGGCCGGCAGCGCCGCCGACTCCGCCGCCGCGTTCGAGGGCATCGACAGCACGCTGCTGTTCGCCACGATCGGCGTGGTCGTGGTGATCCTGCTGTTCACCTACCGCAGCCCGGTGCTCTGGCTGCTCCCGGTCATCTCGGCCGGTGTGGCGCTGACCTGCGCCCAGGCGGTGATCTACCTACTGGCCAAGCACGCCGACCTCACCGTCAACGCGCAGAGCGCGGGCATCCTGACAGTGCTGGTATTCGGTGCCGGCACCGACTACGCGCTGTTACTCGTCGCCCGATATAGGGAAGAGCTGCGCCGCCATCACGACCGGCACGAGGCGATGGCGGTCGCCCTGCACCGCGCCGGCCCGGCGATCATCGCGAGCGCCGCCACGGTGGCGATCGGCATGATCTGCCTGCTCTTCGCCGAGACCAACTCCACCCGCGGCCTCGGCCCGGTCGCGGCGATCGGTGTCGTCGTCGGCCTCGCGGTCATGCTGACGCTGCTCCCGGCGCTGCTGGTGACCGTGGGTCGGTGGATCTTCTGGCCGGTCCGCCCGAAGGAGGGCACCGCCGAGCCGACCACGACCGGCCTCTGGGCCAAGGTCGGCGCCCGCATCGCCCGCCGCCCGCGCACCACCTGGATCACCACGAGCGTGGTGCTGGCCGTCATGGCGATCGGCCTGGTCCAGCTCGACGCGACCGGCCTGAGCAACAAGGAGTCCTTCCGCGGCAACCCGGACTCGATCGTGGGTGAGGAGGTGCTGGCCAAGCACTTCGCGGCCGGGGTCGGCACACCGGTCGCCGTGGTCAGCAACGCCGACCAGGCCGCCGACGTGCGCACCGCCTTCGCCGGCACACCGGGCATCGAGCCCTCCTCGGTCACCGAGCCCAGGGTCAGCGACGGCGTGGCCTACATCGAGGGGACGCTCACCTCGCCGCCAGACAGCCAGACGGCGTACGACACGATCGACCGCGCCCGTGACCGCGTGCACGCGGTGCCCGGTGCGGACGCCCAGGTCGGTGGCCAATCCGCCATCAACCTGGATCTTCAACGCGCGGCCCGCCACGACCGCAACCTGATCATCCCGATCGTGCTGTTCGTGGTGCTGGTGATCCTCGCGCTGCTGCTGCGGGCGATCGTCGCGCCGCTGATCCTTGTCGCGACCGTGGTGCTCTCCTTCGCCGCGGCACTGGGCGTGAGCGCGCTGGTCTTCCGGCACATCTTCGGATTCGGCGGTGCCGACAGCTCGCTGCCGCTGTTCGTCTTCGTGTTCCTGGTCGCGCTCGGCATCGACTACAACATCTTCCTGATGACCCGGGTACGCGAGGAGGCCGCGCGCCACGGCACCAAGCGAGCCGCGCTCATCGGCCTGGCCGCGACCGGCGGTGTGATCACCTCGGCGGGCGTGGTGCTCGCCGGCACGTTCGCGGTGCTGGCCACGCTGCCACTGACCGCGTTCGCGGAGATCGGCTTCGCGGTGGCGTTCGGCGTCCTGCTCGACACGATCGTCGTCCGGGCGGTGCTGGTCACGGCGCTCAACCTCGACATCGGCCGCCACATGTGGCATCCCGGCAAGCTGGCGAAGGTGCCCGACGAGCAGCCCTCGACGGCCGCGCCCGAGCCGGCGCCCGCGGTGCGCTGACGCGCTGATCGCGGGGTTCGCCGGGGTGACCCGGCGAACCCCGCGATCAGCGAAAGTCGCGCGAGGCCGGACTCACCGGTGGCGTGATCGGATCGAGGCGGTCCGCGGTCAGGTTGATCACGCCGTCGTGCTTTTCCAGCCGCCCGCGCACGATCAGCGCGGCGCTGGTGCGCGCCACCTTCCGGTATCGCTGCCACAGGCCCGGCGAGCAGGTCACGTTGAGCATGCCGGTCTCGTCCTCGAGGTTCATGAACGTGATCCCGCCCGCGGTCGCCGGCCGCTGCCGGTGGGTGACGAGGCCGCCGACGCGGACCCGGGTGCCGCCGTCGATCAGGCCCAGCCGCGCGATCGGCACCGCGCCGGCCTCCTCCAGCTGGGGGCGGATGAAGCGGGCCGGGTGGCTCTCCGGCGAGAGGCCGGTGGCCCACACGTCGGCGACGAGGCGGTCGACCGCGTCCATGCCGGGCAGCGTGGGCGGCGGGTTGGGGCTGCTGCCGGCACCCGGGAGGCGGTCGGGCCGCTCCTGGGCGGCGGCGCCGGCGGCCCACAGCGCCTCGCGGCGAGACAGCCCGAAGCCGGCGAACGCGTCCGCGGTGGCCAGCGCCTCCATGTGTGCGGCGGTCAGCCCCACCCGGCGGGCGAGGTCGGCCATGTCCCGGTACGCGCCGGCGCCCGCCCGCTCCTCCTCGATCCGCTTGGCCAGGTCGTCGCCGATCGTGCGCACATAGGACAGTCCTAACCGGACGGCCGGACCGCCCATCCCCCACTGGTGTGGCGGCTCGTACTTCTCGCTTCCCCACCGGGCGTCCGATGTGTACTCCAGCTTTGCCTTGGCTCCGCTGAGGTTGATATCCGGCCGCCGCACCTCGACGCCGTGCCGCCGCGCGTCGTCGACCAGCGTCTGCGGCGAGTAGAAGCCCATCGGCTGGGCGTTGAGCAGCGCGGCGAGGAACGGTCCCGGGTGGTAGCGCTTGAGCCACGAGCTGGCGTACACGAGGTAGGCGAAGCTGATCGCGTGGCTCTCCGGGAAGCCGAAGCTGGCGAACGAGGAGAGCTTGAGGTAGACGTCGTCGGCGATCTCGCCGGTGATGCCCCGCTCGGCCATGCCGGCGTAGAGCCGCTCCTTGAGCGCGGCCATCCGCTCGTCGGAGCGCTTGGAGCCCATCGCGCGGCGCAGCTGGTCGGCCTCGGCGCCGTTGAACCCGGCCACGTCGATGGCGAGCTGCATGAGCTGCTCCTGGAAGAGCGGCACACCGAGCGTCTTGGCGAGCGCGTTGGCCATCGCGGGGTGGGGCGGATTGGGGGGTTCCAGCCCTTTCTTACGCCTGATGTACGGGTGCACCGAGCCGCCCTGGATCGGGCCCGGCCGGATCAGCGCCACCTCGACGACGAGGTCGTAGAAGCATTCCGGCCTCAGCCGCGGCAGCGTGGCCATCTGCGCGCGGCTCTCCACCTGGAAGACACCCACCGAGTCGGCCCTTTGCAACATCGCATAGACCTCGTCGTCGTCCAGCTTCATCGCGCTCAGGTCGAGGTCGTCCTCGATCATGTCGTACGCGTACCGCAGCGCCGACAGCATGCCCAGGCCCAGCAGGTCGAACTTGACCAGTCCGGCGATCGCGCAGTCGTCCTTGTCCCACTGCAGGACCGTGCGGTTTTCCATCCGCGCCCACTCGACCGGGCACACGTCGATGACCGGGCGGTCGCAGATCACCATGCCGCCGGAGTGGATGCCGAGGTGCCGCGGAAACGTCTGCAGCTCGTTGGCGAAGTCGACGACCTGCTTCGGGATGTCGTCGACATCGACCGCCCCGATGCTCCCCCACCGGTCGATCTGCTTGCTCCACGCGTCCTGCTGGCCAGGCGAGAAGCCGAACGCCTTGGCGATGTCGCGCACCGCCGACCGCGGCCGGTACGAGATCACGTTGGCGACCTGGGCGGTGTGCTCCCGGCCGTACTTCTCGTACACGTACTGGATGACCTTCTCGCGCTCGTCGGACTCGATGTCGACGTCGATGTCGGGTGGGCCGTCCCGCTCGGGGGCGAGGAAGCGCTCGAAGAGCAGCCCGTGCCGCACCGCGTCGACGTTGGTGATGCCGAGCGCGTAGCAGACCGCCGAGTTGGCCGCCGAGCCCCGCCCCTGGCAGAAGATCCGGTGGTCGTGGCAGAACTTCACGATGTCGTGGACGATCAGGAAGTAGCCGGGGAAGCCCAGCTCGTCGATCATCTTCAGCTCGTAGTCCAGCTGGTGGTACTCCTGGGGAGCCGCTTCCCTCGGGCCGTACCGCCGCAGCGCCCCCTCCATGGTCAGGTGGCGCAGCCAGCTCATCTCGTCGTGATCTCCGGGAAGCTTCCACTTCGGCAGGCTGGGCGCGACGAGCTGGAGGTCGAAGGCGAGCTCCCGCCCCAACTCGGCGGCGCGGGCCACCGCACCCGGGTACGCCCCGAACCGGGCCGCCATCTCCTCACCGCTACGCAGGTGGGCGGTCGACGCCGCGGGCAGCCACCCGTCGATGTCGTCCAGGCTGCGCCGCGCGCGTACCGCGGCGAGGGCGGTGGCCAGCCGGCGCCGCTTGGTGTTGGCGTAGTGCACGTTGTTGGTGGCCACAATGGACAGTCCCGCCGTCGTGGCCAGCTCGGCGAGCGCGTCGTTGCGGTCGCCGTCGGCCGGGTCACCGTGGTCGGTCAGCTCCACCACCACGCGCGCGGAGTCGAACGCGGCCACGAGCCGGTCCAGCTCCGCGGCCGCCGCGGCCATCCCGCCGATCCGCAACGCCGCCGGTACGGTGCCCTTGCGGCACCCGGTGAGCACGACGACGTCCTTCAGACACTCCCCCAACTCTTCGATCGGCGGGTAGACCGGGCGCCCCTTCTCTTCGCCTTTGAGCTGCGCCTTGCTGACGGTGCGGGCGATCTGGGCGTACCCCTCGGGGCCGCGCGCCAGCACCACCAGGTGCCGCCCCACCGGGTCGGGCTCGCCGTTTTGCGGGCCGGGCAGTCCGAGCGAGAGCTCCGCGCCGAAGATGGTGGGCAGCTTGTGGGCGCGGGCCGCCTCGGCGAAGCGCACCACGCCGTAGAAGCCGTCGTGGTCGGTGACCGCGAGCGCGGTCAGCCCCAGCCGAGCCGCCTCCCGGGCCAGCTCCTCGGGGTGGCTCGCCCCGTCCAGGAAGCTGAAGTTGGTGTGGCAGTGCAGCTCCGCGTACGGGACGGCGCCCTCGGTGCGGATGAGCGCGGGGCCCTCGTACGGCGGCCGCTTCCGGCTCCACGCCGGCGAGTCGCCGCCGTCCGCGTCCACGGCCAGCGGGTCGATGACGTGCCGGCCGGAGAGCACCCGCTCCATCTCCGCCCACGAGCGGACGGGGTTGTCAAAGCCCATGAGCGACCTCTTCAGTCATAGACCGCCTCCACCGACCAGATGCCGCCGGCCAGGGAGAGCAGTAGGCCCCAGCCACCGGGGAGGGCGACCTGGAAGCGGGCCCGGCGCCGCGACTCCTCCGGCGCCCACCAGCGCTCGTCCACCGGCCACGGCCCGATCCACCCGATCACCTCGACCGTGCGCTCCTGCCGCGCCGACCCGATCACGACGCGGGCTGGCGGCGCGCTGACCTCCAACCGGCCGCTCACCTCGACCGGCGTGCCGGCCGCGTCGTACACCATCACCCGGGCCGGCGCCGCCAGCACCTTCGCGGGCGCGGGGGCCGGCACCCGGCCGGGCCAGGGCGGCTGGCCGGGCCTGGCCGGGATCCGCTCATCGCCCCACGGGATCATCCGCACCTGGTCATCCGGCGAACGCCCGCCGCCGAGCACCGCCGTGAGCACCGCCTCCGGCCCGAGGATGCCCTGCACCCGGTGCAGCGCCCGGTGCGCCCGCTCGCGCTCCTCGCCGGTCTCGCCCCACAGGCCCGGCTGGAGCCCGACGTGCGACAGCACCCCTTCGGGGATCAGCCGCAGCCGTACGATCCCGGACACCGGCCGCTCCCGGCGCCCGGAGATCCAACCGTCGAGCTGCCACCGCACCCGGTCGGCGATGGCCACCGCGGTGAGCAGCCCGTCGTGCCGCCAGACCCGGTGCAGCTCCTGCCCGTCCGCGGTCACCGCCTCGATCGCCACCCGGGTGCAGGCCAGCCCGTGGCCGGCGAGCTTTTCGTGCAGCCGCTCGGCCAGCGACCGCGCCGCGAACGCCGCCACGTCCACCCGGTCGAGCGGCTCGTCGTAGGTCTCGGTGACGTCCAGGTCGGGTGGCACGCGGCGGGCCGCGAGCGGCCGGTGGTCGCGCCCCGCCGCCAGCCGGTGCGCCAGCGCCGCGTCGAACCCGAACCGGGACAGGACGTCCGCGGCGGGCAGGGCCGCGAACTCCCCGAGGGTGCGCACGCCGAGCCGGCGCAGCAGGTCTGTCAACTGTGGACGGTCGAGCGCCTCGACGGGCAACCCGGCCAGGAACTCCCGGCTCTCCCCCGGTGGCACGATCCGCCCGGTGCGCGCCGCCAGCCCGGCCGCGAACAGGCCGTCCGCGATGCCCACCTGGCTCTCCACCCCGCACACCTCGGCGATCCGCTCGATGATCGCCTCGGCCGTACGCTCCTCACCGCCGAAGTAGCGCGACGGTCCCTTGGCCGCCAGCGCGCAGGACCCCGGCCGGAGCGCCTCGACCCCGACCACCAGCTCCTCGACCGCCGCCACCACCGGCTCGAACGCCCGCGCGTCCCGATCCGGGTCGTGCTCCACCACGGTCAGCCGGGGGCAGCGGCTCTGCGCCTCCCGCTTGCGCAGCCCGCGCTTGACCCCCTCGGCACGGGCCGCCTCGGAGCAGGCGATCACGCGGTTGGCCCGCACCACGGCCACGGGCCCGGTCGCCGGAATGCCCTCCACCAACTCCAGGGCGATCACCGGCCAGTCGGGACACCAGACCAGCAGCGTGCGCATGCCTGATCATAGAACAGGCGTTCGAATAAGTTGCTGTGATCAACCCCGCGACGAGCCGCTTGATCCTTGACGGTCAGGCGCGCGCGACGGCGCTGCGGCGCCGCAGCGCGGTGACCGCCTGGGCGACCAGCGACCGCGCCTGGCGGTCCATGAGCAGCACCGCGGCGACCGCGACGATCCCGGCGACGGCACCGCTGACCGCGAGGTCGAAGAAGCGGTTGACCAGCGGGTCCAGGCGATGGGCCAGCGTGCCGGCCGCCGCGGCGAGGACCGCCGCGAGAGCACCGGGCACCACCGCCAGGAGGGTGGACCAGACGGGCACGCCCAGCACGCGGCGGAACAGGACATATCCCAGCCCGCCCATGACGCAGACCTGCACGGCGAGGATCGCGGCGGCGACGGCCATCAGCCGCACCGCCGTCGAGGCCCCGGCCGACAGCCACGCGCTGAGCGGCAGGGCGACGGCGACGCCGCCCATCGTGATCCAGGTGAAGGCGGCCGGTATGCCCGCCCGCTGCTTCGCCTGCAGCGACGCCCCAAGGATCGTCCCGATGGTGGTCACGGCGGCGATGACGCACAGCAGCGTGAGCGCCCCGGAGCCCACCGCCCACTGGTCGCCGAGGAACAGCAGCAGCGGGTTGGCGATGCCGGCCACGATCCCCAGCGCCGGAAACGCCAGTAGCGCGACCCCGTGCAGGATCCGCCGCACCTCGTGGCCCATCACGTCTCCGTCCTGCCCATGGCGGGACAGGTGCGGCAGCGAGACCAGCCGCAGTCCGCCGGAGGCGAACTCGCCAGTCATCTCGGCGAACCGGGCCGCGAAGAAGTACAGCCCCACCACCACCGGGCCGAACAGCGCGCCCATGAGGATCACGTCCGTGCGCGAGGAGAGGTAGCTGCCCACGGCACCGGCGTAGGTCTGCAGCGACGTGCGGCGGATGTCGCGCCACGGCCCGCGAATCGGCCCCACGCGCGGTCGCCAGCCGGCGATCCGCCACAGCATCGCGCCGTACAGGACGGGCCAGGCCAACTGCTGCACCACCAGCGCCCACAAGCCGAGCCCCGCCAGCGCGCCCGCGATGCCCGCCGCACCGGCGATCAGGTTTGCCGCCAGCGCCCGCACGGCGAGGTGGCTCATGCGCAGGTGCCGGCGCAGCACCGCCTCGGCGATGATGTTGAGGGCCTGGAACAGCGGCAGGGGCGCCAGCGCGAGGCAGATCGGGAGCAGCTCGGGCAGGTCGTTGATCGCCGTCCACACAGGAGCGAAAGCGGCGAGCAGCAGCCCGTACCCGGCGGCGCCCGTCGCCGTGGCCCAGAACGCGGCGTTGACGTGGTCCTGGGTAATGGCGTCCTGCTGGATCACCGCGATGGTGGGCCCGTGCTCGAGCAGCACCAGGGCGAGGGCGACCCAGACCATCGCCGTCGTGACGACGCCGAAGTCGCGCGGGCTGAGGATCGCGGCGATGACGAACGTGAGCAGTGCGTTCAGCACGGTCCCGCCGGTCCCCAACAGGTATGACCACCGCACCGCGGTGCCGAACGGGACGTCGGTGCGGCCGATGCGCGGTGGACCCTCGGCCACCGCCACGCCGGCGGCGGCGGCGGAGGGCGTCGAAAGCGTCAAAGACTCGGTGCGACCGGCGTCGACGGGAATTTGCAACGGCTGGCCTTCTCCTCGACGACTCTCATCTCATCTGAGATTAGGGTCGGGCGACCTCTCCGGGTCAATGGGGTTCACGCCTGGCACCGGTGTCCGGAGTCCGACAGGAATCGAGGTGGCCGGTCAGCGGATCAGGGTCAGCGTCGCCCGGCGGGCCGGTGGGCGACCGGTGGTCTCGACGTCGACGACGGCGACCACCGGCTGGCCGTCGGCGCCGGGCATCCAGACGGTGATCTCCTTGGGGCGGGCGGCCGCGCCCCGGCCCCGGGCGACGATCGTCACGCGGCGTCGACGGAGCCGGCCGCGGCCGGGGGTCAGACCCTCCCAGTCGCTGCGGACCACCTGGAGCGTCACGTCGGCGCCGTCCCACCGCCCGTACGGCACCAGCACGCTCCCCCGCTGCCGCGCCCGGGCGGCCAGGCGGCTGGCGACGGAGGCGGGCACGGTGCCGGGGACGGCGATGACCACCACGTCGATGCCGTCGATCAGGGCGGCGACGACGGCGGCCCACTCGGGGCCGGGATTGGGCACCAGGGCGAGGCGGTCGAGCGCGATGCCGGCGTCGGCGGCGGCGACCGCGCCGAAGGTGGGGATGCCGACCATCGCGCACCACGAGCCGGCCCGGGACGCCTCGGCGATCAGCGCGAGCACCAGGGCCGAGCCGCCGCCCAGCGCGCCGCCGGTGGGCAGCCCGCCCTCGGGGAGGCCGCCGGCCGCGACGGTGGTGCCGCGGCGCAGGCCGCCGCCGGGGAGGAGCACGCCCAGCGGGGACGCCACCGGCAGCACCCGGTGCCGCCCCGTGACGTCTGGGTCGCTGGCCGGCCGGACCAGCCCGGCGACGGTGGCGGACCGGAGAGTCGCCTGGCCCGCCATGGCCTGTCTCGCTTTCCTGGTACGCGCTTACAACAGCTGGCGTGCGACGGGTCAGGCCGCGGCGAGCCCGTCGAGGGCGGGCTGGTGGGACAGGCCGAGTGCGACCTCGACCACCGCCACGAACTGCTCGGCGGCGCGCAGCAGGTCGTCGGCCTCGCGGGTGGTGACCACGCGCGGGATGCCGGCCTGTGCCGCGGCGCGCTTGCTCGCGCCGGCGGCGAAGTAGGTGGCCCACTCGCGCAGCTCGGGCGCCACCATCAGCAGCAGCGTCCAGACACTGGTGACCCGGTTACGCCGGGTGGGTGCGGGCTGCGCGCGGGCGGCGAGCATGGCGGCGGCGGCGCGCAGGGCGGACAGGTGGGCCGCGGCGTACCGCAGGCCGTCGGGGCGGGTCTCGGCCGCTTCCTCCAGCCCGCGCCGGGCGAGGACGAGCAGCTCGGCGGGAGTGCGGTGCGGCAGCACGCCGGCGGGCACGGTGGGTGCCTGAGCGGTACTGGTCGGCATGGGACTCTCTCCTCGGCGATGTCCTGTCGTCGGCGCCAGCCGGGCGTGAACGCTTCCCCTCCTCACACCCGGCCGGCTCGGCCGGCGAGGCCGTTGCTCGCCGCCCGGGGGTCGGGGGTGGCGAGCAACGGTCCTGCCTGAGGGCCCGGACCCGCGAATGTCCAGGACCCGCACGCGGTCTCCGCGAACCGCCCTCGGATGGTGCGTCGCGAACCGCTCCACCCGAGTCGTTCGAACAGTCGTTCGAACTACCAAGGACAGTACACCTCCCCTACGACAAAAACGCAACGCCCGGCGAGCGGGCCGGTGGGGGTTCCCGAGAGGTAACGACCACAATGCGATTCCACTCCTGACAGCCGACCGGTAGCCTCACGGGCGTGACGAGGAAACCCGCGCTGGGAGTGGCCATGGTGGTCGCCGCCGGCGTGCTGTTCGCGGTCAACGGCACCGTCTCCAAGGTGGTGCTGCGCGCCGGCATCGAGCCGCCCCAGCTGGCCTTCCTCCGGGCCGCCGGCGCCTTCATCGGCCTCCTGGCGATCACCCTCGTCCTCGGCCGCGGCCGCCGCCTGGCGGTCACCCGCCACGACCTGCCGCTCCTGATCGGCTACGGGCTGGCCGGCTTCTTCCTCGTCCCGATGCTCTACTTCGTGGCGATCTCCCGGCTGCCGGTGGGCATCGGGCTGCTGTTCGAGTACACCGCGCCGCTCTTCGTGGCGCTCTGGGTGCGCTTCGGCCAGCGCCAGCCCGTGCGGCCGCGGCTGTGGGGCGGCCTCGCGCTCAGCCTCATCGGCCTCGCCTGCGTGGCCGAGGTCTGGGGCGAGCTCAGCCTCGACGGGCTGGGCGTGCTCGCCGGCCTCGGCGCGGCGGTGCTCCTCGCGCTCTACTACCTGCTCGGCGCGCGCGGCGTCGCCCGCCGCGACACGCTCTCGCTCACCACGTGGGCGTTCGGCGCCGCCGCCGCGGCCGGCCTGCTCACCCAGGCCTTCGCCCCGGCGCGCGGCGACTGGGCGCCGCTCGCGGAGTCCACCTCCGGCGGGGTGCCGGTCGCGCTGCTCCTCGGGTACGTGGTGGTGCTCGGCTCGATCGCGCCGTACCTGGTGCTCGCCGGCGCGCTCCGGCACCTGCCGGCGACGAGCGTCGGCATCATCGGGATGATCGAGCCGGTGATCGCGTCGGCCGTGGCATGGATCACGCTCGGCGGGAGCGAGGCGCTCAACGCGGCCCAGCTGACCGGCGGCGCGCTCGTGCTGGCCGGCGTGGCGCTGGCCGAGACCGCCCGCGTCGCGACACCGCCGCCGGCGCCGGCCGCCACCGAAGAGGAGAAAGTCGTGGCCGTTCCGGCCGGGTGAGCAGCAAGATGGTCGGCATGTCCACACACCCGAACGTGCAGGCGGTCCAGGACGCCCTGCTCGGCACCGACGCCCGCGACGGCTCCGCCCGGCCCAGCGAGATCCGGCTGCTGCCCGAGGCCGTACACACCGCGGCGGCGGCCGCCGCCGCCCTCGGCATCGAGGTAGGCCAGATCGCCAACTCGCTGATCTTCGACGCGGACGGCGAGCCGCTGCTGGTGCTGACCTCCGGCGCGCACCGGGTGGACACCGCCAAGGTCGCCGCCGACCTGGGCGTGGGCAAGCTCAAGCGGGCCACGCCGGACTTCGTCCGCACGCACACCGGCCAGGTCATCGGCGGGGTCGCGCCGCTCGGCCACCCCAAGCCGCTCCGCACGCTCGTCGACACCGCGCTGGCGGGGTACGGCGAGATCTGGGCCGCCGGCGGCGTACCCCAGGCGGTGTTCCCCACCACGTACGCCGAGCTGGTCCGGATCACCGCGGGGAGCCCGGCCGAGGTCGCGTGACGCCGTTCGTGACGCTGCACGTGTGGCGGGTCCCCCGCCGCGCGGTGCCCCGCGCGCTCGCCCGGATGGCCCTCGACCGGAGCCGGCTGCGCGCCACTCCCGGCGTGCGCTTCGCCAAGCTCCTCGGCACCGGGACCGGCGACGGCTTCGGCCCCACGGACGCCGACCCGACCCGCTACGCCGCGCTGGTGGTGTGGTCCGGGGCGGACGCCGCGGCCGGCTTCGCCACCACACCGGTGGCCCGCGCGTGGGAGCGCCTCGCCACCGGCCAGGTGCGGATCGACCTGCGCCCGCTCGCGAGCCGGGGGCGGTGGTCGGGCGCAGAGCCGTTCGGGGACCCGCCCAGGGACCCGGCCGAGGGGCCGGTGCTCGCGCTCACCCGCGCCCGCCTCCGGCCGCGCCGGGCGGTCACGTTCTGGCGCGCGGTCCCGCCGGTCGCGGCCGCCGTGGCCGCCGCGCCGGGGGTGCTCGCCCGCTTCGGCATCGGCGAGGCACCGATCGGTTGGCAGGGCACGGTCAGCGTGTGGCGCAACACCGCAGACCTCGTCGAGTTCGCGTACCGTCACCCGGAGCACCGGGCGGCGATCCTCCGAACACCGACCGAAGGGTGGTACACGGAGGACCTGTTCGCCCGTTTCGCCGTGCTGGGGGTCATAGGCGACCGTAAGGTCGTGGGCTGGAGTGACGGAGGGGAGCGCGGGCGCGCATGAGGTTGGTGCCGTGGATGCCGGACGACCTCACCAGGCGGCTGGACGACGTCGTCGCGGTGTACGGCGAGGCGATGGGCTACCGGGCCGAGCTGCTGGAGGCACGGCGCGGCTACATCGCCACCCACGCGCGGCGACCCGGGTTTCGCGCGGTCGCGACGCTCACCCGTGACGGCCACCTGGTCGGCTTCGGATACGGGTACACGTCCGCCGGCGGCCAGTGGTGGCACGACCAGGTGCGCGGCGCGCTGAGCGAGGAGGCGCGCAAGACCTGGCTCACCGACTGTTTCGAGGTGGTGGAGCTGCACGTCCGCCCGCCCGCGCAGGGACACGGCGTGGGCGGGCGCCAGCTGCGCGCGCTGCTGCGCATGGCCACCGGCGCGACCACCCTGCTCTCCACCCCCGAGGCCGACGAGTGGGAGTCCCGGGCCTGGCGGCTGTACCGGCGCTTCGAGTTCGTCGACGTGCTGCGCGACTTCCGCTTCCCCGGCGACGAGCGGGCGTTCGCGGTGTTGGGGCGCCAGCTCCCGCTCCCCACCTGACCCCGTGCGACGCCGTGATCGCGCGTCGAACCGCCGGCGCAGCGAAGCGAAGCGGCGGTCCGACGCCGAGGGCCTAAGTAAGCATCTGCCCTGGGCCCTGCTGGGCGGGCTCGTCCTCGTCCAGATCAGCTATCCGCTCACCAGCGGTGACGCCCGCGCGGGCGTCACCGTGGCCACCGTCCTGCTCGGGTACGCGACGTCGGTGAGCCACGCGCTGCTCACCCGCGGCCCGCGCGTGGCCGCCTGGCTCGTGCTGGTGACCACCGGCGGCGGCTTCGCGGTCGAGGCGGCCGGCGTGGCGACCGGCTTCCCGTTCGGCGAGTACGCCTACTCCGGTGAGCTCGGGCCGCGGCTCGCCGGCGTGCCCCTGGTCGTGCCGCTGGCCTGGACCTGGATGGCCTGGCCCGCCTGGCTCGCGGCGATACGCGTTACCCGCTCGCGAGTGGGCCGCGTGGTGCTCGCCGCCGTCGGCCTCGCCGCCTGGGACCTCTTCCTCGACCCGCAGATGGTGGCCGAGGGGTACTGGACCTGGGCCGACCCGCACCCCACCCTGCCCGGCGTGCCCGGTGTCCCGGTCGGCAACTACCTCGGCTGGCTCGCGGTGGCGCTCGTGATGACGGCCCTCATCCGGACCACCGCCACGGAGGCCCGCCCCGGCGACGCGCCGATGTACGCGCTCTACCTGTGGACCTACGCCGCCAGCGCCGTGGCCCACGCGGTCTTCCTGGACCTGCCCGATGTGGGCTCGGCGCTGTGGGGCACGCTCGCCATGGGCCTGCTCGCCGCCCCGCTGGCCTGGTCGCTGCGGGAGGAGCCGGCATGATCGAGCCGTTGAGCTGGCTGCTCGTGGTGGCGGTCGCCGCGCTCACCGCGCACACCGTGGTCAACGCGCGCTCGCTCCGCCGCCCCACCAACGCCTCCACAGTGGACGAACACGTGGCGCTCCTCCTGCCGCTGCGGGACGAGGCCGCCCGGGTCGAGCCGTGCCTGCGCGCGATCGGGGCCCAGCGGGGAGTGCCACGGCTGGAGGTGATCGTGCTGGACGACGGCTCCACCGACGGCACCGCCGACCTGGTCCGCGCGCACGGCCTCCGCGTCGAGGAAGGCGCTCCCCCGCCGCCGGGCTGGCTCGGCAAACCGCACGCCTGCCAGCAGCTCGCCGCCCTCGCGCCGCACGCCACCGCGCTCGTCTTCGTGGACGCCGACGTGGTGCTCGCCCCGCACGCCGTGGCCGCCGCCGTCACCGAGCTCCGGGCGGCCGGGGTCGACCTGCTCTCGCCGTACCCGCGGATCGTGGCCCGGGCGGTGGGCGAGCGGCTCGTACAGCCGCTGCTGCAGTGGTCGTGGCTGACGTTCCTGCCGCTGCGCGCGATGGAACGCTCGCCGCGCCCCTCCCTCGCGGCGGCGGGCGGGCAGTTCCTGGTGGTGGACCGGGCCGGGTACGACCGCGCCGGCGGCCACGAGGGCGTACGCGACCAGGTGCTGGAGGACGTGGCGCTGGCCCGCGCGGTCAAGCGGGCCGGTGGGCGGATCGCGCTCGCCGACGGGTCCGCGCTGGCCACCTGCCGCATGTACGGCACGTGGGGCGAGCTCGTGTCCGGGTACACCAAGTCGCTGTGGGCCGCCTTCGGCTCATCGGCGGGCGCGGCCACCCTCGTGGCCCTGCTCCTGCTGCTGTACACGGCCCCGCCGCTCCTGGTCACGGTCACGCCGGCGGCCGGGCTCTGCGCGTACCTGATGGGGGTCCTGGGTCGGGTGGTGGCGGCGCGGGCGACCGGGGGTCGGGCCTGGCCGGACGCGGTGGCCCACCCGGTTTCGATCGTGGTGTTCGGTTGGCTGGTGGTGCGGTCCTACCGCGAGCGGCGGCGGGGCCGGCTGGTCTGGCGCGGGCGGAGGGTGCCGTGAAGGTGGTCGTGATCGGCGCGGGCGTCGGCGGGCTCTTCGTGGCCGCCCGCCTGGCCGCGGCCGGCCACGAGGTGACGGTGCTGGAGCGGGGCGAGGCGGTGGGCGGCAAGCTCGGCCGGTACGCGCGGGACGGCTTCGTCTTCGACACCGGCCCGAGCCTGCTGACGCTGCCGCGGGTCTTCGGCGACTTCCTCCTTCTTGACCCTTCTCGTCGCGTCGCGGGGTCGCGACGCGACGAGAAGGGCTGGCAAACTGTCGAGCCGGTGCCGCTCGACCCGATCGTGCGCCACCGCTTCCCGGACGGCGCGGTGCTCGACTCGTGCCGCGATCCGGACACGTTCGCGGCGCGGATCGGCGCGGCGCTCGGCCCGGCCGCGGAGGCGGAGTGGGCCGCGCTGTGGCGGCGGGCCGGGCGGATCTGGGACACCTCGTGGCGGCACGTGCTCCGCACGTCCCGCTCCCCGATGCGGCAGGCGTGGCGGCTCTCCGAGCTGTGGGCGATCCGCCCCGGGCAGACGCTGCGCGGGCTGCGGGTGCGCGACCCGCGGCTGCGGATGTTCGTCGACCGGTACGCGACCTACGCCGGCGCCGACCCCCGCCGGGCGCCCGCGGCGCTGCTCGCGGCGGCGTACGCGGAGCTCGCCTTCGGCGGCTGGTACCTGCCGGGCGGCCTCGCCACGCTCGCCGGCGCGCTGCTGTCCCGCCTCCTCGACCTCGGCGTCGCCGTCCACTACGGCACCGCGGTCACGGCCATCGACGCGGCGGGCGGGCGCGTGCACGGGGTACGCGCCGGCGGTGCGCGCTTTCCCGCCGACGTGGTGGTGACCGATGTGGACGCCGGCGACGTCTACCGCGACCTGCTGCCCGCGCCGCGGCGGCTGGCCCGGCTGGCCGACCGCAGCCTGTCCGGCTTCGTGCTGTTGCTGGGGATGCGCGGCGAGTCCGGGCTCGCGCATCACAACGTGTACTTCCCGGGCGACTACGACGCCGAGTTCGACGCGGTCTTCGGCGATCCCGGGCGGGGCGTGCGGGCCCGGCCGGCGCCCGACCCGACCGTGTACGTGACGGTGGCCGCCGACCCGCTCGTCCGGCCGGCCGGGCACGAGGCGTGGTTCGTGCTGGTCAACGCCGCCCGCCAGGGCACCGCCCCGGACGCGGTGGACTGGCGCCGCCCCGGCTTGGCGGAGGCGTACGCCGACCGCGTCCTCGACGTGCTCGAAGCCCGTGGCGTCCCGGTCCGCGACCGCCTGCTGTTCCGCGAGGTCCGCCCCCCTGGTGACCCGATCTACGGCACGGCCGCCTCACTGCGGCGCCCGGCCAACCGAGGCCCGGCCGAGGGCCTGTTCCTGGTAGGCGGCTCGGTCCACCCGGGCGGCGGCCTGCCACTGGTAGCACTAGGCGCCGAACAGGTCGCCTCCGAGATCGGGGGGCGCCTCAGCGGAGGGCGCGGTGGAACGCGGTCAGGAGCTGGAGCAGGCCGATCAGGGATAGGAGCGCCCAGACCGCCGTCACCACCGTGATGGTGCCGGCGGGTAGGTCGGTCTGCACGAGCTCGACGGCGCCGGCCAGCAGCAGGCCGACGAACGCCACCGAGACCCGCGTGGGCCGCTCGCCCACGGTCACCACGCCGATGTCGCGCATGCCGGCGGCGGTGACCCGGGCGCGGATGTACTCGTGCAGCCAGGACAGCGCGCCCGCGGTCACCACTAGGATGCCCGGGGCGCCCACCAGCCAGAAGGCGACCAGCCACGCGGCCTCGCCCAGCCGGTCGGCGAGCGAATCGTAGAGGTAGCCCAGCCGGGTGGCGCGGCCGGAGACCACCGCGGTGGCCCCGTCGACGCTGTCGGCCATCGCGCCGAGCAGCACGAACACGGCGGCGAGGGCGGGGCGGTCGGCGAGCAGCGGCACCGAGACGCAGAGCACCAGCCCGCCGAACGTGACCCCGGCCGGTGAGATGCCGACGCGGGCGAGCCCCGAACCGATCACGTACGACACGCGCAGCCAGCCGCGCACCAGCGGCCCGGCCTTGCGCGGATCGAACCCGCCGTGCAGCCGGGCCCACCCGACCGCGTACTCGTCCCAGCTCAGCCGGCCCCTGCCCACTTTGGGATCAACCGCCCGGCGGGTCGATCAGACGCGGGCGCCGGCCGGAAGGTTCTGCCACACCTCACGGGTCGCCGTCGAGCGGTTGAGAGTGATGAAGTGGATGCCCGGCACGCCCTCCTCGAGCAGCCGCGCGCACATCTCGCTGCACTGCTCGATGCCGAGCCGGCGCACCGCCTCGGCGTCGCCCGCGATCCGCTCGAAGCGCTCCAGCAGCGCGGGCGGGAACGGCGCGCCGGAGAGCTGCTCGGACCGCTCGATGGTGGCCATCCGGGTCACCGGCATGACACCGGGCACGATCGGGGTGTCGCAGCCCTCGGCGGCCACGCGGTCGCGCAGGCGCAGGTAGTCATCGGCGTCGAAGAACATCTGGGTGATCGCGAAATCGGCGCCGGACCGGCACTTTTCGATGAAGCGGGTCGTGTCGCTGGCGATGTCGGGCGAGCGCGGGTGCTTGTACGGAAAAGCGGCCACGCCGACGCAGAAGTCGCCGGACTCCTTGAGCAGCCGGACCAGGTCGGCCGCATACATGACGCCCTCGGGGTGGCGCACCCACTCGCCCATCGGGTCGCCCGGCGGGTCGCCGCGCACCGCGAGCACATTGCGCACACCGACGCCGGCCAGCCGGCCGATCACGTGGCGCAGCTCGGCGACCGAGTGGTTGACCGCGGTGAGGTGGGCCATCGGCAGGAGCGTGGTCTCGGTGGCCACCCGCTCGGTCACCGACACGGTGGTGTCCCGCGTCGTGCCGCCCGCGCCATAGGTGATCGAGACGAACGACGGCCGCAGCGGCTCCAGCTCGCGGATGGCCTGCCAGAGCAGCGGCTGCCCCTCGGCCGTCTTGGGCGGGAAGAACTCGAACGAGAACGTCGGCGCTGGGCCGGCGATCAAGTCACCGATCGACGGCTGGGATCCGCCCGGAAGGACGGAAGGGATACCGAGTGCCACCCCGTGACTGTATAGGTTGCGATCGAGCCGCAGTCGAGCGATCTCAGAGCGTGGCGGGCGACCGCGTACGGATCTTCCGCGCCAGAAAACGTCGTACCCGCGCGGTAAGAGTTATCCAGCACGGGTGCCCGCTCCCGGCCCTCGCGATGGCCACCGATCGGGAGCGGCGCCCGCGTGGGATTACGGGGGCGTCCGGCGGCGCCCGGGGGTCGGGCGCTGCCGGGCGACCGAGGGGTCGGCACGCACGTCAGGAGGTCGTGACTCTCGAGGGGGCTCAGATCGCCGTGTCTGAGGCATGCGCCGTCCAGGATCTGGACGGCACACCGTCACCATCCACCGCGCCCGTCCCACTGGGCGCCATGTTGGCCGCGCTCCGGCAGGCACGCGGCTGGTCACAGCTGCGCGTGGCCGAGCAGCTGACCACCGCCGCCGGCCTGCACACCGTCAGTCGACACGAGGTCAGCCGCTGGGAGCGGGGCGAGCGGGTTCCCGGTGACTTCTGGCTGGGCTGGCTCGCGATCGTGCTCGATGTGCCGGGGCCCGAGCTGGCGATCGCCGCCGCGGCCGCCCGCCGTGGGCCCGCCCGGCGGGCCGCGCCCGGGCCGGCACCCGTCGAGGGCCAGGCCGACCTGCTGCGGCTCGCGCACGCCTGGCTGGCCGATCCGGCCGGCACGCTCGCTCGCGTCTCGCCCGCCGGGCCCGCCGGCCCGTCCCGTGCGGGCGGGCTGGGGCCGATCGCCGCTCCGGCCGAGGGAGTCCGGGCCGCGAGCGGCACCGGGCGGGCGGAGGCGGCGCGCGGGCGGGCCGGGCCGGCGCTGTCCCACCTCGACACGCTCGCCGCTTGGCTGGTGGGCACCCGGGCCGCCGCCAGCGGGGGCAGCGGCGGCCGGGCGGGCGGCACCGGCGGGCGGCGCGGTGGCGGGGCCGACCTCGATGCGGTGGCCGCGACCGTGGCCGTGCTGCGCCGGCAGGACGACCTCGTCGGCGGCTCCGACCTGGCTGGGCCCGCCGGCCGCGAGCTGGGCTCGGCGCTGCGCCGGCCGGAGGGGGTGCCGGCGAGCCGGCGCCTGCTCGGGCTGGTGGCCGAGGCCGCCCAGCTCACCGGCTGGCTGGCCGCCGACGCGGGTGACGTGGGCGGCGCGCTCGCCGCCTACCGCACCGCCCTCGCCGCGGCCGCCGGTGCCGGTGACCGGCCGCTCGCCGCATATGTGCTCGGCTCGGCCAGTCACCTGCTCGCGAGCCACGGCGACCCGCCCGGGGCGCTGCTGCTCGCCCGCACCGGCCTGGCCGGCGCCGGCCGCTCGGCCTCGGCCGGGCTGCGGGCGCTGCTGCTGCACCGGGTGGCGTTCGCGGCGGTGCTCTGCGGCGAGCGGCGGGCCGCGCACTCCGCGCTCGGGCGGGCGGCCACCGCCGCGGCCCGGCGCGACCCGGCGCAGGATCCACCTTGGCTGTACTGGCTGGACGGCGCCGAGCTGTCCGCCATGACCGGCCGCTGCCTCGCCGCGCTGGGGCGCCCGCTGCGGGCCGAGCCGCTGCTGACCGCGGCCGTGCGCCGCACCGGCCAGCCGCGCACCGCCGCCATCTACGGCGCCTGGCTGGCTCGGGTCTGCCTCGACCTCGGCGAGGTGGAGCGGGCCGGTGAGGTGGCCGTCGAGGCCCTGCTCGACGCGGTCCGCTCCGGGTCCGCGCGGGCGGCCGCCGAGGTCGCCGTCGTGCGCCCGCGGCTGGCCGCGCACCGCGACGTGCCCGAGGCCCGGCGGTTCACCGAGCTGGCCATCGCCAGCCGTCCCTATCTGCCCGAAGTTGCACGTACCGGGCCCCAGAAGGCGATGGAGATCAGGACCGACTAGCGTCGTGATGTGGCCGCAGACGACCCCTCATCGTCGCCCGTCGACCGCGCCGACCTGCGCACGCGTGTTGACAAGGCGCTCGCCGAGTTCCTTGCGCAGCGGCGTGGCTGGCTCGCGACGGTCGACGAGGCGGTGCTGCCGATCGCCGACGCGGTCGAAGACTTCGTGCTCGGCGGCGGCAAGCGGCTGCGGCCCGCGTTCGCCTACTGGGGCTATCGAGGGGCCGGCGGCGCCGACTCGGACCGGGTCGTCGCCACCGTGGCGGCGCTGGAGTTCGTGCAGGCCAGCGCGCTGATCCACGACGACCTCATGGATCGCTCGGACACCCGGCGGGGCGAGCCGGCGGTGCACCGGCGGTTCGCGGCGCGGCACCGCGCGGCGGGGTGGCGGGGCGACCCGGACGCGTTCGGCGACTCGGCGGCGATCCTGCTCGGCGACCTCTGCCTGGTCTGGTCCGACGAGCTGCTGCACGCCGGCGGGCTGCCGCCGGAGACGCTCGCCCGGGCCCGGCCGGTCTTCGACGAGATGCGCACGGAGGTCACCGTCGGGCAGTACCTGGATGTCTTCGCCCAGGCCACCGCGCACACGTCGGTCGAGTTGGCCGGCAAGGTCGCCCGGTACAAGGCGGCGAAGTACACAGTGGAGCGACCGCTGCTGCTCGGCGCCGCGCTGGCCGACGCGCCACCGGCGGTGCTGGCCGGCCTGTCGGCGTACGGGCTGCCGCTCGGCGAGGCGTTCCAGCTCCGCGACGACGTGCTCGGGGTGTTCGGCGATCCGGCGCAGACCGGCAAGCCGGCCGGCGACGACCTGCGCGAGGGCAAGCGCACCTACCTGGTGGCGGCGGCCTTCGAGGCGGCCGGCGACCCGGCGCTGGCGGTGCTGGAGGCACGCCTCGGCGACCCGGCCCTGGACGTGGCCGGCGTGGCCACGCTGCGCGACGTGATCACGTCCACCGGCGCGCTCGCCCGCACCGAGGCCCGCATCACCGAGCTGACCACGGTGGCCCTGCGCGCGCTGGCCGCCGCCGACCTCGACACCGAGGCCCGAGGGGTGCTCACCGAGCTGGCCGCGGCGGCGACCGCCCGCACGGAGTAGGCCCGGCCCGGCTCGAAGCGTCTAGAGACAGAGGGGTGGGGGTCGTGCTCGCTGTTCTTCAAGCCCAATTTTCTTTGCCCGCGTTCGCGTCAGTTGCAGGCCGTATGCTCCCGCGGGCCGGGGGGTCCGTGGTTCAAGTTCGTCTGCCTCCGGCGGGAGCGCTCCGGACCATCAGGATGGGGGTAGTGCCGCGGGCAGCCGGCCGGGGTCGGGTGTGTGCGGGTGGGCGGGTGGGCGGGTCCGTGCGCAGGATGCTCCGTTTGTGCGGGCAGCTCGACAGCTTCCGTGACGGTGACCTCTCGCCCGCGCTCATGAGCGGTAGGCGGTCGCGGCGAACAGATCGTGGTCATTGAGTCCCCCTATGGGGGGACCGTGGTCGTGGACGAACCCACACCCGCACGGAGTAGGCCCGGCTCAGAGCGTCTGGATCATCCCGCCGCGGTCCGGCCGCTCGACCGGCCCCGCCCCGCGCAGCAGCACGTAGAGCGGTGGCAGTCCGGACTCCCGGCGTGCCGCGATCCCCTCGCCGAGCACCTGGTACGCCTGGCGCCACGCCTTCGGGTCAGCGCGGGCGAGCACGCCGTACTGCTCCCAGAGCAGCACGTGCCCCCGCCCGGCGAGCCAGGACAGGTCGCCGAGGCAGTCGTAGAACGCGTCCCAGTTGCGCCCGAACCAACCGGGGAAGGCGAGCACGGCGGCGCAATGGTCGAAGAACTCGAGCCGACCGGTCAGCGGCCGGCCGTCGAGCGGGTGCACGGCCCAGCCCGCGGCGGCGAGCTCGCGGCGCACAGCACCGGGGTGTGCCCGGGACAGCCAGCGGTAGATCCCCGGCGGGCGAGCACCCGCCAGGACCGCGGCGAGCCGCGCCGTCGTCACCGGGCTCCCCCTCCTGAGCCTCTCCTCCACGCCACACCGGTCAACGGGCCCCCCGACCCACCGGCGCGCGCCTGTTGGCGAAGTGTGCCCGCAGCGCCCCGTCGAATCAACCCCGCCGATTGCCCGTCCGGGCAGCTCAGACGGGCAGGAAGGCCCTATCCGGGCACGCTCCGGTCACCGCGCCCGCCGCCGCGGTCCTTCCCGGCCGCGGCGCCCCCACCAGGTCCAGACCGAGAGCGTGAGCAGCACGAGCGCGAAGCCGAACAGCAGATCCTCCACCGGCGCGTAGACCAGGCGGAGGCCGAGGATGGCGTCCGGGTCGTACCGGACGATTCCCCGCCCGGTCAGGATCCCGTTGGAGATCAGCTGGAAGAACACGATGATCGGGTACGTGGCCCAGAAGACCCGGCGCCGCAGCAGGCGCGTACGCAGTACGAAGAGGTCGACGACCACCGCGCCGGCCACGCCCAGCAGCGCCGCCGCCGTATAGGTCACCGGTCGTCGCCCAGCACCTTGCGGACGGCTTCGAAGCCGAGGATGGCGCAGATCGGCACCACGACGAAGAAGAGCAGCTCGTCGAGGGGCAGCCCGCCGGGAAACACGACGCCGGTGGTCTGCGCCGGGTCGAAGCTCCAGTGGCCGGCCGCGATGGCCAGCAGATCCCACACCACGAAGACGGCCACGACCGGCACCAGCGTGAGCAGCAGCCGCCGCCACTGCCGCAGCACCCCCACCCGCAGCATCGGCTCGAGCCAGAGCGCCCCCGCGAGGCAGCCGGCGAGCACGGCCAGGTAGGAGAGGTGGCGCACGGTCAGAAGCCCAGCGCCTGCGCCCGCCGCTTGACCTCGGTGGCGCGGCCGGTGCTGAGCGCGGCCGCGGGCGTACCCGGAAGGGTGTCGTCAGGCTCGTAGAGCCACCCGAGTGCCTCTTCGTCGTTGTACCCAGCGTCGTGCAGCAGGGTGAGGACGCCGGGGAGGTGCTTGAGCACGGTGCGGTTAACCACGAGCTCAGCGGGCACCCTCAGCACGCCGTCCCGCCGCACGGCGAGCAACGCGTGGTCGCGAATCATCTGGTTGACCTTGTTGACCGGTACGTCGAGCTGCTCGGCGACCTCCGGCAGGGTCAGCCACACGGCGGGTACACCGGAGGCCGGTGCGGAATCGGTCACCCGCTCACCCTGCCACGCCGTACCCGCGGCACACCAGCACCCCTGACTTTCCCCCGTACACCCGCGCGTCCCGGCCGCAAGGCGGCGGACGTGCCCGTTTCGGGCGGCGGTGACCCCTGGCCGGCCGCCGGAAGGACCCTGTCGTGAGGAACGTTGGCCGTGAGGTGTCGGGCGCCTGGCGCTCGGTCCGGTACGACCTGACGAGGCGGCCGGTGCCGCCGCTCGACGACGCACCGACCGACCTGATCTACCCGGAGTACGAGCCGGCGCACCGGCCGCGGCGGCGGGTGCTCGCCGCGACCACGTTCGGGGCGCTCTCACTGCTCGGCGCCGCAGGCACCTATTTCGCGGTGGTCAACGGCCTCAGCGCGCTGGCCAGCGATGAGGCGGCGCCGCCGAAGCGGTTGCCGTCGGTGGCCGGCGCCCCGTCGCCGTCGCCGACCGCGCGGGGCGTGGCCTCCGTGCCGAGCCCGACGTCGAGCCGGGCGGTGCCACCACCGGTGCGCGGGGCGGCACCGCCGCCGAGCGGGCGGGCGGTCCTCGGGCGCGCGCCGGTGCGGCCGGCTGCGCCCAGCCCGACCTGCGCCTGCGTCACCCCGCCGGTGCCGACGCCCACCTCGCCGCCGCCCGTGGCGGAGACCCCCGAGCCGCCGGTGAGCAGCAGCCCGCCGGCTCCGACGGGCCCCGCATCGCCCGAGCCCACACCCGGACCGAGTGACCCGCCGCCCGCAGGTGGATAGGCTCCTGCCACCGGACGTTCGGAAGACATAGACTGCCTGCCGATGGAGATACAGGTCGCCGACACGCTGCTGGGCACGCTGGTCGACGGGCGCTACCGCATCCGTGGTCGGGTCGCCCGTGGCGGCATGGCGACCGTGTACATGGGCGTCGATGAGCGGCTCGAGCGCACTGTCGCCCTCAAGATCATTAATCCGGCCCAGGTTCGCGAGGCCCGGTTCGTCGAGCGGTTCACCGACGAGGCCAAGACGATCGCGCTGCTCACCCACCCCAACGTGGTGGCCGTCTACGACCAGGGCACCCACGGCGGCCTGCCCTACCTCGTGATGGAGTACGTGCGCGGGCGCACCCTGCGCGACGTGCTGGCCGAGCGCGGCCGGCTCAACCCGGGCGAGGCGCTGGCGATCCTGGAGCAGATGCTCTCGGCGATCGCGGCGGCCCACCGGGCCGGGCTGGTGCACCGCGACGTCAAGCCGGAAAACGTGCTGGTCGCCGAGGCGCCGAGCGGCGGCTCGGGCAATCTGATCGACAGCGTCGTCAAGGTCGCCGACTTCGGCCTCGCCCGCGCCGTGGAGGCGAGTGCCGAGGAGGAGACCGGCGGCCAGCTGATGGCCACGGTGGCGTACGTGGCGCCCGAGCTCGTCACCAACGGCCACGCCGACGCGCGCACCGACGTCTACTCGGCGGGCATCGTGCTCTTCGAGATGCTCACCGGCCGCGTGCCGTACGACGGGGACAGGCCGGTCGAGGTGGCCTGGCAGCACGTCGACCGCGACGTGCCGCCGCCCTCCTCCCTGGTGCCCAACCTTCCGGAGGCGCTCGACGACCTCGTCGCGCGGGCCACCCGGCGCGACGCGGGCGCCCGGCCGACCGACGCCGGCGCGCTGCTCGCCGAGGTGCAGCAGGTCCGCGACGACCTGGGCACCTCGGCCAACGCGAGCACCGCGGTGCTGCGCCAGGTCGCCCAGCCGACCCAGGTCATCGCGCCGGTATCGCCGGTCGACCGGCCGTCGTGGGCGCGGCTGCCGGAGCAGAAGCCGCCGGTGCCGGGCCGCCGCCGGGCCGCCCCGCCGCCCGACGAGGGCATCGGCGAGCGGCTGGGCAGCATCCGCCTGCGGTTGCTCGGCGACCCCCGCGCCCGCCTGGCGGTCGTGGTCGCCGCCGCGGTCGTGCTGCTGCTCGTGGTGGTCGGCGTCTGGTGGGCCGGCTTCGGCCGCTACACGGTCGCCCCGCAGCTGGTCAGCATGAGCAAGGCCGAGGCGGAGTCGCAGGCCGCCGACGGTGGCTTCGAGATCCAGTACGCCCAGGGCCGATACGACGAGCAGGTCGCCAAGGACGTCGTGCTCGCCCAGGACCCGCCGTCGACGTCACGGATCGTCAAGGGCGGCACCCTCACGCTCACCCTCTCGCTCGGCCCGGAGCGCTACGACGTCCCCGACGTGGTCGGCAAGGACCTCGCCCAGGCCAAGGCCGACATCGAGGACGCCAAGCTGGTGCTCAAGGAGGGCCCGCCCAGGTTTGACGACCGGCTCCCCAAGGGCATCGTCCTGGCGGTCAATCCCGACGCGGGCACGCAGGTCAAGCCCGGCACGACGGTGACGGTGACGGTCAGCAAGGGCCGCGCGCCGATCACCGTGCCCGAGGTCGTCGGCAAGAACATCAACGACGCCCGCGCCCAGCTCCAGGCGCTCGGCCTCGTGGTCGTCGAGCAGTACAAGGACGACAACCGGGCCAAGGACGAGGTGATCGCGCAGACCCCGGCCAGCGGCTCGGGCGTCGAGCAGGGCGCGGAGATCAAGCTCGAGGTCAGCAAGGGCCCGCCGCAGGTGATCGTCTCGCGGGTCATCGACCTCCCCTGCCAGCAGGGCAAGCAGGTGCTGGAGGGCCAGGGCCTGCGGGTGCGCGTCGACTTCAACCCGAACGGCATCGTGCGCATCCAGAACCCGGCGGAGAACACCCCGGTCGCGCCGGGCACCGAGGTCGTCATTGGCTGCTTCTAGGCGGTCGGCACGTGCGGGCAAGCCGGTGCAGCCCCGGCCGGTCGGCTCGCACACGCCCACCGCCGGCGGGCTGGCGAAGGCCGCGCTGCCCTACGTGGACGGCGCCGAGTCCGAGGTCGCCCAGGTCTACGTCTCCAACTCGCGGGGCTGGGCGCTGCCGCCCGGTGACCCCGCGCAGGACGAGGCGTTCCTGGCCGGGTGCGCCGAGCGCGGGCTCGCCGCGTACATCCACGCCTCGCTGCTGGTCAACCTCGGCTCGCCCACGCCCGCTACCGTCGAGCGGTCGGCGGCCACGCTGGCGCACGCGATCGCCCGGGGCACAGCCATCGGCGCCGCGGGGGTGGTCTTCCACGCCGGCAGCGCGGTCGACGAGGGCCACGCCGAGGTGGCGATGAAGCAGGTGCGCGAGTCGCTGCTCCCCCTGCTCGACCGCGCGGCGGCGACCGGTGGGCCGAGGCTGCTGGTCGAGCCGACCGCGGGTGGTGGCCGCTCGCTGGCCTCCCGGGTGGAGCACCTGGCGCCGTACCTCGACGCGGTCGACCACCACCCCTTCCTGGGCGTCTGCTTCGACACCTGCCACGCGTGGGCGGCCGGCCACGACCTCGGCTCGCCGGAGGGCATGGCGGCGACGCTCGACGAGCTGGTCGCGGCGGTGGGGCCGGACCGGCTGCGGCTCGTGCACGCCAACGACTCCCGCGACCCGTGCGGCTCCACCCGCGACCGGCACGAGACGATCGGCAAAGGCATGATCGGCGAGGCCGCTTTCGGCGAGCTGATGCGGCACCCGGCGACGGCCGGCGTACCCGTCGTGGTGGAAACGCCCACTGAGGGATTTGTGGGCCATGCCTCGGACATCGCGGCCCTAAAGAGGCACCGCCCCCTTGCGTGACCTGGAGCTTTAGGGCACCCTTACTGAGGCCAGGCTAACCACAGTAAGGGCTGTCTATGTACGTCTGCATCTGCGCTCGGGTCCGTGAGGGCGAGGTCCGCACCGCCATCCGGCTCGGAGCCCGCTGCGAGGAGTCCGTGGGCGACGCGTGCGGCGCCGGCACCGGCTGTGGCACCTGCCTGGATCGCATCTGTGACTTGATCGACGAGGAGAAGTCCGCCGACACGCTGCTGCCGCTAGCCGCCTGACCTGCGCGTGGGCGTAGGCTCACCCCCACACGTTTACCTGTGGGGGTCTTCGGCATGCAAGGCGATGCTCGCGTCATCGAGTTTCTCAACGAACAGTTGACCGCGGAGCTCACCGCGATCAACCAGTACTTCCTGCACGCCAAGATGCAGGAAAACTGGGGCTACACCAAGCTCGCCAAGTTCACGAAGCACGAGTCGATCGACGAGATGCGGCACGCCGAGGTGCTGACCGACCGCATCCTCTTCCTCGACGGCCTACCCAACTACCAGAAGCTCTTCGCGCTCCGGATCGGCGAGACCGTCAAGGAGCAGTTCGAGTGCGACATGAAGATCGAGCTGGAGGCGGTCGACCGGCTCCGCCGCGGCATCGAGTACATGCGCTCGATCGGCGACGTGACCTCGGCCAACATCTTCGAAGACATCCTCCAGGACGAGGAACACCACGTCGACTACCTGGAGACCCAGCTGGGTCTCATCGAAAAGCTGGGCGAGGCGCTCTACCTGCAGAACGTGACCGAGCACCCCGACCCGTCGTAGGCCCTCAGCTCAGGTCGAGCCGCTCGGCGTAGCCGTCGCGCAGGTCCTCCCAGCCGAAGTCCTTGGCCTCGTCGGCCACGATCGACCCGATAGGGCGGCCATCGAGCAGCAGGTCGGCCACGTCGAGGCAGATGTGCCAGCCAGCCGCGACCATCGGCACCCAGGTGCGGTCGCGCACGGTGTGCCGCAGCGTCAGCCGGGTCCCCTCCCCGGTCGGCTCCAGCTCCCACCGCATCAGGTCGCCGCCCCAGTCGTAGACCAGCAGCGCCGGCGGCTCGACCTCCAGCACCTCAGCGGGCGTGGCCTCGGGCTCCCCACCGCCGCCGAGCATCGTGAACGCCGCGGGGCCGGCACCACCGAGATCGCGGTCCGGCACGAAAGGCGCCCACTCGCGCAGCTGCCCCGGCTCCACCAGCGCGCCCCACACCTTCTCCCGCGGGTGGCGGAAGTCGCGGATGAACACCAGCGTCCACTTGTCACCCTCGCCCCGCTCGGCGGAGGCGTCGGCCAGGGCCCCAGGCTTGTAGTCGGCTCTCTCCATGTGCCCTATATTCCTCGTGAGGCATATACCTGTCAAGGTAAGCTGGCGCGGTGATCGAGGTGCGCCCGGTCGACGCCGACCGGTGGGACGACCTGGCCGGACTCTTCGGACCGAGCGGGGCCTATTCGGGCTGCTGGTGCATGTGGTTTCGGATCCCGGGCGCCGAGTTCAGCCGCAACGGCAACGCCGGCAACCGCGCCGCGCTCCAGTCGCTCGTGACCGATGGCGAGGCGGTCGGCCTGCTCGGCTACGCCGACGGGCAGCCGGTTGGCTGGTGCACCGTCGCGCCCCGCACCGCCTACACGCGGATACTGCGCTCCCCCGCCCTCAAGCCGGAGGAGCCGACCGAAGCCGGGGTGTGGTCGGTGCCATGCTTTTTCACGCGCCGCGACCGCCGTGGCACCGGCGTCTCGGCGGCGATGCTGGACGCGGTCGTGACGCACGCGCGGGCCGCTGGCGCGGCGGCGCTGGAGGGCTACCCGGTCGACACGAGCAGCGGCCGCGTGCCACCGCCGGCCGAGCTCTACACCGGCACGGTCACGCTCTTCACCCGCGCCGGCTTCGAAGTGCACCGCCGCCCAGCCACGGGCCGCCGCGTGGTCATGCGCCGCACTCTCTAGAGCGTTTGGCCGATATTTGCCCGCGTTCGTGTCAGTGGCGGGCCGTTTGCTCCCGCGGGCCGGCGGGTCCGCGGTGGTCGTCGCTACCCCCTTTGCCTCCGGCGGGAGCGCTCCAGACCATCAGGATGGGTGTTAGGTGCTCGCGTTGGAGAAACGACAATGGCCCAAAGGTGGCGGCGAAGGTGGCCTGAAGATGCCGCCAGATCTGTTTCCGGCTGTGTCGACCATGGGCTGCGCAACAGGTTTGCCCGGAATGTCGCCGCGCACTCCATGGTCATCGGGCGGCGAAGGGCTGGGAGGGTGGGGCTGCGGGAGCGGCGGTCCGGACCCCATACCGCTCGATCTTGGATGTGCGGCGCCCGGGCTTTGTGAACGTTTGTTGTAGCCAGGGCAGCAATAAAGCTTCACAAAGCAGCGCTGTCGAGCTGTCGATGGCCGGTCGGCGCCTTCGTTGGCGGGAGGGGCGTGGCGCTGGCAGATCTGTTGCCGACACGAGGCCAGCACAAACTACGCCAAGTGGCATAGGCGGACATCGCGGTGCCCACGTCTGTCTCTCTATTACTAGCCCTTGAAGACGTGGACCAGCACTTCGGCGGCGCGGTCGATGCCGGCGTCGTCGATG
>Ga0272482_10000016_pt1 | contig 62408 bp, 60 predicted proteins | sample RVTome_8_FD_192427 | JGI IMG/M metagenome (GOLD analysis project Ga0272482, IMG submission 192427) | Soil microbial communities from uranium-contaminated site in the Upper Colorado River Basin, Wyoming, United States - RVT160D0 (version 2) ...
TTGCTGAAGGTGACCTTCGTCCAGGCCTGCTGGTCGATGACGACGATCGCCATCGTCATGCTGAAGCCCAGATCCTTGTCCTTGAAGACCGCCGTGTAGGTCATCCGCTTGTCCTTCGGGTTGACCTCACCCTTGGCGTCGCCCTCCAGCTGCTTCATCGTGTACCGGAAGCTGCCCTCCGACCCGTCCGGCACCGCGTCCCGAAGCTTCTCGGCCGGTGTGGGCGGTGGGGCGGCCGCGTCGATGGCGTCTGCGCAGCCGGTGACCAGTAGTGCGCTCGCGGCCAGCGCGAGGAAGATCCGTTGCCTCATCTCAATCTCTCTATGCGTTTTCCGGATGTGCGGTTGATGCGCCCAGCGATCGTGGGGAGCGGCTCTGCTGGAACGCTGCCGTTATGCTGCGGATGGCTGCCGCTTTGCTGCGGTCGACTGCCGTTTTCGCGATATGGCCTGGTCAGGCGGGGTGAGGCTGAGCTGAAACGCTTTGAGATCCTGGGTCCCGTTCGCGCCTTCGACGGCGACGACGAGATAGCGCTCGGCCCGGTAAAGCAGCGCGCGGTCCTCGGCGTGCTGCTGCTCAACGCCAATCGCCCGGTCAGCGCCGCCCAGATCGTCACCGCGGTGTGGCAGGACGACCCCCCTGGCAACGGCGCCAACGTGGTGCAGAAGTACGTCGCCGGGCTGCGCCGCGCACTCGAGCCCGGGCGGGCGCTGCGCGCGCCGTGGCAGCTGCTGACGCTGACCGAAGCCGGGTACGTGCTCAACACCGAGCCCGGCGCGCTGGACGCCGACGTCTTCCGCGACCGGGTCCGCCAGGCTTCGGCCGCCCGCGAGGAGGGCATGCTGGTCCGGGCCGCGGCCGAGCTGCAGGCCGCGCTCGCGCTGTGGCGGGCCGATCCGCTGGCCGGGCTGACCGGGCCGGTTTTCGACGCGGCCCGCGATCGGCTGTCGGAGAGCCGGGCGGCCGCGCTGGAGTCGTGGGCCGAGATCGAGCTGACGCTCGGCCATCACGCCACGCTCGTGCCGGAGCTGGTCCGGCTCGTCGCCGAGTACCCGCTCCGCGAGCAGCTGCGGCACCACCTGATGCTGGCGCTCTACCGGACCGGGCGGCAGGCCGAGGCGCTCGCCGCGTACCGGGACGCCCGCGCGTACTTCGTGGAGGAGTTCGGCGCCGAGCCGGGCGAGCCGCTGCAGCAGCTGCACCAGCGCATCCTGCGTTCGGACCCGGCGCTGGCCGCCCCGGTCGACAGCCCGGCACCTGTCGCGCCCGTATCACCGCCGCCGATCTCGCCACCGGTGCCCGCGGCGGTGCCGGCGCCGGCACAGATCCCGGGTTTGGCTCCGCTGGTGGCGACGATCCCGTCGCTGGGGCTGGTCCGCGACGAGCGTTCGCGGTGGTGGTCGTGGTTCTGGCTGGTCGGCGCGATCCTGCTGGCCTTCGGATCGTGCGGCTACCTCGCCTGGATGGTGGTCGGCGTCTACGCGGTCCGGCGGCGGAGCGTGCTCCACGCCCTCGCCGCCGGCATCTACCTGATCATTGCGGTGGTTTCCCTGGTCGCTCTGTTCAGCGATCCCAACCTCAGCGACCCGGAGGCCGAGCTCACGGAGGCGCACGGCTGGGTGTGGTTCGTCACCGCGTTCGCCGTGTGGAGCCTCGGCACGCTGCATGCCGCATTGGTCGGCGTCCTCACGGTGCGGCGGGCGCGCCAGATCGACCCCCTGCGCGCGGCCCGCCGCGAGCAGGCGCTGCAGATCGTCCAGTGGAAGCCGGAACTCGCCCGTGAGCTGCTGATCGGCCGCCCCGACCTGCCCCGCCAGTTTGACGACGGCGGGCTCGTCGACATCAACGCCGTGCCCGGCTACGTGATCGCCCTGCTACCCGGCGTCACCGGCTATCACACGCACCTGATCGTGGCCGACCGTGCTCGCCGCGGGCCGTACGCGTCGGTCGAGCACATGGTCGCCCGCCAGGTGATCACGCCCAAGCTCGCCGACGGGCTGCGCGAGCTCCTGATCTTCGGATACCTACCGGACCGTGAGCGCCGACCGCAGGCCGGTGATGTCCAGCACGCGTAGCAGAAACTCGCCCACGTTCGTGAGCAGCAGCACGCTCTGCGAGTGGCTCGCCTTCTTGGTCAGCACGACGATCGTGCCGAGGCCCTGCGAGTCACAGAATGTGACGCCGGACATGTCGAGCACGATGCGCACGGGTGCGTCGGCCAGGAGTTCGTTGACGACGTTGGAGAGTCGGGCGGCCGTGAGCATGTCGATTTCGCCGGCGAGCTTGAGCACGATCTCGTCGGGATCGCGTAGCACCGCGATGGACAACTCCGGACGTTCCACCCGATCAGCCTATCGTGATCTAGTGTGGGCCGCCCGGTGGAAGGGTGCCGGTCGGGGTCCTTTGCCTCCCCGTCAGGCAACGCTGTCAGAATGGCTGGACCGTGAGTGACACACCAGGATCCGATGCCCTCTTCGATCGCGCCCGAGCCATCGTGCCCGGCGGGGTCAATTCACCCGTCCGTGCGTTCCGGGCGGTCGGCGGCACGCCCCGCTTCATGGTGCGCGGTGACGGTCCGTGGTTGTACGACGCGGACGACCGGCGCTACGCCGACCTGGTCTGCTCGTGGGGCCCGCTGATCCACGGCCACGCGCACCCCGAGGTGGTCGCCGCCGTGCAGGCCGCCGCCGCGCTCGGCACCAGCTTCGGCACACCCACGCCGGGTGAGGTCTACCTCGCCGAGGAGATCGTTTCGCGTACGCCGATCGACCAGGTGCGCCTGGTCAACTCCGGCACCGAGGCGACGATGTCGGCGATCCGGCTGGCCCGTGGCTTCACCGGGCGCGCCAAGGTCGTCAAGTTCGCCGGCTGCTACCACGGCCACGTCGACGCGCTGCTCGCCGCCGCCGGGTCGGGCGTGGCGACGCTCGGGCTGCCCGACTCGCCCGGCGTGACCGGCGCGGCCGCGAGCGAGACCATCGTGTTGCCGTACAACGACGTGGCCGCCGTGGAGGCCGCCTTCGCCGCCGACGGCGAGCACATCGCGGCCGTGATCACCGAGGCGGCCGCGGGCAACATGGGCGTGGTCGCACCCCGCGACGGCTTCAACAAGGCGCTCGCCGAGATCGCCCACCGGCACGGTGCGCTGCTCGTCGTCGACGAGGTCATGACCGGCTTCCGGGTGGCCCGCGGTGGCTGGGCCGAGCTCGAGCCGGTTGACGCCGATCTCTACACGTTCGGGAAGGTCATGGGTGGTGGCCTGCCCGCCGCGGCCTTCGGCGGGCGCGCGGAGATCATGGGCTGCCTCGCCCCGGCGGGCCCGGTCTACCAGGCCGGCACGCTCTCCGGAAACCCGCTCGCCTGCGCCGCCGGGCTGGCCAGCCTCCGCCTGGCCGACGCCGAGGTCTACCGCCGCCTGGACGAGACAGCCACCGTCGTGGGCGGCCTCGCGACGGACGCGCTCGCCGCCGCCGGGGTCCCGCACCGGTTGGCGTACGCGGGCAACATGTTCTCGATCTTCTTCACCGTCGCAGACGTGGTCGATTACGACAGCGCCCGGACCCAGGACGTGGCCGCGTTCAAGGCGTTCTTCCACGCGATGCTGGATGGCGGGGTCTACCTGCCGCCCAGCGCGTTCGAGTCATGGTTCGTGTCCACCGCGATCGGCGACGACGCGTTGGAAGTGATAGCGACGGCCCTGCCGGCGGCAGCGGCGGCCGCGGCGGCAGCGGGGAGCGAGTCATGAAAAGCACGGTGGTGCACGTGCTGCGGCACGGGGAAGTGCACAACCCAGACAAGATCTTGTATGGCCGGTTGCCCGGCTTCCGCCTCTCCGAGCTGGGCGGGCAGATGGCCAAGGCGGCCGCGCAGGCCCTCGCCGAGCGCGACATCACGTACGTGGTGTCCAGCCCGCTGGAGCGCGCCCAGGAGACGGCCGAGCCGATCGCGGCCCAGTTCAAGCTGCCGGTGGCGACCGACGAGCGGCTGATCGAGAGTGCCAACTGGTTCGAGGGCAAGAAGGTCGGGCCGGGCGACGGCTCGTTTCGCGACCCGCGCAACTGGTGGGTGCTGCGTGACCCGGTGACCCCCTCGTGGGGCGAGCCGTACAAGCAGATCGCCGAGCGGATGTTCGCCGCGGTGGAGGCCGCGCGGGTGGCGGCCGAGGGGCACGAGGCGGTCTGCGTCTCGCACCAGCTTCCGGTGTGGATCCTGCGGCGGTACGTCGAGCGCAAGCGGCTCTGGCATGACCCCCGGCGGCGGCAGTGCGGCCTGGCCAGCCTCACCTCGTTCCACTTCGAAGACAAGAAGATCGTCGGCATCGGCTACTCCGAGCCGGCCGCCCACCTCGTCGCGATGTCGCCCGGCGCCCGGACGGCCAAGGGCGCCTGATCCTGATGCGACTCCGGGCCGTGCTCGCCGTCCTAGCTCTCACCGCCACGCTCACCGCGTGCACCAGTAAGGACGACGGCTGCGACACCTCGTCCACGGGGTCGATCGAGTGCCCCGCCGGCAAGCGCCCAGCCGCCCCGCGGCTCTCCGGTGAGCTGCTCGAAGGCGGTCGCTACGAGCTGAGCCAGGATCGCGGTCAGGTCGTGGTGATCAACTTCTGGGGCTCGTGGTGCGCTCCCTGCCGCGCCGAGATCGACGACCTGGAGCAGGTCTACCTCGCGACCAAGGACCGCGGCGTGCGCTTCCTCGGCATCAACGTCCGCGACGACCGCGACAAGGCCAAGGCGTTCCACCTGGGCAAGGTGACCTATCCCAGCGTCATCGACCCGTCCAGCAAGCTCGCCCTCGACTTCGACATCCCGCCCAACACCATCCCGGCCACCATCGTGCTCGACCGCGAGGGCCGGATCGCGGTGGTGATCCGGGAGGCGGTGCAGGCGGCCGAGTTCGAGCGGGTCGTCGCCCGCGTCGCGGCCGAGGCGAGCTGAGATGGGCGAGACCTTCCGGGAGCTGGCCAACGGGGGACCACTCGCGCTGGCGATCGGCGCGGCCGCGCTCGCCGGGCTGGTCAGCTTCCTCTCCCCGTGCGTGCTCCCGCTGGTGCCGGGCTACCTGTCGTACGTCACCGGGCTCTCCGGCGCCGAGCTCGACGCCGGCACCGAGCGGATGCGCCGGGTGCTCGCCGGCACGTCGCTCTTCATCGCCGGCTTCACGGTCGTGTTCACGCTGACCGCGGTGCTCTTCACGAGCGCGACCGGCGCGCTGCTGGGCAACAGGCGGCTACTGGAGATCATCGGCGGCGCCCTGATCATCGTGCTGGGGTTGGCGTTCATCGGCCTCGTACCAGGCCTGCAGCGGGAGTTCCGGATCCACAAGCTGCCCAACGCGGGTCTGATCGGGGCGCCGGTCTTCGGGGCCGTCTTCGCGCTCTCCTGGGTGCCCTGCGTCGGCCCGACGCTCGGCGCGGTGCTGACCATGGCCTCGGTCAGCGGCAAGACCGACCGGGCGGTCGTGCTCGCGGTCGCGTACTGCCTCGGACTGGGCCTGCCGTTCATCGCCTTCGGGCTGGGCTTCCGCCGGCTGCTCGGGGTGTTCAAGGCGATCCGGCGCAACAGCCGCTGGGTCACCCGGGCGGGTGGCGCGCTGCTGATCGTGGTCGGGCTCGCGCTGGTCACCGGCGGGTGGCAGAGCTTCCTCATCTGGCTGCAGACCACGGTCGGCGTAGGCGAGGTGAGCATCTGACATGCACCCCAAGAAGACGCTCCGCTTCGCTCCACGTCTCCCCGGGGACCCCGCGGTGGCGGTCCAGGATCCTCCCGTCACCGCGCCGGGGCCCGAGCGGGTCAACCCGGTGCTCGCGCTGCTGCGCAACTCCTGGCGGCAGCTCACCAGCATGCGCACCGCGCTGATCCTGCTCTTCCTGCTCGCGGTCGCCGCGATCCCCGGCTCGGTGCTGCCCCAGCGCAGCGTCAACATCGACGACGTCAACCGGTACTTCGCCGCGCACCCCGACCTCGCCCCGGTGCTCGATCGGCTGGGCATGTTCGAGGTGTTCGCCTCGATCTGGTTCTCCGCGATCTACGTGCTGCTCTTCACCTCGCTGGTCGGCTGCGTCGTGCCACGCCTGGCTGAGCACTGGCGGGCGATGCGCACCGCCCCGCCGGCCGTGCCGGCCCGGCTCGACCGCCTGCCCCAGCACGCGACCATCGAGCGGCCGATCGGTGGCGCCGAGGAGATCGGCGCCGCGCTGCGCAAGCGCCGCTGGCGGGTCGCGGTCCGCGGCGACACGGTCTCCGCCGAGAAGGGGTACCTGAAGGAGAGCGGCAACCTGCTCTTCCACTTCGCGCTGCTCGCGGTGCTCGGCGGTGTCGCCTTCGGATCCTGGTACGGCTGGCACGGCAACCGCCTGCTCGTCACCGGCCCCGACACGGCGTTCTGCAACACGCTCCAGCAGTTTGACGAGTCCGGGCTCGGCCCCCGGGTGGACGCGGCCGACCTGCCCCGCTTCTGCCTGGAGCTGACCGACTTCAAGGCCGACTTCCTGCCGAGCGGCCAGCCGTCCTCCTTCCGGGCGACCGTGCGGGTCGACGACGGCCCGCCGCGGGACTTCTCGGTCAACCACCCGCTGCGGCTCGACGGCGCCAGCGTCCACCTCCTCGGCCACGGCTACGCGCCGGTGATCCGCTACACCGACAGGTACGGGCAGGCGCAGACCACCGTCGCGCCATTCATGACCCTCGACGGGATGCTGACCAGCGAGGGCGTCGCCGCGTTTCCGGACGCCAACGTCGACCCGAAGGCCGGTGGCGCCCGCGACCCGAACGCGCAGGTCGCGTTCGAGGGGCTCTACATGCCCACCGCGCCCGACCAGCCGCCGTACACCCGTTCGGTCTTCCCCGCGGAACGCTCGCCGGCGCTGATGCTGTGGGCGTACCGCGGCAACCTCGGGCTCGACGCCGGCATCCCGAGCTCGGTCTACCGCCTCGACCAGCGGCAGGTGGCCAACGGCCGGCTCAAGCCGGTCGGCGAGGCGAAACTGCTCCGGCTCGGCGAGAAGATGGCGCTCGACGACGGCAGCACGGTGGAGTTCCTCGGCACCCGCCAGTACGCGACGCTCTCCGTCCGCGCCGACCCGGGCGAGAAGATCGCGCTCGGCGGCGCGGCGATCGGCCTGCTGGGGCTGCTGCTCTCGCTGACCGGCAGGCGCCGGAGGGTGTTCTTCCGTGTCACTACGGGAGGTAGTAGTTTGGTGGAGGCCGGCGGGCTGCCGCGCACCGACTACTCCGGATTCGCCGAAGAGTTCAAGCAGACCATCGAGGCTGTGCAGCGAGCGGAGACGGCGGGGCCCACGCACGACGACGGTAAGCGAGCGAACGAGGAAGGCAGCGTGAAGCGCTGATGTCCGCACTGTCCGATCAGCTCCTGGTCGTCGCGATCCTGTCCTACGTCGCGGCGATGGTCTGCCACGCCGCTGAGTACGCGTTCGGCAACCGCAGCCACATCGGCCGCGCGGCCGAGCGCCCGGCCCGCGAGCTGGTCGCGGTCGGCTACGGATCCTCCGCCGTGAAGGTGGACGAGCCGCCGGTGGCGGAGGTGGTCGAAGGCCCGCCGCGCCGCGATCGGGCCGCGCTGGCCGGCATGGCCGCCGTCGCGGTCACCGCCCTCGCCGCGCTCGTCCACCTCGGCGTGCTCGTCACCCGTGGCGTGGCGGCGGAGCGCATGCCGTGGGGCAACATGTACGAGTTCGTGCTCTCGGTGACCTTCGTGGGCAGCGTGGCGTGGCTGGTCGTGCTCTCCCAGCGGCCGGCGATCCGCCACCTGGGCCTCTTCGTCGCGACCGCGATGGTGCTTCTGCTCGGCGTCGCCGGCATGGTCCTCTACACCGACGTGGCGCCGCTGGTGCCCGCGCTCAAGTCGACCTGGTTCGTCGTGCACGTGTCGGCCGCCGTGCTTTCCTCGGGCATCTTCCTGCTCGGCTTCGTGCCGGCGGCCATGTTCCTCATCCGCAGCGGATACGACCGGGGCAAGCGCAGCTTTCCCTACTCGCTGGGCCGGCGCGTGCCCGAGGCGGCCGCGCTCGACCGCCTGACCTTCCGGCTGCACGCGTTCGCGTTTCCGATCTGGACGTTCGGCGCGCTGATCGCCGGTCCGATCTGGGCCGAGGCCGCGTGGGGCCGTTACTGGGGCTGGGATCCCAAGGAGGTCTGGGCGTTCATCTCCTGGATCGTCTACGCCGGTTACCTGCACGCCCGCGCGACGCCGAGCGTCAAGCGCACGACCGCGACGTGGATCGCGGTGATCGGCTGGCTCACGATGCTGATGAACCTATTCGGCGTCAACATCTTCTTCACCGGCCTGCACTCGTATGGCGGTTTGTAGGCCCCGAATCACTTTCGGTCAGCAGGTGCCGGCGGTCCAGGTGTCGAATCGGGTGGCCCAGTCGAGGCAGTAGCGGTCCGAGCCGCCCGCGGAGGCCGTGCGCACATCGGCTTCGCGCCAGTAGCGGACCGCGTCTCCGTCGCGCACCTGGACATTGTCGACCGCGATCCGCGGCACGCCGATACTTCCCTCCCCGTCGATGTGCACTTCGACGTACTGCTCCAGTTGCGCGCGCGCCGTCCCTAGCCGTTGGTTGGTCAACAGATGCCACCCGCCGCGCCACCAGAGCCAGGCCTCCCACACGCCGTCCCGCTTGGTGTGCACGGAAATCCAGATCTGGTCGCCGTCGGCGAGCTCGTACTGGTTGTAGAAGGTCCACGCACGGCGGTTGGTGTCGTACGTGTAGACGCGCTGCCGCCCGCCACCGGCCCAGCCGGTCTCCGCCCAGCCGGCCTCGAGCCACGCCGTGCGCCCGCCCGATTCGTGCTTGGCCATGAATCGGGCGGCCACGAAGTCGTGCGTGCCCGCTCGTACACCGGTGTCACGCACGGTCAAACGTCCGACTACGCCAGTCCATTCGTCGACAGTCCCGGCGCCGAGGTGATGGTAATCGCCGTTTGCGGTTGACTTGGCCGGTTCGGCGACCGAGAGCATTGCCGTACACAGCCCGACGATCGCGAGTCGCCGCACCGGTCTGCGCCATCTGACACGTTCCACATTTGACAAACCGGTATTCGCGTCGGCGGTGATTCACCCGTTGGGCTGTTTCCGTTCAGCGCCTTTCGTCCGAACGGATGAGCCGCACATCGCATCCCATAGACGAAGATGACCCACGTCTTTGCCGGAAGGCAGTGTCCGTCCACCCCTCCACAGTGGACGCTGATCACGGGGAGTCTGTCGTGTTTCAACTTCGCCGAGCGCGTCGCTCGGCACTGGCCGGAATCGTCCTGGTCGCCGTGGCGAGCTCCGCCACGACCATCCTCAGCGGCGGCACCGCACTCGCTGAGGGAAAGCCGATCGACCCACCCGCCAAGCGCCCCGCGCTCTCTCGGGGCGACAGCGGAAAGGTCGCCAAGGACAGCTACATCGTGGTGCTCAAGGACCGCAAGGCGAAGCCTGCTGACGTGACCGCCGACGTCAAGTCCTTGACCAAGACCTACGGTGGCACCGTTCGCCACACCTACACGAAGACCTTGCGGGGCTACGCCGCGAAGATGACCGCGGCGCAGGCCAAGAAGGTCGCGGCGGACCCGAGCGTGGCCTCCGTCGAGCCCGACCGCTACGTGCTCAAGGCCGACGTCGGAAATGACCAGGCCTGGGGCATCGACCGGATCGACCAGCAGTGGCTGCCGCTCGACCGGTCCTACACGGCGCCCAACACCGCGAGTGACGTGCACGCCTACGTGATCGACAGCGGCATCCGCATCTCGCACGAGCAGTTCGGCGGGCGCGCCAGCTACGGCATCGACGCCGTCACTCTCGGGGAGCTGGGCGAGCCTGGCGGCAACCGCGACGGCGACAGCGTGCCGGACGACTGCGACGGGCACGGCACGCACGTCGCGGGCACCGTCGGCGGCCGCGACTACGGCGTGGCCAAGGGTGTGCAGCTGGTCGCCGTGCAGGTGCTCGACTGCCTGGGTGGCGGCTACACGTCGGAGATCGTCGCCGGCGTCGAGTGGGTGACCGCCAACGCGGTCAAGCCGGCGGTGGCCAACATGAGCCTCGGCGGCGCGGCCAACCCCATCATCGATGACGCCGTCGCGGCCTCGATCGCCTCCGGTATCACGTACGCGATCGCGGCGGGCAACGGCGACGCGGCGCGCAACCCGGTCGACGCCTGCCAGGTTTCGCCGGCGCGGGTGCCGGCCGCCATCACCGTGAGCGGCACCGACGAGGCCGACTTCCGGCTTTCGTGGGGCGGCTTCGGCACGTGCGTCGACATCTTCGCGCCCGGTAACGACATCCTGTCGGCGTACATCCAGGACGGTAACGTCGGCACCACGTGGCTCACCGGCACGTCGATGGCCAGCCCGCACGTCGCCGGTGCGGCCGCGATGCTCCTTTCGGCCAACCCGGCTCTGACCCCGCAGCAGGTGCGCGACACGATCGTGGGCCGCGCCACCACCGGGGCCGTGCGTAACCGCGGCGCCAACACGACCGACCGGCTGCTCCGGGTCGGCAGCGGGCTGCCCGCGACCACCGGCCTGCGGGCCGTGGCCAACGGCAAGATCGTCACCACGCCCGGCGCCGGCGCGTCGCCGCTGATCGCCAGCGCCGGCGTCGTCAACACCTGGGAGCAGTTCGACGTCGTCAGCAACTCGGACGGCACCGTCTCGTTCAAGGCCCGGTCCAACGGCAACTACGTCTCGGCCGAGAGCGCGGGCACGAAGCCGCTGATCGCGAGCCGGCCGGCCATCGGCGGCTGGGAGAAGTTCGAGCTCGTCAACAACAGCGACGGCACGATCAGCTTCAAGTCCCTGGCCAACGGCAACTACGTTTCGGCCGAGAGCGCGGGCACGAAGCCGCTGATCGCGAGCCGGCCGGCCATCAGTGGCTGGGAGAAGTTCAACTGGGCTTCCCCGGTCTCCGTGATCAGCCTGTTCGCCGTCGCCAACCTCAACATCGTGTCCGCGGAGAGCGCGGGCACGAAGCCGCTGATCGCCAGCCGTCAGGCCGTCGGCGGCTGGGAGAAGTTCGACATGATCGACCTTGGCAACGGGGGCATCGCCCTCCGTGCCCAGGCCAACGGCAAGTACGTGACCGCGGAGAGCGCGGGTGCTCAGCCGCTGATCGCGAGCCGTACGGCGATCGCCGAGTGGCAGACGTTCCGCGTCCTGCACCTCGGTAACGGCGGCCTGGCCCTCAACGCGGACGCCAACGGCAGGTGGGTGTCCGCGGAGAGCGCCGGCACCAAGCCGCTGATCGCCAGCCGGACGGGCATCGGCGACTGGGAGTCGTTCTACTTCATGGCGTTCTGATCACCGAGCACGACCTCGGGTGGCCGTCGGGTCAGGTGTCGCACCTGACCCGGCGGCCACCCGCGTCATGGGGGTTACGGACCGGTAGGCGAGACTTGCACCCATGGCGGTACGCGGATTCCCGTACACGGGGCTGAAGGACTTCCTCGGGGCGCTGGAGCGGGCCGGCGAGCTGCACCGGGTCACGGTGCCGATCGACCCGACCCTCGAGATCAGCGAGGTGGTCACCCGTACGGTGGCCGCCAAGGGGCCGGCGTTGCTCTTCGAGCGCCCCACCCGCGGTGAGATGCCCCTCGCGATCAACCTCTTCGGCACCCAGCGGCGGATGGCCATGGCGCTGGGCGTGGAGAGCGTCGACGAGATCGGCGCCCGGATCGGCGAGCTGGTCAGGCCGGAGCTGCCGGTCGGCTGGTCGGGCATCCGCGAGGGCCTCGGCAAGGTGATGCAGCTCAAGTCGGTGCCGCCGAAGAAGGTCAAGACCGCGCCGTGCCAGCAGGTGATCTACCGGGGCGGCGACGTCGACCTGGGCCGCCTGCCGGGCCTGCAGACCTGGCCGGATGACGGCGGGATCTTCCACAACTACGGGCTGACCCACACTAAGCACCCGGAGACCGGCAAGCGCAACCTCGGCTTGTACCGGCTGCAGCAGCACTCGCCCACCACCCTTGGCATGCACTGGCAGATCCACAAGGACTCGACCGCGCACCACGCCGTGGCCGAGCGGCGGGGCGAGCGGCTGCCGGTGGCGATCGCCTTCGGCTGCGACCCCGTGGTGTCGTACAGCGCCTCCGCGCCGCTGCCCAGCGACATCGACGAGTACCTGTTCGCCGGCTTCCTGCGCGGCGAGCGGGTGGAGATGGTCGACTGCCTGACCGTGCCACTCCAGGTGCCAGCACACGCCCAGGTGGTGCTGGAGGGGTACGTCGAGCCGGGCGAGCGCCTCCCGGAGGGCCCATTCGGCGACCACACCGGCTTCTACACGCCGGTCGAGCCGTTTCCGGTGTTTCACGTCGAGTGCATGACCACCCAGCGCGACCCGGTCTACCACTCGATCGTGACTTCCAAGCCGCCCCAGGAGGACGGGCCGATCGGCCACGCGACCGAGCGGATCTTCCTGCCACTCCTCAAGCTGCTCATCCCGGACATCGCGGACTACTCGATGCCGGAGGCGGGCGTCTTTCACAACTGCGTGATCGTCTCCATCCGCAAGCGCTACCCGAAGCACGCGCAGAAGGTCATGTCCTCGATCTGGGGCGCCCACCTGCTCTCGCTGGCCAAGCTGATCGTGGTGGTCGACGACGACTGCGACGTGCACGACTACAACGAGGTCGCCTTCCGCGCGTTCAGCAACGTCGACTACGACCACGACCTGCTGCTCACCCAGGGCCCGGTAGACCATCTGGACCACTCGTCGTACCAGCAGTTCTGGGGAGGCAAGGCAGGCGTCGACGCGACCCGCAAGCTCGCCACCGAGGGGTACACCCGGGGTTGGCCGCCCGAGGCCGTCATGTCGCCCGAGGTCAAGTCGCTGGTCGACAAGAGGTGGAAAGAGTACGGGATCTCATGAAGGCCTTCCTGCGCCTCGTCGCCATCGAGCACTCGGTCTTCGCGCTCCCGTTCGCCTACCTCTCCGCGCTAGCCGCGATGCGTCACGAGGGCGGCGGAGTCCGCTGGGGCGACCTGCTGCTGATCACGATCGCGATGGTGGGCGCGCGCACCTTCGCCATGGCCGCCAACCGGATCATCGACCGGCGCATCGACGCCCAGAACCCGCGTACCGCGAAAAGAGAGCTCGTCACCGGCGTCGTGCGGGTCAAGACCGCCTGGACCGGCGCGGCGATCGCGCTCGGGGTCTTCCTCGGCGCCGCCGCCCTGCTCAACCCCCTCTGCCTGGTGCTCTCGCCGCTCGCGGTGGTGCCGCTGATCGTCTACCCGTACGGCAAGCGCTTCACCGACTGGCCGCACGCCATCCTCGCGGTGGCGCAGGCGGTGGGCCCGGTCGGCGCGTGGCTCGCGGTGACCGGCACGTTCGAGGGGTCGTGGCCCGCCTGGGTGCTCGGCCTGGCGGTGGGCCTGTGGATCGGCGGGTTCGACCTGATCTACGCCTGCCAGGACACCGCCGTGGACCGGGAGATCGGCGTGCGCAGCGTCCCGGCCCGGTACGGCGTGCCGTTCGCGCTGGGCCTGTCCACGGTGGTCCACCTGGTGACGTTCGCCCTGTTCGTCTACTACGGCGAACTCGTCGACTTCGGCTGGCTGTGGTGGGTCGGGCTGGCACTTACGGCGGTAGCGTTCGGCTACCAACATGTCGTGGTCACACCCACGGACCTGTCCCGCGTCAACCGCGCCTTCTTCACAGCGAACGGCTTCGTGGGCATCGCCCTCTTCGCCTTCGCCGTGTTGGACTACTGGTCCTAGATTCAGATGTTCCCGGGTCCGCGTCAGCGGCGGACCGCCGCTCCCGCCGGAGAACGCGGAGGTCGGCGGCGAGCTGACGCTCGCCGAAACCCCCGACCTCCGCTGCCATGTCCGCGGTTCAAGCCCGAGAGCCCCGCGCCCCGCACTGTCGATCAGGGATTTGGTGGGCGTGTCAGCCGGTGTGGCGCTCCACCAAGTCCCTGATCAACGGTTTGGGTCAGTTGTATCGGGCGCTTTCGTAGGACCAATCCATCGTGCCGCGGACGGCGTACTCGACTCCGTCCAGGTATCGGCGGCCCGCCGCGCCGTGCGGTGGCGCCGCTTCCCGGAGGGCGGGGAACTCGCGCATGGTGCGGTGCCACCGCTCCCGCGCCGCCGCGGCCGCTTCCTCGATCGACACACCGCGTTCGGCGGCCACGGCCAGCACGAGGTTGTGCCCGCCCGAGGTGGCCGCGTCCCGCTCCAGCGAGAGCAGGTCGTTGAACCAGGAGAGCAGGTCGTTACCCGTACGGCTGAACGCGCGCACGGCTGGGTGACGGTAGAACGACTCGCTCACCGGCTGGCCGCCGCCGGCGAAGTCGATGAGCGTGTGTGCCACGTACGCGGCGGAGGTGGCCCGGCGGAGTTCGACGTACTCCTCGACGGCCGGGCGGTGGCCGCCGGCCTTGTTGCGCGCCTCGACCACCACCCCGCCGAGGTGATGTTCGACGGCGGCGACGAATCGGGCGCGCCACCGCGCGGGCATGCGGCGGTTTGGTTCGCGCCAGGCGTCGGCGAGCATGCTGCCCAGCGGGCCGGGCAGTGCGCGGGCGCCGGGCTCGCCGCGCAGCAGGGACAGCGCGCCGCCGACCAGCGCGCGTACCCGTTCAGGCTCGGGGACGCTGGCCCGGTCGCATTCGTCGTCGATGAGGAAGAACCATGTGAAGAGCGCGGAGAGCGCGCGCAGGTCGCCGGGGCTCGCGTCGGGGTAGAGGCGGGCCGCGTACCGGGCGATGCCGCCTTCGGCGAGCCGGTCGGCGTACACGCCGGGGAGTCCGTGGCTACGGGTCCACCCGTCGAGCCAGTCGTGGGCATCCTCAGCGTAGGGTGAGATAACCGGATTAATCGGGCACTGGAGATCGAGGGAAATCGTCGGCAACATCGCAGCCTCCTGCTGTCCCGCCAACATCAGCTTTGGCCGACGGTAGCCCTACGCTGGAACAATGCGGAATCCGTGGATCGTCGGTGTTTCAGGTGCATCCGGGACGCCGTATGCGGCAGCGGTCCTACGCGGGCTGTTCGATGCGGGTGAATCGGTCGATCTCGTGGTGTCCCGGGCAGCCCGGTTGACCCTCCTCGACGAGACTGGCGCGCCGTTCCGGGACGCCCATTGGAAAGATGATCTGGCCGCATGGCTGGGGCGCGACCTGGCCGGTGCCGACGTGGTGCACTGGCCGGCCGGCGGCCTGGCGGCGGGGCCGAGCAGCGGCTCCTACCCGGCGCGGGGCATGGTGGTCGTGCCGGCCAGCACCGCGGCGTGTGCCGGGATCGCGATCGGCCTTTCGAAGGACCTGCTGCAGCGGGCCGCCGAGGTCAACCTCAAGGAGCGCCGCCGGGTGGTCGTGGTGCCGCGCGAGACGCCGGTGACCCGCAGCCACCTGAGCCATCTCATCGCGCTGCACGACGCCGGGGCCGTGGTGCTGCCGGCCAGCCCCGGCTTCTACGGCGCGGGGGCGTCAGCGTCGGCGCAGCAGCTCATCGACTTCGTGGCCGGCAAGGCGCTGGACGCGCTGGGAGTGCCCCACTCACTCTTTCGCCGCTGGCGAGGTGAGCTCGGATCCTAAGGATCCACTCTCGTCGAACGCGGCATCGTCAGGTGTGCCCGGGCGCCCTCAGCGCATGTTGACGTTGCCCGGGCTGGGCGTGTGGTGCCCCGCGCTCCGCGACGGACCAGGGTGTGCCCCCGGGCCCTCGTTGCGCGGCCGGTTGGCGGTGGACGGTGGCTGCTCCTCGCGCAGCTCGTCCAGCTCGCCTTCGCCCTCGAGCAGCGCCCGCACCTCCGACTCGCGGAAGCGCCGGTGGCCGCCCGGGGTGCGGATGCTGCCGATCCGGCCCGCGGCCGCCCATCTGGTCACGGTCTTCGGATCGACGCGGAACAGCGCAGCCACCTCGCCCGGCGTCAGCAGACGATCTCCAGTGTCCACAGCCCCTCCCTCGCGTCGCACGATGGCCATAGGTTGGATGCCCGACAGCCTCGATAGGGACGTACGGTCATTACAGCACCGCGAGCGTGCCGTGTCCGGGAAACAGGGAAAACGCACTGTCTGGGAAGTTAGCCAGTAGGATTTGCGAGCCTTGCTCACCTCCCCGACTGTTAATGTCTACCACCGGTGGACGACATCGATCTGAGGCTTGTGGAGCTATTGCGGGCGAATGCCCGGCTCTCGTACGCCGAACTGGCCCGGCAAGTCGGTCTCTCGGCGCCCGCGGTGCACGATCGCGTGGGCAAGTTGGAAAGCGGCGGGGTGATCCGCGGCTACCGCGCGGATGCTGAGCCCGAAGCGATCGGGCTGGGCGTCACCGCACTGATCGGCATCGTGCAGGACTCCGTCACCGACCCCGACGACGTGCTCGAGGCGCTCCGCGCGATGCCCGAGATCGAGTCCTGCTACTTCATGGCCGGGGTGGAGTCGTTCCTCATCAAGGTGCGGGTCGGGACGATCCACGAGCTGGAGACCTTGATCGTCCAGCTCAACCGCACCGCGGGCGTGGCGTCCACGCGTACGGCCATCGCCCTGTCCACCAAGTGGGAAGACCGGCCGCAGCCCCTGTTACGGTCCGAGGATGGAAGTGCTCGACCGGTGTAATGACTCCGACCGCGCCTGGGTCACCGACGCGATCGCCAAGGTCGAGGCCGACGCCAACCGCTCCGCCGACACCCACCTGCTGCCGTTTCCGCTGCCCGGCGACTGGGGCATCGACCTGTACCTCAAGGACGAGTCCGTCCACCCCACCGGCTCGCTCAAGCACCGGCTCGCCCGCTCGCTCTTCCTCTACGGCCTCTGCAACGGCTGGATCGGGCCGAGGACGACCGTCGTGGAGGCGTCGTCCGGCTCCACGGCCGTCTCGGAGGCCTATTTCGCCCGCATGCTGGGTGTACCCTTCATCGCCGTGATGCCGGCCTCCACGTCGCCGGAGAAGGTGGCGCTGATCGAGTTCCAGGGTGGCAAGTGCCACCTGGTCGAGGACCCGGCGTCCGTCGTGGTGGAGGCCCGCTGGCTCGCCGAGGACACGGGTGGCCACTTCATGGACCAGTTCACCTACGCCGAGCGGGCCACCGACTGGCGGGGCAACAACAACATCGCCGAGTCGATCTACGCGCAGATGGAGCTGGAACGGCACCCCGTGCCGGCCTGGGTCGTCGTCGGCGCCGGCACCGGGGGCACCAGCGCCACCATCGGCCGGTACGCCCGCTACTGCCGCCACCCCACCAAGCTCTGCGTGGTCGACCCGGAAAACTCGGCGTTCTATCCCGCGTGGGAGGCCGCCGACTGGAGCCACGAGACGGGGCTGGGCTCGCGCATCGAGGGGATCGGGCGGCCGCGGGTCGAGGCATCGTTTCAGCCCACGCTGGTGGACCGCATGGTGCGCGTGCCGGACGCCGCCTCACTCGCCGCGATGCGGGTGGCCTCCGCGCTGCTCGGCCGCCGCGTCGGAGGATCCACGGGTACCAACATGTGGGGCGCCTTCGGCCTGATCGCCGAGATGCGCGCGGCCGGTGCGCGTGGCTCGGTGGTGACCCTGCTCTGCGACGGCGGCGAGCGGTACGCCAACACGTACTACTCGGACGAATGGGTCGCCGCGCAAGGGCTTGACATGGCGCCCTACCTGGGGATCCTCGACCGCTTCCTGGCGACCGGGGTCATGCCTTCCGGTCAGCCAACCCCGGGTACCTGACCACGTACCCCTCCTTGTCGATGGTCAGGTCGGCGCCGAACCCCTCGATGTCGAAGCGGATCGTGCCCTCGTCGACCACGCGGTAGGTCTGCTCGCTCGGCAGCACCTCCAGGCTCGGCACCAGCACCCACGCCATCGTGAGGCGGTGTGCCGTGCCGGCCGGCGCGCCGACCATGGAGAGCCGCCGGATCGGCAGCGTATTGGGGAGTGGCGCGCCGGCGAGGTCGATGTCGATGGCGTCGTGCAGCCGGTCGGGCTCCTCGGTGCCGGGCAGTGAGGTGCGGGCGTGCCCCGCGTTGGCCAGCGCCCGGTCGAGGTCGCCCTGCTCGGCGGTGGTCGCCCGCCAGCGGCCCGCCGCCCGCTCCAGCCGCAGCGTGCGCAGCCAGCCGGCGCCCTCGACGCTCACGTCGAGGTGTGCGGTGGCCCAGGTCTCGTCGGTGGCGAGCTCGTAACGGCACACGTACGGAATTGGGTCGGCGGCGGTCGCGACACCGCGCGCGTACAGCCCGCGCCGGTCATCGACGAGCGCGAGGTCGGTGCCGGCCGTGTCGGTGCGTTGCCAGAGCAGTGCTTTGGGTAGCGGGGCCATGCCCGAGACGCTACCGTCGCGCGGCACTCACCGCCGTCCTCCGGCCCAGTTGAGGTTGATCAGGGACTCGGTGGTTCGCTCCACCAAGTCCCTGATCAACGCTCGTTAGTGCGTGCGGGCCGCCGGGCGGCGGTCGCCTCCGTGGCGGCGGCCACCCTGCGGGCGGTCGGCGCGCGGGCGGCCGTCGTGGCGGAAGCCGCGTGGGCGGTCGCTGCGGCGAGCCGGCGGGGGCGTGGGCTCTTCGACCACTGGCACGCCGCTGGGCTCGCGGGCGCCGGTTACCTCGGCCAGGGCGGCGTCACCGGCGCGCACCCGGGTCTCGCTCGGCTCGACACCGGCCCGCTTGAGCATCGCGAGCGTGGGCTTGCGCTGCTTGGGCAGCACCAGCGTGACCACCGCGCCCGACTCGCCGGCCCGCGCGGTGCGGCCGGCCCGGTGCAGGTAGTCCTTCTCGTCCTTGGGCGGGTCGATGTGCACCACCAGCGAGATGCCATCGACGTGGATGCCGCGGGCGGCGACGTCGGTGGCCACGAGCACGCTGATGCGCCCCTCGCGAAACTCGGCGAGCGTGCGCGTGCGCGCCCGCTGGGTCTTGCCGCCGTGCAGCGCCCCGGCCCGCACGCCCACCGCCGCGAGCTGCCCGACCAGCCGGTCGACGCCCATCTGGGTGCGCGCGAACATGATCGTGCGGCCCTTGCGGGCGGCGATGGCGGCGGTCACGCCAAACTTGTCGTGCGGCGGGATCAGCAGCAGGTGGTGGTCCATCGTGGTGACGGTCGCCACCGGCGGGGCGGTCGAGTGCGTCGCCGGGTTGCTCATGAAGCGCCGGACCAGCGTGTCGACGTCGCCGTCGAGCGTGGCCGAGAAGAGCAGCCGCTGGCCGCCCTGCGGCGTCTTGGCGAGCAGCTCGGTGACGTCCGGCAGGAAGCCCATGTCGGCCATCTGGTCGGCCTCGTCGAGCACCGTGATGGCGATCTCGTCGAGCGAGCAGGCGCCGCGCTCGATCAGATCCTTGAGCCGGCCGGGCGTGGCCACGAGGACCTCGACGCCGCGGCGCAGCGAGTCGATCTGCCGGTCGTACGGCACACCGCCGACGGCCGTGCTCAGAAACACACCCACCGTCCGGCCGAGCGGGCGCAGCGCGTCGGCGACCTGCATGGCCAGCTCACGCGTCGGCACCATGATGAGCGCGCGCGGGTGGCGGGGCCGGGCCCGCTCGCCCTCCGCGAGGCGAGCGAGCAGCGGCAGGCCGAAGGCCAGCGTCTTGCCCGAGCCGGTCTGGCCACGGCCGAGCACATCGCGGCCGGCCAGCGCGTCCGGGACGGTCGCGGTCTGGATCTCGAACGGGGTGGAGATGCCCTCCCGGTCCAGCTCGCGCACCAGCGGCGCGGGAATGCCGAGGTCGGCGAACGTGGCCTCGGTGGAGGAATCGAAGGCGGATGGGAACGTGCTGGGATCAGCGAACGTGGTCAAGTAAACCTCTCAGCGGGGGGCGCTTCTTCGCGTGGCCCCGCCGCGGCCACGGTCGGCCGCTGGTGTATCGCCCCAAAGAACGCCCAAGGACGCGCGATCTCAAGCGCGCCGGGTCAGTAGATCTCGACAAGTGTACGGGCACCCACTCGCGTGGCCACACGCATATACCCCGTCGTGGGGAGGCTCACCCTGGGGGTCAGCTCTTGAGGATGCTGTCGAACAGGTCGGAGAACGTGTCTCCGGTGGCCAAAACGACCAACGCCCCGACGGCCACGAGGATTCCCAACACCAAGGCCATGATCAGGAACACCTTGGCGGTATTGGCGGCTGGGGCCGGCCCGTCGGACCGCCCTTGGGAGAGGATGTGGCCGGTCAGCGAGCCGGAGCTCTCCAGCGGGCTGCCGCTGGCCACGGCCATGGTCATCTGAGCCGGCGCGGGCCCCGCGCCGCCGTAGACCGTCCCCTGTGGACGCTGATCGCCTCGGGCGCCTTGGTCACGGGCCCACTCTCCGTACTCCGGGGAGGTGGAGACCGCCGGCGGCACCGAGGTGGGCGGCGGGGCACTCGGGGCGGGGGGTGGCTCGGCCGGTGCCGGCGCGGGCGAGAAGAGCCTCGGAGCTGGTGGAGGGGGCGGCGCCGCGTGGGCCTGCTCACTCACCGGAGGCGGCGCGTCGACGGCGCTCCACCGGCCGGGCGCCGTGGGGTTGCCGGCCGGCGGCCAGGTAGGCAGCGCGCCCGCGGGCACGACCGGCGGGCCTTGCGGCGGTGACGGTGCCTGCGGCGGCGCGAGGTGTGGCGGCGGTCCAGGCGGCGGCGCGCTGACGTGCGGCGGCGGCGGCGCGGCGGCGGGCGGCCCTGACATCGGCGGTGCGAGGTGCGGGGATGGTGCGACCACGGGCGCTGCGCTGCCACGGGGAGTGAGCGGGGTAGCGGCACCACGAGCTGGCGCGGGGGCCACCTGCGGCACCGACATCACCGGTGGTGGTGGCGGGAAGGGCGGCGGTGGCTCCGGCGGCTGCGGCCCCGGTGACGGCGTGGGGTCGGGCCCCGGCATGGGCGGGATCGGCACCGGCGGCACCGGATCCGGCGCCGGGAACGGGTTGGGCACGGGCCCAGGACCCGGTGGCTCGGGCGTGGGTGGACCGGGCGGCTCGGGTGGCTCCGGGTCGGGAGCGCCGGCACGGTAGACGCGGGCGCGGCCGGCCGCGGGCTGCGCGGCGACCGCCGCCTCCTCGGCCGAGACCTGGCCCGAACCGGGCACGCTCACCCGGGCGCGGGCACCCAGCGCGGGGACGAGCGACTCACCGCGCGGCGCCGACCGCTGCGGCGGCACGAGGTATTCGGGCCTGGCGGCCTCGTCCTCCGGCGCGGTGGCGGTAGCAGGCGGTGCGGGTGGCGTGAGCGCGCCGCCGGGCGGGGTGGGCGTGACGGAGGGCATCGAATACGCCGGGGTCTCTCGCACTGGCGGTGGCTCGGGGGGCTGGGCCTCGCGCTCCTCGGGCTGGGCCTCCCTGGTGCCGGAGGCGGCATCGCGCCACGGCACCTCGAAGGCGGACCACGGCGAGGCCTCGGCCTGCGGCACCTTGGGCTGGCGCCGCTCCAGGGGAGGGCCGGGGACCGGCGACTTCACCGGCACCGGCAGCCCGGGTGGCGTCGCGGCGGATGCCGGCGGCGACCAGGCCGGCGGGCCGGAGACGGGCGCGGGCGGGGCGGATGCCGGCGCGCCCGAGACAGGTGCCGGCGGCGGGGCGGCCGACCCGAACGGCCTGGGCGGTGGCGCCACCGGCGGGACGCCGGGCGCCGAAGGGGCGCTCGATTCGCCGGCCCGGTACGTACGCCCAGCGGCCGGCGGCGCGGGCAGGGCGGCGAGGTCAGACGGTGCGAGCGGGGCGGAGCCCGAGACCGAGGCGCGGCCGACGACGCCCGGTCGTGGGCGCAGCACCGGCTCGGGCGGGTTGTTGGGCGTCGGGTTGCTCCACGCCGGCGCGCTCGGTGCGGCGGCTGCCGCCGGCGGCGGGCTCGCCGGAGCCGGGGCGGGCCAGACCGCCGCCCCGCCGGAGACCGGGGGCGCGGCCGGCGAGACCGGCGGCGCGCTCACCGAAGCGGACGCGCGCACGGGCGGGGCCGAGGTCGGCGCGGGCGGCGCCGAGGAGGGCGCAGGTGGGGCCGAGGACAGTGCGGGCGGGCCCGAGGAGGGCGCAGGTGGGGCCGAGGACAGTGCGGGCGGGCCCGAGGAGGGCGCAGGTGGGGCCGAAGACGGTGCGGGTGGGCCCGAGGACGGTGCGGGTGGAGCCGATGAAGGCGAGGCGGGGGAGCCGAAGCTGGGCCACAGCGCACCCTCGGGTGGGGGCGGCGGCATCTCGTACGCCTCAGGCAGGTACTCCGGTGGCGGCTCGGGCAGCATCGTGCCCACGGGCGGCGGAGGCGGTAGCGGCGGCAGCTCAGCCGCCAGCCCGGTCGGCTCGCCGGACTTTCCGGCGGCCGGCGGATCCTGTCGCTCGTGCATCATCGCCTCCCGCTCCCCCCGAAGCACCGGACCGGTGACGGCCGGACCGGAGCGCCCTTCAGGTTTACCGTGCCACATCGCCCGGCGCCCGGACACCCGGAGTCGGGTTGTGGGTGCCTACCTGGCCCCCTGCCCGATTAGCGTGCCCCAAGCCGTCCACTATGCGGACAGACCCGTCAGCCGCCGGCGCTCGCCCCGCCGGGCGAATCGGAAGAAGTGGACGCATCCGGCTCGGCCTCGGACGTGGCCGGAGCGGCGCTGCTGGTGGCGGTGGCCGGCGGGTTGGTCGACGGCTCCTCCGCCGGAGAGCTCGGCGGGTTGGGCGTCGGCGTCGGCGTGGTGGGCGGCGGGGTCGTCGGCGGCGGGGTGGTCGGCGGTGGTGTGGTGGGCGGCGGCGTCGTCGGGGGCGGTGTGGTGGGCGGCGGGGTCGTCGGTGGCTTGGTGGTGGCCGGCGGCGTCGTCGGTGGCTTGGTGGTGGCCGGTGGTGTGGTCGGCGGCGTGGTGGGCGGTGGTGTGGTGGGTGCCGATACCGCCCCGTAGATCCGGGTGGCCGCGATGAGCCGCGAATACCAGACCGTGGAGACCTTGACCTTCTCGCGGCTGTTGGGCGCGTGCACCATCTTGCCGTCGCCGATGTACATGCCGACGTGGTGGATGCCGCTGGGCTGGCCGTTGGAGCTGAAGAAGACCAGGTCGCCGGGGAGCATCGCGCTGGTGGAGACGATCTTCGAACGGGTCTGCGCGAACTGGTCGCGAGAGACGCGGTCCAGCCGGTAGCCGGCGTGCCGGTAGGCGGCCCACATCAGGCCGGAGCAGTCATACGAGTTGGGGCCCTCGGCCCCCCACACGTACGGCTTACCGAGCTCGCCGAGTGCGAAGTTGACCGCCTTGATCGCCAGCGGGTGGGCGGCCATCCCGGCGATGTTGTCGGCGTTGAGGAAGTCTGCGCCGAGCTCGGCCTCCTGGGCTTCGCGCTCCCGCTCGATGACCGCGAGCTGGGCCGAATTGCGATCCTTGACCTCGGCGAGCTTGGCTTCCTTGGTCTTTAGCGTCGCCTCGAGCGTGGTGAACTGCCCGGCGAGCGTCTGCTCCTTGCCCAGCGCCGTGTTGTACGCCTCCTGGGCGACCCGCTCGGCATCCTTGGCCCGGGCCACCTCGTGCTCGGCCGCGTCGCTCTTGGCCGTGGACGACTCGCCGCGCTGGATGCGGGACAGCTCGCTCAGCCCGTGCAGGTCGGAGCCGAACGCGCCGGGCGGCAACTCGGCCGCCTCCTTGATCGCCTGGGAGGCCGCACTCTCGGCATCGGCCTCGGCCTCGGCGACGGCGACGCGCGCCTCGTTTAGCTGGCGGTGGGCGATCGCGAGGTCGGTGCGGGCCTGCGCCTGCTCCTCGCGCTTCTTCAGCAGGTCTTCGCTGAGCAGGCCGATCTCGACCTCGGCGTTGTAGATCTGCGTCGCCAGCGGGCCGGTGGCCGAGGGGGGTGGCGTATATGTGCCGCCGGTGGGCGGCGGGGTGGCGCCGGGCAGCTGCAGGGAGCCGGCGGGCAGCGGCCGGGAGCCGGCGTCGGGGATCGTGTTGGGCGTCGGCTCCGCGTATGCAGGGGCCGAGAGCGCGGCCGCCGCCGCGGCGCCGAGCATGGCAGACCAGGCCAGCGGCCGGAGGACGGGGCTGATGAACCCGTCCGGTCGCGCCTGATGCCTGCCCTTGCGCTTCGCCATACGCGTTTCTCCCCGCCGCTAGCGTCCTAGTCTGTCCTACCGCACAAAAGCAACGATGTCGATCGGAGAGCAGGTAACGGGTACCTGAGAGCTGGTTAACGTAAGGGGTGACTAGGCTCGTAATCATGGACGCGGCCCGCAAAAAAGAGATCGAAGAGCGTGTCTACGCAGGTGACCGGGTCACCGGCCCGGACAGCGAGGAATTGGCCGCCTGCGATGACCTCGCCTGGCTCGGGCGGCTCGCCGACGACCGCCGCGCGGCCCACCACGGCGACCGGGTCACGTTCCTGATCGGAGCGGGTCAGGTTGTCGACAGCGCCACCACCATGGTGGACGCCGCGGCCGCTCCGGCCGAGGTGCTCCGCCGGTTCGCGGTCGCCCGCCTCGCGATCATCGGCCCCCGCCACGTGACCTGTTCGACCGCGGACCACACCACCGCGCTGACCCAGTTCGCCCTCAACTTCGGCGTCGACGACATCGTCGCCCCGCCGGACGCCGACCGCGAGGAGATCCTCCACCTGATCTGGGACGCCGGCTTCCGCCCGGTGGAGCGCGACGAGCACGACAACGTCGTCCGCGAGTACGACCCGCCGGTGCCGCTGGCCGAACGCCGCGCCACGCCCCAGCAGGTCTGGGCCTGACCGAGAGCCTGGGCACAGGCCGTGACGGCACCGGCAGTACCCTCAATGGGTCATGACTGAGGCGCAGAGCACCTTTCCCCGGCGCGACGCCGACGGGCGGATCCTCGCCGTGACCGACCTGCTGGGCCTGGTCCTGGCTGGCTTGGTCATCGGCGTGCTCGCGCTGCTCATCTTCGATGGCGGCTTCTCGCTGCTCGGCTTCGGCGACTTCGGCCGTGCCTCCGGCTGGCTGGCCGTGATCCTGCCGGCGTGGGCGTTCGTCGAGGAGTTCCGAGCCTGGTCCTTCGGGGCCGCCCGCGTGGTCGTCGCGCTGGTCGGCGCCGCCGTCGCGATCACCTTCGGGCTGCTGATCGCCGGCCTGCTCAAGGAGGCGGGGCCACTCTGGTCCGGCTCCGCCGCCGCCGCGGCGTTCGCGCTGGCCTACGCGCTGATCTGGTTCTACGGCATCCGGTGGCTGGCCCACCGGACCGGGTAGGGATAGGGCATGAGCCCGGTTATCAAGTACACCCTGGCTCGGGTAGGCCTGTTCGCGGCCGTCTTCGCCGCACTGCTCCCGATCGACCTCGACATCTTCATCAAGCTGCTGATCGCGCTGGTCGCGTCGGCCGGTTTCTCGTTCATCCTCCTGCGCGGGCTGCGCGACAAGGTGGCCAACCAGATGGCCTCCACGGCGGAGCGGCGCAAAGCGGAAAAGGACCGCCTACGCGCGGCCCTGTCCGGAGACGACGAGCCGAAGCGCGAGAGCTAGTCGATCTAAGCCAAGAGACATTCCTGGGCTACCGCGATGCCCGTCGCTCTGGGTAGTGGGTGCTTTCCGCTGACTTGTCCATTCGCTGCGCCCGCGTGAGCACCTAGCAAAAGATCGTGGTACGGAACTGCCCTCATACGGGCGGTTCCGTACCACGATCTACTGACGCAGGCGGAGCTCATCCTGGAGCGATCGCACTTCCCACGACATCCACCACGCTGCGTTACAAGACTACGGTGACAGCCGCTGGAGGCTCGTGCCGTAGATGTAGGCCGGGTTCGGCTGTGGACCACAGAGGTTGACGCCGCGGGAGCAGTGGTCCGGACCAATGGCAGGTAGCTTAGTTTGATCTTGGTGATGGGCAGGTCTCGGATCCGGACGCAGCCGAGCGGAGAGCTGACGCGGCTCGACCGCGCGATCAGTGACCGTCCGGGTAGCACAAATCCTTGAAAGGGAGCCTGCCGGCGGAGCTACCCCAAGGGCCGCTTCGTGGGGCGCGGCCCTTGGAGTAGATCGTCTACGGCGTCCGTGCCACCACGCCGCCGTTGGTCACCGCGACGAAGGCCACCGGCCGGATCGTCATCACGACTCGCACGGGCGCGTCCTTGATCGCGTAGTCCATGCCGTACCGATGCTGGAGCGACTTGTAGAACGACGCCTCGGCGTCGTCGTCCTCGATCGCCTCGACCACGCCGCGCAGCTCGAGAAAGCGGTACCCATCCTCCGGGTCGGCGATGGAGAGTGCGATCCGCGGCTCGCGGGCGAGGTTCTGAAACTTCTGGCGGGTCTTGGTGTGCGTCATGCGGATCCGCTTGCCGTCCCAGTCAAACCACATGACGCTGCTCTGCGGTGAGCCGTCGGGGCGGACTGTCGCCAGGTGGGCGAAGAGGGGCCGATCGAGGAGGTCGGCGTGGGTATCGGGCGGGAACACGTCGGTCATGGTCAACCAGATACCCCGGATGCGGGCCCGCCACCAAACGGCGGCGGGCCCGCATCGCCCTATCGCGGCAGGCCCGCCACCTGCGGCCAGGGCTTCCACCAGGGCTTGACCAGGTACGCGATGCCGCCCGTCCCGCTCGATGTGCCGCCGGTCGCGTTGACGCGCTTGGTGCGCAACCACACGGTCTCGAACTGCTCACGGGGGTAGACGTTGCGCACCGCCTCGTTCGAGGAGGAGGCCGGGTCGTTGATCACCACGTCGCCCTCGGGTGTGAATCCCACCACAACGAAGAGGTGGCCCGAGGTGCCGTAGTTGGCCCCGTCCAGCTCGCTGGCGAGGAACGACTGGCTCGTGATCACGGGGATGCCGGCGCGGATCAGGCGCTCCACGTCATCCAGCGAGTGCAGCCGGGTCACGAACGCGTCCAGGCCGGGGAAGGAGGACGCGTACGCGGTGTTGAACGGCCAGTTGCCCGCACCGTCGTAGGTGTAGTCGTAGACCATGCGGGCCGCGTGGTTGACCGTCGGGTCGGGGTAGGTGGGGTCCACCCAGGCCGTGTCCTCTTCGGACGGCCGCCGCCCCCAGTACTCGACCACCATCTCGGTGGAGGTGGGCGAGCACCAGGCCTCGCCGCCGCCGTCGTACTCGGGATAGTGGCCCTCGTGGACGTTTTGCGAGTAGCGCGGCACGTTGAGCTCCCGGCCCCACGCGATGCGGCCCTTGCTGAGCGGCACGGTGAAGCGGTCCGGCACGTAGGAGCTCATCGCGCCCACCATCCGCACTCGCGGCGCGCGCCACTGGTCCGGCGTGCGGTAGAGCGTGAGGCGCAGCTGGTACTCCCGCAGCATCACGCCGTTGGCCACGTCGTCGATGGAGAACGTGTCGGTGAAGATCGTCGACCACGGGTCGCCCTGGCGGTTGACGCTCGTCCGGCGGATGTCCTGGTCGCCGGAGGCCCAGCGACCCATCACGTACCACGGGGTGTGGTCGCCGGTGTTGTAGGTCCCCTGTAGCTCGATCTGGATCCAGGTGCCGGCAGGCGTCTCGGCGTTCCACGAGGCGACCAGCTCGCTGGCGTCGAAGCCGACCTTGCGGACCGGCGAGGTCCAGGTCGCGTACGACCAGGTCTTCGTTACGCCCGTATGGGGGTCGGTGTAGTCGATGGTGCCGGCGGGCCGGCCGATCGTGATGCCGGTGCGCACGCCCGGGAGGGCCACGGTGCCCTGGTGCGTGCCGCCGCGCCAGTCCTGGTGCGTGGACCAGCGCTGGAAGGTGATCTGCTCGTCGTGGCTGATGGCTCCTCCGGCGATGGCCGGTGCCGCGGGGCCAAGCAGCGCGAGGGCCGTGATGGCTACGGCGCTGGTTCTGACCATGTCGACACTATCCCGTTTGAAGAGAAGTTTCGCCAGAGCCTAGCGCGAAGAAAGTCTTTGTCGGCGGGACGACCACATTGGCATGAGGCCGCCGGCCCGCGGATGTGTTTTCGTCAGTACACATGGGATCTCCCCACCCCCAGGAGGTCGTTGATGTCCACCCGTCTCAAGCCGCGCCGGGCGATCATCCTCGGTGCGGCACTCGCCGCCGGACTGTTGCTGATCACCAGCAGTCCCGGCAGCGCCCAGCCAGATCCCGGCCCGAAGACGGCCGAGGTCGCCGCGCAGTACACGGTGATCGGCCCGCGCACGTTCGCGGACCGCGACGCCATCGCCCGCACCGGCGCGGCAGTCGACTACATCGAGCACGGGAAGATCTACGTCTCGGCGATCCAGTCCGAGGTGCTGGCGATCCGCAAGCTCGGCTTCCAGGTGGTGCCGGTGCCGGTCGCGGCGCCAGGCGGCGTGACCACCTTCGACTTCCCGCCGGCCGACTCCGCGTACCACAACTACGCGGAGCTCAACACGGTGGTCAACCAGGTGGTGGCCGACCACCCGTCGATCGCCCGCAGGATCACGCTGGGCAACTCGTACGAGGGCCGCGACATCATGGCCATCAAGATCTCCGACAACGTCGCCACCGACGAGGCGGAGCCGGAGATCCTCTTCAACTCGCAGCAGCACGCCCGCGAGCACCTGACCGTGGAGATGGCGATCTACCTGCTCAACCTCTTCACGGACAGCTACGGCTCAGACTCACGGATCACCAACCTCGTCAACAGCCGCGAGCTCTGGATCGTGCCGACGGTCAACCCCGACGGCAGCGAGTACGACGTCGCCACCGGCTCGTACCGCTCCTGGCGCAAGAACCGCCAGCCCAACTCCGGCTCGTCGAACGTCGGCACCGACCTCAACCGCAACTGGGGCTACAACTGGGGCTGCTGCGGCGGCTCGTCCGGCACCACCAGCTCGGAGACGTACCGCGGCCCGTCCGCCTTCTCCGCACCGGAGACCCAGCGGCTGCGCGACTTCGTCAACAGCCGGGTGGTCGGCGGCGTCCAGCAGATCAAGATGAACATCGACTTCCACACGTACTCCCAGCTCGTCCTCTGGCCTTACGGCTACACCACCGCCAACACCGCGCCCGGCCTCAACGCCGACCAGGAAGCGGTCTTCCGCACCATCGGGCAGCAGATGGCGGCCACCAACGGGTACACGCCGGAGCAGTCGTCCGACCTGTACATCACCGACGGCGACAGCCTCGACTGGATGTGGGCCAACCACGGCATCTGGGCCTACACCTTCGAGATGTACCCCGGCTCGGCCAGCGGCGGCGGCTTCTACCCGCCCGACGAGGTCATCCCGGCGCAGACCTCACGTAACCGCGAGGCGGTGCTGATCCTGAGCGAGTACGCCGACTGCCCGTACCGGGCGACCGGCAAGCAGGCCCAGTACTGCGGCACCGGCGGCGGCACGACCGTGTGGTCGGACACGCTGGAGACAGCGACCGGCTGGACGGTCAACCCGTCCGGCACCGACACCGCGACGCTGGGCCAGTGGGCGCGCGGCGCGGCACAGGCCACCAACTCCAGCGGCGCCAAGCAGCTGGTCCCGTTCGCCGGCAGCAACGACCTGGTGACCGGCCCCCTGGCCGGCGCGGGTGCCGGCGACCACGACATCGACGGCGGCCTGACGAGCGTGCGATCGCCCGCCGTGACGCTCCCGTCGAGCGGCACGCTGTCGCTGTCGTTCGCCTGGTACCTGGCACACGGCTCGAACTCCTCGTCCGCCGACTTCTTCCGGGTCAGCGTGGTGCACTCCGGCGGCACGACACCGGTCTTCACCCAGGCGGGCGCGGCGAGCAACCGTAACGGCTCGTGGGGCACGGCTACGGCCAACCTGACTCCGTACGCCGGCCAGTCGATCCGCATCCTGATCGAGGCCACCGACGCGTCGGGCGCCAGCCTGGTCGAGGCCGCGGTCGACAACGTAACCATCACGTCGGCTTAGCAGCAGTCCCCCACAAGAGTGGGCCCGGACCGCGACGGCCCGGGCCCACTCCTTCAAATCCTTCGCTCAGCGGGCAGGACTATCTCCCCGGTGTTCTCCGGCTTCGGAAACGGGCTGACTTTCACATCGTCTTGATCCTTCTTGTCGAGATCCGGGAAGTCTTTGCCCCGCTGCTTCGGCTGCCGGGCACGGTTAATGGGTGAAGACATGGGACAGTCGGCTCTCTGGGAGTGAGGGGGGTTTGACGTGCGCGGGCAGCAGCCATGCGAGGGGGCGAGCTGACCTGCCGTGGGGCGGGGTGGACGCCACGAAACGCGATCGTGTGCGAAGGAAGGCGGAGCGGCTAGACCGTGTCGGACGCCGACCGCGGAGCGGAGTCGAACGACCGGAGCCGAGCTGCCATGATCTGCCGTAGCTCGCTCTTCTGCGACTCGGAGAGGCTGCGTCGTAACCGGGCGGCATCAGTGGCCGACGGCTCACCCTTATTGACGAAAGCCGTGCCGGACTTATACGACGCCATGGGCACCTCCACAGTGCATTTTACGGAGCTGGCACCGGGCGGGGCAGTCACCCGGCAGAACCTTGACACTCAACTGATCGGACCCGTCTGGACGTTGCGGCTTCCGCTGCGGCGCTTCAGAGTGTGGATATACCTGGACATTCTATGCGAAGACTGGGCAGAAAGGTACACGGTCGTTGTGAGGGACAGCGCCGAGAGGACTAGCCACACCGCGTCCAGCTCGGGCAGCGCGGCGTAGTGAAAGACAGACAGCCGGACGGCGGTGCCGGTCTCCCACATGAGCGACTGCATGACGTACACCACGGAGCTGACCAGCGACAGGACGGCCGAGACGAGGAGCCCTCCGTAAGTGGTGAGGGACGACTGCTGGACCTTGTCGCTCGACTGCCCCACCCAGGTCGCCGCGAAGAGTGGAGAGGCGAGGAGGAACGCAGCCAGGTCGGTGCCGCCGTTTCCATCCCTGGTGTGCGGCATGCTCAACGCGAAGGTGATCATCAGCAGCGAGCAGACCGCGGAGATCACCGCCGTGCGGCGCAACGCGCCTGGCGGTATCTCCTCGAACTCCACCACGCACTCGATGTCAGCCACCGTGGTCTTCGTCATACCCCGCAGTTGGAGGCCGGTGTGCGGTACACCGTCGTTGCGCGGCATGAGGAGGGCGCCACCCGCGTGGCCGGCCAGATCCGTCGGGGAGAGCTCTCCAGCCGCGGACCCGGAGGGCATCAGGTAGTGGCGGTAGACGAAATGGCCTTCCGGCCCGGTCACGCGAAGATCGTAGATCTTCGCCGAGTAGGCCAGGTGGATCGGAATGCGGTAGCGGTAGGGCCGGATGCCGAGCCGGGTGCGGTGCCGGTCGTTGGCTGTCCCGAGCCGATCGTTGGTCAGGTTGTCCGTGTAGCTGACGTAGATCAGGTCGTCGCTGTCCGCGCTCACCTCCACGGCGGAGACCGTATTCGCGGCGAAGTACGCGCACAGCCCTCTCAGCGTCCCCGCGTGATCGCCTACCCGTGGCGTCAGGTCCTCCAGCGCCTTCCCGTACTCGGCCGCGAAGTCCGCCGCGTCGACCGCCTTCGGTCGGCACGCCATCGCGATCAGACGGAATAGCGCAGCCTTCTGGGGCGGGGGCAGCTCCACATCCGGCTTGTCGGGTGCCTCGACGTAGGCGAGCCGGAACATCCCCTCGATACTCCAGGCGAGTAGCCCTTCGGTGAGGTGTTGCGGGAGCCTGGCCAGCTTGTCGTCGGCGCCGGTGCGTACTTCGAAGCAGTCGAAGGAGTGCTGCTTGCGGTGCAGGACCGGGATGACGCGTCGCTGGTGGTCGGGCAAAATGCCGAGCTCCGTGAGAGAGATCTCGGCGGTCACCTGGCGGCGCAACGTATCTCCCGCGACATGGACGTCTTCGGTGATCCGAACAATATGCGAGCCGTCAACCAGGAGATGGGCGAAAAGATCGATTGGTGACGACCATGTCTCGTCGTCCAGCGTCGCCTCGGTGTCGCCTATCTGTCGCTGCGGTTCGTAATAACGTTCCCAGACGGCTTCCGCGTTTCGGTGAATCTGGCCCGCTGTCGGATTGTAGGCAGAATTGTCGTGGCTGTCGCCGCTGCTTCTCCGCTTACGCATCGCGAATCCGAAGCTGCCGAGCAGGAAAGCGGCGCCCATGCCGCAGGCCACCCGGATCGCCAGCTCGTGACCTGTGAGGTGTAAGGCCTGGGTCGCGTTGTCGAATACGCCTATCGACGCCATACATGCAGCTGCGAAGATCGCTAATGCGCGTTTGATCCGCGCTCGGTCCTGAGGCAAATCCGCTCCATAGGTGAGGAGGCTTTCGCCGATAATTCGTATCACGCCAATTGCGTCGCGGACCCCGCTCGTAACTCCATCGGGGTGGAAGGTGTCCGTACGGCCGATTCGCCCCACTATCTGGATGACGAGATCTGGGATGGCGTGCCTGGTCACGCGCTGGGGTACCGTGCAGGCGACCGGTCGCAGCGAATCCCGGAGTGAAACCGGAGCTGTCCCGCAACTGTGATGCCGACCCGGCGCGAGCCGGGCGGACTAGCCAGGTCGCCTGCGGACGGTCGCGAACAAGCGCTCTCGAGGAAGGGCGCCTCGCGGGCGGAGCGGGACCCCTCTCTTGTCGGCGAAGCACCAGATCCTCGACCGACAGGAGGACCATGAAGAGACGCATCACAGCAGCCGTGATCTCGGCCGCCGCGGCGATCGCGATGAGCGCGTGCGCCAGCGACGACGCCGACGAGCCGGGTGGTGGTGGGGCGACTGAGTCCGCCGTCGCCAGCTATCCCGTCACGGTGGGCAGCCTCACGCTCGACAAGCGGCCCGAGAAGATCGTGTCGCTGTCGCCCAGCGCGACCGAGATGCTCTTCGCCATCGGCGCGGGGCAGCAGGTCACGGCGGCCGATGACAACTCGAACTATCCGCCCGAGGCGCCCAAGTCGGAGCTGTCCGGCTTCCAGCCCAACGCGGAGGCCATCGCGGCCAAGGCGCCGGACCTGGTCGTGCTCTCCAACGACACCAACAAGGTCGTCGACCAGCTGACCACGCTGAAGATCCCGGTGTACCTGGCGGCGAGCGCGGTCACGCTGGATGACACCTACAAGCAGCTCAGCGACCTCGGCGCGCTCACCGGGCACGCCACCGAGGCGGCCGACACCGTGCGGCGGATGAAGGACGACATCGCGAAGCTGGTCAAGGACGTGCCGCAGCGGGCGACCAAGCTCACGTACTACTACGAGCTCGACCCGACGCTGTACTCGGTGACCAGCAAGACGTTCATCGGTGCGCTCTTCGCCCAGGCCGGCCTGGAGAATGTGGCCGACCCCTCCGACGCGGACGGCAAGAAGGGTGGCTACCCGCAGCTGTCGGCGGAGGCGCTGGTGAAGTCCGACCCCGACCTGATCTTCCTGGCCGACACCAAGTGCTGCCAGCAGTCGCTGGCGACGGTGAAGGCGCGCACCGGGTGGGCGGGCATCACCGCGGTCAAGAACGGCAGCGTGATCCAGCTCGACGACGACATCGCCTCCCGGTGGGGACCGCGGGTCGTCGATCTCGTGAGGGCCATCACGGAAGCGGTAGCCAAGGTCCCCGCGTGACGAACGCCAAATCAAGGGCCGGCTGGATCGTCGCGGGCGTCGTCTCCGTCGTCGTCGCGGCGCTGGCCGGCCTGGCGTTCGGCCCGGTCAACCTGCCGCCCGGCAGTGTCGCGGCCGAGGTGCTCAACCTCATCCCCGGCGTGCACATCCACAGCGGGCTGGACGAGCGGGAGATCGCGATCGTCACCCAGATCCGGCTGCCTCGCGTGGTGCTCGCGCTGCTGGTGGGGGCGATGCTCGCCCTCGCCGGCGGGTGCTACCAGGGCGTCTTTCGCAACCCGCTGGCCGACCCGCACCTGCTCGGCGTGGCGGCCGGTGCCGGCCTGGGGGTGACGGCGGTCATCGCGTTCCGGATCGGGGCCGGCACCGCGGGCGGCGACGTCACCTCGGGCCTGCCGCTCACCACGCCGATGGCCGCGTTCGCCGGTGCGATCGGGGCGGTCGTGCTCACGTACCTGCTCGGCGTCTCCGGTGGTCGCGACCGCTCGCCGGCGACGCTGATCCTCGCCGGCGTGGCGGTCTCCGCGTTCCTCGCCGCCGGCCAGACCTACCTGATGCAGCGCAACGTCGACGCCATCCGCGAGGTCTACTCGTGGCTGCTGGGGCGGCTGGCCACGGCGGGTTGGCACGACGTGCTGGTCATCCTCCCGTACGCGCTCGTCACCGGCGCCGTCCTGCTGCTCTTCCGCCGCGAGCTCGACGTGCTGTCGGTCGGCGACGACGAGGCGGCCAGCCTGGGCCTGCACCCGCAGCGCTCGCGGTACATCCTGCTCGCCGCCGCCAGCCTCGGCACCGCCGCCGCCGTGTCGGTGTCCGGCCTGATCGGGTTCGTCGGCATCATCGTGCCGCACACCGTGCGGCTGCTCGCCGGCTCCAGCTACCGCGTGATCCTGCCGCTGTCGGTGCTTTTCGGGGCCGCGTTCCTCGCGTTCACCGACCTTGTCGCGCGCACGGTCGCCAGCCCGGCCGAGATCCCGATCGGTGTCGTCACCGCCTTCTTCGGCGCGCCTTTCTTCGTGCTGGTGCTGCGCACCACGAAACGGATGGCGCTGTGAGCGAACCCGGAGGCGCTGTGAGCCCCGTGCTGGACGTGCTCGACGTGCGGGTCACCCTCGGCGGCGCCACGATCCTCGATGGCGTCGACCTCACGGTCACCGCCGGCGAGTGGGTCGCGGTCATCGGACCGAACGGCGCCGGCAAATCGACGCTGTTGCGCGCCGTCGGCGGCCTCCTCCCCGCCGCCGGTGCCATCTCCATTTTTGGTACGCCCACCGAGCGCCTCTCCCGCAGACAGCGCGCCAGGCTCGTGGCGACCGTCGCGCAGTCACCGGTCGTGCCGGCCGGGATGGCCGTCTTCGACTACGTGTTGCTCGGCCGCACTCCCTACATCGCGCCGCTGGGCCGGGAGTCCGCCGCCGATCTGGCCGCCGCCAGCGAGGTGCTGGCTCAGCTCGACCTCCACCGGTTCGCGAGTCGCCAGCTCGACACGCTCTCCGGCGGTGAGCGCCAGCGGGTGTTTCTGGCCCGCGCGCTCGCCCAGGGCGCGCCGCTGCTGCTGCTCGACGAGCCCACCACCGCGCTCGACATCGGCCATCAGCAGGAGGTGCTGGACCTCGTCGACGAGCTGCGCCGGGACCGCGGGCTGACCGTGCTCGCCACGATGCACGACCTCTCCATCGCCGGCGAGTACGCGGACCGCATGGTGCTCCTCGCGAACGGGCGGGTCGTCGCGACCGGCACTCCGCGTGAGGTGCTGACCGAGGAGCTGCTGGCGACCCACTACGGCGCCCGCGTACGCGTCATCGACGGCGACCACGGACCTCTCGTCGTGCCCGTCCGCTAAGTCGCTTTACCGGGGTATCGGGCCTTGATGCGGTTGGCTACCTTGATCCCCGAGGTGGTGACGGTGACGACTCTCGTACGCGAACCGGCAACCCGGGCTCCCGCCGCCGCACCCGCGGCCCGGTTGCGCAAACGGGCGGCGGGACAATTTCGGGGCACACCGGGCCGACTCGCCCTCGCCGTCGCGGCGCTCGTCGTGCTGGGCCTGGCCACCGGCATCGCTGGCGCCGTGGGGGTGCGCCAGCGGGCCGGCCTCGTCGACGGCGCCGTGGCCCGCAGCGGCGAGCTGACCGTCGCGGCCCAGCGGCTCTACCGCGCGCTCTCCGACGCCGACGCGACCGCCGCGAGCGCGTTCCTCACCGGTGGCGTGGAGCCGGTGGCGCTACGCGAGCGCTACCAGGCTGACATCGCCGACGCCGCGGCCGCGCTCTCGATCGTCTCCGGCGGTGGCGCGGGCGACGGCCGGGGCGCCAACGCGGTCGCCCGGATCGCCGCGCAGCTGCCGGTCTACACCGGCCTCGTGGAGACCGCCCGCGTCTACAACCGCCAGGGCGTGCCGGTGGGCGGCGCCTACCTGCGCGAGGCCTCCGGCGTGATGCGCGAGCGGCTGCTGCCCGCCGCCCAGGAGCTGTACACGGCGGTTTCCGAGGAGCTCGACCAGGCGCGCGGTGACGCGGGTGCGTTCCCGTGGTTCGCGGTGGCGCTCGGCGTGCTCACGATCGCCGCGCTCGTGGTGGTCCAGCGCTACCTCACCCGGCGCACCAACCGGGTGTTCAACATCGGGCTGGTCGTCGCCACCGTCGCGGCCGTGGCGGTGGTGCTGTGGCTCGGCGTCTCCGCGCTGGTGACGGCGGGGCGGCTGGAGGCCAGCCATGACCGAGGCTCGGAGGAGGTGTCCCGCCTCGCCGACGCCCGGATCACCGCGCTGCAGGCCCGTGCCGACGAGTCGCTGACGCTGGTCGCTCGGGGCAACGGCACGAGCTTCGAAACGGACTACGTCGCGATGATGAAGCGGCTCGACGGCCTGCTCGGCCCGGGCGACGCCGACGAGCCCACCCGCGCCGCCCTCGCGGCCGCGATGACCGAGGCGCGCAGCTGGAACTCGGCCCACGGCAAGGTGCGGCAGCTGGACAACGACGGCCAGTACGCCCAGGCGGTCACCGCCTCGGTGGGCACCGAGGCGAGCAGCACCGCCACCATCGCCAACCGCCTCGACAAGCAATTGGCCGACGCGATCGAGCACAACAGCGAGGTGTTCCGGCAGGAGGTGCGCGGCGCGGGCGGCTCGCTCTCCGGTGCCGACATCGGCATCGGGTTGCTCGCCGCGCTGCTCGTGATCGGCGCGGGGGCCGGCATCCAGCGACGCTTGGCGGAATACCGATGAAACGCACCCCAAGAAAACGCTCCGCTTCGCTCCACGTTTCCCCGGGGACCCCGCAGCCCTGGGCGGCTGTTGTAGGGGCCGTGCTGGCCGCGCTCGTACTGGCCGGCTGCGGCGGCTCGAACACCCCGCCGGCCGGTGGCGATCCGGCCGAGCCGGCGCGCCCGGTGGGCGTACAGGACCCGGCCGAGCTGCCGACGTCCAGCGCGGCGCCGGCCGGCTCGTGCGACCCGCGGGCCAGCTACCGCCCCACCGCCCCGATGCCCGCGCCCGGCCGGATGCCCTCCGGCTCGTCGATGGCGCGCATCCAGCAGGCGGGCCGGCTGGTCGTCGGCGTCGACCAGAACAACTTCCGCTTCGGCTACCGCGATCCCAAGAGCGGCAACCTGGTCGGCTTCGAGATCGACCTGGCCCGCGAGCTGGCCCGCGCGATCTTCGGCAGCCCCGACAAGGTGCTCTTCCGGGCCATCACCACGGCCGACCGGGTGCCGGCCATCCAGGAGGGGCGGGTCGACATCGTCATCCGCAGCATGACGATGAACTGCGACCGGTGGGAGCAGGTCAACTTCTCCACCGAGTACTTCTCCGCGGGGCAGGCGATCATGGTCGCCCGCGACTCGCCGATCAAGGGGATCAAGGACCTCGCCGGCAAGAAGGTCTGCGCCGCCACGGGTAGCACCTCGATCCGCAACATCGCCGCCAAGGCGCCCGACGCGCTGCCGGTCTCGGCCAGCGACGCGCTCGACTGCCTGGTGCTGCTCCAGCAGCTTCAGGTGCAGGCGATCTCCACCGACGACGCGATCCTGGCCGGCTTCGCCGAGCAGGACAAGGGCACCAAGATCCTGCCGGAGCGGTTCACCGAGGAGCCGTACGGCATGGCGATGAAGAAGGAGTCCGTCGACCTGGTCGCGTTCGTCAACGGTGTGCTGGAGCGGATCCGCTCGGACGGCACCTGGACCCGCCTCTACGACAGGTGGCTCTCGTCTCTCGGCGCCACCCCGCAGCCACCCGCGCCACGTTACCGGGGATGACCGTGTCGACACCGCCGCTGATGAGCCGCGACGAGGTCGATCGGGCCATCGTCGGGCTCGTCGCGGCGTACGACCGGATCTCCGCGGCGATGTTCGAGATGGACGCGCACCCGGCGCTCGTGCTGCTGCGCGGCGGTGGGCTGCGTGGGCGCACGGCCGAGGTGGCGACCGAGGTGCTGGGAGCCGTCGAGGTGCTCTGGTCACAGTTCGCCGCGCTGGGTGCCCAGCTCGACCGGGCCAAGACCGTCCGCGCCGAGCGTTCCCGTCCGGGCGACGGCGAGCTGCGCCTGCTCACCTCGCTGCTGCGGCACCCGATCGTGGGGCTGAGCGCCTCGGGCATGGTGCTCGACAGCCTCGCCGGCGGCACGCCGGCCTCGTGGCAGACCGTGCCCGGGCTGGCCGGCGACCTGGAGTCCGTCGCCGCCGAGGTGGTGCGCGCGCTCAGCGAGGTCGAGGCGGCCAGCAGCCGGATCGCCGCGCTCTACGGCCAGCCGACCAGCGCCCTGGAGAAGGCGAGTGCCGACGCGGCCAACCTGGGCGGTGACGCGCTCAAGGGGTCCGATGTAGACGGACTCGCGCGCCGGCTCGGCGACGCGCAGGCCGAGGCGCTCAGCGACCCGATCGGCGCCGGTGCCCCGCCGCCCGGGCTGGTGTCCGAGATCGAGGCGCTGACCGTACGGATCGCCGGCTTGGCGGCGCTGCGCGGCGCGTACCCGGAAAAGATCCGGAGCCTGACCGCCGCGGTGGAGGAAGTGGCCGCGGCGGAGGCGGAGACGCGCAAGGCCTATGACCTCGCGACGACGAAGATCGCCAACGCTGGCCTGCCGCCGGCCTCGGACGCGGTGGGTGGGCTGCGCGCGCACCTGGCCCAGCTCGGGCAGCTGCACCGCGAAGGGCGGTGGCTGCGCCTGGCCGACGAGCTGTCCATTGTGGAACGCTCGGTGGCGCAGGCGAAGGAGCGGGCGGCCTACCTCTTCGAGGCGGCGGATGGGCTGCTGCGGCGCCGCACCGAGCTGCGCGGCCGCCTCGACGCCTACCGCGCGCGGGCCGGCCGGCTGGGGCTGGTCGAGCACGAAGATCTCGCCGCCCGGCACCGCGCCGCCCAGGACCTGCTCTACACCAGCCCGTGCGACCTTTCCGCGGCCACCCGCGCGGTGGTTGCCTACCAGCGTTACCTCAACCAGCTCACGGAGAGGGGCAACCCATGAGGTGTGTCCGGCCCGGCTGCTCCGGTACGTACGGCGCCGAGGGCTACTGCGACGAGTGCGGGCGGCGCGCGCCGGCCGGTGCGGTGCCGGCGCAGTCCAAGCCGGCGTCCACCCCCACGCCGCCGGTCAGCGTCGTCACGTCGCCGGGCTCGGTGCCTACCGCCACGGGGCGGGGCTCGACGCGGAGCTCCGGCCGCAGCCGCGGCGCCTCACGCGGTGGGCTGGGCGCCGGCCTCATCGAGCTGCCCCGGGTGCCGCTGCGCGACCCGGCCACGGCCGTCATGCGCGACGCCAAGGTCTCCGAGCCGCGCCGCTTCTGCAGCAAGTGCGAGGAGCCGGTCGGCCGCGGGCGGGATGGCAAACCGGGCCGGAGCGAGGGCTTCTGCCCCAACTGCGGTACGCCGTTCTCGTTCGTGCCCCGGCTCTCGCAGGGCGATCTCATCAACGACCGGTACGAGGTGCTCGGCGCGCTGGCGTACGGCGGCCTGGGCTGGATCTACCTGGCGCGTGACCGCAACGTCAGCGACTCGGTCAGCGACCGCTGGGTCGTCCTCAAAGGACTGATCAACACCGCCGATGCGGACGCGATGGCGGCGGCGGTGACCGAGCGGCGGTACCTCGTCGAGATCGACCACCCCAGCATCGTGAAGATCCACGACTTCGTGCAGCACCCGGACCCGAAGACGGGCGTGCCGGTGGGCTACATCGTCATGGAGTACGTGGGCGGCCAGTCCCTGCGCGACCTGCTGATGGCCCGCCGCGCCGAGGGCCAGCGGGTGCTGCCGCTCGCCGAGGTGCTCGCCTACGGCGCCGAGGTGCTCCCCGCCTTCGGCTACCTGCACGGCCGCGACCTCATCTACTGCGACTTCAAGCCGGACAACGTGATCCACGCCGAGGAGCAGCTCAAGCTCATCGACCTCGGTGCCGTGCGCCGGGCCGACGACGACGTGAGCGCGGTCTACGGCACGCCCGGCTACCAGGCGCCCGAGGTCGCCGAGGTGGGGCCCTCGGTGGCCGCCGACATCTACACGGTCGGGCGGTCGCTGGCGGTGCTGAGCTTCGAGTTCCGCGGCTTCTCCACCACGTACGCGGGCAAGCTGCCCGACCGCGCCGAGGTGCCGCTGCTCGTGCAGGAGGAGTCGTACTACCGGCTGCTGCTCCGCTCCACGCACCCCGACCCGGCCCGCCGCTTCCAGAGCGCGGCCGACATGAGCGAGCAGCTGCTCGGCGTGCTCCGCGAGGTGCTCTCCGCGGTCGATGGCCTACCGCGCTCCATGGTGTCCCGGCAGTTCACGCCGGAGCGGCGGGCGTTCGGCACCGCGGCGGGCGAGGTGACCCCCGACTCGGTGCCGGCCGACCTGCTGCCTTCGGGCGTCGCCGCCGCGTTGCCGCTGCCCCAGGTCGACGTGCTCGACCCGGGCGCCGGCTTCCTCGCCACGCTCAGCAGCACCGACCCGGCCGAGCTGGTGCGGCAGCTCGAGTCGCCGCCGGTGCACAGCACCGAGGTCGCGTTCCGCCTCGTCCGTGCCCGCATCGAGGCCGGCGACCTGGCCGGCGCCGGTGCCGGGCTGGACGAGCTGGCCGCCACCGACCCGTTCGACTGGCGGGTCGACTGGTATCGCGGCATCGCCGCCATGGCCGCCGGCCGCCCCGGTGACGCGCGGGTGGCGTTCGACGCCGTGTACGGCGAGCTGCCCGGCGAGCCCGCCGCCCGCCTCGCGCTCGCCGCCGCGGTGGAGTGCACCGGCGACAAGGAGACGGCACAGCGGCTGTACGACCGGGTGTGGCGGGTGGACCGAGGTTTCATCAGCGCCGCGTTCGGGCTGGCCCGGATCAAGCTCGGCGCCGGCGACCGGAGCGGCACGCTGGCCGTGCTCGACCAGGTGCCGGACAGCTCCAGCCACCACGTGACCGCGCAGGTGGCGGCCGTACGCGCCAGCCTCAACGCGGACGGACCGCTGGCCCACGCCGACGACCTGCTGCGCGCCGCGGGGCGGCTGGAGCGGCTCGGGCTGGATGTGGAGCGGCAGGCGCGGCTGACCGTGGAGATGCTGGAGGCCGCGCTGGCCTGGCTCACCGCGGCCAACCTGCCGCCGCACCGGCTACCGGCCGGCGCGCGGGTGCTCGGGCACGAGCTTTCCGAGCGCGGGCTGCGGTTCGGTCTGGAGCGGGCGTACCGCACGATGGCCCAGATCGCCCGCGACCCGGACACGAAGATCGCGCTCGTCGACCGGGCCAACGCCGTCCGCCCCCGGACCCTCGTATGAGGACCTGCCCCGAGCACGGCCCGCCGAGCGAGCCGGAGCACAGGTTCTGCGAGGTGTGCGGCCGCAATCTGGACACCGGCGAGACGCCGCCGGTCGAGCCGGTGCCGACGGCGTCGCTCTCCTCGCGCGCCGGCCTGGCCTGCACCAGCTGCGGTGCGTCGGGCACGGAGGCCTACTGCGACAACTGCGGCCGGCGGCGCTCGGCCGGGCGGGAACACGCCGAGCTCGACCTCAGCGCGGTCGCGGCGGTCACCGACCGGGGCCGGCGCCGCCCGCGCAACGAGGACGCGGTGGTCATCGCCCGGTACGACGGCGGCCTGGTGTCGGTGGTCTGCGACGGCGTCTCCACGTCGACCCGCGCCGACGCGGCCTCGCACAGCGCGGCCGAGGCGGGGGTGGCCGCGCTGCTCGACGCGCTCAGGACCGGCGCCGACCCCGCCGAGGCGACCCCGCTCGGTGCGCGCGCCGCCGCGAAGGCCGCCCGCGCGGCCGCCGGACCGGACGAGGGCGACACCCCGCCCAGCTGCACGTACGTCTCCGGGATCGTCACCTCCGACGCGGTGACCGTGGGCTGGATCGGCGACAGCCGGGCGTACTGGCTCGGTGCCGAACCCGCCTGCCTCACCATCGACGACTCGATCGCCGCGCAGCTCGCCGCCGGCCGCCCCGCACCGGCCACAATGGACGCGGATCCGACCTCGCGAGCGCTGATCCGGTGGCTGGGCGCCGACTCCGACGACGCCGAGCCGCAGGTGGTCTCGCTGCGGCCGGGCGGGGAGGGACGGCTGCTGCTCTGCTCCGACGGCCTGCACCACTACCTGTCCGACGCCGCCGAGCTCACCGCCGCCGCCACCGGCAGCCCCATCGAGGTGGCCCGCCATCTCACCACCGTGGCCCTCGAAGGCGGCGGCCACGACAACATCGCCGTCGCCGTACTCTCCTTCCCTGCCTTAGGAGGACCCACCGCATGACCGCGCAGTTCACGGCCGAGGTCGACCAGAACGAGTACCTGCCCGAGGGCGGCCGCGTCGTCGACGCGATCGTCACGGTGACCGCGCAGGGCGGCGACCTGCGCGGGCCATCCCCGGCGTTGAGTGCCGCGCAGGTCATCATGGTCGACACATCGGGCTCGATGGCGATGCCCGGCACGAAGATCGCGGAAGCCAAGAAGGCGACCGCCGTCGCGATCGACACGCTCCGCGACGGCGTGGCGTTCGCCGTGGTGGCCGGCACCGCGGGCGCCCACATGATCTACCCCGGTGAGACCCGCATGGTCCCGGCCAACCCGCAGACCCGGGCCGAGGCCAAGGCCGCCGTCTCCCGCCTCCGGGCCGACGGGGGCACCGCCATCGGCCGCTGGCTCGACCTCGCCAACTACCTCTTCGCCGGGCAGCAGGCCGAGGTGAAGCACGCCATCCTGCTGACCGACGGGCAGAACCAGCACGAGACACCCACCGACTTCCAGCGGGTGCTCGACGCGTGCGAGGGAAAGTTCATCTGCGACAGCCGGGGCGTCGGCACCGACTGGGTGGCGACCGAGCTGCGCAAGGTCGCCTCGACCCTCCTGGGCACCGCAGACGGCCTTGAAGACCCGTCCGAGCTGCCCGCCGCGTTCCGCGCGATGACCGAGGCGGCGATGGGCAAGTCGGTCGCGGACGTCTCGCTGCGCGTCTGGACCCCGGCCGGTTCGACGATCAAGTTCGTCAAGCAGGTGTACCCGCAGGTCGAAGAGCTCACCGGCCGCCGCGTCGAGGTCAGCGCCCGCATCGGCGACTACCCGACCGGCGCGTGGGGCGCGGAGAGCCGCGACTACCACATCTCCGTCGAGGTCGAGCCGGACACGGTCGGCGAAGAGGTGCTCGCCGCCAGGTTCAGCCTGGTCAGCGGCGGCCAGGTGCTGACCGAGAAGCTGGTGCTCGCCCGCTGGACCGACGACACCGCGCTCTCCACGAAAATCAACCCGCAGGTTGCCCACTACACCGGCCAGGCCGAGCTCGCCGAGGTCATCCAGGAAGGGCTCAAGGCCCGCGACGAGGGCGACGTGGAGAAGGCCACGGCCAAGCTGGGCCGCGCGGTGCAGATCGCCAGCGAGTCCGGCCACGAGGGTACGGCCAAGCTGCTCGCCCGCGTCGTGGACGTGGTGGACGCACCGGCCGGCACGGTACGCCTGAAGAAGCAGGTCGCCGGCGTCGACGCCGAGCTGACCAACGTCCGTAGCACCAAGACGGTCCGCGTCAAGAAGAAGCAGCCGGAGGAGGGCTGATGGCCACCTGCCCCAAGGGCCACGAGTCGGCGACGCTCGACTACTGCGAGGTGTGCGGTGCCCGCATGGGCGCCGCACCCGCGGCCGCTCCTGCCCCGGTTTCCTCCCCGCCCTCTGCCGCGTCCCCGTCCGCCGAGGCTGTCCTGTGTCCGGTGTGCCAGACGCCGAAGACCGGCCGCTTCTGCGAGGAGGACGGGTACGACTTCCTGATCGCCCCGCCGGTGTCCCCGGGATCATCTCCCGCGCCCCCCGCACCGCCTCCCGCCGCGCCGCCGGAGACCCCGGCCGCGCCCGCCTCGGCCTGGGAGGTCGTGGTGCGGTCGGACGCGGCGTACTTCGAGGCGGTGAAGGCCATGGGCGGCGAGGATGCCGGTTCGCTGGCGATGCCCCGCTTCGTGGCCGAGCGCCGCTTCACGCTGACCGGCCGGCAGATGGTCATCGGCCGGCGCAGCCGCTCCCGTGGCGTCAGCCCGGACATCGATCTGGTCGGTCCCCCAGAGGATCCCGGCGTCTCGCACGTGCACGCGCTGCTGGTGCCGCAGGAGACCGGCTGGGCGGTGGTCGACATGGAGTCCGCGAACGGCACCTACCTCAACGACCCCACCTCCAACCCGCTGGACCCCAACGTCCCGGTCGCTCTCAAGGACGGCGATGTCGTGTACCTGGGCGCCTGGACCGCCCTGACCATCCAGTCCGCCTGACGTGACCCGCCCCAGCCCGACCTCACAAGGAGGCGGGCCGGGGCGGGGTGGAGCGCTCAGCAGCAGCTCGCCGTCGGGTTTTCGTCGCGGCGGTCGGTGCGGCAGTGTTCGAACTCGCGGCGGGTCATCAGCGGCTGGTCCGGGTGGAGGCGGCGGTGGCGGTCGACGTAGTGGTCGTACTCCGCCTCGCCGCTCAGCTCCCGGAAGTACCAGCGGACGGCCGCCAGCGCCCGCCTCATGTCCGGTCACCTCCGCTACCGCCCGGGGCGGCCGCGGCGGCGGCCATCTCGCGCTTCTCCTCGGCGGTCGGGAAGAGGCCGGCCGGGGCGACGATGGTGGACTTCACGTACGGCGCCTCGGTGGTGGGCAGTGGCTCGCGGGTGCGGACCGCCTTGTAGCAGACCCAGGCCGCGTTGGCGATCACGATGATGACCAGGATCGCGAAGAGTGCGGAGAGCACACCGTCCACCGTGGAGTTGGTCACCACCGCCCGCATGTCGTCGAGGTTCTTCGCGGGTGCGATCACCTCGCCGCGGTCCAGCGCGTCGGAGAAGCGGTCGCGCTGGGCGAAGAAGCCGATCGCCGGGTTGTCCGAGAAGACCTTCTGCCAGCTCGCCGTCAGCGTGACTGTGGCGTCCCAGGCGAGTGGTACGCCCGTCACCCACGCCCACTTGAAGCGGCCGCTCTTGACCAGGATCGTGGTCGCCACCGCCAGGGCGACGGCCGCCAGTAGCTGGTTGGCGATGCCGAAGAGCGGGAAGAGCTGGTTGATCCCGCCGAGCGGGTTGGTCACGCCGGTGTAGAGGAAGTAGCCCCAGGCGAGCACCACGACGGCACTGGTGGCCCACAGGCCGGGCTTCCAGCTGACCCGGCCGATCGGCTTCCAGATGTTGCCGAGCGTGTCCTGGAGCATGAACCGGCCGACGCGGGTGCCGGCGTCCACAGTGGTCAAGATGAACAGCGCCTCGAACATGATGGCGAAGTGGTACCAGAACGCCTTCATGCCGGAGCCGCCGATCACGCTGGAGAAGATCTCCGACATGCCGACGGCCAGGGTGGGTGCGCCACCGGTGCGGGCGACGAGCGTCTGCTCCTCGACCTCGGCGGCCGCGGCGCTCAGGTCCTGTGGCGAGATGGTGAAGCCCAGGTTGGCGACCGCCGCCGAGGCGCTCTCCACTGTGGAGCCGAGGAGGCCGGCTGGCGCGTTCATCGCGTAGTAGAGGCCCGGCTCCAGGATGCAGGCGGCGATCAGCGCCATCACCGCGACGAACGACTCCATCAGCATCGAGCCGTAGCCCACGAGCCGCACCTGCGACTCCTTCTGGATCATCTTGGGCGTGGTGCCGGACGAGATCAGCGCGTGGAACCCGGAGAGCGCGCCGCAGGCGATGATGATGAACACGAACGGGAAGAGCGCGCCGGAGAAGACCGGGCCGGCGCCGGTGCTGGCGAAGTCCGTCACCGCCTCGGTCCGCAGCACCGGGGCGGCGATGAGGACGCCGAAGGCGAGCAGCCCGATCACGCCCACCTTCATGAACGTGGACAGGTAGTCGCGCGGGGCCAGCAGCATCCAGACCGGCAGCACCGAAGCCAGGAAGCCGTAGATGATCAGGCAGATCGAGAGCGTCTCCGGGCTGAGCGTGAACGTGTCGGCGAGCCCGGACTCCTGCACCCAGCCGCCGGCCACGATCGCCAGCAGCAGGAGGGCGACGCCGATGCCGGTGGTCTCGAGGACCCGACCCGGGCGGAGCACGCGCAGGTAGAAGCCCATGAACAGGGCGATCGGGATGGTCATCGCGATGGAGAAGGTGCCCCACGGCGACTTGGCCAGCGCGTTGACCACGACCAGCGCGAGCACGGCCAGCAGGATGATCATGATGGAGAAGACGGCGACGAGCGCGGCGATGCCGCCGACCGTGCCGATCTCGTCGCGGGCCATCTGGCCGAGGCTCTTGCCGTTGCGCCGCATCGAGAAGAACAGGATCACCATGTCCTGCACGGCGCCGGCGAAGATGACGCCGAAGATGATCCACATGGTGCCGGGCAGGTAGCCCATCTGCGCGGCGAGCACCGGGCCGACCAGCGGACCGGCGCCGGCGATGGCCGCGAAGTGGTGGCCGACCAGGATCCGGCGGTCGGTCGGCTGGTAGTCGATGCCGTTGTCCAGCCGCTCCGCGGGGGTGGCCCGGGTGTCGTCCACCTTGAGCACCTTGCGGACGATGAAGCGGGCGTAGAAGCGGTAGGCGATCGCGTACGAGGCGATCGCCGCCACGACGAGCCAGATGGCGTTGATCTCTTCGCCGCGGGACAGGGCGAGCACGCCCCAGGCAATCGCGCCGGCGACTGCCACGGCGCTCCATATCGCAACAGATCTCGGGTTGAGCCGGCGGCCCGCTGGGGCGGGAGGACTCGACGGACTCGGCGGGCTCGTGGGAGTAGTGGTCGTCATGGGGGCCTCCGAGAGCTAACGACGCAGCAGCAGGTAGGCGATGAACATGAGTAAAACACTCAAGGGCACCCAAAGCATCTGGTACCAGTAGAAAAACGGCACCCCGGCGAGCGGGGGGCCGTCGCCGGCATAGAAGGGCACCCATAGCAGGGCGACAAATGGGGCGGCTAGGCAGCCGCCCGCGATCACCCGTGCGGTGTTCGACGTCACATGGCAGAGTTGCCCAACCAGCGCATTCGGTTTACCCGATGTTTCAGGGAGATCTCGTGCTCGCCACCGTGGCCGCGTTTCTCGCCGTCGTCGGCGGGACCTCGCTGATCGCGGTGGGGGCGCGCTGGTTTCGCCGGGACGACTCCCTGCCCACCCTGGAGGGCTGGGCGCTGGCCGGCCGCCGCTTCGGGGCGCCCACGACCTGGCTGCTGCTCGGCGGCACGATCTACACGGCGTACACGTTCGCGGCCGTCCCCGGCATGGTGTACGGCGCGGGCGCCCTCGGGTTCTTCGCGCTCCCGTACACGGTGATCGTCTATCCGCTCGCCTTCGTGCTGCTGCCGCGGCTGTGGACCGAGGCCCGCGACAACGGCTACATCACGGTGGCCGACTACGTGAAAGGCCGGTACGACTCGCCACCGCTCGCGCTCGCCGTCGCGTTGACCGGGATCCTCGCGACCATGCCGTACATCGCGCTCCAGCTCCTCGGCATCCGGGCGGTGCTCACCGCCGGTGGCCTCTACCCCAGCGGGCTGGCCGGCGACCTCGCGCTGATCGCGGTGTTCGGGGTGCTGGCGCTGGCCACCTACCGGCACGGGCTGCGCGCGCCCGCGGTGATCTCGATCGTCAAGGGCGCGGCGATCTTCGGCGCCACGCTGGCGGTGGTCGCGGTGGTGCTCGACGAGCTGGGCGGGCCGGGCCGGATGTTCGAGACGGCGGCGACCCGGCACACCGCCCTAGCGCTGGAGCCCGAGCTGTACCCGGCCTTCGCGACGCTGGCCCTCGGTTCGGCGATGGCCCTGCTGATGTACCCGCACGTGCTGACCGCCGCGTTCGCCGCCAAGGGCCCGGACACCCTCCGCAAGGTGACCGTGGCCCTGCCCGCGTGGACCGCGGTGCTCGGCCTCTTCGGCGTGCTCGGGATCGCCGCGCTCGCCGCCGGAGTCGAGGCGCCGCCGGGCAACGCCGAGTCGGCCGTACCCCTGCTGGTGGAACAGCTCATGCCGGCCGCGCTGACCGGCGTGCTCTTCGGCGCGTTCGTGGTCGGCGCGCTGGTGCCCGCGGCGGTGATGTCGATCGCGGCCGCCACGGCCTTCGTCCGCAACATCTACGTCGAGTACTTCCACCCGACCGCCACGCCCAAGCACCAGACCCGGATCGCCCAGGCGGTCTCGCTGACCGCGAAGGTGGGCGCGGTCGCGTTCGTCCTGGGCCTGCGCAACCAGGACGCGATCAACCTGCAGCTGCTCGGCGGGGTGTGGATCCTGCAGACCTTCCCGGCGGTGGCGATCGGCCTCTTCACGACCTGGCTGCACCGGTGGGCGCTGCTCGCCGGGTGGGCGGTGGGCATGGTCGCCGGGACGCTGCTCGTGGTCTGGGGCGGGTTCTCGTCGGTGGTCTCGGTGGGGATCGGCGGTGCGGAGGTGCCGGTGTACGCGGCCGTGGTCGCGTTCGTGCTCAACCTGGCCGTCGCGGTCGGGCTCACCCCGTTCTTCGCCGGGTCGCGGGAGGCGGTGCGGACGACGTGACATCCCCCCTGATCCGCGCCCAACAAGCCGCGGCCGAGGCGGACGCCGCGCTGGCCGAGCTCTTCCAGACGCAGTACGCGGCCATGCACCGCCTCGCCGTGCTGCTCGGCGCCGACGACGCGGAAGACATCGTGGCGGAGGCGTTCTACCAGCTGTACCGCCGGTGGAAGAAGCTGCGCGGCGCGGACAAGGCCGTGCCCTACCTGCGGTCGGTGGTCTGCAACCTCACCCGGATGCGGCTGCGCCACCTGCAGGTCGTGCGGAAGCACACCACGCCGGAGACCGCTCCGGAGCCCGGCACCTCGGCGGAGGCGGAGGCGCTGCTCCACGATGACCAGCGGGCGCTCGTGGCGGCGCTCAAAGAGCTGCCGTCGCGGCAGCGGGAGGCGCTCGTGCTGCGACACTGGCTAGGTCTGCGTGAGGCCGAGATCGCCGAGGCGATGGGCATCTCACCCGGCGCGGTGAAGTCACACACGTCGCGCGGGATGGCCGCCCTCACGCGGGTGCTGGAGGAGCGACGATGAGGAGCACGGAAGATCGGCTGCGGGAGACGCTCGGCGCGCTCGCCGCGGGGATCGAGGCCGCCCCGCCCGCCTACAAGAGGGCGCGCGCGGAGTGGCGGCGGCGGGAGCGGCGGCGCCGGCTCGTGCTGGCGGTGCTGGTCGCGATCGTCTTCGCGCTCGCCGACCTGATCGGCCTCTGGGCGCTCAACCAGACCCGCGACCACGACCCGATCATCTTCGACGACCGCTCCCGCATCCACCAGACCGAGCCGGCGACCGGTGTCATCCCGCCGTAGCTCCTCGTGATCAAAGGACCCCTCAAGCCGTAAGAACGGCTTGAGGGGTCCTTTGATCACGAGGGGAGGGGAGCGTCACCCCTGAGCGGTGGGCACGACGATCATCTCGGCCACGTTCACCCGCGCGGGGGCGGCGGTGGCGTACGCGATCGCGTCGGCGATGTCCTCCGGCGGGAGTGGCGGCACGGCCTGCCGCATGCCTTCGAGCACCTCGCGCTGGTTGCCGTCGAGCATGCCGTCACCCAGCTCGGTGCCGACGAAGCCCGGCTCGATGTTCTTGACCCGTACGCCACGCGGCCCGAAGTCGACCCGCAGGCCCCGGGTCAGGTGCGCGACGGCCGCCTTCGTCGCGGTGTAGACGGCGTAGTTGGAAAACACCTGGTGGCCGCCGATCGAGCCGACGAGCACCAGGTCAGCCGCCTTCCCCGCCGCCGCGGTGGCCAGCAGGTCGTCGACGAACGCGCGGGCGGTGTAGAGCAGCCCGCTGATGTTGGTGCCGATCATCTGGTCCCACTCGACGGTCTGTGCGGTCTCGAAGGGGGCGGCGAGCATCACGCCCGCGTTCGCCACCACGAGGTCGACCCGGCCCAGCGCCGAGCGGATGGTCGCCGCGGCGGTGTACACCGCGTCCTGGTCGGTGATGTCGACCGCGACCGGCACCGCGGCCGCGCCGATCTCGGTGGCCAGCCCCTTGAGGCGGTCTTCGCGCCGCCCCAGGAGAGCGACCGACGCGCCGGCCGAGGCGAGACGGCGGGCGGTGGCGGCGCCGATGCCGCTGGTGGCGCCGGTGACCACCGCGACCCGGCCGGAGAGTGTGTTGTTGTCAGTCATGGCTCCACCGTCGCCGCCCCGGGGACGGGCTACCAGGACGCTGTTTTCCTGGGGGCCTCGACCCTGGTAGTGCGGGGACCAGGCTCGCGGCCGGGAGCCGGCCTAGGCTCGGGGGATGGACAGCAGCAACCAGCTCGGCGAGTTTCTGCGGGCCCGGCGCGAGCTGACCCGCCCCGAAGACTTCGGGCTGCCGGACCCTGGGCGCCGGCGGGTGCCCGGGCTGCGGCGCGAGGAGGTCGCGCTGCTCGCCGGCATGAGCGCCGACTACTACATCCGGCTGGAGCAGGGGCGCGACAAGCACCCTTCCGAGCAGGTCATCGAGGCGCTCGCGCGGGTCTTCACGCTCGACGAGGAGGGTGTGGCGCACCTGCGCGCGCTGGCCCGCCCCGCGGCCCGGCGCCGGCGCCGGCCCAGCCAGCCGGAGCGGGTCAGCCCCCGGCTGGAGCGCCTGCTGGACGCCTGGGCCGACACGCCCGCCCTGGTGCTCGGCCGCTACCTGGACGTGCTGGCCAACAACAAGCTCGCGTCGGTGGTCAACCACTGCTCGGTCAAGGGGCAAAACCAGCTCCGCGTGATGTTTCTGGACCCGGAGACGCGGCGGATCTACGCAGACTGGGAGACCGTCGCGGCGGAGACCGTGGCCACCCTGCGCACGAGCGCCGGCACTGACCTCGACGACCCGCGGCTCACCGAGCTGGTCGGCGAGCTGTCGCTCAAGAGCGAAGACTTCCGCCGGCTGTGGGCGCGGCATGACGTGGGTGCCAAGGTCGCCGGCGTGAAGCGCTACATCCACCCGCTGGTCGGAGACCTGACGCTGGAGTACGAGACGTTTTCCGTCAACGGCCAGCAAGGGCAGTTCCTGATCGTCTACCACGCCGAGCCGGGCAGCCCCTCCGAGCACGCGTTGAAGCTGCTGAGCAGCGCGGCGGCTACGATGCCGTCCCCCGAATTGAGCGGTCGAGCAGCTCCACCGGGTGCATGATCAGCTGACCGTCCTCGGTGTACCGGCGGATCTGGAGCAGGCAGCCGGCGTTGCCGGTCACGATCACATCGGGGCGCGCGGAGGTGAGGTTTTCCGCCTTGCGCCGCCCGAGCTGCTCGGCCATGCCGGCCTGGAGCAGGTTGTAGACGCCGGCCGAGCCGCAGCAGATCTTCTCCTCGGGCACCTCCACCAGCTCGACCCCGGGGATCGTGCGCAGCGCGTCGCGCGGTTCGCGGGTGATCCGCTGGGCGTTCGCGAGGTGGCAGGCGTCGTGATAGGCGACGCGGAGCGGTAGCGGGTGCCGCTCCGCCACCGGCTCCAGCTCGGCGAGCACCTCACTCACGTCGCGCACCCGCGCGGCGAAGGCGGCGGCCCGCTCGGCGTACACCGGGTCGTCGCGCAGCAGCTCGCCGTACTCCTTGAGCACCGAGCCGCAGCCCGCCACGTTGACGACGATCGTTTCGTACCCGTCGAACGCCTCGATCGTGCGCCGCGCGAACGACCGCGCCTCCTCGTCCCGCCCGGTGTGCAGGCTCAGCGCGCCGCAGCACCCCTGGCCCTTCGGCACGGCCACGCGGCAGCCCTCGGCGGCGAGGACGCGCGCCGTCGCGTCGTTGACCGGCTTGAAGAAGACCCGCTGGGCGCAGCCGGTGAGCAGCGCCACGGTGCGGCCCTGTCCAGTTTCCTCCGTCTTGGTGAGCAGGTCTTTCACCCGCACCGGTGGCAGCAGGCCTTCGAGCGCCCGAGCCCGGGCCGGCAGCCGGCGTAGCAGGCCTGAGCGGTGAGTCAGCCAGCGCAGGCCAAGCCGCTGGTAGAGCACGCCGAACAGTGCGGCCGTCCGCAGCCGCCGCGGGTAGGGGAAGAGCGCGAATATCGCCGCCCGGAAGAACCTGTCGCGGGGCACCTCGCGGTCGAGCTGCGGGCGGGCCGAGTCGAGGAGCGCGCCGTACTTCACGCCGGACGGGCAGGCCGGCACGCACGCGAGGCAGCCGAGGCAGGAGTCGAGGTGCTGGGTGACCGGCCCGGCGACCGGCGCCTCGCCGCGCGTGGCGAGGTCCATGAGATAGATGCGGCCGCGAGGCGACTCGGCCTCGTCGCCCGTGACGACGTACGTCGGGCAGGTGGGCAGGCAGAAGCCACAGTGGACACACTCATCGAGCAGCGCCCGGTCTACGTCGAAAGCCACCGCACCTCCCTTAGAACCACGGCTTGTACCGGCCCGGACCCAGCCGGCCCTCGGGGTCGAAGCGCTGCTTGACCGCGCGCATCAGCGGCACGGCCGCGTGTGGCTCGCCCCATGCCGGGACACCCTCGCCGGCCATGAGAGTCACCTGTGGAAACTCCGCGCGCAGCCCCTCCACGTCGGCCACCGCGAGCGTGTGTACGCCGACCGCCGTGCTGCTGGTCATCGAGGCGGCGTGCTTGGCCACCGCGGGGAGCTGGCTCGGCCTCGTGCCGCAGCGCACCACCAGCTCGTGGTCGGGCACGGCGGCCACCCTTCGCCAGGCCGCGTCGGCTTCCGTGGCGGAGAGTGTGGCGCCGCCCGGTGTCGCGGCCGCGCGAAGCTCCACACTGGACTCCAAGCCCTCGTACCGGGCGAGCAGCTCACCGTCGCACCACTCCAGTGCGGCCGGCTCGAGGCGCGCCTCCAGCACCCGCCCCGTGTGCGCGACGGCCTCAGCCGCGTCGCAGGGGATCGAGACCGTCCGGGAGGCGGGCGGCAGCGGGTGCACGCGCAGCACCACCTCGGCGATCACCCCGAGCGTGCCGAAGGAGCCGCAGAAGAGCTTGCCGAGGTCGTAGCCGGCGACGTTCTTGATGACGTGGCCGCCGGAGCGGGCGACCGTGCCGTCGGCGAGCACCACGGTGACCCCGATGAGCAGGTCCCGGGGTCCGCCGTACGCGTGCCGCAACGGCCCCGAGTCGGCGGTGGCGATGAGCCCGCCGACGGTGGCGTCCGTCCGGGCAGGGTCGAGGGAGATCCGCTGGCCGGCCGCCGCCAGCTCCTGCTGCAGCGCGCTCAGCGGCGTGCCGGCCCTCACCGCGACCGTCATGTCCGCCGGGTTGTACGTGACGACTCCCGCCAGCCCCGTCGTCTCCAGCATGTGGTCGGTCGGGTCGGGCGCGCCGGCCCAGCCCTCGGCCGTGCCCGCGCCCTTGACCAGCAGGGTGCCGCGCGTGTCGCGTACCGCGTCACGCAGCTCGGCCAGCGAGGTCGGCCTCATAGCCGCTCGATGACGCCGGCCGCCTCCAGCGGGTGCGGGCGGTACGGCCCCGGCCGCTCCCCGCACAGCCGCGGGGTCGGGAAGACCTTGCCCGGGTTGCACAGCCCCTCGGGATCGAACGCCGCCCGCAGCCGCAACATCGTGGCCAGATCGTCTTCGGAGAACATCCGCGGCATCGAGCAGGCCTTGTCGGTGCCGATGCCGTGCTCGCCGGAGAGCGAGCCGCCCAGCTCCACACAGAGCTCGGCGATCGCGCTGGAGAGCGCCTCGGCCCGCTCGTGCTCGCCGCGCTCCTCGCTGTAGAGCACCAGCGGGTGGAGGTTGCCGTCCCCGGCGTGGAAGACGTTCGCCACGCGGATGCCCGCCGCGTCGCCCATCTCCGCGATCCGGGTGAGCGCCTCGCCCAGCCGCGTGCGCGGCACGACCCCGTCCTGCACGAAGTAGTTGGGACTCAGCCGCCCCACCGCCGCGAACGCCGCCTTCCGCCCCTGCCAGATCTTCGCCCGGTGCTCGGCGTCCCGCGCGATCGTCACCTCGGTGGCCTTGGCGCAGAGCCGGGTCAGGTCGGCGAAGCGTGCCTCGACCTCGTCGGCCGGCCCATCCAGCTCCACGATCAGCGCGGCGGCGGTGTCCGGGTCGAAGCCGGCGTCGACCGCCGCGTTGACCGCCTGGATCGCGAGGTTGTCCATCATCTCGATCGCCGCCGGCACGATGCCCGCCGCGATCACCGCGGTCACCGCGTCGCCGGCGTCCTTCGTGGAGTCGAAGTTGGCTACCAGCGTGCGCACGGTCGCCGGCGTGTGCAGCAGTCGCACGACAACGCTGCTCACGATGCCGAGCGTGCCCTCGGTGCCGACGAACGCGCCGAGCAGGTCGAACCCCGCCTGGTGCGGCGCGTCCCCGCCTAGCCGGGTGGTGCTGCCGTCCGGGAGGACCACGTCGACGGCGAGGATGTGGTTGACGGTGAAGCCGTACTTGAGGCAGTGCGCCCCGCCCGAGTTTTCCGCCACGTTGCCACCGATCGTGCAGACCTGCTGGCTGGACGGGTCGGGCGAGTAGTAGAGCCCGTACTTCGCGGCGGCGCGGCTGATGTCGAGGTTGGTCACGCCCGGCTCCACCGTGGCTCGCCGGTCGACCGGGTCGACCTCGACCACCCGCCGCAGCCGCTGCATCGAGATCACCACCCCGTCGGCGACGGGCAGCGCCCCACCGGAGAGCCCCGTGCCCGCGCCCCGGGCCACGAAGGGCACCTTGTGCCTGGCGCAGGCGGTGACGGCGGCCGCGACCTCGCCCGCGTCGCGGGGGAGCGCGACGAGGGCGGGCACCACCCGGTAGCCGGTGAGGGCGTCACACTCGTACGTCCGCAGGTGCGCCGGATCGGTGATCACCCCGTCGCGGCCAAGGCGGTCGGTCAGCTCGTCGCGCAGGTCAGTGAGGGACATTCGGCGCCTCCTCCTGCCCCGACGCTAACCCGCGGCTCAGCGCAGGGGTAGCCCCACGTAGTTTTCGGCCAGGCTCGTGGCGGCCGCCGTCGAGCTCGCCACGTAGCGGAGCTGGGCTAGCTGGAGCTTTCGCTGGAAGTCGTCCGCGCCCGGCGCCTGGTGCAGCATGCTCGTCATCCACCAGGAGAAGTGCTCGGCCCGCCACACCCGCCGCAGGCACGTCTCGCTGTACGCGTCGAGCAGGTCGGTGCGCCCCTTCCCGAAGTACGCGCCGAGCGCCTCGGACAGCACCCACACGTCCGCGATAGCCAGGTTCATGCCCTTCGCGCCCGTCGGCGGCACGATGTGCGCGGCGTCGCCGGCGAGGAAGAGGCGGTCCTGCCGCATCGGCTCGGTCACCACGCTGCGCATCGTGGTGATGCCCTTCTCCAGGATCGGGCCGGTGGCCAGCGTGAAGCCGTCGGCCGCGAGCCGCGTCCCCAGCTCCTCCCAGATGCGGGCGTCCGGCCAGTCTTCGAGCTTCTCGTCGGGAGCGACCTGGAGGTACAGGCGGGTGATCTCGGGCGTACGCATGCTGTGCAGCGCGAAGCCGCGCTCGTGGTACGTGTAGATCAGCTCGTCGTGCGACGGCGGCGCCTGGGCCAGCACACCCAGCCACGCGAAGGGGTAGTCGTGCGCATGCACCGTCGCCGCCACGTGCGGCGCGGAGATGCCGTGCGAGCCGTCGCAGCCGGCGATGAAGCCGCACTCCAGCCGCTGCCGCGTGCCGTCCGCGCCGGTGAAGGTGACGAGTGGGGTCGTTGGGTCGACCATCACGTCGGACACCTCGAAGAGCAGCGGCTCGCCGGCCGCCACCCGGGCCGCGATGAGGTCCTTGACGACCTCCTGCTGCCCGTACACCGTGATGCTCTTGCCGGTCAGGTCGGTGAGCGCGATGCGGTGGTCAGCCCCGTCGAAGCGCAGCGATATGCCGTGGTGCGGCATGCCCTCGCGGTCGAGGCGGTCGGCGACGCCCATCTCCCGCAGCAGCTCGACGGTCGGGTGCTCGAGCACGCCGGCCCGCACCCGCCGCTCGACGTAGTCGCGGCTGCGCCGCTCCAACACCACCGAGTCGATGCCGCCGAGCCGCAGGAGGTGGGCCAGCATCAGGCCGGCTGGTCCGGCGCCGACGATCGCAACCTGGGTACGCATGCCAGCATGCTGCCCGGTCGGGGCGCGCGGCGCTAGGAGACCTCCGGGCTCTGCTGGTCGGCGCTCGCTTCGCTCGCGCTAGGGCCCCGGATGCCGGCTCCCGCCGCCCTCGTCGCCGGGCTCCTCGGGCTGGCGGTCGCCAGCCCCTGGGCCCCGCTTGCGAAGCTCGGCCACCGCGCCCATCGCGCCGCGCAGGTCGTCGAGCCAGGTGTTGGTGTGCTCGCCGACCAGCCGCACGCACCAGGCCAGCGCGTCGGAGCGGGAGCGGGCCACGCCCGCCTCGACCAGCGTGTCGAGCACCTGGCGCTCGGGCTGGCGGAGCCGGGTCATGACCGGGGCGGAGAGGTTGGTGAAGAGCACCTGGGTGCCGCCGCACGCGGCTCCCCAGGCCACCCTGCGCTGGTAGCGCCGCTCCAACTGCTGTGCGATCTTGATCCGCCGGTCGCGGGTGTCCTCGCGGTGCTGGTTGATCCGGCCGGCCTCGGCGGCGGTCTTGTCGGCGTCGCTCGCACCCTCGGCGAGCTGGGGCTCGGGCAGCTGTCCGACGATCACGATCTCGTCCCGGTCGATGACGGTCTCGGGCGGCTCGGTGAACCAGCCCTCCGGCACCGCACCCGTGACCCACGCCGCCGCGTCATCTGCCGGCGGCGGCTCCTGGCGGGCTCCCGCCCACGTCCTGTCTCGCATGATTACACAATTACATTGCAACACCTCTTACACAAGGGCCGCCGGCAGTGGCTGTGCGTGCACCACGGAGAGGCGGGAGACGGCCCGGGTGAGCACCACGTAGAGGCGGTGCAGCCCGCGCGCCTCGGCGGCCACGATCTCCGCCGGCTCGACCACCACCACGTGGTCGTACTCCAGGCCCTTGGCCATGCTCGCCGGCACCACCGCGACCCGCGCCGCCTGGTCGTCCACGCCCCCGGCCGCCACACCGGCCCCGGCCAGCGCCGCGCGGAGCCGCTCCGCCGCCGCGTCCGCCGTGATCACCGCCACCGACCCCTCGTGCGCGAGCGCCGCCCGCACCTCATCCACCGTCGTGGCATCCAGGTCATCCGCCGCGCGTACCGTGAGCTCGCCGTCGTGCCGCAGTGACCGCGCCTCGGGAACGTTCACGGCGAGCGCGGCCAGCAGCCGGTTGGCGAGGGCGACGACCACCTCGGGCACGCGAAAGCCGACCGTCAGGGGCACCACCGGCGCGTCCGGCTTGCCGAGGTGGCGCAGCGACTCCCGCCAGTCGGTGGCGGCCCACGGCGCGGTGCCCTGGGCCAGGTCGCCGAGGAGCGTGATCGAGCCGTGCTCGCTGCGCCGGGCGATCGCGCGGCACTGCATCGCGGAGAGGTCCTGCGCCTCGTCGAGCACCACGTGGCCGAAGCCGGTGGGGCGCTCGATCAGCCCGGCCGCCTCGTCCAGCAGCACCGCGTCGGCCTCACTCCACCGGCTCGCCCTGGGCGTGCGGGCCGGCTTCGTCCACAGTAGAGCCGCCTGCTCATCGGGCGTGAGCGCGTCGCCGGCCGCGCGGGCGAGCGTGTCCGCGTCCGAGAGCAGGCCGTACACAAGCCCTTCGGGCGTCGCCGCCGGCCACACCGCGTCCATGAACTCGACGACCGGCTTGGCCCGCCCCATCCGCCGCAGCCACGCGTCGCCCGGCGAGTCACCGCGGCGGGCCTCGCTCTGCCGCTGGAGGAGGCCGACGACGCGGGCGCGTACCCGCTCGCGGCCCGTCTCGTACGGCAGCCCCTCCCGCCGCGCCTCGTCGACCACGCGGCGCAGCGGCTCCTCGGCGATACGCCACCGGTACGAGCCGTCGGAGACCATGATCGGTGCCTCCGGCTTGCGGATGTTGCCCCACAGCGCGCGGTGCAGCACCCCGGCCATCCGCTCGTCGTGCTTGAGCGTGGCCGCCTCGGGCGTGTCGGTGGCGCGTACCGGCACGCGGGCGATCAGGTCCTCCAGCGTGGTCTGCGCCACCTCGACCTCGCCGAGCGCGGGCAGCACCGCCGAGATGTACGACAGGAACGCCCGGTTGGGCCCCACGATGAGCACGCCGTTGCGGCGCAGCCGCTCGCGGTGCAGGTAAAGCAGGTACGCCGCCCGGTGCAGCCCGACGGCGGTCTTACCCGTGCCGGGCGCGCCCTGCACGCAGATCGAGTCGGCGAGGTCGGCGCGGACCAGCTCGTCCTGCTCCGGCTGGATCGTCGCCACGATGTCACGCATCGGCCCCACGCGTGGCCGCTCGATCTCCGCGGTCAGGATGCGGCTGGCGGTGCCCAGCTCCTCACCCCGGTCGAGGTGCTCATCCTCGAAGCTGGTCAGGACGCCCCCGCTGTATCCGAAGCGGCGCCGCACGTGCACGTCCTGCGGGTCGCGGGCGCTGGCCCGGTAGAACGCCCGCGAGATCGGCGCCCGCCAGTCCAGCACCATCGGCTCACCGACAGCATCCACGACATGCCGCCGCCCGATGTGGTGGTCGCTCTCGGTGAATCGCAACCGCCCGAAGAAGAGCGGCGTGTCCGGGCTGTCGGTCAGCTCGGCGACCCGGCGCGAGAGCGTACGCCCGAGCGTCTCGGCCGCGTACGCGTCGCCGGCCACCTGCTCGCCGGTGGCGAAGAGCGCCTCGGCCCGCTCCCGCATCCGCCGGAGCGCGGCTCGCGAGGCGGTCAGATGTTGTTGTTCGGCAGTGAGTTCGGTGTCCAGATCCTGTGCGGGCACGGTCATCCTTCAGCAGTGGGTTTCAGCGACTGCTCGCGTACCCAAGGCGCTGCGGCCTCGGCGCGTAGGGACGTCCGATGCGGTGCATTCTCACCACGGCCGTCAAGCGGCCCTCCACATTACGCTCCGTCGCCGGCCACCCTCCACTCAATTACCGGGGCAGCGCGTGAGTATAGTGATCGCTATACTAGCCCGGTGGTCATAGGCGAGTGGGATGTCTATGTGGTCAATGAGGTGCTCGAATGGATCAATGCTCTAGATCCACCGATCCACGAGCGGGTCGTGCAAGCTATCGACCTCCTGGCCGAAGCTGGACCGGCGCTTGGCCGTCCATTGGTCGACACGATCACCGGATCCACGATCGCAAATCTCAAGGAGCTACGGCCAGGCAGGGTCCGGATCTTGTTCGTGTTCGACCCCTGGCGATCGAGCATCCTGCTCGTCGCCGGTGACAAGGCCGGACAGTGGAATGCGTGGTACGAGGAGGCGATATCGCTGGCCGAGCAGCGATACGAGATCTATCTGAAGGAACGGGCGCAACGGGAGGCGTCGGATGAGTAGTTACGCGCGGTGGAAGGACGTCCGTGCCGAGCAGGTGCGGCGGGCCGGTGGTGAGGAGGCCGTCGCGGCTGGGAAGGCCGAGCTGCTGGCGCAGGTCGTCGGGCACCGACTGGCCGAGGTGCGGCGGGCTCGTGGGTTTACGCAGCAGCAGGTCGCGGATCGGATGGGGGTCACGAAGGGGCGGGTGTCCCAGATCGAGCAGGGTCAGATCTCTGGCCTCGACGTTGTGGCGCGCTTCGCGGCCGCACTCGGCGGCCGACTCCACCAGGCGATCTTCTTTGACGACGGGGACGTCGCCGCGATTGCCTGACGGGCGGGACACTACGGGGGTGACGACGGAGCAGCAGCGGATAACGATCACCGACCCGCAGGTGATGCGGGCCCTCGCGCACCCGGCGCGGCTGGCGATCATGGAGGAGCTGGGCACGGGTGGTCGGGCGCTGACGGCGACCGAGGCGGCGGAGGTGGCCGGGCTGTCGCCCAGCGCGACCAGCTACCACCTGCGCGCGCTGGCGCGATACGGGTTGGTCGAGGAGGCGCCGAGCCGGGGTGACGCGCGCGAGCGGGTCTGGCGCAGCACCGTGCACTCGTGGCAGGTGGATCCGGGGCAGTCCGCCGATCCCGAGACGCAGGCGGCCGAGGGGGCGCTGATCGACGTGTACTTGTCGCGGGAGGTCGAGCGCCTGCGCGCGTGGCTCGCCCGGGCCGGTGGGGAGCCACCGGAGTGGTACTCGGCGGCGGTCATGAGCGAATCGACCCTGCTGGTCACCGCCGAGGAGCTGACCGCGTTCAACGCGGAGGTGCTGCGGCTCCTGGAGCCGTACAAGCGCCGGCACCGGATCGCCGAGCCACCCGAGGGAGCCCGGACCGTCGTGGTCACGCTCAAGGCGGTGCCGACCGACTGAACCCGTCCCACTTGCCCTCGCAGATGTGAAGCGTTACTTTCGAAGTATGTCTTTCACATCTGCGGAGCCGGTGCGTTCGCGATGGGGCGACGTCTACCTCGCCGCCGGGGCGCGCGGGATCTCGACCTGCGGTGACTTTCTCGCCGCCACCGCGCTCGCCCTGGCCCTGCAGACGGCGGGTGCGGGCGGGCTGGCGGTCTCCGGGTTGATGCTCGCGGCCGTCCTGCCGCTGGTCGTCCTCGCCCCGCTCACCGGGCGGCTCGCCGATCGGGTGGACAGCCGCACGCTCCTGGTCGGCGCGGGCGTCGGGCAGGCGGCGATCTGCTTCGCGCTGGCGTTCGCGGATGGCACCGCCCTCATCATCGCGCTGGTGGCGCTGCTCGCCTGCGGGCTCGCGGTGACCCAGCCGACGATCGCGGCCCTGGTGCCGGAGATGGTGCGGCGCGACGACCTGCCCAGAGCCACCGCGCTCAACCAGACCGCCGGCTCGGTCGGCGTGCTGGTCGGGCCGGCGCTCGCTGGCCTGCTCGTCGGGGAGTTCGGCACCAAGATCCCGCTGCTCATCGACGGTGCGAGCTATCTCGCCCTCATCGTGGCGGGACTTCTCGTACGTACCAGAAGAAATGCTGGAAGCGGCGTGAAGCCGGCAGCGGCCGGCGGATCCCGCGTGGCGTGGCGGCTGCGCCGGGATCCGATGGTGCTGGCAGTGACCGCGGCCGTCGCCGCGACAGTGGCCGGGGTGGGTGCCGTTGGCGTCGTGGAGATCTTCTTCGTGCGGGAGACGCTGGGCGGCTCCGCCACGGCGTTCGGGCTGATCCAGGCGACCTGGACGGCCGGCATGCTGGCCGGCGCGTGGCTGCTGGCCCGCCCGGCACGGCGGGCGGCCGACGACGGTGCGCTGGTCAACGGGCTCGTGCTGATGCTCGGGCTGTGCTGCGTGGCGGTGCTGGCCGGCGCCGCCGTGCCGGCCGTGGGGTGGCTCGTGCCGCTGTGGCTGGCAGGCGGTGTGCTCAACGGCGGCCTCAACGTCTTCCTCGCGATGGTCATGGCCCGCCGGGTGCCGGCCGATGCGCGGGGGCGGGCGTTCGCGGTGCAGGGGGCGGCGATCCAGGGCGCCAGCATGTTCGGCTTCCTGGCGGGCGGCCTGCTGCTGGAGGCCTTCGCGCCGCGGCCCTTCGTCGCCGTGTGCGGGCTGGCCGGCCTGGTGGTGGTCGCGGTGATAGCGGTGCCGGTCACCCGCGCGGTGCGGCGCGAGCGACGGCGACAGCCGGCGACGTGTGCGGCGTGGGCCACTTCTCCGGCATCCGCCTGATTACGGACGCCTACCGGCCGATACGGTGGGGATCATGAGGCGTCCACGAGTCGGCCACATCCAGTTCCTCAACTGCCTGCCGATCTACTGGGGCCTCATGCGCTCCGGTGCCCTCATCGACGTCGACCTGCAGAAAGACTCGCCCGACCGGCTCAGCGCCGCGCTCGTCGCCGGTGACCTGGACATCGGGCCGATCTCGCTGGTGGAGTACCTGCGCAACGCCGACGACCTGCTCCTCCTGCCCGATCTCGCGGTCGGCAGCGACGGTCCGGTGCTCTCGGTCAACGTGGTCTCCACCCGCCCGCTGCCCGACCTCGACGGCGCCAAGGTGGCGCTGGGCTCGACGTCGCGCACCGGCGTGCTGCTCGCGCAGATGCTGCTCGCCGAGCGGTACGGCGCCCGGCCCGAGTACTTCAGCTGCCCGCCCGACCTCACCCAGATGCTGCTGGAGGCGGACGCCGGCGTGCTGATCGGCGACGTGGCGCTGCGCGCGCTGTACGAGGCACCGCGGCGCGGCCTCTCAGTCACCGACCTCGGCCAGGCGTGGCGGGAGTGGACCGGCCTGCCGATGGTCTTCGCGGTGTGGGCCGTGCGCCGAGACTTCGCCGCCGACCACCCGGGCGTGGTCAAGGAGGTGCACGGGTCGTTCCTGCACTCGCGCGACCTCTGCCTCTCCGAGCTCGACGACGTGGCGGCCAGCGCGGCGCGGTGGGAGCCATTCGACGCCACCACGCTGGCCTCGTACTTCCGCACGCTGGACTTCTCGCTCGGCGAGCGGCAGGTGGCCGGGCTGCGCGAGTTCGCCCGCCGGGCCGCGGCGCGGGGGGACGTGCCGGCGCTGCCCAAGGATGGGCCGGCGTTCTTCAGCTCTTGAGCTGGCGCGCCACGTCTTGGCAGATCTTGGCGCCGTACGTGTAGCCGAGGCTGGACGGGTAGCGGGTCATCACGCCCATCGTCCAGCCGTCGCCGATCGCGAGGCAGTTGACGTGCCACTCGCCGAGCGCGTCGCGGGTCACCCAGCCGTTCTTGATCGCGATGCTCTTCTGGGTGGTCGCGGAGAACGCCTTGCGGATCCCGAAGTCACCGGTGCCGCGCACCGCGCGCATCTCGGTGAGCAGCCACTTCGTCCACTTCGGGCCGGCGGCGCGGCCGTCCGCGATGCACACGCCCAGCCGTGCGGTGTCGCGGGCGGAGAGGTTGGTGTTGCTCCACCTGGTCTTGTCCGCGCTGCTGTCGGTCAGCTTGCAGGTCTTGATGAGCCGGCCGATCGACGCGG
>Ga0272482_10000017_pt1 | contig 60247 bp, 51 predicted proteins | sample RVTome_8_FD_192427 | JGI IMG/M metagenome (GOLD analysis project Ga0272482, IMG submission 192427) | Soil microbial communities from uranium-contaminated site in the Upper Colorado River Basin, Wyoming, United States - RVT160D0 (version 2) ...
CGACGACGCGGTCCTGCGGATCGGCGAATCGGTCGCCGCGATAGATCTAGGCTGACCGGATGACGGGAACGCTGATCACGGTCGCGCCCACCGGCGCGGAGTCGTCGAAGGCGGACGTGCCGCCGCTACCGGTGACGCCGGAAGAGCTGGTCGTCACGGCCAAGGAGTGCGAGGCGCTCGGCGCCAGCGTGATCCACGTGCACATCCGCGACGACGAGGCGCGCCCGACCCTCGACCTCGGGCGGCTGCGGGCCACCGTGGCGGCGCTGCGCGGCACCACCGACCTGATCGTGCAGCTGTCGTCGGGCGGCGCCGTGACCGACCCGGAGGCCGACCGGCTCGCCGTGCTCGACGCCGGCCCGGACATGGCCTCCTGCACGATGGGCACCGTCAACTTCGGCGACGACGTCTTCATGAACCGCTGGGAGTTCGTCGTCGAGCTGCACACCCGCATGCGCGAGCGGGGCATCGTCCCGGAGTACGAGATCTTCGACCTCGGCCACCTCACCGCGCTCCAGCGGCTGCTCGACAAGCACGGGCTGCCGGCCGGCGGCCACGTGCACGTCGACCTGGTGATGGGTGTGCCAGGCGGGATGCCCGGCACCACCGAGGCGGTGGTCGCGTGCCGGCAGGCGATGCGCGACCTGCCCGAGGGCACCACGTTCTCGGCCACCGGCATCGGTCGCTCGACGATCCCGGTCATGCTGGCCTCGCTCTCCACCGGTGGGCACCTGCGGGTCGGGATGGAAGACACGATCACGTACGCGAAGGGCCGTCCCGTCGAGTCCAACATGCAGCTCGTGGCTCGCGCGGTCGGCTTCGCCCAGCTCGCCCAGCGCCCGCCGCTGACCCCCGCGCAGGCCCGCGCCCTCCTGGGCGTGCCCGCGCCGGAGGCGCTGTGAGCGAGCGAGTTGGCGCGGCGGCGCCCCGCCGGTGGAGGAAGACGTTGGCGCCGCACGAGCGAGCCAACCAGGTGACAGGGTGATTGGCGGGGTGCCACTCGCCGAGGTCGTCCGATCTGGATTCGTGGAGGGCCTGCACCGCGGCTCGGTGGTCGTGCTCGACGCGGGCGGGACGGTGCTCGACTCGGCCGGTGACGTGAAGTCTCCGATCTTCCCGCGCTCGTCCAACAAGCCGCTCCAGGCCGTCGGCATGCTCCGCTCCGGGCTGCGCCTGGTCGATCCGGCCGACCTCGCGCTGGTTTGCGCCAGCCACTTCGGCGAGGACCACCACGTGGCCCGGGTACGTGCCCTGCTGCGCAGCGCCGGGCTGGAGGAGAGCGCGCTGCGCTGCCCGCCCGACCTGCCGCTGCACCGGGAGACGGCCGAGGCGGTGCTGCGGGCCGGAGGCGGGCGCTCCCGGGTGCAGATGAACTGCTCCGGGAAGCACACCGGCATGCTCCTCACCTGCCTGGCGTCCGGGTGGTCGCTGGAGGAGTACTGGCTGCCCGAACACCCGCTGCAGGTGCGGCTGCGGGCGGCGGTGGAGGAGTTCATCGGAGAGGCGGCCGCGGCGGTGGGCGTCGACGGCTGCGGCGCACCGGTTATCGCGGCGTCGCTGGCCGGGCTCGCCTCGGCGTTCCTGCGCCTGGTGTCGAGCGCGCCCGGCTCGGTCGAGCGCACGATCGCCGACGCGATGCGGGCCAACCCCGAGGTGGTCGCCGGCACGGGCGCCGAGGACACCCTGATCATGCGGGCCGTACCGGGGCTGCTGTCGAAGGGCGGCGCCGAGGGCGTGATGGCCGTCGCGGTCCCGGACGTGGGCGCGGTAGCCCTCAAGATCGAAGACGGCGCGATGCGGCCGCGCCTGCCGGTGCTGCTCTCCGCGCTCCGCCGCCTCGGCGTCGAGGTGCCTCCTGAGCTGGGAGAAGTCCCCACCCTAGGTGGCGGCGAGCAAGTTGGGGTCGTCCGCGCGATCTGGTAAGGCGGGTAAGGACGGGCCCGGTGCCAGCAAATGCCGGCCGACACCGGGCCCGGGTCACGTGATCAGCGAATGGCAGGCCCAGATCCGTCTCCGATCTCAGTGGCGGACAGGAAGCAGATGCCCCGGCCGCTGAGATCTCCCTTCTCCGGCGCTGGATCCTGGGCCTCGTCGCGAACGGGCTAAGGACCATGCAAGCGCCACCTATAACTCTCGATCGCCGCGGTCTTTGCACAAGGGGTTTGGCTGCGGCCGTTGTACTGTCGCGACCGCACTTCGGCACAAATGAATACAAAAGGCTCCGCATGCGGAGCCTTTTGCAGCGATATCCGGGGCCTGCCTGACCCAGCCCGACTCACCGTCGCGACAGAGTTCGCTTCCGTCATTGTGAAGGCGGTACGGGCAAAAAGGAAGAGCCCAGGTGCCAGTAGCAAAATGACGGTGGCAAACGTTGGGCATTTGGGACGATTTGCGCCCAATACTCGATCCCGACCCGGTGCCTATTCTATGCAAATTGCATATCGAGATGTGCGGGCGCGGCATGACAAATTCGAGAGCGAAACTCGGCATGGCACTCGCTGGTAATATCGACGTAACTCGCATCGCCTTCTTGCATCGGGGGTCGGAGGAGAGCCGACTTACCCTTACGAAGTCCGACGCGGTTAGCAAGGCGGTGCGAGTCATGGGAGTTGATCGAATGGCACCCAACCCAGATGCCACCGTCAGTCGTCTGCGATTGTGCAACGTACTACGCGAGGCACGTGACAGCGCCGGGCTCACCCAGCGACAAGTCGCAGAGATTCTCGACTGGTCCCAGTCTAAGATCATTAGGATCGAGCGAGGCCAGGTCGGCGTCTCCCGCACCGACCTGTGGGCCCTTCTCAACACTTACGGCATCGTTGACCAGCAGCGAGTCGCCGAGATCATCGCCCTGGCAGAGCAGAGCAAGCGGCAGGACTGGGTGAAGTAGTTTCCGGAGCCCGGTGACGATGATCTCCTATTCCTCGAGAAAGGCCGGAAGGCGCGGGCGACGAGAGACGCCCTAGCTGAGATCAAACGCTACAAGCACATTTTCTGGGGCCTTGAAAGCGTCATCGATCGACGCCCATTAGGCGAGGTCCTCGATCAGGTCCTCCGCGATTTGCCGTGATGGCGGCCGCCGCAGCCACACCGGACGGCTCATCACGCGGGCGGTGTAACGCTCGTCGCCAGATCGATGAAATGGCGCCAGGCCCGCCGGTCGATACGCAGCACCGGACCGAACTTGTCTTTGGAGTCCCGGACCAAAACGTGGCCACCCTGATCCTGCGGGTCGAGGCCAACTTCGACACAGTTGTTGTTACCGCAACCGCTCCTCGAGCTCTTCACCATCGAACAGCCGAGTAGTCGATGTCCATCGATCTGACCCCCACTATGACGTCGTGCAATGTGAATCGCATTCAGGACCTAGGCGTAGCGATCCGGTCGCGGCCGGTGACTTCGGCGGCGAAACCGGCGAAACCTCTGGATAGTACGATGCCGCCCGGCGCTATTGCCCCGCGATTGCCCAAGTGGCGCGCCTGTTTCACGCCTTGGGTGCTCAAAATATCGGGTGCTCCGCGTCAGCAGGGCGTGGTGAGGGTGGCGTCGAGGCCGCCGTCTTCGTCGGCGACGACCGCGACCATGGCCTCGTCACTGCGGTAGGCGTACCGCTCGGCGGTCTCCACCAGGGCTGGGCCGCTCTGGGCCGTGCCGAACAGCGGCACCAGCACGTCGCGCAGTGGCTTGTCGCCGCCGCTGCGAGAGCCGCTCGCCGCGACGGTGCGGACGGTGCCGCCGGCCGGGCAGGGCGCCTCGGCCACGGTGACCTCGTCGAGCGTGCCACCCAGGGCCGCCAGCATCCGGTCGGCGATGCGGCGGTCCTCGTCGCCGGGAGCCGCCGCCTCCGCTCCGAGCGACGCGGTCGGGCGGCAGCCGGTGTCGACGGTGAGGATCACGACGCCGGGGGCGGTGACGCCGCCGCGCACCGAGACGAACTCACCCGCGTCCGCGCGCAGCGTGTCGTGCTCCTGGCCGTGGCGGACCCCCGCCTCGTACGAGCGCGGGAGCCGCTCGGCGATCCGGTCGAGCAGGGCCGGCGCGTCGGTCTCGGTGGTGTAGATCGTGACGTCGCGTTCCAGCGTCTCCCCCGAGCGGAACGGCGTGATGCGGCAGCCGCCCGTCACCTCGTACCCGGAGATCGAGAGCACCCCGTCGGAGCCGGCGGCGACGGCCAGCTCGCCCACGGCGCGGTCGACGAGCGGTCGGGCCTCGCCGATGGTGCGCTGGTCGCGAACGGTCGGCGGGTCGTTTCGCACCGAGACGTAGGCCAGGACGCCGAGCGCCGCCGCCCAGGCCACGACGACCGCCACCAACCAGCGGCCGCGGCGGCTCGGCGGGGTGCGCGGGGGCGCGGCGACGGGACCGGTCACTGCGCCTCCTGGCTCGCTCACCCGGCCATGGTGCCAGGCGGCGGCCAGCCAGCAGCTGCCGGGCCGCGACCGGGCGGGATCAGACGGCGGCCAGCCGGTAGCCCACCCCGCGGACCGTCTCGACCGAGGGGCCCTCCGGAGCGGCCCGCAGCTTGCGGCGCAGTCGCTTCACCGCCGAGTGCAGGATCGAGGTGTCGCCCAGGTAGGCACCGCCCCACACCGTGTCGAAGAGGCGCTCGTACGTCCATACCCCCACCGGCGGGCTGGCCAGCCGGGCTAACAGCTCGCGCTCCAGCCGGGTCAGGGCCAGCGGCTTTTCCCGCCAGGTGACGAGATGGCCGGTGGTGTCGACGACGAGCTCGCCAAACCGCACCGGACCGTTGGACGGCACGACCACCGGCCCCGTGACGGCCGCGGCCACCGCGGGAAAGAGCATCGCCCGCAGCTCGGAGAGATCGGCACAGAGCACGACCGCCCCGCAGTCGTCGAGCCTCCGCACCACCCGCTCCCGGACCGCGACGTCTGACGAAACGCAGACGACAAACGGCACTTCAGCGCTGACCACCGCATCCCTCCCCAGGCGCACAGTGTCGCGTGAAACACAGCCAACGCCGCGGAATTGACGAAGTCAACTGGATGTCGCCGAAACGTCGCAATCCGGAGGGCTTTCCGGGTCAGCTGACCGGCTTCTGCCCGACAACTGCCCGATGGAACCCATTGATCACCGCCACTGCACCGCAACAGCATGGCTGCAACAGCGAGCACGGGGAGGGGCCATGGTCCGCGGGCTGAGGGCGATAGTGCTGGGCTTGGTGACGACGCTGGCGGTGACCTCGGCGCCGGCGGTCGCGGCCGCCGCACCGGGTGCGGAGATCAGCAAGGAGGTCCTCACCGCGTTGGAGTCGAAGGGCACGGCCAGCTTCATGGTCTACCTCCGGGAGAAGGCCGACCTCGGCGCGATCGCGAAGCAGCGCGGGTCCGGCCGGGCCACCCAGGTGTACGGGAAGCTGACCGGCACCGCCGAGCGCACCCAGGGCGGCATCCGGGCCCTGCTCGACGCGCGCAAGGCCGGCTACCGCTCATTCTGGATCGCGAACGCGCTGCGGGTCACCGCCGACCGCTCCACACTGGACGCCCTCGCCGCCCTGGCCGAGGTGGAGCGGATCGAGCCGGTACGCGTGCTGCCGCTCCTGGCGCCCACCCGCGCGGCCGCACCGGTCGCGCCCGCCGCGATCGAGTGGAACGTCAACGCCGTCGGAGCACCCCGGGTGTGGAACGAGTACGGCGTGCGCGGCGAGGGCGTCGTCGTGGCGACCATCGACGGCGGCGCGCAGTACGATCACCCGGCGCTGGTCAACCAGTACCGCGGCAACCTCGGCAACGGCTCCTTCGACCACAACTACAACTGGTACGACCCGGCCGAGGTGTGCGCCAACCCGCTCGTGCCCTGCGACGACGATGACGGCCACGGCACGCACGTGGCGGGCACCGCGATCGGCGACGACGGCGGGGCCAACCAGATCGGTGTGGCGCCCGGCGCGAAGTGGATCGCCGCCAAGGGCTGCGATCCGCGCGGCTGCCCGCTCGACTCGCTGCTCGCCGCCGGCGAGTGGGTGCTCGCGCCGACCGATTCGAGCGGCGCCAACCCGCGCCCCGACCTCCACGCGGACGTGGTCAACAACTCGTGGGGCGGCGGGCAGGACGACCCGTTCTACAACCAGATCCTCGCCGCCTGGAACGCGGCCGGCATGTTTCCCTCGTTCGCGATCGGCAACGACGGCCCGGCCTGCGGCACCGCCGGCTCACCGGGCGACGAGCCGCTCGCGTACGGCGTGGGCGGCCACGACATCGACAACGCGATCTACACCAGCTCCAGCCGCGGCGCGTCCACCGTGGATGGTGGCATCAAGCCGGACATCAGCGCCCCGGCGGTGAACGTGCGCTCCAGCCTGCCTGGCGGCCAGTACGGCGCGTTCAACGGCACCTCGATGGCGACGCCGCACGTGACCGGCACGGTCGCGCTCATCTGGTCGGCCGCGCCGAGCCTGCGCGGCGACGTGGCCGCGACCCGCGACCTGCTCGACCGCACCGCGATCGACGTGGACTCGACCGGGTGCGGCGGCACCGCGGCCAACAACAACAACTTCGGTGAGGGGCGGCTCGACGCCTACGCGGCGGTCACGGCCGCGCCCCGCGGCGAGGTCGGGCGGATCGCCGGTCTGGTAACCGCCGGCGGCGCGCCGCTGGCCGGCGCCACCGTGAGCGCCGCGAGCCGCAGCACGACCACCGGCCCGGACGGGCGCTACGCGCTGACCGTGGCGGCCGGCGAGCAGGAGGTCACCGCGTCGAAGTATGGCTTCCGGGCCCAGACCGCGACGGTGACCGTACCCGCGGGCGGTGCGGCGGCGCGAGACTTCGCGCTGGTCGCGGCACCCATGGTCACCGTGAGCGGCCGGGTCACCGACGGCTCGGGCCACGGCTGGCCGCTCGCCGCGACCGTCGAGGTCGCCGGGCGTCCGGGCGGCCCCGTGCGCACCGACCCGGTGACCGGCCGCTACTCCTTCGAGGTGGCGGGCGGCGCCACGTACCGGCTCACCGTGACCACGCGGTACACCGGCTACCGCGTCGTGACCCGGGACGTGGCGGTCGGCGACGCGGACCAGACCGCCGACTTCGCCGTGCTCGTCGAGCCGGGCTGCACGGCGGCCGGATACGCGCCCGTACCTCAGGAGCCGATCCTCGCCGAGCCCTTCGACGGCACCACCGCGCCGCCGGGCTGGTCGGTCGTCAACCGCACGCCGAGCGGCGGGTGGGTGTTTGAGGACGTGCGCGACCGCGGCAACCTGACCGGCGGCTCGGGCGGTTTCGCGATCGTCGACAGCGACGCGCTCGGCGGCGGCAACAGCCAGGACACCGACCTGATCACGCCGCCGCTGGACTTCTCCGCGATCGCCTCGCCGCTCCTGCGGTTCAACAGTGACTGGCGCGCGGTGGAGACCACCGACACCGCCGACATCGACGTTTCCAGCGACGGCGGCGCCACGTGGGCGAACGTATGGCACCAGACCACCAACCGGCGCGGCCCCCGGATCGAGGAGGTCCCGCTCTACCAGGTCGGCGGCGCCGCGAACGTGCTCGTGCGGTTCCGCTTCCGCGGCACGTTCGCCTGGTGGTGGGAGGTCGACAACGTCCAGGTCCTCAACCGCGCCTGCACCCCCGTGCCGGGCGGCCTCGTGGTCGGCGACGCCACCGACGGCAACACCGGCGCGCCCCTGCCCGGCGTCAAGGTGTCCAGTGTGGACGCGCCGGCCGACGCGGGCGCGTCCGCCGCGGACGGCTTCTACTGGCTCTTCTCCTCCCTCGTGGGCGCGCGGCAGTTCACGGCGGTCAAGACGGGATACCAGAGCCAGACGAAGCTCGTGACCGTGCCGGCGGACAGCGCGACCAGGGCCGACTTCGCACTCGCCGCGGGGCGCCTCACGCTGTCGACCGCGTCCATCGAGGCCACTCAGGGGTACGGCAGCACGCGCAACACCAACGTGCGGATCACCAACACCGGCAACGCCCCGGCCACTGTGGACCTGCTGGAGCTGGGCGGCGGCTTCGGCCTCTTCGGGCGGCAGGGCGCCCAGCTCGCCGAGCGGCAGGTGCCCGGCGGCGCCCGCAAGGAGCGGGTGAGCGACGGCAAGGTGCCGATCGGCGACGGCACCATGCGAGCGGCCCCGCTGGCCGACGACGCCTGGAGCCTGGCGGCCGACTACCCGGTCGACGTCTTCGACAACTCCGCCTCCGTGCTCGACGGCAAGGTCTACTCGGTCGGCGGCGGCGCACCCGGCACCGAGCGCCTCGCCTTCCGGTACGACCCGGTGGCCAACACCTGGACCCGCCTGCCCGACCTGCCCGTCGCGCGCAGCAAGCCCGCGGTGGCGGCGGTCGGCGGGAAGATCTACGTGTTCGGCGGCTGGGAAGGGGAGGGCGGCCCGGTCGCCTCGGTCGACGTCTTCGACCCGGCGACCGGCGCCTGGAGCACCGTGGCCGGCGCGGTCAACCCGGCACCCCGCGCCGCGCAGGGCGTCGCCGTGGCGGGCGGCCGCGTGTACCTGGTCGGCGGCTGCGTCGACGGCGGCTGCACCGACTCCGCCGACCTGGTGGTCTTCAACCCGGCCACGGGTACGTTCTCGGCGCGGCAGCCCTACCCGCACCTGTCGTCGTTCATGTCCTGCGGCGGCATCGGCGGCAAGGTCTACTGCGCCGGCGGCGCGTCCACCCAGGCCCACCGCGACGCGTACGCGTACGACCCGGCCACCAACGCCTGGACCCGCCTGCCGGACATGCCGTTCTCGCTGTGGGGCTCGCAGTACTCGATGGCGAGCGGGAGGCTGGTCATCGCCGGCGGCATCGTCAACGGGCTGAGCACGATCACCAACCGGGCGGTGGCGTTCGACCCGTCGGCCAACGCCTGGCAGGAGCTGCCCAACACCCGCTTCAGTCGCTACCGGGGCGCCGGCGCCTGCGGTGTGTACGCCATCGGCGGCGCGCCCACACCCTTCGTCGGCTCCTCCGAGACGGAACACCTCGGCGGGCTCGACCTCTGCGACGAGATCGGCAATGTGCCGTGGCTCGCGGTGGACCCGGCCGCGTTCACGCTCGCGCCGGGCGCCTCCCGCACCGTCCGCGTGACCCTCACGGCCACGGCCGCCGCCGGGGTCGCGCAGCCGGGCACCTACACGGCACGGCTGGGCATCCGCTCGGACACCCCGTACCAGGTGCCGCAGATCTCGGTCCGCACGACGGTCACGCCGCCGGCGAGCTGGGGCAAGGTCCAGGGCACCGTCCTCGGTACGACGTGCGGCGGCGACCAGGTCGGTGTACCGGTGACGGTCCGCGTGAACCCGGTCTCCGACCCGTCGGCCGGCTACACGGTCCTCGCCGACACGGCCGGCCGCTACGCGTACTGGGTGCCGCAGGGCAGGTACGACGTGGTGGTCGCCAAGGACGGCTGGCTACCCGAGAGCCAACGCGCCCGCGTCCAGGGCGGCTTCACCCAGACCGCCGACTTCCTCCTCGAACCGTCCGAACCCTGCCCGCCTCCACCCAGCGGCCGCTGACCGCCGGGACGAAAAGAGCGGCCCGCACTGGGGTGCGGGCCGCTCTCGTGTCGACAGAGTCAGGCGACGGTGACGCCGACCTGGTTGATGCCCTGGCTGGCGGTCACCGTGGCGTCGCCGTTGCCGTGGCGGGACAGGGCGCGCAGTGTCCAGGTGCCCGGCGCCGCGAAGAAGCGGAACAGGCCCTCCGGCGAGGTGACGACCTCGGCGGTGAACTCGCCGGTCGAGTCGAGCAGCCGCACGTACGCCCCGGCCACCGCCTCGCCGGAGTCGGCCAGGACGGTGCCCGTGATCACGGTCTCCTTCTCCAGGTCGACGCTGGCCGGGATAGGAGCGGACTGGTCGGGCGCCGCGCAGCCGGCGGCGGTGTTGGCGGAGGTCACGGCAGTCATGGTCACGCCTTTCCGGGCTCGTCGCCGAGCGCCACTGGCACGCCGACCAGCGAGCCGTACTCGGTCCACGAACCGTCGTAGTTCTTCACGTCCTGGTGGCCGAGCAGCTCCTTCAGCACGAACCAGGTGTGCGAGGAGCGCTCGCCGATGCGGCAGTACGCGATCGTCGACTTGCTCGCGTCGAGCCCGGCGTCGCCGTAGATCTGGCGCAGGTCGTCGTCGGACTTGAAGGTGCCGTCTTCGTTGGCGGCCTTGCTCCACGGGACGCTGATCGCGGTGGGGATGTGGCCGGCCCGCTGCGCCTGCTCCTGCGGCAGGTGGGCGGGGGCGAGGAGGCGGCCCGCGTACTCGTCGGGCGAGCGGACGTCGACCAGGTTCTTCGTGCCGATCGCGGCGACGGTCTCGTCGCGGAACGCGCGGATGGAGAGGTCGGGGTCCTGCGCCACGTACTGGGTGGCGGGACGGCTCACCGGGTCCTTGGTCAGGGTGCGGGCGTCGAGCTCCCACTTCTTGCGACCGCCGTCGAGCAGCTTGACGTCGCCGTGGCCGTAGAGCTTGAAGTACCAGTACGCGTAGGCCGCGAACCAGTTGTTGTTGCCGCCGTACAGGATCACGGTGTCGTCGTTGCCGATGCCGCGCTCGGAGAGCAGCGCCTCGAACTGCTGCTTGTTGACGAAGTCCCGGCGCACCGGGTCCTGGAGGTCGGTCTTCCAGTCGAGCTTGATGGCGCCGGGGATGTGGCCCGCGTCATACGCGGCGGTGTCTTCGTCGACCTCGACGAAGACCACGCCCGGGGCGTCGAGGCTCTTCTCGGCCCAGTCAGCTGATACGAGTGCAGTGTCGCGACTCATCGAATGAACTCCCTGTGAGGATTGATTCGAGGTCGGCGCGCGGGCGCTCAAGCTTGCCGTAGCGCGCGACCCATGGATTTGGGCGGATCACGGGTACGTGCGACGGCGCCACTGCCGGGCGTAATGGATCAGAGGGTACGCAAAACCGGCCCCGCCGTCAGATGACGGGGCGACACAGGCAGGCGGCCACGCGGCACAGGTCGACCGCGCGCCGTTTGGTGAGGAGCGTCCCCATGAGCAGGGAGCTTACCAGCCGTTCTCCGAGTCGTGACAGAACCGACTCACCATCCGGGACGGCGTGGCTACCACTGGTTGAGGGCCACATTGAGGGCCTGGGCGTTTACCGCCAGCCCGTCACTGCGGGCCTCGACCTCCTTGAGATCCAGCTTGAAGGGCAGCTCGGGCAGCGCCAGGCTGATCGAGATCTGCTGGGCGTACTGGTTGACGACCGCCTCCGCGCCGGGCAGCTGGGGCAGCCCGTCGGTGGTCAGGTCGCGGAAGCGGATCTGCACCCGCCCCTCGGCGATGCTCAGCTGGGCCGTGCCACTGACCGTGATGCGCTGACCCGCGATCTCGAGCGGGGCGGTGACGAACAGGCCGCCGTCGCGCTCGGAAAGCCGCAGGCCGGGCCGGTCCATCAGGGCGACGACACTGGCGTACGCGATCGTGGCGGTGCCGTTGACCGTCTGCGCGACGACGTCACCCTGACCGTTGCGGATCGTCTCGAGGGGTGCGGAGACGTCGCGGGCGTCGACGTCGAGCCGGGGCACCCGCACGCCCTCGCCCTCGACGTTGCCCTCCAGGTCACGGAGGCCGATCTTGATCGACTCGTACTTACCGGAGAGCACCTGGGTCAGAAACGGGAACCCGCCCACGCTCACGTCGGGCGCGGACGACGTGACCTCCTGCGCGACGAGCTCCTTGGCGATCTCGTCGCTGATGGCCCGCTCGGCCACGCTCGCGGCCACCCGGTCGGCGACGAGGAGCAGCCCGCCGAGCACCACCACCAGCACGATGAAGATGATCAACAGGCGTCGACCCCAGCGCCGCCGGGGGCGCGCGGGCGCCGGTTCATAGGTGTACGTCGTCACGGCGGCCGTTATACCCCGCTCTCTCGAATGCGAGTCGTGCCTCAGGTCAGGAACAAGACGCACATGGCGTACGCGGCCGGCGCGGCGAGCGCGAACCCGCCGAGCGGCCCCTGCATGTGCCGGGCGATCCACATCGTCGGCGGCTCACCGGCCATCTGCCGCCCGGCCTCGGAGTAGCCGACCGCGAGGTCGGCGAGCGCGCCCAGGCTGGCCGCGACGAGGCCGGCGATCGCGGCACTCGTAGGAGTGAAGCCGACCACGTAACTGCCGATCACCGCCGCGGTGAGCGTGCCGGCCATCGCGCCGAAGACGACACCCGCGGCGCCGCGCGGCACCTGGGGGGCGAGCCGCGGCCAGGCGAGCACCGCGTCGGTCAGCCGGGCGACGATCAGCGAGACACCGGTCGCGGTCAGGCAGACGAAGATCGTCTGGGTGCCGAGCGGCTCGCGGCCGAGCACGATCAGCGACGCGAACGACACCACGCCGAGCACGATGAGCAGTGTGGAGCCGAGCGAGTCCTTGGCCCGGGCCCGGTCGACGCCGCGGATCAGCTGGCTCAGGACGCCGACCGCGAAGCCGCCGACCGCCACGTAGAACAGCGGGAGGACAGTCGCGCGCTGCGGCAGGACCGCGGCCAGGTCGGCGAGGAGCGCCGCCGCCACGCAGACCCCGGCCACGGCGGGCAGCGCGGGTAGGCGGACCGCCATCGTCCAGGCCAGCACGAAGAGCAACTGCACACCGAAGATCACTATCGCGTACGGGATACGCGCGCTCCCCGGGCCGGCGGTCTGCGCGCCGAAGACCAGCCCGATGCCCAGCAGCGCGGCGAATCCGGCGATGGCGATCGACAGGCTCGGCCGGACCGGGACGACCTCGACCTCTTCAAGCTCATCCTCGTCGTCGACCGCGGCGGTGGCCACGGCGCGCGGGGCGGACTCGGAGGTAGAGGGGAACACGCCCCCGATACTAGGCGGCGAACGCCCCTCCGGCGGGCCGGAGAAAAGCCGATCGACGCTGGACAATTTATGGCCGATCACACAAATGAACGGAGGAGCACGGGAGCGTTTCCGGCTGACTATCGGTTAAGCTCTTCCGAAGTCAACAGCACCCGCCCGTCAGCGACGCCGGGACCGACGCAGAGTCACACCGGTAAGCCGGTCGTCCGGTATTACCGCCGGTCACCGAGCGGCCCAGCGCCGCGAGGACGGAGGTCAAGAGTGGAAATCCTGTTGCTGGTGACAGCCCGCGCCGGTGAGCCGTCCGCCGTGCTCCCCGCGCTCGATCTACTTCCCCACTCGGTGCGCACCGCGCCGCGCGACGTGCGCACGCTCGTGTCCGGTCCCAGCCCGGACGCCGTCATGGTGGATGCCCGCTCCGAGCTCGCCGAGGCCCGCGCCACCTGCCGCATGCTCCACGCCACCGGGCTCGGCGTACCACTGGTCGCCGTGGTGACCGAGGCCGGCCTGATCGCGCTCAACGCCGACTGGGGCGTCGACGACGTGATCCTGGCCAGCGCCGGCCCCGCCGAGGTCGAGGCCCGCCTCCGCCTCGCGGTCGGCCGCCTCACCAACGCCACCTCCGGCGCCGGCGGCCTGATCCGGGCCGGCGAGCTGAGCATCGACCCGGACACCTACGCGGCGAAGCTCAAGGGCCGCCCGCTCGACCTGACTTACAAGGAGTTCGAGCTGCTCAAGTTCCTGGCCCAGCACCCGGGCCGGGTGTTCACCCGCGACCAGCTGCTGCGCGAGGTCTGGGGCTACGACTACTTCGGCGGCACCCGCACGGTCGACGTGCACGTGCGGCGGCTGCGGGCCAAGCTCGGCTCGGAGTACGAGTCGATGATCGGCACGGTCCGCCAGGTCGGTTACAAGTTCGTCGTGCCGCCGAGCCGCCCGCTGCCCGACAGCGAGCCGGCCCCGCTGCCCGTCTGATACCCCGCTCGGCCGCAACGAGCCAGGAAGCGCCATCCAGCCCAGGCTGGGTGGCGCTTCGTCGTATGTGAGTTAGTTAGGCGATTTTGACCTTAAGACTCTTAAGAGAGATTTATCCTCAAAGTCGTGCCTGTTATCCAGGAGGCCACCGGGGCCGGTGAGACCGAAGAGCGCACCGGTACCGCTCTTTCCAACGCGCGTACCGCCGTGATCGTCGTGGGTGTGATCGCCGCGATCGTGGCGAGCGCCTACCTGGTCGGGCACCATCTCGGCACCGACACGGCCCAGCTGCGCGCGACCACGCCCACGGCCTCGCCCGCCACCGGCGCGGCCCGGCCCGTCGCCGCCGCGCCCCGCCCGCCGGCCGCACCAGCCCCACCGGCCGCGCCGGCCCTGGCGATGGCCATGCAGCCGATCACCGGACCGGGCCGCCCACCCCTGCCCGCCGAGCGGGGCGGCCCGTTCGGCAGCCGCCGCACCACGGGTACGCCCGAGGTGGCGCTCACCTTCGACGACGGTCCCGACCCGTCACAGACGCCGCAGGCGCTCGCGATGCTGCGGCGGTACGGGGTGAAGGCGACGTTCTGCCTGGTCGGCATCAACGTGCGGGCCTTCCCCGGGCTGGTGCGGCAGATCGCCAGGGACGGGCACACGCTGTGCAACCACTCGTGGGAGCACGACGTGCGGCTCGGCGTGCGGTCGAGGGCCGGCATCCGGGCCGACCTCGTACGCACCAACGACGCGATCCGCGACGCCGCGCCCGGCTCCCGGGTGTCCTACTACCGCCAGCCCGGCGGCGCCTGGACCGCCTCGATCGTGGCGGTCTCCCGGGAGCTCGGCATGACGCCGCTGCACTGGACGGTGGACCCGCAGGACTGGCGCAAGCCCGGCGCGGGGAGCATCGCGAGCACGGTCAACTCCGGCACCACCCGCGGCGCGATCGTCCTGCTCCACGACGCGGGCGGTGACCGCCGCGGCACGATCTCGGCGCTCCGCTCGATCCTGCCCAACCTGGGCCGCCGCTTCCAGCTCTGCGCGCTCCCGCCCGGCATCGACCCGCCCCGCATGCACGGCCGGGAGTGGCCGCTCAAGCTCGGTCAGATCTGACCTGGCATACCGTGGCGGGGTGACCTCTGTGCATCCCGTCGCGGCCCGGACCGAGCAGCTGACCGAGCGGGAGGTGCGGGAGGTGCTCGCTCTCGCTCAGGCGGCCGGCGACACCGACGGGGCGTACCCCCTCTCCGAGCACGTCGTGCTCCACCTGCGGCACGGCGGCGACGCCCCGGCCGTTCACCTGCTGGCTCGGGACCACGACGGCGCGCTCGCCGGTTACGCGCACCTGGACACCACCGACGAGGTCGAGGGCGCGGCCGCGGAGCTGGCGGTGCACCCGCTGCGGCGGCGGCACGGGCTCGGGCGGGCCCTGGTGCGGGCGGCGATGGAGATCACCGACCGGACCGACCCCCGCGGGCGCCTGCGCCTGTGGGCGCATGGCGACCACCCGTCGGCCGGGGCGCTCGCGCTCAGCCTCGGGTTCGTACGCGCCCGGGTGCTGCTGCAGATGCGCCGCTCCCTCTTCGCCCCGCTGCTGGAAAGCACTCCAAAGAAACGCTCCGCTTCGCTCCACGTTTCCCCGGGGGCCCCGCGGCCGCGGCTGCCCGAGGGGGTGTCGCTGCGCCCCTTCCGGCCGGGCGAGGACGACGAGTCGTGGGTGGCGCTCAACGCCCGCGCCTTCGCGGACCACCCCGACCAGGGCCGCTGGACGCTGCACGACCTGCGCCTGCGGATGGCCGAGCCGTGGTTCGACCCGGAGGGCTTCCTGCTCGCGGTGTCCGGTGACGGGCGGTTGCTCGGCTTCCACTGGACGAAGGTGCACGGCGCCCGGGGCCACCAGCACGAGCACCAGCACGAGCCGATCGGCGAGGTGTACGTGCTCGGCGTCGATCCCGACGCGCACGGCACCGGCCTCGGCTCCGCGCTGACCGTGGCCGGCCTGCGATACCTGCGCGGCCGAGGGCTGGATCAGGCGATGCTCTACGTCGACGAGTCGAACGTCCGGGCGGTGGCCCTCTACACCCGACTGGGGTTCGCCCGTTGGGCCACGGATGTGAGTTACCGCCGGGTGTTCACCCGGTCACAGCAGCATCAAGGTGACGTCGCGTAGCGGTAACAGGCGCCCGCCAATAACGGATATTTCCGGCACAAGCACCTGGGTTCACGTAACGGACAACTCCCCCTCAGCATCACGCAATCTTGCCTGGCGGACGTGTTCACTCCCAGTTCATCCACGCCGTGGAAGCCGGCTACCTCGCGCTCTTAGCGTCGCCAGTGTTCGGCCGGTTGATGGCCGGACGCATCCCAACAGAGAGGCTTACCTCAGGTGAACCGCAATGTGCTCTCGCGGCGTGCCCTCGTCGGCGTCGCGATCGCCGCGCTCGCACTTGCCGGCTGCGGTGGCGGTGATGACGACAACGGCACCGGCACCGGCTCGACTGACGCCAGTGCCGACGCCAGCGACTACGCCAACCTTTCCGGCGACTTGAAGGCCTCCGGCGCCAGCTTCCCGGCCGCGTACTACCAAGAGGTCATCGCGGAGTTCAAGACGGTGGCATCGAAGCTCTCCGTCACCTACAACTCGGTCGGCTCGGGTCAGGGCAAGAAGGACTTCGGCTCCAACCTCGTCGACTTCGCCGGCAGCGACAGCACTGTCAAGGACACCGACGGCCCGGCCGCCGGTTCCTACCTGTACGTGCCGACCGTCGCCGCGCCGATCACCGTCTCGTACAACCTCTCGGGCGTGGACAAGCTCCAGCTGAGCGCCGACACGCTCGCGAAGATCTTCCAAACGGACATCAAGAAGTGGAACGACGCGGCGATCGCCGCCGACAACCCGGGCGTCACCCTGCCCGACAAGTCGATCACCGTCGCGCACCGCGCCGAGGGTTCCGGCACGACCAACAACTTCACCAAGTACCTGAAGGCGGCCGCGCCGAGCGTGTGGAAGCTGGACAGTGGTGACACGGTCAACTGGCCGGCCAGCACCCAGGGCGCCCAGAAGAACACGGGTGTCGCCCAGATCATCAAGCAGAGCGACGGCGCCATCGGCTACGTCGACTTCAGCGACGCCAAGGAGAGCGGCCTCAAGTTCGCCGCGATCAAGAACAAGGACGGCCAGTACGTCGCGGCCAGCCTCGATGGCGCCACGGCGGCACTGCAGGGTGCGACGGTCAAGGACGACCTCACCTACGACCCGCTGAACGCGGCCGGTGCGACGACCTACCCGATCACCGCACCGACCTACATTCTCGTCCGCACGCAGTACCCGGACGCGGCCAAGAAGGACGCGGTCAAGGGCTTCGTGACCTACATCCTGACCGAGGGCCAGACGCTGGCTCCGGAGATCGACTTCGCTCCGCTGCCGGACGCGCTCAAGACAAAGGCGCTCGCTCAGCTCGACAAGATCCAGTGATTCGATGACAGAGCTCAGGGGCGGGATCATGCGATCCCGCCCCTGGCGGCGTCCCAGCCACCGGAGTTAGGACCGTGACGACTCAGACAACCGACCCGCCCAGCCCCCTCTCGAGCCGGGGCGGGGGCCCGCGCGCCGACCGCGCCTTCATGGCCTTGACCATCGCCGCCGGCCTGCTGGTGCTCGCCGTGCTCGCCCTCATCCTCATCACGACCACTCGCGAGGCGTGGCCGGCGCTGAGCAAGATGGGCCTCGACTTCATCACCAGCAAGACCTGGGATCCACCCGCGGGTGTGTTCGGCGCGCTGGCGTTCATCTACGGCACGGCGATCGTCTCGCTGATCGCCCTGATCTTCGCCGTGCCGGTCTCCCTGGGCATCGCGCTCTTCCTCACCGAGCTCGCCCCGCGCCGGCTGCGGGCGCCCGCCATCACGGTGATCGACCTGCTCGCGGCCGTGCCGTCGGTGGTCTTCGGCCTGTGGGGTGTCCTGGTCGTCGCGCCCAAGCTGGTGCCGATCTACCAGTGGCTCCACGACGCCCTCGGCGGGATCCCGGTCATCGGCCGGGTCTTCGGCGAGCCGGTCGGCAGCGGCCGCACCTTCATGACCGCCGGGCTGATCCTGGCCATCATGATCACGCCGATCATCACCTCCATCGCCCGCGAGGTGTTCGCCACCGTGCCTCGGGCCGACAAGGACGCGGCACTCGCGCTCGGCGCCACCCGGTGGGAGATGATCCGCGGCGCGGTCTTCCCGCACAGCTTCGGCGGCCTGGTCGGCGCCGTCATCCTCGGCCTCGGCCGGGCGATGGGTGAGACCATCGCGGTCGCTCTGATCATCGGCAGCTCGACCCAGATCACCGCGAACGTCTTCGCCAGCGGCAACGCGCTGCCAGCCGTGATCGTCGACCAGATCGGCGAGTCGAACGGGGACTTCACCGCCGCCCTGATCGGCCTCGGCGTCGTGCTGTTCGTGATGACGGTGATCATCAACACCGTGGCGCAAGCGGTCGTCCGGCGGGCCGAGATCCGGATGAAGGGAGCGGTGTCATGACGACCACCGCCGAGCGCGTGGCCCAGCCCGCCGCGGACGTGCCCGACCTGAGCCGCCGTGCCCTCTCCGCCCGGCGCCGGATCACCAACCAGGTCGCCATGGGCGCGATCGTGCTCGCCCTGATCCTAGCGATCGTCCCGCTCGGTCTGGTGATCTACTCGGTGATCGCCAAGGGCGGCGGCGTGATGAGCTGGGGGTTCCTCAGCGACGACATCTCGATCTCGGTGCGCCGCGCCGGGGGCGGCATGTGGCCGGCGATCGTCGGCACGCTGCTCACCACGGGCCTGGCCGCCCTCATGGCCATCCCGCTCGGTGTGCTGGGCGCCATCTACCTCAACGAGTACGGCAAGCAGCGGCCGCTCGCCCGGCTCATCCGGATGCTGGCCGACATCATGACCGGCGTGCCGTCGATCGTGATGGGCCTGTTCATCTACACGATCTGGGTGCTGGCCTTCGAGGAGCGGACCGCCTTCGCGGGCGCCCTCGCGCTGGCCTGCCTCATGCTCCCGGTGGTGATCCGCAGCAGCGAGGAGATGCTCCGGCTGGTGCCCGACGAGCTGCGCCAGGCCAGCCTGGCGTTGGGCGCCCGAAAGTGGCGTACCACGCTCACCGTCGTGCTGCCGGCGGCCGTCTCCGGCATCACCAGCGGCGCGCTGCTGGCGATCGCCCGTGCGGCCGGCGAGACCGCGCCGATCCTCTTCGTCGTCGGCGCCGTCAACGAGGCCAACTGGAACCCCTTGAGCGGTGAGAACACCGCGCTCACCGCCCAGATCTTCAGCAACGCGAGCCAGCCGTTCGAGGTCGCCCAGGACCGGGCGTGGGGTGCCGCGCTGACCCTCATCGTGATCGTGCTGGTCTTCACGATCATCGCTCGCATCATCGCCAACCGCTTCGCCATTAAGGAGCGCTGACACATGACCAGGCCAGAACCCCAGGTGAACACAGTGACCGCCAGCGACCGCCCTTCGGTCAGCATCAACGCCCCTACGAGCGGCTGGGGCGCCGTTGGTGTGGACACCCCGCAGACAGCCGGCGCTCCCGTGATGGACCTGCGTGACGTCAGCGTCTACTACGGCAACTACGAGGCCGTCCGCGGGACCTCGATACCGATCCGGCAAAACCAGATCACCGCCATGATCGGCCCATCCGGCTGCGGCAAGTCGACGATCCTGCGCTCCCTCAACCGCATGAACGACCTCATCCCTGGCGCTCGGGTAGTCGGCAAGATCACCTACCACGGCCAGGACCTCTACGCCAAGGACGTCGACCCGATCCAGGTGCGCCGCCGCATCGGCATGGTGTTCCAGAAGCCCAACCCGTTTCCGAAGTCCATCTTCGACAACGTGGCGTACGGGCTGCGCATCAACGGCATCAAGGGCAACCTGCAGGACCAGGTCGAGGAGGCGCTGACCGGCGCCGCCCTGTGGGACGAGGTGAAGGACAAGCTCAAGCAGAGCGGCCTGTCCCTCTCCGGCGGCCAGCAGCAGCGGCTGTGCATCGCCCGCACCATCGCCGTCCGACCGGACGTGATCCTGATGGACGAGCCCTGCTCCGCCCTCGACCCGATCGCCACCGGCAAGATCGAAGACCTGATGCACGAGCTGGCGAAGACGTACACGATCGTCATCGTTACGCACAACATGCAGCAGGCCGCCCGGGTGAGCCACTACACGGCGTTCTTCACCGCGGAGGTCGACGAGAAACAGGTCCGCCACGGCCGGCTGGTCGAGTTCAGCGAGACCGGCAAGCTCTTCACCAACCCGAGCGACAAGCGCACCGAGGACTACATCACGGGCCGCTTCGGCTGAGGCGCTCTTCATGGCACGGCCCGGCGGCTACTGTGCCGCCGGGCCGTTCCCGTTTCGCCGAGGGCTCGCCTCAGGTGTGCCGGAGGCGGACCGTCCCGTCGGGGGCGATCTCCGGGATCGACGACACGGCCCTGGCCGCGTCCCGCTCGGCCGCCGCGGCCAACACGGCGGCGATGTCCTCGTACGCGGCGAGCTCGCGCAGCATCACGATGGTGGGCGGCAGCATGGCCATCCGGCCCGCCTCGTATCCCGCGACCGCGTCCGCGGGCCGCATCCACAGCGTGAGGTCGGCCTCGCCCGAGACGTCGCGGGTCAGCTGGCCCTCGGGGAGGGCGGCCACGAAGAAGTACGCGTCGAAGCGGCGGGTCTCGAACTCCGGCGTCACCCACCGCGCCCACGCACCGAGCAGGTCCGAGCGAAGCACGAGCCCGCGCCGCGCCAGCACCTCGGCCAGGTGGGCCTCGTGGGTCACGAGCCGCTGCCGATCGCTTTCGAGCTCGTCGTCGCCCGCCGGCACCGCCCCCTCGGCGAGCAGCACACCGGCCTCCTCGAAGACCTCGCGCACGGCCGCGCACACCACCGCCTGCGCCTCGCCCGCCGGCCGGCCGAGGCGGCGGGCCCACACCTCTGGCGGCGGCCCGGTCCAGCCCAGATCGGCGCGGGCGTCGGCCGGGTCGACGCCGCCGCCCGGGAAGGCGTACATCCCCGAGGCGAAGGCCATCGAGGCCGCCCGCCGCAGCAGGTATGCCTCGAAGCCACCGCTGGCGGGCCGCAGCAACACGACGGTGGCGGCGAGGCGCGGGACTGGCGGCGGGCCACTCTCACCGGCCAGAAACCGCCGCATCTGCGCGACCAGCGCCTCCGGCAGTCGCCACCCATCCGCGTCGGTCATCGCCACCAGTATGCCCGTACGATCGCGAGTCATGAGTGAGCGTACGCGTTGGGGCATCCTGGCCACCGGTGGCATCGCCACCTCGTTCGTGCAGGACCTGAAGCTGCTGCCGGACGCGGAGATCGTGGCCGTCGGCTCGCGGTCGGCGGAGTCGGCGCAGGCCTTCGCCAACAAGCACGAGATCCCGCGGGCCTACGGGTCGTGGCGCGAGCTGGCCGACGATGGCGACGTGGACGTCGTCTACGTGGCCACGCCGCACTCGGCCCACTACGCCGCCACCCGCATCCTGCTGGAGGCCGGGCGGGCGGTGCTGTGCGAGAAGCCGTTCACGCTGGATCTCACCACCACGGTCGAGCTGATCGAGCTGGCCCGTGAGCGCGGCCTCTTCCTCATGGAGGCCATGTGGATGCGGTGCAACCCGAGCATGCTGCGCGTCGTCGAGCTGATCCGCGACGGGGCGATCGGCGAGGTCTCCAGCGTCCACGCTGACTTCGGGGTGGCCGGGCCGTTCGAGCCGACGCACCGGATGCGGGCGCCCGAGCTGGGCGGCGGGGCGCTGCTCGACCTCGGTGTCTACCCGGTCAGCTTCGCCCACCTGATCCTCGGCATGCCTGAGCACGTGCGCGCCTGGGCCAAGATCGGGCCCGAGGGCACGGACGAGAACACCGGGATCATCTTCGGGTACGACTCCGGTGCCCTGGCGGCGCTCACCAGCGGCATGCTGGGGCAGACCGCCCTCGGCGCCACGGTGAGCGGCACCACGGGCCGGCTGGTGCTGGACCCGCCGTTCTTCCGGCCGGACCGATTCACGCTGCACCGGGAGGGCGCGGAGCCCGAGATCATGGAGGTGCCCCGCGAGGGGCTCGGCTACCGGTACGAGGCCGCCGAGGTGCAGCGCTGCCTCCGCGAAGGGCTGACGGAGAGCCCGCTGGTGCCGCATGCGGCCACGATCCAGGTCATGGAGCTGCTCGACGAGATCCGCGCGCAGATCGGCGTCTCCTACCGGTAGGGCGGCTCAGAAGAGGGGGCGGACCACCAGGTACAGCAGGCTGGCCATGAGGCCGGCGGCCGGGAAGGTCAGGATCCAGCCGCCGATGATCGTGCCGGCCACCTCCCAGCGGACGGCGGAGAGGCGCTTCGTCGCGCCCACTCCCATGATCGCGGATGTGATCGTGTGGGTGGTCGAGATCGGGGCGCCCAGCACGAGCGCGTTGAAGTACAGCACCGAGCTGGCCACCGTCTCCGCCGCGAAGCCTTCCGGTGGGCGGAGGTCGACGATCTTCCGCCCCAGGGTGCGGATGATCCGCCAGCCGCCCGCGTACGTGCCGAGCGCCAGCACCGACGCCGAGGCCCAGAACGTCCACTCCGGGATGTGCTCGGCGCTGTCCTGGTACCCGCCGACGTAGAGCGCCAGCACGACGATGCCGATGGTCTTCGCGGCGTCCTGCATGCCGTGGCCGACGGACATCGCCGCCGCCGAGAAGGTCTGTGCGATGCGAAAACCGCGGTTGAGCCTGGCCGGGTGCCCGCGCCGGAAGATCCACAAGACCGCGAGCATCACGAAGAAGCCGAGCACGAACCCGACCAAAGGCGACAGGATCATCGGCAGGATGACGGATTCGAGGATCCCGCTCCAAAGCACCGTGCCGGAGGCGGAGAGCGTCGCGCCCACCAGGCCGCCGATCAGCGCGTGCGACGAGGAGGAAGGCAGGCCGAAGTACCAGGTGATCAGGTTCCACACGATCGCGCCGAGTACGCCCGCGAAAACGATGCTGAGACTCTCTCGGCCGGTCGGCAGCGCGACCAGCCCGCTGCCGACGGTCTTGGCGACGTCGGCACCGAAGTGCGCGCCCACGAAGTTGCCGATCGCCGCCATCAGCAGCGCCACCCTCGGCGTGAGGGCCCGGGTGGAGACGCTCGTCGCGATCGCGTTCGCCGCGTCGTGGAACCCGTTGGTGTAGTCGAAGGCCAGCGCGATAGCGATCACCGCGAGGACGGCGACGAGTTCCCCGCTCAAGGACTACGACTCCTTGACCGCGATGGTCTCGACGGTGTTGGCCACGTGCTCGAACGCGTCGCAGGCCGCCTCCAGCTCGTCGGCGACCTCCTTCATCTTCAGCACGGTCAACGCGTCGTACTCACCCGAGAAGAGCCGCACCAGCAGCATCCGGTAGGCCCGGTCGCCGTTGTTCTCCAGGCGGTTGCACTCGATCCAGTAGTCCTCCAGGTCCTTCATCGACTTCAGCCGGGGCATCGCGTCCGCGGTCAGCTTGGCCTGCGCGTCGAGCACGGAGATCAGCTCGTGCATCTCGCGGGGCAGCGAGGGCAGCTTGGTGAGGCCGTAGAGGTAGAGGAGGCTGCCGACGGCCTCCAGGTGGTCCATCACGTCGTCGAGCTGCGAGCCGAGCCGGTAGATGTCCTCCCGGTCGAACGGCGTGATGAACGACGAGTTGATCTTCTTGTAGAGATCGTGGGTGATCTGGTCGCTGTCGTGCTCGACCTCGGTGAGCCGCTCGCTGACCGACTGCACGTCGACGCCCGGCAGCGCGAGCTCGTTGAGCAGCTCGGTGCCGCGGACCAGGTTCTCCGCCGCCTTGGTGAAAAGCTCGTAGAAGGCGCCCTCGGTGGGCCGGAAGGAGAACTTCACGGGGCCATCGCTGGCGCGTGGCCCGCCTCCAGCCGCCGACGCTCCACGTCGAGGTCGAAATCAGCCTCCGGGTACGACAAACGCATGTCCTTCAACGCCTCCAGCACGATGTTTGCGACCGCCCAGTCCCGGTACCACTTACGGTCGGCAGGCACGACGTACCACGGGGAATGGTCCGTCGAGCACCGGCTGAGCGCGTCGTTGTAGGCCGCCTGATAGTCCGCCCACCGGGACCGGGCGTCCACATCGGCCGGATTGTACTTCCAGTGCTTGGTCGGGTCGGTTAGCCGTTCCAGCAGGCGTTCGCGCTGCTCATCGTACGAGATGTGGAGCATGACCTTGACGAGTGCGAACCCGTCGTTGGCCAGCTCGCGCTCAAACCCGTTGATCTGCCAGTACCGCGAACGCCAGATGCGCTCCGGCACCAGCGACTCGACCCGCGCGATCAGCACGTCCTCGTAGTGCGAGCGGTTGAAGACGCCCACCAGCCCGGCGGCCGGCAGCGCGCGCCGGATCCGCCACAGGAAGTCGTGCTTGCGCTCCTCCTCGGTCGGCGGCCCGAACCCCACGATGTGGAGGCCGAGCGGGTTCATCGCGCCGGCCACCTTCTTGATCGTGCCGTCCTTGCCACCGCAGTCCATCGCCTGGAGCACCAGCAGCAGCCGGCGGCGGTCGCCGGAGGCCTTGGCGTTCGCGAAGAGCATCTCCTGATGGTGCGCGAGCTCGGCGCCGATCCACCCGAGCTGCTCCCGAGCCCAAACCTTCTGGTCCTTGCCCGTCACCTTGCGGCCGGGCAGACCGGGCGTCGAGCTCGGGTCGATGTCCTTGAGATCCACAGACGGACCGACGCGCAGCAGCTCAGGCACAGACGTCATTCACCGATCATCGCCTACCCGGGAAGTCTGCGCCGCTCAAGGGTGGGTAACACTGGACGGGTGCGAGATCTCGCCACGGAGTTCGAGGCCGAGCGGAGCCACCTCACGTCGGTGGCCTACCGCATGCTCGGCAGCCGGGCCGAAGCCGAAGACGCGGTCCAGGAGACCTGGCTGCGCTACGCCGACGCGCTCGCCGACCCGGCCGCCCGGGCCGAGATCCGCGACCTGCGCGGCTGGCTCACCACCACGGTCGGCCGCATCTGCCTCGACGTGCTGCGCTCGGCGCGGGTGCGACGCGAGGCATACCCCGGTCAGTGGCTCCCGGAGCCGCTCGTCAGCCGCCTGCCCGACGCCGCCCCGGACCCCTCGGAGCTCGCCGCCCGCTCCGACGAGGTGAGCATGGCGCTCCTCGTCGTGCTCGAGCGCCTCACGCCCGAGCAGCGGATCGCGTTCGTGCTGCACGATGTGTTCGCGGTGCCGTTCGACGAGATCGCGACCGCGCTGGGCACGACGGCGGAGGCCGCCCGGCAGCTGGCCTCGCGGGCCCGCCGGGCCGTGGCCGACGGCCCGCCGAAGCACACCGCCGATCTATTCGAGCAGCGCCGCCTGGTGGCCGCGTTCTTCACCGCGGTCGAGTCCGGCGACGTCGACGAGCTGCTCGCCGTGCTGGCACCGGATGCCGTCATGATCGGCGACGCCGGCGGCGCTTTCCCGGCGGCGGGGCGCCCGCTGGCCGGCGCCACCGAGGTGGCCCGCTTCGTGCTCGGCCTCTTCAGCCGGACCGGCAAGGACATGCGCGACATCCAGGCCGCGCCGGTGGCGGTCAACGGCGGGTTCGGCATCCAGGTCGACGGCGAGTACAAGGACGGCCGGCCGATCCGCATCGTGATCTCGTTCGCCGTCGCGGACGGGCGGATCACCGGCGTCTTCAACCAGCTGAGCCCGGAGAAGGTGGCGTCGGTGCCGCCGCTGCCGTCCGGCGCGACGGTGTGGCCGCCCGAGCTCTAGGCGATCAGGGCCAACCATTTGCGGTACGCGGACGCGAACGGCTCGGTGCCGTCGCCGAGCGCGCCGAGGAGCCACCGCGCGGCCCCCTGGGCGTTGTCGGCGACGTCGTCGGGATAGCCAAACCGCTCCCGGTGCTCGGCGAACTCGTCCTCGTCGCGCAACTCCACCGCGCCGGTCGCGCGCCGCCGCACCACGTCGAGATCCAGGTCGATGATGCGGACGGTGTCGCCTTCCCACTCGGCGGGGGTGGTGATGTCGCAGTACACCTCGCTGGTACGCGGCGGCGGGTTGAACATGCCGGTCCACCACGCGTCGTGCGGCACCAGCACGACGAAGGGGATCTGCTCCACGGATGGGCGCCCGTGGTAGACCGAGCGGGTGCCCGCGCTCACGCCGAGCCAGGTGCCCAGGTCGTCTTCGGCGAGCCGGCGCGCGGGATAGTCACGGTGGGCTGTGCCGTCGTACTTGCGGTAGACGACCCGGACCATGTCGCTCGGCATGCCCGCACCCTAACCGATGCTCCGTTCGGTCGATGCCACGTCCTCTGTCCGGCCCCTTGAACTCCTACGGAATGGAGCCAGATGGTCGACGGACAAGGATGATCGAAAAAATTCGCTGTCTCATGGCGGCTGTCGTAGAGTATTTGTCAGCGGCGCCTCGATTTGACGATGGTATTTCCGGAGTGAGGCCACCATATGCCCGAAGACGACAGCGCGCGGCTGCTCGCCGAGCTCGACGGGTTACGCACACAAGCGGAGGCGTTGAGCAAGCGCCTGGCTTCGCCGGTGAATTCGCAAACGCGCTATAGCGGCGGCGATCAGCGCGGTCTGGCGCGGGTGATTGTGGATGGTCGCGGGCGCGCCACTGACGTGGTGGTCACCCGCGAGTGGCGGCGGCAAACGGACGCGGCCGGGCTGGCCGCGGCCCTCCTGCACGCGACCGCCGAGGCCCAGGCCCGCCGACTGGCGGGCTGGGCAGCTGGTGGCGAGCCGTCGGCTCCGCCGCCGGACACGACCGCCGCTCCCCCGGCGGGCAGTGCGCTCGACTCTTCCGGCCCGGATCTGATCCGCGCTCTTCTGCCGCTCCTCGACGAAGCCGAGCGACAGCTCGACGACGCACAGCACAAGCTGGAAAGACATTTCACCGAGCAGGTGCGGCAGGCCGGCCCGAGGCGCGAATTGACCATTACCTCGCAGGGTGGCCAGGTGACCGAGATCGAATTTGACGATCGTTGGATCGCGTCGGCCAGCGCGGACGAAGTCGCACGGCGCGTGTGCCATCTTCTCCAGCAAGCACACGATCGTGCGTCGACCGGAATTGGTGACCTTTTGCCACGAGAGTTGGGCGACCTGGTGTCATTCGCCGCCGATCCGGAGCGGATGCTGCGCCGGCTCGGCCTCCAGACCTGAGCAGCGTTCGGCGGCCGCCCGACCGCTCGATGGGGGCGCCGCGGGCCCACGGTCGCGGTCAAGGGTTGTGGATAGCGCGCGCCGCCTGTGGATAAGCGCGGATGCGTCGGTGGGGGCGGGTACCGTCGCACGGTGACCACCGCGACCAACGCACCACCGTCACCCTCCACGGCACCAAAGCCTCGCTCCGGCGGGCAGCCGACGGCGGCGGAGTTGCTGGCCGCGGCCGTGGGCGCGGTCCCGGGCGGTGCGGCGCGGCCGGGCCAGCAGGAGATGACGCTGGCCATCGAGCGGTCGATCGAGAGCGGCGAGCACCTGCTGGTGCAGGCGGGCACCGGCACGGGCAAGTCGCTGGCCTACCTCACGCCCGCGCTGCTCGTCGACGGCCCCGTCGTGATCTCCACGGCCACGCTCGCGCTCCAGTCCCAGCTGGTCGACCACGACCTGCCGCGCCTCGCCGACGCGGTCGAGCCGGTGCTGCGGCGGCGGCCCACGTTCGCGGTGTTGAAGGGGCGGCACCACTACCTGTGCCTGGCCCGCTTGGACAACTCCGCGGAGGAGGAGCCCGACGACGGCCTCTTCGACGCGCCCGCCCCGGGCACCACCAAGTGGCTGGGCGAGGCGGGGCGCCTGGGCAAGCAGATCCAGCGGCTGCGCGAGTGGGCGATGAAGACGGTCACCGGCGACCGCGACGAGCTCGATCCGGGCGTCGACGACACCGCGTGGCGCCAGGTGTCGATGCCGGCGCGGGAGTGCGTGGGTGCCAACCGCTGTCCGTACGGTGGGGATTGCTTCGCCGAGGCCTCCCGTGCCCGGGCCCGCGAGGCCGACATCGTGGTGACCAACCACAGCCTGCTCGCCGTCGACATGCTCGCCGGGCGCCACATCGTGCCGCCACACAAGCTGCTCGTGGTCGACGAGGCGCACGAGCTGGCGGATCGCGTCTCGTCCGCGGCGCAGGCCGAGCTGACCCCCGACATGGTCGACCGGGCCGCGCGGCGCTCGCGCACGTTCATGTCCCCAGAGGCGTATGAGGCGCTGGCCGAGGCGGGCGACGCGCTCACGATCGGGCTGGCCGAGGCGCCGGCCGGGCGCATCACGACCGGCCTGCCGCCCGCACTGAGTGGGGCGTGCACGCTCCTCGACGCGGCGACCCGCACCGGCCTCGAGGCGATCGGCGACATCAAGTCCGACGACCCGGACCCGGTCCGCAAGCAGCAGGCCAAGGCGGTGCTCGACGAGCTGTCCAAGACCGCGCAGCGCCTGCTGGAGGAGGCCGCCCACGACGTGGCCTGGGTAGAGAAGCCAGACGTGGGCAGCCGCCGGGCGCTGGTGGTCGCGCCGCTCTCCGTCGCCGGCACGCTCGCCACCCACCTGTACGACGAACGCACCGTCGTCGCCACCTCCGCCACGCTCACGCTCGGCGGCCAGTTCGAGACGGTGGCGCGCGCGTTGGGGCTCGCCGCCCCCGACAGCAAGGATGGCGACGACGGCGACTGGCACTCCCTCGACGTCGGGTCGCCGTTCGACTACCCGCGCCAGGGCATCCTCTACGTGGCATCGCACCTGCCCCGCCCCGCCGCCTCCGGGCTGCCCGAGGCGGCCGGCGAGGAGCTGCTCGCGCTGGTCAAGGCACTCGGCGGCCGCACGCTCGGCCTCTTCTCCTCGCGCCGCGCCGCGCAGCAGGCGGCCGAGCTGCTGCGGGCGAAGACCGACCTGCCCGTGCTCCTGCAGGGCGAGGAGGCGCTGCCGCTGCTGGTCCGCCGCTTCCGCGAGGAGCGGGCCAGCTGCCTGTTCGGCGTGATGTCGCTGTGGCAAGGCGTCGACGTGCCGGGCGACTCCTGCCAGCTCGTGGTCATCGACCGGCTGCCTTTCCCCCGACCCGACGAGCCCCTGGCCGCGGCCCGCGCGGCGGCGGTCGACGCGGCGGGCGGCTCCGGCTTCGCCGCGGTGAGCGTGCCGATCGCGGCGATCCGGCTCGCCCAGGGCGTGGGCCGGCTCATCCGCTCGACCGGCGACAAGGGCGTGGTGGCGGTGCTCGACTCGCGGCTGGAGACGGCCCGCGGCTACGGGCCTTACCTCCGCAAGTCGCTGCCCCCGTTCTGGTACACCACCAAGCGCGAAGTCGCCCTAGGCGCCCTCAAGCGCCTGAGCGACACCTAGCCCCAACCCTGCAACAGATCTGAGCTACCGCGACCTCCGTCGTGGTCCAGACCGCCGCTCCCGCAGCCTCACCCTGCCTCGTCGGTCGCGGTCCTTATTGGGCCTCCGGCGGGAGCGCCAGGGCTCGTTGCTCTGGGTAGTGGGCGCTTTCTGCGGATACATCGCTTACCGCACCCTCGCGAGCACCCAGCCCAAAAGATCGTGGTACGGAACCGCCCTCATAGGGGCGGTTCCGTACCACGATCTACTGAGGTAGCCCGGGACCATCCCGGTCGACGCGCTACCCCCACCACATCCAGCAACGCTGCGTCACGGACCACCGCCGCACGCAACGAAGCCGAGGCGCGAGCCGCACACACTCCACCCGCCTAGTGCCATCCCCATCCCGATGGTCCGGAGCGCTCCCGCCGGAGGCAAAGGGGTAACCGCAACCAACGAAGCACGGTGAGGCCGCGGGAGCAGCGGTCCGGACCACCGCGAACATCGCGGTAGCCCAAATCTTCTGCCCTTGAAAATTAGGTCGCCTTCACTACGACGGCTTCGGGGGGCGGCTCGGGGCGGCGGCGTGGGCTGACGAGGCGGCGGATGGCCGTGTTGAGGACGGCGACCAGTGGCACCGCCACCAGCGCGCCCACGATCCCGGCCAGCACCACGCCGGCGGCGATCGCCACGATCACGGCGAGTGGGTGGATGGCCACCGCGCGGCCCATGATGAGCGGCTGGAGCACGTGGCCTTCGAGCTGCTGCACCGCGATCACCGCGCCGAGGAGGATCAGCGCGCTCACCCAGCCGCGGTCGACCAGCGCGATGAGCACCGCGACCGCGCCGGAGAGTGTGGCACCGACGATCGGGATGAAGGCGCCGAGGAAGACCAGTGCGGCCAGCGGCAGCGGGAACGGGACGCCGAGGATCCACACCGCGATGCCGATGCCCACCGCGTCGATGAACGCCACCAGCACGGTGGCCCGCACGTATGCCACCAGGGTCAGCCAACCCGCGCGGCCGGCGTCGTCGACCTGCCACCGGGCCCGCAGCGGGAGCAGCCGCACCATGAAGCGCCAGATGCGGCCGCCGTCGCGGAGGAAGAAGAACGTCGAGAAGAGCACCAGGAACATCCCGGTTAGCACCTCGAAGAGCGTGGTGGCCGTGGAGACGCCGGCGCTGGTCAGCGACTCGGTGTTGTCGTCGAGCCACTTTTCCGCGGTGTCGACGTAGCTGTCGATCTGCTTGTCGGAGAGGTGCAGCGGCCCGGTCTGTAGCCAGTCCTGGATCTGCCGGATGCCCTGCGTCGCGCTGTCGGAGAGCTGTGGCAGGCCGTCGATGAACTCGGTGATGACCAGCGTCAGCGTGCCGGCGACCGCGGCGAGACCGCCGATGAGCACGACCGCGGTGGCCAGCGAGCGGGGGAAGCCGAGGCGCAGCAGCCAGCTCACGGCCGGCGAGAGGAGTGCGGAGAGCAGCATCGCGATCACGAGCGGGATGATCACGATGTGGACCCGGCTGATGATCTGGATCAGCGCCCAGCCGAGGATGCCCAGGACGATCAGGCGCCACGACCACGCCGCCGCGATGCGCAGCGCGCGTGGCACCTCGCCGTCGTCGCGGCTCGCGGTCGTCGGGTGCACGTCCGCCGGCGTCGTTGGTGGCGGCGGCTCCAGCTCACGGAACGAGCCGTTGCCGTTACCCGCCTCGGCGGCGCGGCGCGCCTCTTCGCGGCGCGCGCGCACGGTCTCGCGACCCGCCTCGTACGCCCGGCGCAGATTCGCCCGCACCCGCTCGACCCGACTCACGAAACACCCCCTCCGCTGGCATAACGTTCCCTACCGTATCGGGCACGAACCTCTCAGCCGGGCCGACTCGTCCCTGAGTTCTCCCCCACATCCCCAGGCTGTAGCGTTCGGGAGGTGACCGCCGATCCCGACCTCGATCAGGGCCTGCCGATCCGGCTGCTGCACGACCGTGTCCTCGTCCGCCTGGAGGGCAAGGAGGGCGAGCGCAAGTCGACCGCCGGCATCGTGATCCCGGCGACCGCCGCGATGGGGCGCCGGCTCTCGTGGGCTACTGCGGTCGGCGTCGGGCCACACGTGCGCTCGATAGTGGCCGGGGATCGGGTGCTCTTCGACCCGGACGAGCGCTCCGAGGTCGAGCTGCACGGCCGGGAGTACGTGCTGCTGCGCGAGCGTGACGTGCACGCCGTCGCCGCCCAGCGGGTCGAGCCGGACGCGACCGGCCTCTACCTGTAGGGCCGGTAGTACCCGTAGTAGGCGGGTGGCGGTGGGGGCGGCGGGGCCAGCACCACCGGCACGGGCACCACGGGCTCGTCGGGTGCGTCGAGCGTGCGGGCCACCCCGTCCGGGAAGGTCACCGAGTAGTGGGTGCCATCCCAGCGGGCCGCCGGCGCCTGCGGATCGCGCCCGGCGAAGACCTGGCGGTAGCCGGCGATCGCCTCCAGCAGCTGCCGCTCCTCCGCGAGTGCCCGCCCGGCCTCGCTCGGGTCGCGGTAGAGGCCACGGCGCATCCCGTCACGCAGCAGCGCGAGCCGGGTCGCGGCGAACTGGTAGCCCCGCATCGCCTTGAGCCCGGTCTCGCCGGCCACCCGGCGCGCCCACCGCCGGGCCGAGTGTCGCCGCCCCAGGCTGCCGAGCGCGGCGACCTCGGGCGGGGAGAGCCAGCCGGCCCGCACGTACTCCGGGAGGGTGCGCTCGGTGAGCCGCCCCTCCCAGCTGCGCAGCCACACCGCGAAGCCGACCATGCCGAAGAACACCGGCACCATCACGCCGATGAACCCGTACAGCAGGATGAGATTTTCGCCGGTGGCCTGGGCGAGCGTGGGGATGAGGTTCCACGAGCCGTGCAGGATCATCGCGAGCAGCAGGCCGGCGAGCGGCGCGATCCACCGGATGTGGCGGTCGCCGGTGCGGGCGGCGATGCCCAGCCCCACGCCGGTCATCGAGGTGAAGAGCGGGTGGGCGAAGCCGAAGAGCAGGATGCGCCCGATGAAGAGGGCGAAGACCATCTGCGCGCCCGTCGCCGGGCCGTACTGGTCGGCGCCCGACGCGTAGCCGTGGCCGCCGAGGTAGAGGATGTTTTCCACCATGGCGAAGCCGATCGCCGACAGGCCACAGTAGACGATGCCGTCGGTGATGCCGGACCACTCGCGCCGCCGCCGCCACAAAAGCAGGAACGGCCCGAGCGCCTTGCTCAGCTCCTCGATGAACGGGGCGACCAGCACTGCCACGAGCGCGTCCGGGATGCCCCACCGCTCGAAGAGCACGGCCGCGCCGGTGTTGACGCCGAGCGCCGTCAGCGTCGAGGGGAACGCGCCCCAGGCGAAGCAGAAGACGAGGTACTTGGCCGGCTCCGGCTCGTACCGATCGAGCCAGAGGAAGCAGGCGACCAGCGCGGGCACCGGCAGGATGGCCGCCACGAGCCCGATGATCAGCGCGGTGACGCCGATGTTGTAGCCGAGGAATCCCAGCATCGCGATCGCGCACACCGCGATGAAGAAGATGACCGCGCCGATCTGGAGGCCGCGCCGGACCGCCGACCGCCGGGCCGGCGGCGCCGCCGCGACGTCACTCATGCCGCCCAGCCTAGCTACTGGGTCCGAGGGTCAGCGGCGGTCGGGCGGGATATGCCGGCCGACCGCCCGCCGGACCAGGCGGTTGGCCTCCGCCCCGTCCAGGCCGCTGGCCCGCACCAGGTCGACGGCCGTGGAGCGGACCTGGGCGACGATGACGCTGCCGGAGAAGTCGACACCCTCCGCGTACGCGACGCCCGCCTCGCTCGCCGCCCGCAGCGCCCGCTCCCGGGCGGCCACCGGCTCGACCGCGTCGGCGAGCTCGCGCCGCAGCCAGCTCACCGCCTCGCCGAGCGCCCGCACCGACTCGACCAGCGCCGGCGGCAGCGCCTCGCCGTCCCGCACCAGCACCAGCGCCCGCCGCACCAGCACGCGACTGTTGCGCAGCGCCCGCGCGACGTGCTCGGCCGCGTCGATGTACTGGTTGAGCGCACCCCTCGTCCGCCACCGCGCCGGCGCCAGCGCCGCGGTCTCGCTCGCCGCCTCGATCGCCTCCTGGAGCGCGCGAAGGTCACCCTCCGCCGCCCGCAGCCGCGCCAGCGCCGCCTCCACCTGGTCGCCGTCGCCCGCCGCCATCGCCTCGGCGGTCCCGGTCAGGCCTTCCGCGAGTACGTCCAGCGCCGGTCCCGCCGCCCGGCCCACCACGGTCAACGGGTTCAGCGGGAGCAGCAGCGCCATCACGCCGAGCCCCACGAGGCCACCCACGAGCGAGTCGACGAAGCGGTCGTACGAGATCCCGGTGGTCGCCGGCGGGGTGAGCGTGGCGACCAGCACGGCTGATGAGGCGGCCTGGGTGACCAGCGCTGACCCGCCACCGACGAAGATGGCGGTCACGATCGCGAGCGTGACCACGAGCCCGATCTGCCATGGTCCGCTGCCGATCAGGTAGATCAGCACGTCGCCGACCGCGATGCCGATGGCCACGCCGAAGACCAGCTCGAACGCCCGCCGCAGCCGCTGGCCCACCGACACCGCGAGCGTGATGACGGCGGCGATCGGGGCGAAGAACGGCGCGCGGTGGCCGATCAGCTCGTGCGCGATCAGCCACGCCAGGCCGGCGGCGATCCCGGCCTGCAGCGCGAGCAGCACGTTCATCCGCACGCGCCGGGCCCGGTCACGCAGGTGGGCGCCGGTGCGCCGGGCCAGCCCATCGGTTGCCAGCGCCATGCCGGGAGACTACCGGCATGATCGGCTCATGACGCTTGTTGAGCGCTGGATCGCGGCGGCCCGCGGTGCCGGCGCCACGGCCGGCGAGGACGCCCTCGGCGCGGCCGGCGAGGCCCTGCTCGCCCGCTGGCGGGAGCCGGTGCGGCACTACCACACGGTCGACCACCTCGCCGCGACGCTGTCCATCGTGGACGCCGAGGGCGGCGGCGACCCGGTACGCCTCGCGACCTGGTACCACGACGCCGTGTACGACCCGCGCTCGCCCGGTGACGCCAACGAGCGGGAGAGCGCCGCGCTCGCCCGCCCCGAGCTGGGCCGCCTGGGCGTACCGGAGGCGATCGCGGCCGAGGTGGAGCGGCTGGTGCTGCTCACCGCCGGGCACGTGGTGGTGCCCGGTGACGGCGACGGCGAGCTGCTCTGCGACGCCGACCTGGCGGTGCTGGCCCGCCCGCCGGCCGAGTACGACGCCTACGCCGAGGCGGTGCGCCGGGAGTACGCGCACGTGCCCGACGAGCTCTTCCGGGCCGGGCGGGCGGCCGTGCTGCGAAGCCTGCTCGAACTGCCCGCCCTCTACCGCCGCCCCGCGCTGGCCGCCCGCTGGGAGGAACGGGCGCGCGCCAACCTGCGGCGGGAGCTGCTCAGCCTCGGGTAGCCAGGTGCTTGGGGCGGCGCAGGCCGGCACCGTGGAGGAGGCGGACGATCTCGCGGCTGGACACCAGCCGCGCGCCCAGCCACACCGCCACCGGCACCCGCTCGGCCGGCACGTCGTAGTGATCGCGGTCGAACCCCCGCCGTGGCGCCCCGAGCATCTCCGCGAACGCGTGCAGCTCCTCGTACGACACGTCGCTGATCAGGTGCGACCACAGCCGCCCGCGGGCTGGCCAGGCGGGCGGGTCGACGTACACCATGCCTACCACGCTCCATCGCTCGGCGCTCGGACGCGGTCGTGCGCAAGGTCCGTAGCCTCGCGACTCCACTTATGGTCCACACGGTAACCCGGCGGCTAGCCTGCGAGACATGGCCGACCTGCTCGACGCACTGCGCTCCGCCCTTCCCGCCGAAGCCATCCTGACCGACCCTGACCTGCTCAGAGTCCATCAGCGCGACGAGGCCGACCTGGTCGCGGCGGGCATGCCGGCGGTGGTGGTCCGCCCGCGCACGACCGAGCAGGTGGCCGCGGTCGTCAAGATCGCGGCCGAGCACCGCGTGCCCCTCGTGCCGCAGGGCGCTCGCACCGGCCTGGCCGGCGCCGCCAACGCGGTGGACGGCGCGATCATCCTCTCCACCATCGCCATGGACCGCATCCTCGAGGTCGACCCGGTCAACCGCGTCGCCGTCCTCCAGCCCGGCGTGGTCAACTCCGCCCTCGCGGCCGAGGTGGCCCGGCACGGCCTGCGCTACCCGCCCGACCCCGGCTCGTGGGAGTCGTCCACGATCGGCGGCAACGTGGCCACCAACGCGGGCGGCATGTGCTGCGTCAAGTACGGCGTCACCACCGAGTACGTCATCGGGCTGGAGGTCGTGCTCGCCTCCGGCGAGGTGCTGCGCACCGGGCGGCGGACCGCCAAGGGCGTGGCCGGCTACGACCTGACCAGCCTCTTCGTCGGCTCGGAGGGCACGCTCGGCGTGATCACCGAGATCACCGTCAGCCTGCGTCCCGCCGCCGAGGAATCGCTCACGCTCGTGGCGCTCTTCCCGTCCACGGCCACGGCGGGCGAAGCGGTCGCCGCCATCTCCGCGCAGGGGCTCTCACCCAGCCTGCTGGAGCTGCTCGACCAGACCCACCTGATCGCGCTGGAGGCGTACCAGCCGATGGGCCTGCGCACCGAGGCGAAGGCGCTGCTGCTCGCCGCCTCCGACACGGGCGGCCGGGCGGCAGATGACCTGGAGCGGATCACCGCGTTGTGCGAGGACGCGGGCGCCGACGAGGTATACGCGGCCACCGACGCGGTCGAGGCGGCTGCCCTGCTCCAGGCACGGCGGCTGGCACACGCGGCGATGGAGAAGTACGCGGCCGAGATGTTTCCGCGGGGCAGCGGCGGCCTGATCATCGACGACGTGGCGGTGCCCCGCTCGGCGCTGGCCGCTTTGCTCGACGGCACCGAGAAGATCGCGGCAGAAACCGGCGTCGCGATCGGCGTGGTGGGGCATGCCGGCGACGGCAACATGCACCCCAACATCGTGGTCGACCGCGCCGACCCGGCGAGCGTCGCGAGGTGCCAGCGGGCGTTCGACGAGATCGTGCAGCTCGCGCTCTCACTCGGGGGCACGTGCACCGGCGAGCACGGCGTCGGCCTGCTCAAGCGGGAGTGGCTGGCCCGCGAGATCGGCCCGGTCGGCGTACGCGTGCAGCAGGCCATCAAGGCGGCCCTCGACCCCGATGGCCTCCTCAACCCGGGCAAGGTGCTCTAGAAGGCGGTGCTGGTGGAGAGCAGGTCGACCACCCGCATGGCCGTCTCTGGACTGCCGGTGCCGCAGTCGGCCCACCGCACCTTGGTCGGGCCGGTCACGAGGGTGTAGATGAAGCCGTCGGCGCAGTCTGAGGTCTCGCCCAACTCGCGGCCCAGCTTCGGGTCGGCGAGTAGCGCTCGCAGGTCGGCGAGCTGGTCGTCGTTGAGGCGGCCGCGCACCGGCGTGCCGCCAGCCGTGCCGACGCGGGTGCGGTAGTAGGTCCACCGCCCGTCCGCGTCGACGGTGATGTGCTGGTCGACGCCGACGAAGCCGCCGGTCCGCTCGACGGTGACCCCGGCCGAGCGCACCGGAGAGCCGGACGGCGGCGCAGGTGCCGTGGTCGACGGCGCCGCCGGCGTGAGAGTCGGAGTGGGGGTGGGAGTCGGCGACGAGGTACAGCCGGCGAGCGCGAGCACCGCAAGAACACATAGACGCCCGTACGCCATGTTCATGCGACGGACGGTACGCCCAACTGGTTCCCGTTACGACGCCGGTGGGCTCGCACCGCGCACATCTGGCGCACCGAGCCGGGCCGCGTCCGCCGTGGCGTCGTCGGGCATCTTCTGCGACTGCCGCTCCGCCTCGACGCGAGCCAGGTAGTGCTCCACCTCGCGGGCCCGGGTGTCCGCGTCCCAGCCCAGCACCGAGCCCATGATCTCGGCCGCGTGGTGGGCCGACTCGGTGCCCCGGTGGGCCGTCTCGAACGAGATCCGGGTACGCCGGGTCAGCACGTCGTCGATGTGCAACGCGCCTTCGGAGCGGGCCGCGTACGCGACCTCGGCCGCCAGGTATTCCGGCGCACCGGCCAGCGGCGCGGCCAGCGCCGGCTCGGCGTGGATCATCGCGATCAGCTGGGTCGCCAGCGTGCCGTACCGCTCCAGGAGGTGCTCCAGCACCCCCGCCCGCACCCCGTGCCGCCGGGCCAGGTCGAGCCGGTCGCGCCACATCGCCGGGTATCCGTCCGCGCCGAGCAGTGGCAGGTCGGCGGTGCGCGACGGCACGCGCACCCCCAGCCGCCGGGCCGCGCGGTCGACCACGTCGGCGGCCATCACCCGGTATGTCGTGTACTTCCCGCCAGCCACCAGCATCAAGCCGAGCATCGGCTCGACGACGGCGTGCTCGCGGGAGAGCTTGGACGTCGACTCGGCCTCGCCGGACAGCAGGGGGCGCAGCCCCGCGTACACACCTTCGATGTCCGATGTGGACACCGGCCGGTCGAGGACGGCGTTGACCTGGTCGAGCAGGTACTCGATGTCGCGCGCGGACGCCGCCGGGTGGTCGCGGTCGAGCTGCCAGTCGGTGTCGGTCGTACCGATGATCCAGTGGCCGCCCCACGGCAGCACGAAGAGCACCGAGGTGGGCGTGCGCAGGATCAGCCCGGCGTCGCCGGTGATCGCCGAGCGGGGCACCACCACGTGGACGCCCTTCGAGGCGCGCACGCGCAGCCCCGGACGCACGCCGACGTCACCGAGCATCGCGGAGATGTCGTCGCTCCACACCCCGGTCGCCGCGATCACGGTCCGCGCCCGCACCTCGAACTCGCCCGTCGCCGACTCCAGGTCGCGCACCCGTACCCCGGTCACCTCCCGCGCCTGCCGCACCATGCCGACGGCGCGGGCACTGGTCACGATCGCCGCGCCGAGGCTGGCCGCGGTACGCGCGAGGGTCACCACCAGGCGCGCGTCGTCGACCTGCCCGTCGTAGTAGCGAACCGCGCCGGCCACCACGTCCGGGCGGAGGCTCGGGAAGAGGTGGCGGGCACCGTCGCGGGACAGGTGGCGGTGCAACGGCATGCCCCGCCCGCCGCCGAAGGCCCCCGCGAACACGTCGTACGCCGCGATGCCCGCCCCGTAGTACACCCGGCGCCACGCGCGGGCCGGAAACTCCCGCGGCGAGTGGCCGCCGGGCAGCGGCACGAGGATCGGCACCGGCCGCACCAGGTGGGGGGCGAGGCGGGTGGCGAGCAGGCCACGCTCGGTGAGCGCCTCGTGCACCAGGTGCAGCTCGAGCTGCTCCAGGTAGCGCAGCCCGCCGTGGATCAGCTTGCTGGACCGGCTGGAGGTGCCCGAGGCCAGATCGCGGGCCTCGACCAGCGCGACCTTGAGCCCGCGCGACGCGGCGTCCAGCGCGGCGCCCGCGCCGGTGACGCCACCGCCGATGACGAGGACATCGAAGCGCTCGGTCCGCAGCCGGCGCAGGTCGGCGGCCCGGCGCTCGGGTGAGAGCTCGCTGGCGGCGTACCGGGAAACAGCAGGGTCTCGCACCCGTCCACGGTAACCGCCACTCCGGCCACACGTACTGTTTCGCCTATGGCGTATCCCTCCTACCCGGGTTACCCCCCACCCGAGCGGCCGACCAGCCCGTGGGTGGTCGCCGCCGCCGCCGCGATCGGCGTGTGGGCGGTGGTGGTGACCGTCCTGAGCCAGTCGGTGGGATGGCTGGCCGACCAGGTGCTGCTGGTGACCGGGCTGGATACGCCGACCTGGACCTGGCCGGTCGTCGCCGTCATCAACGCGGTGCTGGCCGGCACGCCCGCGGTCGTCCTGGCGTTCGCGCCCCGCTCCCCGGCCGTGCGCGCCACCGGCCGGGTGTGGCTGGCCGGCGCGGCCGCGCTCGGCGGCCTCGGCCTGCTACGCGCGGTGCCCGAGCCGCGCAACGAGCTCTACCTCGCCCTCCTCACCCTGGCCGCCGCCGGCGCCGCCGTCTTCCTGCGCGGCCGCCCCTCGCTGCCCGCGCTCGGTTTCGCCGGCGGGCTCGCCGTCCTCCTGCCCTGGCTGTGGATCGGCGCGCTGGGCGGGCTGGGAGAGACCCTGCTGGCCGTGCTCGCGGCCGCCGCGGTGGGCTGGCTCGCCGCCGCCATGCTCAACGCTGAGTTCTGGGCGCGCTACGGCACCGTGCTCGGCGGCTTCATCGCCGGCGTCGCGCTCCTCCTGCTCGCCGCCGGCGTGGGCCAGGCCGGCGCCCAACTCGCCGCGATGCTCGTGCTGCCGCCGCTGGGTTTCGCGGCCGCCGCGCTGCGCAGTGCCGGACCGCTGGTCGCGGTCGCCGCGCTGGGCCCGCTCGCCTTCGCCGATCCCGAGGAGATCACGCTCCTGCTCAGCACCGGGCGGGACCTGCCCGCCTGGGCCGCCATCGCCGCCGCCATCTCACTCGCCGCCGCACTCGCCATCGGCATCGGGTACGGGCTGGCGCGCGCCCGCCTCACCCGGCGGTGGGTCGGTGCCGGGGCTGTGGTGCTCCTCGCCGTCACCGGCGGGGTTATATACCTGGCGCCAGGTCAGCCGGGCCTCTACGGGGAGCGCCTCTTCGTGATCCTCAAGTCGCAGGCGGACCTGAGTGGGGTGAGTACGGACAGCCGCGAGGCCCGGGTGACTGACGTCTACCGGCGGCTTGTCGAGCATGCCCAGAGCAGCCAGGCCGACCTGCGCGAAACCCTCGACCGCTGGCACCTCGACTACACGCCGTACTACCTGGTCAACGCCGTCGAGGTGGACGGTGGACCGGCCGTCCGCGCATGGCTCTCCCGGCGCGGCGACGTCGACCGGGTGCTGCTCAGCCAGCGGCTGCGCCCCTTGCCGGCCGAGCCCGGCGTAACGCACGGCGACGCGCCGGCCCCCACCGCCCCGCCGTGGAACATCTCGCTGATCGGCGCCGACCGCACCGCCACCCAGCTCGGCGTCGACGGCTCGGGCGTGGTGGTCGGCACCTCTGACTCCGGTGTGGACGGTGCGCATCCCGCCCTCTCCGGCAACTTCCGGGGTGGCGACGACTCCTGGTACGACCCGTGGAACCACACCCGCACGCCCACCGACCGGGGCGGCCACGGCACGCACACGCTCGGCTCGGCCGTGGGCCGTACCGTCGGGGTCGCCCCCGGCGCGCGGTGGGTCGGCTGCGTCAACCTCGACCGCAACCTCGGCAACCCGGCCCACTACCTCGACTGCATGCAGTTCATGCTCGCGCCGTTCCCGTTCGGCGGTAACGCCTTCACCGATGGCCGGCCGGAGCGGGCCCCGCACGTCCTCACGAATTCGTGGGGCTGCCCCCGGATCGAGGGCTGCGACGAGGGTGCGCTGCGGTCGGCCACCGCCGCGTTCGCCGCCGCCGGCGTCTTCTTCGCGGTCGCGGCCGGCAACACCGGCCCGTTCTGCGGCTCGGTCGACGACCCGCCGGCCCCGTACCCGGACGTGGAGACCGTCGGCGCGGTCGACCGGCGCAAGGAGGTCACGCAGTTCTCCAGCCGTGGGCCGACCGACGCCGACCTTTCCAAGCCCGACGTGGTGGCGCCGGGCGAGGACGTGCTGTCGGCGATGCCCGGCGGCGGATACGCCGAGCTCAGCGGCACCTCGATGGCCACACCGCACGTGGCCGGCGTGGTGGCGCTGATGTGGTCGGCCAACCCGCGACTGATCGGCGACCTCGCCCGCACCCGCGAGATCCTGCGCGACACGGCGGTGCCCGCCACTCCCGGCGACAGCACCGGCGAGTGCGATCCGGCCGACGTGACCGGCGCCGGGATGGTCGACGCGTACGCGGCGGTGCAGGCGGCACGCACTGCGTCCTGACCGCCCGTTAGTGTCGGCGACCGTGGAGTTTTCGATCGCCGCGCTGGCGGACCCCGACGTACCCGCCGTGGTAGACCTCTGCCGTGAGGCGCTGGACCTGCCGGAAGACGCCGCGGAGGCGGACCGGATCGTGGCCCGCCTCCGCGCGCAGCCGGGGATCGGCTTCGTCGCCACCGCGGACGGTGAGCTGGCCGGCGTGGTGCTCGGGTCGAGCTCGCACCGGGACGACTCGATCGGCCACATCGACCTGATCGCGGTGCGGCCGGCCGCGCGCCGCCAGGGGATCGGCCGGGCGCTGCTGGTGCGGGCCGAGGGTGCGCTGGCCGGCCGGGGCGCGGTCGAGGTGCTGCTGGCCGGCAACGCGCCGTACTACGCCTGGCCGGGCATCGACGTCCGCTACACCCCGGCGGTCTGCGCCGCCACGGCCCTCGGGTACGAGCAGGACCGCACCGCCTGGAACATGACCGCCGACCTCACCAACCTCCGCGCCACCGAGGCGGCCGAGGAGCGGCTGGCCGCGAGCGGGGTCACGGTCCGCCGCGCGGAGCCGGGCGACGTGCCGGCGCTGATCGCGTTCGCCCGCGCCAACTTCAGCGACGGCTGGGCCGGCGAGGTCTCCGACTCGGTCGGCCGCCCAGGCGCCGGCTGCCACATCGCGCTCCGCGACGCGGAGGTGCTCGGCTTCGCCGCGTACGGCTCGTCCCGGCCGAGCTGGTTTGGCCCGATGGGCACCGCGCCGGCCGCGCAGGGGCTCGGCATCGGCGGCGTGCTGCTCCGCCGCTGCCTGCGCGACCTGCGCGAAGCCGGCTACGAGCAGGCGCAGATCGGGTGGGTGGGGCCGGTCCCGTTCTACGCCTCGGCCGTGGGCGCCCGGATCGAGCGGGTCTTCTTCCTCTACCGCAAGCAGCTGTAGCGCTACTCGGCCGGCAGGTGCGTCCGGGCCTCCTCGTAGCCGCCCACGGGCGCCACCGTGGCCGGGCCGTAGACGAGGTACAGCACGCCGGTCTGGAACGGCGTGGACGACAGCAGCGTGAGCGGGATCGTCGCGTCTCCCTCGTCGAAGAGCCGCATGCCCTTACGCACCGCGATCGGGTGCACCAGCAGGTGCAGCTCGTCGAGCAGGCCCGCGGCCATCAGCTGGCGGACGACCGAGACCGACCCGCTCATGCCGATCGAGCCTTCGCCCGGCTCGTTCTTCAGCGCGGTGACCGCCTCCACCAGATCGCCCTGGAGCAGTTCCGAGTTGCGCCACGTGAACTCCAGCGGCTGCCGCGACACCACGATCTTGCGCATGTCGCCGAGCTTCTTGGCGAGCGACGCGTCCTCCTCGCCCGCGGTCTCCCGGTCCGGCCACGCACCGGCGAAGCTGTCGTATGTCACGCGTCCGATCAGGAGCGTGTCCGCCGAGCCGAGCTGCCCGTCGACCGCCACGCCCATCTCGTCGTTGAAGTACGGGAAATGCCACTGGTCCGGGGCCTCGACGACTCCGTCGAGCGAGATGAACAGGCCAGCGGTGATCTTCTTCATGACGTCTCTCCCAGGTAGCGGCTGAACGCTCTCGCCCGGTAAGACGAGCAGAGCCCGCTCAACTCATCGGTCCGCCAAACCCTATCCACCGCCGCCCCTGGATCTAGACGACTTTCTGTCCCAGGGCGACGGAAAGTCGTCTGGAGAGCTTTCACGGTGGGGGTCATGGTCGCGGTTCTTTAAGCCCATTTTTTGCCCGCGTTCGCGTCAGTCGCAGGCCGTATGCTCCCGCGGGCCGGCGGGTCCGCGGTGGTTGGCGTTACCCCTTTGCCTCCGGCGGGAGCGCTCCGGACCATCAGGATGGGTGTTAGGTGCCATCCCGACGGCCATCGACCCACACGAGCGGAGCAGACCGGGGTCGGGTGTGTGCGGGTGGGCGGGTCCGTTCGCAGGATGCTCCGTTTGTGCGCGCAGCTCGACAGCTTCCGCGACGGAGACCCCTCACCGGCGCTCATGAACGCTAGACGGTCGCGGCGAACAGATCGTGGTCATTGAGTCCCCCTATGAGGGGACCTGCGTACCACGATCTGCTCCGAGCCTTTGTTTTGTCCGGAATGTCGCCGCACACTCCCATGGTCATCGGCCGGCGGGCGCGGTCCGATCGTCAGCGGAAGCAACACTGTGGACGGACCCACGCATCTCGACTCTGGAAGCTCTCTAGATCCATTGCTGCCAACCGCGACCAACCGAGCAGGGTGAGGCCGCGGGAGCGACGGTCCGGACCACGACGGGCATCGCGGTAGCTCACGTCTGTCGTCTTTGGGCTTTGGATCCTCCAGGCGAGTGCCCGCGCTCGCAGGATGGCTTCAAACCGGGCATCCAGTACATGTGGATCGATAGTCTCTTTTCTCCGCGAGCCACTCAGCCGGCCCATAGCGTTGCCCGTGGAAGGAGGAGATCATGGCCAAGGAAAAGCGACCAAAGGACGATCTCCAGACTGTGGCGAAATCCCGGATGGCGCAGATGCCGGCCGAGACGGCCGGGGGCAGGCTCGACGAAAGCCCTCCCCCTGGCGCGGCCCGACCAGACCGGTCGGACCGCCCGGAGCGGCCGGACATGGCGACCACGCGGGACCCGAGTGCACCACAGTCCAACCAGCACAACCAGCCGCGGCCCGGACAGCCACGCGAGATGAGCGGATCTCAGGCGTCCACAGCGGACATGCCACCGAAGCCGATGTCGCGGGCAGACAAGCAGCGTAACCAGCCACGCCGCTGACGCCGGTTTCCCGGCCGCGGCGCTCGGCCGCCGTGCAAGCGACGAGGGCGCTGAACAGATAGCGAAAGGGGCGAGCCGGAGAACCCGGCTCGCCCCTCCCTTACGGACAGGTCTGATCAGAGATCAGAAGTCCATGTCGCCGCCGCCGGGCGCACCCGCCGGGGCCTTCTCCTTCTCCGGCTTGTCCGCCACCACAGCCTCGGTGGTGAGGAACAGGGCCGCGATCGAAGCCGCGTTCTGCAGCGCCGAGCGGGTCACCTTGGCCGGGTCGATGATGCCCGCCGCCAGCAGGTCGACGTACTCACCGGTGGCCGCGTTGAGCCCGTGGTTGGTCTCCAGGTTGCGCACCTTCTCCACCACGACGCCGCCCTCGAGGCCGGCGTTGACGGCGATCTGGCGCAGCGGCGCGTCCAGCGCGATCTTCACGATCTGGGCGCCGGTGGCCTCATCGCCGACCAGGTCGAGCTTTTCGAAGGCGGTCTTGCCGGCCTGCACCAGCGCGACGCCGCCACCCGGGACGATGCCCTCCTCGACCGCGGCCTTGGCGTTGCGGACCGCGTCTTCGATGCGGTGCTTGCGCTCCTTGAGCTCGACCTCGGTGGCCGCGCCGACCTTGATGACCGCGACACCGCCGGCCAGCTTGGCCAGGCGCTCCTGCAGCTTCTCGCGGTCGTAGTCGGAGTCGCTCTTCTCGATCTCGGCGCGGATCTGGTTGACCCGACCCTGGATCTGGTCGGCGTCGCCGGAACCGTCCACAATGGTCGTCTCGTCCTTGGTCACCACGACCTTGCGGGCGCGGCCCAGCAGGTCGAGCGTGGCGGCGTCGAGCTTGAGGCCGACCTCCTCGCTGATGACCTGGCCGCCGGTGAGGATGCCGATGTCGGTCAGCATCGCCTTGCGGCGGTCGCCGAAGCCGGGCGCCTTCACCGCGACGGACTTGAACGTGCCGCGCACCTTGTTGACGACCAGGGTGGCCAGCGCCTCGCCCTCGACGTCTTCGGCGATGATCGCGAGCGGCTTGCCCGACTGCATGACCTTCTCGAGGATCGGCAGCAGGTCCTTCACCGACGCGATCTTGCTGTTGACGATCAGGATGTAGGGGTCGTCGAGGACCGCCTCCATCCGCTCGGCGTCGGTCCAGAAGTACGGCGAGATGTAGCCCTTGTCGAAGCGCATACCCTCGGTGAGCTCAAGCTCCAGGCCGAAGGTGTTGCTCTCCTCGACGGTGATGACGCCTTCCTTGCCGACCTTGTCCATCGCCTCGGCGATGATCTCGCCAACGGTGGGGTCGCCAGCGGAGATCGACGCCGTCGAGGCGATCTGCTCCTTGGTCTCGACGTCCTTGGCGAGCTTCGCCAGCTCCTCCGCGACACTGACGACGGCCGCCTCGATGCCCCGCTTCAGGGCCATCGGGTTGGCGCCGGCCGCGACGTTGCGCAGGCCCTCGCGGACCAGCGCCTGCGCCAGGACGGTCGCCGTCGTCGTGCCGTCACCGGCCACGTCGTCGGTCTTCTTCGCGACCTCCTTGACCAGCTCCGCGCCGATCTTCTCGTACGGTTCCTCGAGCTCGATCTCCTTGGCGATGCTCACACCATCGTTGGTGATGGTGGGCGCGCCCCACTTCTTCTCGAGCACGACGTTGCGGCCCTTCGGGCCCAGCGTCACCTTTACGGCGTCGGCGAGGGTGTTCATGCCCCGCTCAAGGCCGCGGCGCGCCTCCTCGTCGAACGCGATAATCTTGGCCATACGGCGTTGTCCTCCAGCTGGACATCCACGGCACTCCGAGCCCTCGGGCTCGAAGCGCGCAGCGACCTTCGTCCGGCCGGGCCGGAAAGCCCGCGACGACCGGCCTCGTGCCGCGCCACCGTTTGGGTGAGCACGACCGTGGCCCCACCGTCCCGACCATTTGGCACTCACATGCCGCGAGTGCCAATCACCTGTTTAGCACTCTCCCCTAGGGAGTGCAAGCGCGTCTGGTGAACGGGCGGTGGCTAGTAGGCACATGTAGCCCATGCGGGGCGACGGGGGCCCCGAAAAAGCTGGGAGGCGGGGCCGGATACCGGTGCCCCGCCTCAACGCGTTACTGGCAGCTCAGGCGATGACCCGAACCTTCTCGGCCTGCGGGCCCTTCTGGCCCTGAGCGATCTCGAACTCCACGCGCTGACCGTCGTCCAGCGCCTTGTATCCGTCCATCTCGATCGCCGAGAAGTGGACGAAGACGTCCTGCCCGCCGTCTACCGCGATGAAGCCGTAGCCCTTTTCGCTGTTGAACCACTTGACGGTGCCCTGTGCCACGGTGCACTTCCCTCACTTCGATGGTGCTGGGTTCGACAACCCCCGGCCGACACTGTTTGCTGGCCGGGGCCGCCGATCCGTGGTCCGGGGTGGTCCGTCGAACACAGCGGCCGAAATCGCACGCTACACGAGGACCCCCTCCCGCGCACTACCCCAAAACGGACTCCCGGGTCGTCACCCGGCATCCTGCCGCCCCTACCAGCACTCCTGCCTCGTTGAACAAACGTGGTTTCACACAGACCAAACGGGCGGGGAAAACACCGGGCGCGGCTCAGTCAGGGGTGGTTCGCGACGGCCTACGTGACGGCCGCGCTGACCACCGTGGCTCTGGTCGCGACGGTGAGCACGAGCGAGGGTGTGGCGGTGCCCCGCTGGGTCGCCGGACGGGACCTGGCGGTGCCGAGCCCGTCGCCGAAACCACCGCCACAGGTCCACCTTGATCACACCGGCTTCCTCTCGTGGGCGCTGCTTGATCGCGGCACCGGCACGATCAGTGGCTCGGCCAACCTCGCCGCCGCCAGCGACACGATGTCGATGATCAAAGCCTGGATCGCGGCCGACTACCTGCGGATGGCGGCGGACGAGGTGATCAGCGAGGCCCGGCTGCGCCAGCTCACCATCATGATCCGGGACAGCGACAACGCGGCGGCCCAGGCACTGTTCGAGGCGGTCGGGCGCCGGGCCTCGATCGAGCGGCTGATCGCGACCTGCGGGCTCACCGAGAGCAGCGGGTACGGCGACTGGTGGAGCAAGACCAGCGTCTCCGCCCGCGACACCGTGCGGCTGGGCGGCTGCATCGCGGACGGCCGCGCGGCGGGTCCACGATGGACCGGCTGGCTGCTCGACGAGATGCGCCAGGTACGCGGCGCCGGCGACTTCGGCGTGCGGCTCGCGCTGCCCGACCCCGGCACCGTGGCCATCAAGAACGGCTGGCTCCTGCGCGAGGAGGACAAGCAGTGGCACATCAGCTGCCTCGCGATCGGCGAGGAGTGGGTGCTCGGTGTGCTGGCCCGCTACCCGAGCGAGCTGGGCTTCGACTACGGCACCGCGCTCTGCGAGGAAGTCGGCAGGCAGGTCGTCGCTCCCGTCTAGGGTGTGCTGGTGACGACGCGAGCGACCGTGCGCCGGGTGCGGCTCCAGGACGCGGGCCAGATGCGGGCCCTGCGCCTGGAGATGCTCGCCGACACCCCGCTCGCCTTCCTGGAGACGCTCGCCGAGGCGGCCGCGCTCCCACACCGCGAGTTCGCCGAGCGGATCGCCCGCAGCTCGGCCGGCCACTTCTGCGCGCAGTACATCGCGGAGGTGGATGGGCGCTTCGTCGGCCACGCCGGCGGGATCGCCTCGCCCGACGACCCCAAGGTCACGATCATTTTCGCCGTGTACATCACGCCCGTGCACCGCCGCACCGGAATGCTGGAGAGCCTCATCGACGGCGTGGCCGACTGGTCGCGCGGCGCCGGCCGCCCCGACCTGCTGCTGGAAGTCGTGGTCGGCAACGACCGGGCGCTGCGGGCGTATGAGCGGCTCGGCTTCGTCGACACCGGCATCCGGGTCGCGCACCCGGTGATCCCGGCGCTGACGGAGCTGCAGATGCGCCGCCCCGCCTAGACGGTAACTGTGGTCTGGTCTCTCTCCGAAGAGGTGCCATTGCACAGAGTCAGAGGCTTTGAGCTGCCGCGATGTTCGTCGTGGTCCGGACCGCCGCTCCCGCGGCCTCACCCTGCGCGGTGCACAACCGCCCAGGCCCGCGCGACTCACTGCGGTCGCCCGGCCAGAGCGCCGCACACACTCACCTTCGGGGCGCGTGATGATCGTCTACCCGACATCCGCGCTTTCAACGGTGTGTCGTGCGGATTTCGGGTAAACGATCACGCCGGCCGGAGACCCCGTCGTGGAGCCGGGTCACCGTCCACCGGTCTGCCGTGCACACCGGCCACCACAACGACCAAGCACCGGAACCAACCCAAGATCAAATCCAACTTGGACTTTGGTGGTATCGCGGCCGGACCGCTACTGCCTCTGCGGTCTCGACCCGTCCGGAGATGGCGGCCTCCCATCGGAGCGGTCCTCGCCGGAGGCCGAAGAGGACCGCGACCGACAGCGGACGGGTGAGGCCGCGGGAGCAGCGGTCTGGACCACGACGGGCGTCGCGGTAGCTCAGAAATGTCTCTTGGAATGGATCGCCTAGGGGGTGACGTGGCGCCGCGACTGGACGATCCGGAAGCGGCTGGCCACGTAGGCGCCGTCGGTCAGTGAGGCGTTCGCCGCCGGGTTGGCGCCGCTCGCGTGGAAGTCGGAGAACGCCGCCGACTGGTTGACGAAAACGCCGCCGGTCAGGTTGCAGGAGAGGTGCACGCCCACGTCGAGCGCGGCGGCCTCGACGGCGTCGAGCACCTTCTCGTCCGTCGAGTACACGGACGCGGTCAGCGCGCCCCGCTCACCCACCGTGGCCCGGAAGATCTCCAGGCTCTCCGCCGTCGAGTCGGTCGCGACCAGAAAAGAGATCGGCCCGAACCACTCCCGGCCGTAGGTGGCCACGGCGTCCGCGGGCACCTTCAGGATCGCGGGGGTACGGACGATCGCGCCCTCGAAGGCCGGATGCTCGACGACTCGCGACTCCAGCACCGGCTCCCCGATCGACTTGACCTCGTCGAGCCGGTCGAGCACGCCGTCGTTGACGATCGCGCCGGTGAGCTCGACCGCGCGGGCCGGATCGCCGGTCAGCTTGCCCACCGTGGCCGCGATGCCGGCCGCCACCTCGTCGAAGGACTTGTGCCCCTGGTCGGTGGCGATGCCGCCGGCCGGTACGAGCACGTTTTGCGGTGTGGTGCACATCTGCCCGCTGTAGAGAGTCAGTGAGAAGCCGATGTTGCGGCACATGCCGGCGAAGTCGCCGGTCGAGTCGACCACGATCGTGTTGACGCCGGCCTTCTCCGTGTAGACGGCGGCCTGGCGGGCGTTCTCCTCCAGCCACTCGCCGTACGCGGTCGAGCCGGTGTAGTCGATGATCTTCACTTCGGGGCGCACCGCCAGCGTGGATGCCAGCGCCTCGCCCGGCGCCTCGGGAGCCAGCAGCACCACGTTCGGGTCGAAGCCCGCCTCAGCGAGCACCTCGCGGGCGTACCGCACGGTGACGGCGAGCGGAAGCACGGCCCGCGGGTGCGGCTTGACGATTACGGGGTTGCCGGTGGCGAGGGACGCGAACAGCCCCGGGTACGAATTCCACGTCGGGAACGTGTTGCAGCCGACGACGAGCCCGATGCCGCGGGGCACCACGTGGTACCGCTTGGTCATCCGCAGGGGGTCGCCCTTGCCGGCCGGCTTCTCCCACTCGGCCTCGCCCGGGTGGCGGGTCATCTCCGCGTACGCGTAGGCCAGCGCCTCCAGCGCGCGGTCGAGCGCGTGCGCGCCGCCCGCCTGGAACGCCATCACGAACGCCTGCCCGCTGGTGAACTGCACGGCGTTGGCGAGCTCGAACACGTGGGCGTGCAGCCGGGCCAGGATCTCCAGGCATACGCCGGCGCGGACCTGCGGACCGGCGTCGCGCCAGGCGGGCAGTGCGGCCGTGGCCGCGTCGATCAGTGCGCCGGCCTCGGCGTGCGGGTAGGTCACCGCCAGCTCGATGCCGAAAGGGCTCGCCTCGGTCGCGATCCAGCCGTCGGTGCCCGGCTGGTCGAGCGGGAAGCGGTTGTCGAGGTACGCCCGGAAGGCGGCCTCGCCATCGGCGGCGGCCGTCTCGCCGTATACGCGAGGACTGGGCGACTCGGGGTAAGCCGACCAGTAGCCGCGCTCGGTGATCGCGGTGAGCGCACGCGCCAGGGTGTCGGCGTGCTTGTCGTACAGATAGCGCGGGGTGTCCGTCATGCCGCCATCATGCCGCAGTCCGGGTGGGGTGCTGGCCGCTATGCCGGCACGGTGCTGTCACAGGTCGTGCTGCCAGTTCTGCCAGCCGTCGACGGGGCGGAAGCCCATCGCCTCGTTGATCGAGATCATGTGGTCGTTGACGTCCGCGTTCCACGTGTCGATCGACCGCAGCCCGGCCTCGTGTGCCCGCGTGTAGCGGAGGTTTTCCAGCTTGACGACCGTGCCGAGGCGGTGGCCGCGGTGGGTCGGGTCCACGATGGTGATCTGCTGGAACGCGTGCCAGTCAACCGTGCCGGGGAAGTCGATCGTGGTGAACGCGACCACCTTGTCGCTCCCGTCATGGCGCACCGCGGTGTTGTACCGGCGGCGACCGCGAGCGGCGACGACCGCGTCCGCCGCGCGGATGCGGTCGGCGTCGATATTCTCGGCCTCCCAGTCGAGGTCTCCCATCGGCGCGTCGGTGAGCAGCCGCCCGTCGAGGTACGCGATGTCGTCGATGATCGCCTCAGGTGTGGGGCCCCGCCACTGGATGATCGAGTAGCCGGCGGCCCGCTCCCACGCGGCGGCGAGCTGGCGGTCGAGGTCGGCGTCGTCAGCCTTGGTGACGTCGAGGCGCCGGCGGACGTCGGTCAGCGCGCCCTTGGCACCCATCGCCGTGGCGAACGCGCCGCCCGCCTCGTCGCGCGCCACGCCACCGGGCAGCGTCTCCACGGACATGCTCATCAACCGCTTGCGACCCAGCCCGCGGACCACGCTCTGCGCGTGCTCGTAGAGCGCCCGCCCCACGCCGCGCCGGCGGTGCTCCGGATGCACGGTCAGGTCGACCTCGGCGTTGTCGAGGTTGTCCAGCTGCGGCAGCTCGATCACCACGAAGCCAGCGGCGACGCCGTCGATCGTGGCCAAGGCCCGCTCGTGCGCGCTGCCGGGCCACGGGTGGCGCAGCTCGGCGAGGAAGCGCTGCCGGCCCACGGGTGGGAAGTCCGGCACATCCACCGCGATCGCGGCTTCGACGATCTGGTAGGCCTGCTCGACGGCTTTCTCGTCGGCCGGATCCAGGGGCGTGACGGCGATGTCCATGTCACCGAGGGTGCCCTGCCGGAGAGCTCACCGCGACCGATTATCGGCAGATTTTGGTCGGGAGGGACGGTCGCACAGCGCCTCCGGCGCTGGGACGTTAGAGCTAAAGCCTACGGCGACCGCCCTCCCGCACGGAGCATCCTGCGTCGTCCAGATGGCGCCGTCAAGTCCCCGCAGCGGTGTTTTCTCGACGGACGGCAAATTCACGACTACGGAATGCAACTCCCATCCCAGCAAACCTCGCGCTACCTGTACTTCCCACCGTGGTCGCGCTCCCACGGCTCGTAGTCGGGAATCGCAAGATCACGAGTCGAGGAGGCCGGCGTCCCGCGCGCCGCGCAGTGATGGCTTGATCCGGTACGTGGGGCCAACCTGCTCGGCGACCGCGTCGATGGTCTTGAGGCCCTCGCCGGTGTTGAAGACGACCGTCTCGGCGTCCGGGTCGAGCTTGCCCGCCTCGACGAGCTTCTTGAGCACGGCCACGGTCACGCCGCCGGCCGTCTCGGCGAACACGCCGGTCGTGCGGGCGAGCAGCTGGATCGCGTCGCGGATCTCGTCGTCGCTCGCGTAGTCCATCCAGCCGCCGGTGCGGCGCACGGCCTCCAGCGCGTACAGCCCGGCGGCCGGATCGCCGATGTTGAGCGACTTGGCGATGCCGACCGGCTTGACCGGGATGATGTCGCTGACCCCGTTGTGCAGCGCCACCGCGATCGGGTTGCAGCCGGCGGACTGGGCGCCGAAGACCCGCCACCCGTTGGCCGGCGCCTCGACCAGGCCGATCTCGACCAGCTCGCTGAACGCCTTGTCCACCTTCGTCAGCAGCTCGCCACTGGCCATCGGGATGACGATCTGCTCGGGCAGCCGCCAGCCGAGCTGCTCGGCCACCTCGTACCCGAGGGTCTTGGAGCCTTCGGCGTAGTAGGGCCGGACGTTGACGTTGACGAACGCGGTGTCCTCGAACTCGTCCGTCTCGACGAGCTCGCTGCAGAGCCGGTTGACGTCGTCGTACGACCCTTCGATCGCGACCAGGTCGCCGCTGTACACGGCCGTGGTGACGATCTTGCCGGGCTCGAGGTCGGCGGGGATGAAGACGATCGACGGCACGCCCGCGCGGGCCGCGTGGGCGGCGACGGAGTTGGCGAGGTTGCCGGTGGAGGCGCAGGCGAAGCGGGTGAAGCCCAGCCCGCGCGCCGCGGTGAGGGCCACCGAGACCACCCGGTCCTTGAACGAGTGGGTCGGGTTGGCGCTGTCGTCCTTGACCCACAGCGGCCCGCGCACGCCGAGCTCGGCGGCCAGCCGGGGGGCGGAGACCAGCGGCGTGAGCCCGGGGTCGAGGCTCACCCGGCTCGCCGGGTCCTGCCCGGTGGGGAGCAGCGCCGCGTAGCGCCAGATGCTGTGCGGGCCCGCCTCGATCTGGGCCCGGGTCACCCGCGCGAGAGCGGCCTGGTCGTAGGCCACCTCGAGCGGGCCGAAACACTCGTAACAGGCGTGCTGGGCGGCGAGTGGGTACTCCTTGCCGCAGCCGCGACAAGCGAGCGCGCGGGCCGGGCTGGCCTGGGCCGGGGCGTCTGAGGTGGTGGTGGTCGTAGCGTCGAGTGTCGACGGCATCGAGGCGTCCTCTCATCTTTCCCCTGCGCCGCACCGTGCGGCGGGGACGGAATTGGCACCTGTCCCGCCTGCCTCCACGTCGAGCCAGTCATGCGGGGTGGTTGCCGGGGCTTCATCGGGCCGTATCCCTCTGCCCCTCTGGATGAGGTATTCAGTTGTGTGTTCTCGCCACAGTGTACGGGGCGAAATGGGCTAGCACGCCTTTCCGGTGACTTGGGTCACGAGACCACGTCTTTGCGGGTGAAGCGCCAGAAGGCGAGCGCCCAGAAGAGCGTGGCGTACGCGACCGCCGAGATGCAGCCCTTGACGATGTCGTCCGACTGCACCGGCGTCGACAGCAGCCCCAGCCAGGCGTCGCTGTAGTGGGTGGGCAGGAAGGAACGGATGCTTCCGAGCGCCGTGATCTGGTCCAGGATGCTGGAGAGGATGAAGAGGAGCACCGCTCCGCCGACCGCGCCGAGCGGGGCGTCGGTGAGCACCGAGAGCAGAAATGCCAGCCCGGCCACCACGAGCAGGCCCACCGCGAGGTAGCCCAGGATGCCGAGCAGCCGGAGCAGCCCTTCGCCGGCCGGGATCTCGGCGGCCACGGTGCTGCGCAGCGGCGACCAGCCGTACCGGAGTGTGCCGACGAGCAGCGCCGTACCGGCCAGCACGATCAGGGCGACGGCTGAGTACCCGAGCGCGACGATCAGCTTGACCGCGAGCAGCCGGGCCCGCGGCACCGGCACGGCCAGCAGGTAGCGCAGGCTGCCCCAGCTCGCCTCGCTCGCCACCGTGTCGCCGCAGAAGAGCGCCACCACGACGGTGAGCAGGAAGCCGGCCGAGACGAAGAGCGTGAAGAGCGTGAAGTTGAGGCCGCCCGACGTGGCCAGGTCGATCAGGCTGGAGAACTCGCCCCCGCCGTTGTCGTCGTCGCCACCGCTGTCGAACTGGAACGCGACCAGCACGATCAGCGGCAGCAGCACCATGAAGCCGAGCGCGAGCTGGGTGCGCCGCCGGGACGCCTGCCGCCGCCACTCCTGCCACACGCTGAGCGTCCGGCCGGGGCGGTAGCCGGTGGCCGCGCCGATCGTCGCCGAGCTCATCGGTCGCCACTCCCCTTCGAGTTGTCGCCCACCAAGGCCAGGAACGCGTCCTCGAGCCGCCGCCGCGGCACCACCCGGTCGACCCCGACGCCGGCGCGGACGAGCTCGGCCACCACCTCGCTGCGCGCGGTGCCGTTGATGTCCACCACGAGCCCGTTGGTGCCGTCGCCGACGACCGAGCGCACGCCGTCGAGTCGCTGGAGGACGGCCTCGGCGGCGCCCACGTCGGAGACGTCCAGCCGTACCGAGGGCGAGTCGCCGACGATCTCGTCGACCGGGCCGGACGCCACGATCTCACCCTTGTTGACCACGACCGCGTGGGTGCAGGTCTGCTCCACCTCGGCGAGCAGGTGGCTGGAGACGAGCACGGCCCGGCCGTCCGTGGCGTACCGCTTGAGCACCCGGCGCATCTCGGCGATCTGCGGCGGGTCGAGCCCGTCGGTCGGCTCGTCGAGCACCAGCAGCTCGGGCAGGCCGAGCATGGCCTGGGCGATCGCGAGGCGCTGCTTCATGCCGTGGCTGTACTTGCGGACCTTGCGGTGGATCGAGTCACCGAGCCCGGCGATCTCGACCGCCTCGTCCAGCCGCCCGTCCGACTCCGGCCGGCCGGTGGCCCGCCAATAAGACCTGAGGTTGTCGAGCCCGCTCAGATGTGGCAGGAAGCCCGGCCCTTCGACCAGCGCGCCGAGCCGGGAGAGCACCGGCGAGCCGGACACGAGCCGGTGGCCGAAGACGAAGATCTCGCCGCTCGTGGGCTGGGTCAGCCCCATCAGCACCCGCAGCGTGGTGGTCTTGCCCGCGCCGTTCGGCCCGAGCAGCCCCACCACCTGACCGCGCTCGACCGTGAAGTCCACGTTGGACACCGCCACGAAGCCGTCCGCGTACTCCTTGCGCAGCTGGCGGACGACGAGCGGCGTCTGCGCGTACTCCTCGCTGATGGTGGAGTCGGTGCGGCGGTGCCGGCGGCGCACGAAGAGAAGGACCAGCGCGAGCCCCAGCAGCACCGCGGCGATGAGCCCGGCGAGCACCCAGCGCCACAGGACGGCGGTCGTGGGGATGGGGTCGCCGGTGACCGTCGGCACCGTGATCCCGTCGCCGCCGAGCGCGACCGTGTAGAGGGCTGGTTGCGCCGGCGTCGCGTACCCCTGATCGGAGGTGGCGACGACGACCCGCATCCGGTGGCCGGCCTCGACCCGCCGCACGATCGCCGGCAGCGTCACGGTGACCGCCTGAGCCTGGGCCGGGTCGGCGGGCAGGCCGGTCAGCCGCACCGGCGCGACGATGCCGCCGGGCAGCGTGGCGGCGCCGTTCTCGTCGACGTCGTAAAGCTTGACGAAGAGCACGGCCTCGCCGCTCGGCGACGCGGCCCGGATGGAGACCGTGGGCGCCCCGGCGATGTCGACCGCCTCAGCGAGCGGGCCGGACTGGAAGATGGCATGCTGGCCGGGCAGGTCGCCGATCAGCCCGCCCACCTCGGAGGCGGCGCTCGCCAGGCCCCCACCCCCGCCGGGCACGGCGGAGATGGCGGCCGGGTTGCCGCCGGGCGGGTTGGCGATCGGCTGCGTCGGCCCGGCGAGCGGCACCCGCCGCGTGGCGGTGCCGGATAGCCCGGGGTAGTCGTCGACGGAGTAGCCGTTGGTGACCAGGCCACGGTCCATCGCGTCGAAGCCGGCGACCCGCGACCAGGTGAAGCTGTTGGCCGGTGCGTCGCCCTCCCCCTTGACGTAGTGGTCCAGCCACTGCCCGGTGAGAAAACGCACCCGGTCGCGGTCGGAGCGCGGGCCCTCGCCGCCGTCGTGGCCACCGGTGAACCAGGCCACCCGTACCGGCACGCCGTTCGCGGCGATGCCCCGCACGTTGGCGTCCGCCTCGGAGAGCGGGAAGAGGGTGTCCGCCTCGCCCTGAATGAGCAGGGTCGGCGCCTTGATCCGGTCGAGCACCGTGGCCGGGCTGGAGCGCCGCAGCAGGTCGACGGCCTCGGGCGTGGCGCGACCGGTCGTGGCGGTGCGCTGGTACATCTCGCAGACGTCCCGCGCGAAGCGCCCGCAGGTCGGGTCGGTCCCGATGCCCGCACTCCCGCCGAAGAAGAGACCGGCCCAGCCCTTCTTGAAGACGCCGTCGACCGGGTCACGGCCGGTGGACTCGGGCAGGAACGAGCGGGCCAGGTCGTTCCACGTGATCATCGGAATGATCGCGTCGACCCGCTGATCCTGTGCCGCGAGCATGAGCGCGAGGCCGCCGCCGTAGGAGCCGCCGACCACGCCCACGCGGGGGTCTCCGCCGGTGTCCTTGCGGATGTCCGGGCGGGCGGCGAGCCAGTCGAGGAGGCGCTGCGCGTCGCGTACCTCATAGTCGGGGCTGTCCAGGTGGATCTCGCCGCCGCTGCGCCCGAAGCCGCGGGCCGTGTAGGCCAGCACCGCGTAGCCGAGCCCGGCCAGGTCTTCCGCGTCGGTGCGCACGCTCTCCTTGGTGCCGCCGAAGCCGTGCGCGAGCAGCACCGCCGGGACCGGCCCGCTCCGGTCGGCGGGCAGGTAGAGCGTCGTATCCAGGTCGACCGGCTCGTCACCACCCGGCCCGGAGCGGACGGTGATGATCTGCTCCTCGGTCGTGTACCCCGCCGACTCCGGCCAGGCCGCCCACACCGCCGCCGCGGCGAGCAGGGCGAACGCGACCGCCGCCGCGGGCAGGACACGCCGCACTCGCGCTGACCGGATGCCTGGCATGACGCAAACGGTACGGCGCGCCGGCCGCACCTGGCTGAGAACCCTCTCAGCATGAAGTGCCGGGCTACGCTCGGCGGGTGGCCGAACGCGATCTCACGCTGACCGCAAGCATGCGTCCGGCGGCACTGGACGCCCGTAGGGGCGTGGTGCGGCTCCATCCCGAGGTCCTGACCGCGCTCGACCTCAACCCCGGCGACCCGGTGCGGATGACCGGCCGGCGCGCGACGGCCGGCATCGCGGCCCGCGCCGAGGCGGGTGCCAGCCGCGCGCTGCTCTACGCCGACGACCTCATCCTCGGCAATCTGGGGGTGCGCGACGGCGGCCAGATCACCGTCGCACCCGCGCCGGTCGTGGCCGCCCGCCGCGTCGCGCTGGCCGGGCCGGTCGAGATCGTCGCCGCCGTCTCCCCCGAGATGCTCCGCCTCGCGCTGCTCGGCAAGGTGGTCACCGCCGGCGACAACGTCTCGCTCCTCCCCCAGGACGTGGTGACCGAGTCCGGCGTCCGCGCGCTCATCCAGGCCGCGCGGCAGAGCCTCGCCAACACCGTCGGGTACGCGTGGACGAGCACCCTGCTCACGGTCGCCTCCGTCGAGCCGGCCGACGCCGCACTGGTCACAATGGACACCGTGGTCGCCTGGGAGGGCGGCCAGGCCACGCACGAGCCGGGCTCTGTGGCGGTGCAGCCACCGGCGGAGGTGGCTTCGCCTGAGGCCGCGCCGTCCATCGACGACCTGCCCGGCCTACGCACGCAGGCGCAAGAGCTGCGCGAGTTGCTCGACCTCGGCTTCCACCACGGCGAGGTGCTCTCCAAGCTCGGCACGACCGTCGCGCTCGGCGTGCTCATCACCGGCCCGGCCGGCTCGGGCAAGTCGGCGCTCGTACGCGCGGTGGCGGCCGCCGTCGGCGCGAAGGTGACCACCGTGTGGGCCCCCGAGTTGGCCGCGCTCACCAACAACGACGCGGCCGCGCGCCTCCGTGCGGCGGCGGCGGGCGTGCGCTCGGGCGGGCCCGCCGTGCTCCTGGTCTCCGATGTCGAGGCGCTGGCACCGCGCGAGCAGCCGGGTCCACTGTCGACGGTGTTTCGCCAGCTGATCGCCGAGCTGGTCCGCTCCGGCGCCGCCGTGATCTGCACCACCAGCCGCCCCGAGTCCGTCGACACCACGCTGCGAGGGCCGGACCTGCTGGCCGTGCAGCTCGCCGTGGCCCTGCCCGACGCCGCGATGCGCCGCGAGCAGCTCGCGGTGCTCACCCGGGGCATGCCCCTCGCCGAGGATGTGCGGCTCGACGACGTGGCGGGCCGGGCCCCCGGCTTCGTCGCCGCCGATCTGGCCGCGCTCGCCCGCGAGGCCGGCGTCCGGGCGGCGCTGCGCATCCGCTCCTCCGGCGACGCCCCCTCCACCGTCTCCATGGCCGATTTCGAGGCCGCGCTGGAGGTGGTCCGCCCGACCTCGATGGCACAGTCCACACTGGAGCTCGCCGCCGTGACCCTCGACGACGTGGGCGACATGGTCGAGGTCAAGCAGGTCCTGACCGAGTCGGTGCTGTGGCCGCTGACCTATCCCGACACGTTCGCCCGGCTGGGCGTGCAGCCACCCCGCGGCGTGCTGCTGTACGGGCCGCCCGGCTGCGGCAAGACCTACCTGGTCAAGGCGATCGCCGGCACGGGCAAGGCCAACGTGCTCTCCGTGAAGGGCGCCGAGCTGCTCTCCAAGTGGGTCGGCGACAGCGAGCGGGCGGTGCGCGAGCTCTTCCGCCGGGCCCGCGAGGCCGCGCCGACGCTCGTCTTCCTGGACGAGGTGGACGCGCTCGCCCCCATCCGCGGCCAGGCCACCGACGGCGGCACCACCGACCGCGTGGTGGCCGCGCTGCTCACCGAGCTCGACGGCGTCGAAGAGCTGCGCAACGTCGTCGTGGTCGGCGCCACCAACCGCCCCGACCTTGTCGACGCCGCACTCCTGCGCTCCGGCCGGCTGGAACGGCTCATATACGTGCCCCCGCCGGACGCGGAGGCGCGCGGCGAGATCCTGCGCGCCACCGCCCGCACGGTCCCGCTGGCCGACGACGTCGACCTGTCGGCGCTGGCCGCGTCGCTGGAGGGCTTCTCCGCCGCCGACTGCGCGGCGCTGGTCCGCGAGGCGGCACTGGCCGCGATGCGCGAGTCGCTCGAGGCCTCCTCGGTGACGGCCACCCACGTCGCCAGCGCCCGCCAGCGCGTCCGGCCCTCGCTGGACCCGGGCCAGGTCGCCTGGCTGGAGACGTACGCCGAGAAGCAAGCCGCCCGCTAGCCCTCCTGGGTGACTCGCTTGTCAGACCGGGGTGGCGACCGGCAGGCCCTCGCTCGCCGCAGCGTCGGCCTGACGCTTGTCATACGTGACGAATGCCTCCAGGGCCTCCGCGATCGCCTTGGCGGTGGCGAGGTGCAGGGCGTCGAGCGTGCGGACCAGCGGGCCGCCGATGGTGGCAGCGCTCGTGACGATGTCGCTGGCCAGTGGCACGGTCATGACCCTCTGGGTGAGGGCCATGACGCGGCCGACCTGGTCGGGCTGGTGTCGGGTGGCCGCCCGGACCAGCTCGGGGTAGAGCAGCGCGGACGAGACCAGCGGCACGGCGATGCGCTCCGCCAGGAACGTCGTCAGCGCCACCGACTCGGGCTCGGTGCGGATGAGCTTTGCCGCCGCCGAGGTGTCGAGATAGATCACCGCTCGGTGTCCCGCTCCGCGATGACGGCGGCGGCGAGGCCGCCGCTGTCGGCCTCTGGAAGCGGGAGCATGTCGAGCACCGTGCCTGGGACGGCCTGCGGCACCAGCCGGCCCTCCGCGATCCAGCGATCGATCGTCGGGTTGCCGGTGACGGTGGGCGGGGGCGGGGTGAGGAACGCGATGACCTTGCCGCGCTCGGTGATTGGAAGCACCTGGCCCTCCTTGACTCGTCGCAGCACAGAGGTGGTCTGCTGATTGAGCTCGGTGACGGTCACGGCTTCACCAGCAGGTGATGGTGGTGGTGCGGGCATAGCAGGATTGTAATAGAAATCTAGTAGATCAGGAAGTGAACTCGTCACCGTCATCGCGACCTCCTCAGTCCAGGCGCGGGGACGGTACGGCCCACAGCCGCCAGAAGCCAGGGGTTGCAGGCAAATTGGGGTATAGAAAGCTGAAGGGCCTGCCTCCTGGATCTCGGGAGGCAGGCCCTTCAGCGGAGACGGCTCAGAACGGCATGTAAGCCAAGCCGGGCGTCCCCGCCAGGCTGCCGTTGGTGGGCAGCACGCGGGTGACGTTGCTGATGTCGCCGACCAACGGGAGGCCGACCTGCGCCGCCTCGGTGTATGCGGCGTCCTCGCCGGCCACCGGGCGCTCGTTCGTGCTGTGCCGCCGGTGGGTCGGCGCCTTCGCGTCCGCGCTGGCGTCGTCCGCGGTGGGAGCGGGCAGCGTCGTGGCGGGAGCGCCACCGCCGGGCAGCCCGCCGAGCGAGCTCAGCGCGCCCACGATCGGCAGGTCGCCGGACGGGTTGTCCGCGGCACCCGGCACGCCCTTGAGGTTCAGGTCGCCGACCAGCGGGAGCGTGGCGACCGGGGGCAGGGCCTCCGGCGCGCCGTACTCGAACGAGCGGTTGAAGAGCTCAGGGTTCTGCGCGGTCATGGCGTCGCCGATCAGGGCGGGCACCACGGCCTGGGTCTGCGCGCCAGTGGAACGGGCGACACCGGTGGTGTTGCCGCGTACCGCCTTGTGTGTGCTGACGCCAGGGATCGCGTCACTCGGCATGAGGCCGAGCGAGGCGGGCACGGCGGCGCCGGCACGGGAAGCGTCCACATCGGACGTCGCGGGCACGAGTTGGTCCATGCCGCCAGCGTTGGCGCTCATGCCGTTCGCGCCGTTGAGCAGCGTCGTCGTGGTGCCACTCAGGCCGAGCGAGTCGACCGCGCGGGTCGCGCCCACGGTGTCGGTGAACGTGCCGGCGACCGGCAGGTCCGAGATCAGGTTGGGCTTCTCGGCGTGCGCCTCGCTACCCGCACCGATCGCGCGGT